>Ga0209809_1000320_pt1 | contig 44772 bp, 48 predicted proteins | sample YNPMSTMetaG_FD_186172 | JGI IMG/M metagenome (GOLD analysis project Ga0209809, IMG submission 186172) | Anoxygenic and chlorotrophic microbial mat microbial communities from Yellowstone National Park, USA - YNP MS-T MetaG (SPAdes) (version 2) ...
TCTGGGGTAAATACCAATATACCTTAACTTGTTCTGATGGTTGCTATCAGACTTCAAATACTCAAGAGGTCTTTGTCCTTCCAGTTCTCTATTACCAAGAAACTCCCTTTTCTTCAATTATTCAACCTTTTATATCTTTAATAAAGAAATAAGCATTGACAGTAATTAAAATTTTTGCTAAAATAAGTTAAATGGGGCTTTTGAAAAGGGCGATATTGAGAGTATTAGTAAATATAGTTGCTTTATTCGTTTGTCAGGAAGTTTTAAATTATTTATTTTCCGATTTTTATTTATCAAGCGATTTGAAAAGAGTTATAATTTTTGCTGTTATTCTAGCAGGTATAAATCTTCTTATAAAACCAGTTTTAAAAATTCTTTTTTTGCCTTTGATTTGGATCACTCTAGGATTGTTTTCTCTAATAATTAATATTTTTCTTTTGAAATTTGCTAATTTTTTATATCCAACAATTACTATTCATTCTTTTTCAAGTTGGTTATTAGCTTCTATTATTGTCAGCCTTTTTAATCTATTAATATATCTATGAATTTATTATATACCATTCAAATAGTTGTTTCTCTTATTTTAATTCTTTTAGTTATTATTCAACAAAGAGGAGAAAGTATAGGTTTTTTAGCTCAGCCTTCTTTTTCCAGTCCTCGGCGAGGATTAGAAAAAGGAATTTTTATTTTGACTTGGATTTTTGGAGCGCTTTTTATTTTCTTTTCCCTTTTGCCAATCCTGAAATTGTGATTTTTTGATTTTATATGAGTAAAAAATTTTTATTGTTGTTAGAGAAAATCATAGGGAAATTTTTGAGTTTGAAAAAGAAAGAAAAAATTATTTTCTTTGTTTTCCTTTCTTTATTTTTTTTTGGTAGTTTTTCTCTTATTTATCAATTTTATTTAAGATACTCAAAAGTAATACCTATTGAGGGCGGTGTTTTAAAACTAGGATTAATTGGTCAGCCACGGTATATAAACCCTATTTTAACAAGAGATAATGACGCTGATAGATTTTTAATTGAGCTTCTTTATAATGGTTTATTAAAAGTAGACGGGAAAGGCAATCTTAAAAATGATTTGGCTTCCAAAATAGAAATAAGTCAGGATGGAAAAACTTTTTTGGTTTTTTTAAAAGAAAATATTTTTTGGCACGATGGTGTTCCTTTTTCTAGTGATGATATTATTTTTACCATCGAAGCTATTCAAAATAAAGAGTATAAAAGTCCTTTAAGAGAAACATGGCAGGGAGTGATAGTTGAAAAAATCTCACCTTCGGTAGTAAGGTTTACCTTAAATAAATCTAATCGTTCTTTTTTAGACAACTTAACCTTAAAAATATTGCCTAAACACATTTGGGAAAATATTAGCCCCAAATCTTTTCCTTTAACTGATTATAATATTAAACCAATTGGAACCGGCCCGTTTCTTTTTGAAAACCTAGAAAAAAATAACAAAGGCGACATTCTTTCTTATACTCTCGTAAGAAATGAACATTATTTTGAAAATAAGCCTTATATTTTTAAAATTAAATTTTTCTTTTATGATAACTATTCTCAAATGAAGACAGCTTTTTTAAAAAAGGAAATAGATGGTTTATTGAATCTTTATTTTGAAGATTTTAATTATTTCGCTCAAAAAAAGAATTATCAGATTTATAAATTAAAACTTAATCGTTATTTCGCTGTTTTTTATAACCTGGATAAAAATCTTTTTCAAGATAAAAACTTAAGAGAGGCTTTAGAACTTAGTATTAATAAGAAAGCAATGGAAAATAATCTTTTAAAAAATCGGGCAGTGTTATTAGATAGCCCTTTTGATTTGTTAGAAACTGAGGGAAATTACCAATATAATCCAGAGAAAGCAAAGGAATTAATTAAAGGCAAAGATATAAGTTTTACTCTTTCTCTACCAGAGGATGATCAATTAATTAAGGTAGCTCAATTTCTTAAAGAGGAATGGCAGAAAATTGGAATCAATGTTGAGTTAGAGATATTGCCAATCAAAGAGTTAGAAAGAGAAGTTATCTTGCCTAAAAGTTATGAATCTTTGCTTTTTGGAGAGATTGTTGATTTAAGTTTTGATCTGTTTCCTTTTTGGCATTCTTCCCAAGCGAACTCTTATAAGTTAAATCTCTCTTCTTTTAAGAATAAAGATTTAGATGAATTAATTGAGGAAAACTGGAATGCGGATGAAAATAAGAGGATGGAAATTTTTCAAAAAATGAAAGAAATTTTTCAAAAAGAAAAACCTGCTCTTTTTCTTTATAACCCCTATTATCTTTATGTTCTACCCAAGAAAATTCAGGGCCACAATATTAAAAGAGCCAATATTCCAGCTGAAATTTTTTCGGATGTTAGCTATTGGTATATGAAAGTAGAAAGAATTTTAAAATGGTAAAGATGATAAGCCGGTGTGGTGAAATTGGCAAACACGCACGGTTCAGGTCCGTGTGCCGTAAGGCTTGGAGGTTCGAATCCTCCCACCGGCACATTTAATTGAAATTTAATTTAAATTAATTAATAAACTAATAAATAAACTATGGATTCTGAAAAAGAAAAAAACAATTTAGAAGAAGCTTCTAATCAAAAAAAATATTTAGAAGAAAAAGATAAAAAAAAGAAAACGGATATTTTAAAGATAATTCCTTTAGGGGGATTAGAAGAGGTTGGGAAAAATATTACTCTTTTTGAATATCGAGATCAGATTTTGATTGTTGATATGGGTCTTCAATTTCCGGATGAAGATATGCCGGGGATTGATTTTATTATTCCTAATGTAGAGTATTTGACTTTACATCCGGAAAAGAAAATCTTAGGAATATTTTTTACCCATGGTCATTATGATCATATTGGCGCTCTTCCTTATTTAATAGAAAAATTAAAATATCCTAAAATTTTTACTTGTCCACTGACTCGAGGTATTATCTTAAAAAGGCAAGAGGATTTCCCGGAATTAAAACCCTTAGATATTGTTACTATTAATAAAAATAGGAAAAAGCCGATAGTTTTAGGCCCCTTTGAGGTGACCCCTTTTCATTTAAACCATAATATTCCTGATGCTATTGGTTTAGCAATTAAAACACCAGTTGGCTTAATTATTTATGCTACTGATTTTAAATTTGATTTTCAACCGATAGCTGACGTCCCCGCAGATTTATCTCGAATAGTTTCTTTCAAAAGTACAGGAGTTAAGCTTTTAATGTCTGATTCGACAGGAGTTGAAAACATTGGCCATTCGATTTCCGAGAAGACAATAATGGATAACTTAGAAGTTATATTTTCTAAGGCACCAGGAAGAATTATTCTCGCTACTTTTGCTTCTTTAATTTCTCGATTACAACAAGCAATTTATCTTTCAGAAAAATATAATCGAAAAGTTGTTATTGAGGGCTATACTATGAGAAACAATGTAATGATAGCGGAAAAACTGGGTTATTTGAAAATTAAAAAAGGAACACTTATAAACTGGAAGGAAGCTCTGACATTGCCAGCCAAAAGATTAACTATTTTATGTACTGGCGCTCAAGGAGAAAGCGATGCTACTTTAATGAAGGTAGCTAATCGAGAGCATAAATATTTAAAAATTATCAAAGACGATACGATTATTTTTTCTTCTTCGGTGGTTCCGGGAAATGAATTAGCAGTTCAAAATTTGAAGGATAGTTTAGCTAAACAAGGAGCAAAAGTTTATCATTATAAAATGATGGATATTCATGCTTCAGGACACGGTTATCAAGAAGACTTGAAAATGATGATTAATTTAGTTCAGCCTCATTTTTTTATGCCTATTCATGGGTTTTATTCTATGCTAAAGTCCCACGCTGAATTGGCAGAAGGGTTAGGAATTCCTTCTTCTAATATTATTATTGCTTCTAATGGTCAGATTGTGGAAATGGACAGAGAAAGAGTATATTTAACTAATAAATTTGTTCCTGCTAATCATGTGATGGTTGACGGATTAGGAGTAGGAGATGTAGGTGAGGTAGTTTTAAGAGATAGGCAAACTTTATCCAAGGATGGAATTTTCATTATTATTGCTTTGGTGGATAAAAAAACTGGCCTTTTATATTCTGAACCAGCTATTATTTCTCGTGGCTTTGTTTATATGAAAGAATCCAAGAGATTAATCGATCAAACAAAAAAAATGGTCAAAGATATAGTTGCTCAGTGCACTAAAGGAAAAACCTTTAATGAGAGTTATATAAGAAACAATTTAAGAGATAAAATTGGCCTTTTCTTGTTTAATCAAACCCAAAGAAGACCTATGGTTTTGCCCGTTATAATTGAGATTTAAATGGTTTTGACAATTTTGGTATTTTTATACTATAATTAAAAAATAGAAAAAAATAGGCCGGAAAAAAAAGAAAAGATTATAAAGAGTTGATAAGAAATGGTTGTAAGTTAGGTCGATTTTTTGAATCTTTTATTTTAAATAAAAATTAATTTTAAAACATGGGAGAAATTACCAGGATTGTCCTTTTATTGTTAGGGATTTTAATTGGCTATACTATTAGGCAAATTATTGCTCAGAAAAACGCTAATTCAATAGAAGCGAGATTAAAGACAAAAATTAATAAAGTTAAAGAAGAGACGAAGAAACTTATTTTAGAAGCCAAAGAAAAGTCTTCAAAGATTATTGAAGAAGCGGAAAGACAGGTAAAAGTCCAGAAGGAACAGTTAAACAGGTTTGAAGAACGGTTGCTTCAGAAAGAGGAGTTATTAGATAAAAGGCAGATAGAGTTAGATGAAAAAGAGAAAGAAACAAAAAAATTAATAGAGAGGATTCAAAACATTAAAGACGAGATTGAAAAGATAGAAAAAGAAAGTTTAGCTAAATTAGAAAAAATTGCTCAATTAAGTAAAGAAGAGGCGAAAGAGGAGCTATTTAAAAAAATAGAAAAAGAAGCAAAAGAAGAATTACTTTCTTCTTTAAAGAAATTAGAGGTTAACAGAAAAGAAGAGTTGGAAAATAAGGCAAAACAAATAATTGTTGATGCTATTGTAAGATATTCTCGGTCAGGTTTTTCTGAGGTAACGACAACAGTAATCACTCTTCCCTCTGAAGATGTTAAAGGAAAGATTATTGGTAAAGAAGGAAGAAACATTAGGCATTTTGAAAAATTAACGGGGGTTGATTTGCTTTTAGATGATTCATCCGAAACCATTGTTTTATCTTGCTTTGATCCTATTAGGAGAGCAGTAGCTGTCTTAGCTTTAGAAAAATTAATAAAAGATGGGAGAATTCAGCCAGCAAAGATTGAGGAAAAAATTGCTGAAGCTCAAGCTGAGATTAGAAACTTGATTCAGAAAGCAGGAGAAGATGCCTGTTATGAGGTAGGAATTTTAGATTTGCCTTCTGAAATTGTTCATCTTTTAGGCCGATTAAATTTCCGAACTAGTTATGGCCAAAATGCCTTAAGCCATTCTATTGAAGTAGCTTTGATAGGAGCAACGTTGGCGGCAGAGTTAGGGGCTAATGTCGAGATAGTAAAAAAGGCAGGATTACTTCATGATATTGGAAAGGCAGTTAGCCAAGAGATGGAAGGAAGCCACTTGGAAATTGGAAGAAAGATATTAATGAAATATAATATAGAGGAAGAAGTTATAAAAGCAATGCAGGCTCATCATGAAACTTATCCAGCAGAAACTCTTGAGGCAGCCATTATTACGGCGAGCGATGCTTTATCTGCTGCTCGGCCAGGAGCAAGAAAAGACAGTTTAGAAGCTTATTTAAAGAGATTATCTAATTTAGAGGAGATAGCTAATTCTTTTGAAGGAGTAGAAAAAAGTTATGCCATTTCTGCTGGTCGTGAACTACGAGTTTTTGTTTTTAATGAGAAAATAGATGATTTAGGAGCAATGAAATTAGCCAAAGAAATAGTTAGAAAAATTGAAGAAAAAATTAATTTTCCAGGCGAAATAAAAGTGACAGTAATCAGAGAAACGCGAGTAACAGAAATAGCTCGTTAATTTTATTTTAGAGCACGCTTAGCTCAGTGGAAGAGCGCTTCGCTTACATCGAAGAGGTCGGGGGTTCGAATCCCTCAGCGTGCACTTATATTATAATTTTTTATATTATTATTTTATTTTTTCATTTGATTTTTTTAAAAAAAGTGGTAGAATCTTTAAAAATAATAACCAAAAGGCCGGAGTAGCTCAGTGGTAGAGCGCGTGCCTGAAGAGCACGGCGTCGGTGGTTCGATTCCGCCCTCCGGCACTTAAACAAATTATGGAAAAAACAATAAACAAAAAAGGGGATTTTTCTATCCCATTAAAGGTTAATACTATCATCGAGGGGAAGGTTTTAGAAAAAAAGAAAAAAAGAGTTTATATTGATTTATCTCCTTTTGGAATAGGGATAATAAGGGGAGTTAATTTTTTAGAAGCCAAAGAAAGGATTAAAAATCTTCAAGAAGGAGAAATGGTGAAAGTAGAAATTTTGGAAATAGAAAACGAAAAGGGCTTTGTTGAATTAACTTTAAGGGATACTTTTATAAAAGATAGTTGGGATAAAATTAGAGAGCTAAAAGAGAAAAATCAATCATTTTCTATATTGATTACTGAAGCAAATGCTGGAGGATTAATAGGTAAATTTGAGAATTTAATAGGCTTTTTGCCAACCTCGCAAATGTCTAATGAACATTATCCTAAAGTAGAGGATGGTGATAAGGAAAAAATTTTAGATAAATTAAAAGAATTTGTTGGGAAAGAACTCGAGGTTAAGGTTTTAGATTTTGATCCAACAGTTAATAAGCTTATTTTTTCAGAGAAGTTAATTGAATTAGAGAAAAATAAAGATTTGATAAAAGATTATAAAGAAGGAGATATTGTTGATGTTATTGTTACTCGAGTTGTTGATTTTGGAGCTTTTGTCAAAATAAAAGATAAAAATATTGATGGCTTAGTCCATATTTCAGAAATAGTTGATTCTAAATCTCCAATTGAGCTTAAAAATCTAATCAAGGAAAATGAAGAAAGAAAAGCAAAAATAGTAAAAATAAATGATGGAAGGATTTTTCTTTCTTTTAAAATATAATTAAATAAAATAACAAAATATAAAAATTAAAGAAGGCCACCACAGGGTGGCCTTCTTTCTTATTTATTATTATTTAACTGCTTCTTTTAAGGCTTTTCCTGGCTTAAATTTTGGAACAGTCATGGCTGGAATTTGGATTTTTTCTCCTGTTTTTGGGTTGACACCAGTTCGAGAAGCTCTTTTTTTAATAGTAAAAGTTCCAAAACCAGTAATAGTAACCTCTTCTCCTTTACTTAAGGCTTGAGTAATGGTTTCAATAATGGTTTCTAAAATATCGCCGGCTTCTCTTTTGGAGCAGCCTATTTTATTGACAATTGCTTCTATTAAGCCTTCTTTGGTCATAATTTTAAATTTTATTTGTAAAGAGAAATCGACCTTCCTTTTAATAAATTAGCATAAATAAAAGCAAAAAGCAAATTTTGAACAAAATTGTAAAATGGCGGAGGGCAGAGGATTCGAACCTCTAAGGGCAATTAGCCCACTGGTTTTCGAGACCAGCGCCTTACCATTCGGCCAGCCCTCCTTGAGAAATTCAGGCCCCGAAGGGCCTGAATGGTTCTTTTTAGTTTTGGAGTATTTCTTTTTGCAAATCTTGAAGTTTCTTGAGGGTAGAGTTAACTAATGTTGTAATTCTTTGGTTGTTGGGATAATTTTTTTTGATATATTGGAGTAATTCTTTGAAGAATATTATTTCTTGAATAAGATCAATAGAATTATAAATCATTTTTTCACCTCCTTTTAAAAGAGCTTGATTAAAATCATTATAAAACTTTTCTTCTTTTTAGACAAGTGCCCCTGGGAGGAATCGAACCTCCATCTGCGCCTTAGGAGTGCGCGGCTCTATCCATTGAGCTACAGGGGCTTTTATTTATAATACCAAATAAAATCTTGAAAGAAAAGATGAAAAATGTTATCCTTTTAAAAAAAACAAATTATGAAAAGGGCCCGTGGTATAGTGGTAACACGCGGCTATGGCATGGCCGAGTCAGGGGTTCGACTCCCCTCGGGTCCACCAAAGACGATTTACCTCGCCCCTCGCTTCGCTCGGGGCTCGGTTTCGGCGGGCAAAAAGGAAGGGGGTCTGAGCGTCATCCCCACCAATGAATTTTTGCCCGTCTGCTGGAATGCCCGTTTTGCGGACGCGGTGGCTTTAAAAGAAAGAAAAGAGGTAAAAACACTTGCCCCACCATCCCTTGCGCGCGTTTTTGAAATTTTACTCCCTTTCTTTTTGACTTTTATTGATTTTAGTAATATCATAGAAATAGTTAGAGTGGGATAAAGTTTTCCCAAGGTAATGTTTACTTTAATCGTATTACTGCAATAATTACTATGTCAAGCAACAAAGATTTATCCACATTAGCTAAAAACATCAGGAAATTAAGAGGGAAGAAAAATCTCTCTCAAGACAAGCTCTCCAAATTGGCAAATATGAGCCACAATACTATAATTAAGATAGAGTCGGGTTTAATTAAAAATCCGAAGATTGAAACCGTCCAAAAATCGCAGACGCCTTCGGCGTTTCGTTGGACGAGTTGACAAAGTAGTATTGCTAAAATTTTGACGGCGAGTAAAATATAAGTAAGGTCGTAAGTTTAAATAAACTAAATTTATAAAAAATATGGACAATCAAAATTTCACTCAATCAGTGCCGGAAGGTTCTCAAATACCGCCAATTATACCCGAACCAAAACCAAAGAAAAAAATTTGGATCGTTTCGGGAGTTTTGGGAGCGGTTGTTATTATTGCTTTGGCTATTTATTTTGTTTTACCTAAATCCGGCCAAGAAATAATAAAGAAAACGGCCGAAGATATTTATAAACCCGCCGTCACGTTTGCTTCCAAGTTTGCGACTTATGAGGAAGTGCCAGTGAATATCAGTCCGAAAGTTCCAGCTTATACTGTGAGTCCAGACTTGAGCAATATTATTAATGCCAAAGATCTTTATTACTATAATTTTTCTCCTTCTTCTTTTTCTGACAAAGAAAGAAGTTTATTGATAAAAAACGCTTTTGTGGTTAGGCCGTCTTACCATCATGAATTTTTTCCACTATATGAATCAAATCGTTATAGTTATATACCGAGTTTCATTACAACAGACTCAATACTCCACAACTATCATTTAATGTTTGATTTTCTGCTCAAGCAGTTAGAGGAGCAAAAATTGGCAACTGAATTGAAACAACTTAGCGCCAATATGCTTGCCGAATCGCTTAATCAATACAACAATTTAAAGGGCACCGAATGGGAAAACGCTGCCAAAAGAAATGTTGGATTTTTTGCGGTTGGTAGCAAACTTTTAGACCCCTCGATTAATGTTCCTGCAATTGTTGCCAATGAAGTCAATCAAGAGTTGAAACTTATTGAAGCTCATCAAGGCATTGAAAAATCTCCAGTAATGAACATTGGCCGTAGAGGGGATGTAATGATTGATACTCCGCAAGGACCCCAACCATTAGAAGCGTTAAAAGAAGATTACTCACAATATATTCCAAGAGGGCATTATGACAGAACAGAACAGCTGAAAGCTTATTTTAAGGCAATGATGTGGTATGGCCGCCTTACTTTCAGAATGAAAAGCGAGGACGAAGTAAAATCGGCCTTACTTATTACTTTCGCCTTAAATAAAGAAAATGATCGGAACAGCTGGAACAAAATTTACGATACGGTAAATTTCTTTGTTGGCAAAAGCGATGACATTAATTATTATCAATTCAAGGATTTGATTGAAAAAGTTTACGGCACAAACGCGACATTGCAATCAGTGGTAAGCGATAAAAATAAACTTGCCGCTTTTATTAACGAAGCAAAGACCCTAGAACCGCCTCAAATCAATTCAATGCCGATTTTTCAAGCGTCAATTCAATCAGATAGAGAAAAAGAAGTTAAGGGATTCCGTTTTATGGGACAAAGATTTACGATTGATGCTGCTATCTTCCAACGGCTAGTTTATCGGGAAGTTGGCGATAAAACTAAATCTTGTCAATCATTTAAACCAGAGGAAACAGGGTGCTTTTCGGGAGCGCGATGCCTCCCTAAGGGGTTAGATATTCCCGCAACCCTGGGCTCGAACGAAGCAAAGAATATTTTAAACGAAATGGGCGAAAATCAATATGCCTGTTATTCCGAAAATATGTCAAAGATGAAAGATTATATATCAGGGTTGAGTAAAGAAATTTGGACACAAAATTTGTATTGGGGTTGGCTATATCAACTTCTCCCGCTTCTTGAGGAAAAAGGAAATGGCTATCCAACTTTCATGCAAAATACTGCTTGGTTAAGAAAAGACCTTAATACATTTTTGGGAAGTTGGGCCGAATTGAAGCACGATACTATTCTTTACACCAAACAGGTTTATGTTGAAGGAGGAGGTGGCGGCTTTGAACTACCTTCGCCACCAGATGATCGAGGGTATGTTGAGCCAAATCCTTATGTTTATGCCCGCCTTGCCTCGCTTCTGAAAATGACGAGGGAAGGTTTGGAAATGCGTGGATTATTGACAGCCAACATGAAAGATAATTTGAGCAAGATGGAGCAACTGGTAATGTCTCTTAAAATAATTTCGGAAAAGGAATTAAATAACGAGAAATTAACCGATGTAGAATACGAGCTTATTCGTTCATACGGCCAACAATTGGAGTATTTCTGGGTTGAAGTCAATAAGGATGAGCCAGCATATAAACAAACTGGAAGCCGAGATTATTTGAGTCAAAATCCAGCCGCAATTATTGCTGATGTCGCTACCGGTCCAAACGGCCAAGTATTGGAAGTAGGCACCGGTAAAATTTTCGAGATTTATGTTGTTGTTCCAATTGACGGAAAATTAAGAATTGCCAAAGGCGGAGTTTATTCCTATTACGAATTCACCTGGCCGATGTCAGACAGATTAACCGACAAAAAATGGCGAAAATTGTTAAATTCCGGTCAAGCTCCCGAATTGCCATTTTGGACTAATGCATTTGTGGCAAAATAAGCAAAGCTTGATCGCTTCGCAATTAAAATAAATGCAAAAGGAAACCACATGGCTTATTGTTATCTCTCTTTCTGTTTTTGTCGCCTCTTTGATCGGTAGTTATTATTTGCATTCTTCCAAGAACCAAGAAATATCAGATAGCCAGGCGCAAGGCGAAAAAGAATTTTTAGATTTTTTGTTGCAGAAAAAGAAACTTCCTCAAATAAGCGAGGAAGTTTCTTTGGTTGCTGTTGGCGATATTTCTTTTTCGCGAGGAGTGGAGAGAATAGTCAAAAAACAAAAAGACATCAATTATCCATTTTTGAAAATTCGGGACTATCTAAAAAGCGCGGATTTAGTTTTCGGAAATTTGGAAACACCAATTACACAAGGACCGGAAATTCCTAACTTTGAAATAATTTTTAGATCAAATCCCGGGACTGAACAAGCTTTAAAAAAAGCCGGATTTTCTATTTTGTCGCTGGCAAATAATCATACTTTGGATTTCGGAGAAAAAGGATTGAAAGACACTTTTAATTTTCTTGAGGGCGCAAGAATAAAATATGTTGGCGCGGGACAGAATGAGCAAGAAGCGTACCAGCCTGTTTACATTGAGAATAAAGGAATAAAATTTGCTTTTCTAGCATATACCGATAGTTATTTTGTTCCGGCTTATTACGAGGCGTCAGCCAATCGTTTTGGAACGGCTTTTATGCGGATAGAGAAAATGACCGAAGCTGTAAAAGAGGCAAAGCAAAAAGCCGATTTTGTAATTGTTTCAATGCACGCTGGAATTGAGTATGCCAGAAAACCAAATAATTCACAGATAAATTTTGCTCACGCGGCGGTTGACGCTGGGGCCGATTTAGTTATTGGCCACCACCCACATGTTGTGCAGACAATGGAAAAATACAAAGGGAAATACATTTTTTATAGCTTGGGAAATTTTGTTTTTGACCAGCCACAGTTGCAGGAAACAAAAGAAGGTCTGGCTATTAAAGTTTATTTCTCAAAAGATGGGATTAACAAAATTTCCCTCTTGCCCGTAGTTATGGAAAATCTGGCTCAACCAGAAATGGCAAATAAAAACAAGGCGGATAAAATTTTACAGAGATTAGATTTTTCATTGGCAAGCCAAGGTGTTTATTCGTGGGATGATAGCAGTAATAATTTTGAAAAAGGAACAAGAGCCGCGATTTACAGCAACATCTCCAAGAGTGGTGTGATTATTTCTAAACAAGAACAGGAAGATTTAGATAATGATTCCTTTCCTGAAAATTATGTTTTGGAAAATGGAAAATTGATAATTACGGAAAACGAAAAAATGATTTGGCAGTCGCCGAGCGATTGGTGGATAGACGACTTTATTCTCGCCGACTCAAATAATGACGGAGTTGTGGATATAAATTTATCTCTTTGGAAATCCGGCAATTTTGGTACATCAAAGCCTTTTTGGATCAAAGAAAACGATATGGCCGTAAAAAATCATTTTTTCGTTTTGGATTTTAGCGGCGGCTCAATTAAGCAGGTTTGGGGTTCTTCAAATCTCGCTGAACCGATTTGCGAATTTAAGATTGCTGATGTTGATAATGACGGAAAAAACGAGTTAGTAGTAATTGAGGGTGATTATTCTCAAAATCTAAAATGTGTCGGAAATTATATTGCGGTTTGGAAATGGAACGGATGGGGATTTTCAAACGAATGGCGAAGCGAGAAAGGAAATTTTGCGAATTTAGAGATTGAAAAAATTGACAGAAAAATCTATATTGTAGTTGATATTCACTAATTTTTGTAGCCGCCGCGTCCGCAAAACGGGCATTCCAGCAGGCGGGCAAAAATTCATTAGTGGAGATGACGCTCAGACCCCCCTGCCTTTTTGTCCGCCTGCTTTCCGCGCCGAAGGCGCTCCAACCTGCCTCGTTGTCAGGCGGGGCAGTCGGGATTTTGTTGATAAAAAGTTCTAACTTTATCTAAAATGTTCCACCTTCGGCAACTACAAACATTAGAAATTAGGGTCGGGGTTTTGTTCAAAGTAGGGTCGGGCTTTATCTAATAAACTTCACTTTCTTCCTTAATAATAATTTAATTTTTAAAAGGTTTAGAATTTTTGTATTTTTTACTTTTCTTATTTAAAAGGATGAAAAAAAAGCAAAAAAACTCAATTTTTAAAAATGATCTCTTGGCTTTAGAAAAAATTTGTTGGGAAATTAGGCAAGATATAATAGAAATGCTTCTTGAAGCTGGTTCTGGTCATTGTGCTGGACCTTTAGGAGCAGTGGAAATTTATGTTGCCTTATATTTTTCTGGGATTTTAAAATATGATCCTAAAAGGCCTTTTTGGCCAGAAAGAGACAGAGTAGTAATTTCTAATGGTCATTGCGCTCCTTTAATTTATGCTATTTTAGCCAGAGCTGGGTTTTTCAAAAAAGATGAATTAAAAACTTTAAGAAAATTAGGTTCGAGATTGCAAGGCCATCCTCATCGATTATCTTTGCCAGGAATAGAAACCTCTAGCGGACCAGTGGGAGAAGGTTTGTCTCAGGCGGTAGGAATGGCGATAGGATTGAAAATGAATAATATGAAAAATCAAGTTTATTGTCTAATGGGAGATGGGGAACAAGATTGCGGTAATACTTGGGAAGCAGTAATGTTAGCGAGTAAATATCAGTTAGATAATTTAACAGCTATTTTAGATAGAAATTCTATTCAAATCGATGGTTTTACAGAAAAAGTAATGCCTCTTGAACCGCTCAAAGAGAAATACGAAGCTTTTAATTGGAAGGTTTTAGAGGTAGATGGTCATAATTTAGAAGAAATTATCAAAGCTTTATATAAGGCTCGTTCTTTATTTGTTAAACCAGTTTTAATTATTTGCCATACTATTCCCGGGAAAGGGGTAGATTTTATGGAGTGGGATTTTAAATGGCATGGGAGAATCCCTAGTTCTAAAGAAGCAGAAGAAGCCTTGCGTCAACTTCGAAGTTTAAAAGGAAAAATTGAATTAGAATAAAATATGCTTAACCCAGAAATAAATTTAAATCCAGAAATTTTTTCTAATCCTTTATTGAAATCAACTCGAGATGGTTTTGGCGAAGGGTTATTAATTGCTGGCGAAATAAATAAAGATGTTGTTGCTTTGTGCGCTGACGTGACTGAATCAATAAGGATGCATCTTTTTAGAGATCGTTTTCCGGAAAGATTTATTGAGGTTGGAATTGCCGAACAAAATTTAGTTGGAGTAGCTTCAGGTTTAGCAAGTGTTGGCAAAATTCCAGTTGTTGGTTCTTATGCTGTTTTTTCTCCGGGAAGAAATTGGGAGCAGATTAGAACAACTATTTGTTATAATCAGCAGAAAGTAATTTTGGTAGGTTCTCATGCGGGTTTAAATGTTGGTCCAGATGGAGCTTCTCATCAAGCATTAGAGGATATTGCCTTAACAAGAGTCTTGCCTAATTTAAGTGTAATTATTCCTAGCGATAGTTTAGAAGCCAAGAAGGCTATTTTAAAAGCTATTGGTTATCCGACATCTGTTTATATTAGAATTTCAAGGGAAAATTCGCCGGTTATAACCACTGAAGAAACTCCTTTTGAAATAGGAAAATCTCAAGTTTTTTGGTTACCTGATGAAGAAAAAGGAGAAGAATTTTCTGGAATTACTATTTTTGTTTGCGGATTTTTAGTTTATCAAGCCCTTTTAGCAGCAAAAGAATTATCAGAAGAGAATATTTTTGTAACAGTCATTAATAATTCTTCTATAAAACCATTAGATGAAGAATTAATTTTAAATTGGGCCAAAAGATCAAAAGCTATTTTAACCATAGAAGAACATCAGGTAAAAGGAGGAATGGGGTCAGCTATTAGTGAATTTTTGTCAGAACATTATCCTTTATTAATTAAGTTTATGGGAATAAGAGATAATTTTGGAGAATCAGGCCAAGCAGAAGAACTATTAAAAAAATATCAATTGGACAAAGAAGCAATAAAATTAAAAGTCAAGGAGATTTTAAAGGAAATTAATTGAGTTTTTAAATTTTTTATGCTAATGTATTATATTACTTTAAATTAATAAATAATAAAAATAAAGTTAAATTTTTATGGTAGTACCTACTCATCATCATACTAGATCTAGGGTTGGTAAAAGACGTTCTCACTTAGCTTTAAAGCCTCCGCATTTGGTGAAATGTTCTCATTGTGCTAATATGATTTTACCTCATAGAGTTTGCCCGTATTGTGGTTATTATAAAGAAAGAGAAGTTATTGATGTTTATAAAGGGTTATCTAGAAAAGAGAGAAAAAGAAAGCAAAAAGAGATGCAAGAAGAAAATAAAAATAGATAAAGTAATATGAGTTCTCGGCATTTGTCTCGGTCTATTGTTTTTCAAACTCTCTTTGAATGGGATTTTTCCGAAAAAGAAAAAGATCCTTATGAAATTTTAGAAAGAAATTTAAAACTTTTTGGTGAGGGCTTAAGAGACTTAGAATATCCAAGAACTTTATTAAAAGGAGTTTTAAATAATTTAGAAAAGATTGATAAAATTCTCCAAGAAGGGGCACCAGAATGGCCTTTAAATCAAATTAATATTGCTGATAGAAACATTTTAAGAATTGGTATTTTTGAGCTTTTATTTGCCAATAAAGAAGAGGTTCCGCCTAAAGTAGCTATTAATGAGGCGGTAGAATTGGCAAAGACTTTTTCAAATGATTCTTCAAGAAAATTTGTTAACGGAGTTTTAGGGACGATTTATCGTCAGATTTTAAATTTAGAAGAAAATAAAGAAAATCTTAAAAAGGAAAACAATTAATAAAGCCTTAAAAGATGCAAGTTAACCCTTTTGATAATAATTATTTTCAGAAAATAAATAAAAAATTTTCTTTTAATTTTTCTCGTCTAAATTTACTGAAAAGAGCCTTAACTCATCGCTCTTACCTTAATGAAAATCCAAAATGGAAAGAAATAGGTCATAATGAGAGATTAGAATTTTTGGGTGATGCCGTTTTAGGTTTTTTAACAGTGGAATATTTATATAAAAGATTTCCTCAATTTAATGAAGGAGAATTAAGTTTTTTAAAATCCGCCCTGACTAATGAAAAAATTCTGTTAGAAGTGGCTAAAGAGTTAAATTTAAAAGATTTTGTTTTGCTTTCTAAGGGAGAAAAAGAAAAAATTAATTATAATGACTCTTTATTAGCTGATACAGTGGAAGCGTTAATAGGCGCTCTTTATTTAGAAAAAGGGATTAAGTCAGCAAGAAATTTTATTAAAAAATATATTTTTTCTAAATTAAAGAAAATTTTAAAAGAACAAAAATACCGCGATTCTAAAAGTCTTTTGCAAGAAAAAACTCAGATGATTTTTAAAGCCTTACCAACTTATAAGTTGGTAGAAAGTTGGGGGCCTCAACACCAAAAAAAATTTAAAGTGGCTTTGTATTTAAAAGATCAAATGATTTCTGAGGGAATTGGTTGTTCCTTAAAAGAGGCAGAAGAAAAAGCAGCTGAGAAAGCATTAGAAATTTTAAAGGAGAATAATTCTTATGTTTTTAAAAAAATTAATTCTGAAGAATTTTAAATCTTTTGAAGGGAAAAGAGAATTAGAATTTCCTACTTTAATTACAGCCGTTGTTGGTCCTAATGGTTGCGGGAAATCGAATATTTTAGATGCCATTAGATGGGTTTTGGGCGAACAAAGCTTTAAAAATTTAAGAATAGAAGAGGGGAAGGATTTAATTTTTTCAACAAAAAATAAATCGGCTAGCTTTGCCGAAGTGGAGATTATTTTTGATAATAGCAAGAATATATTCCCTTTAAATTTTTCAGAAATAAGCATTTTAAGAAGAATAGATCGTTCTGGAGAAAATTTTTATTATTTGAATCATCAACCTGCCCGCTTGAAAGATATTATTGAAATTTCTGCTTCTGCTAAAATTGGTTTGAAGGGTTTTTCTTTTATTAATCAGGGAGCAGTAGAAAATGTTTTAAAAGTAAGTCCCGAAGAAAGAAGAGAAATGCTCGAAGAGAATCTTGGTTTGAAACCCTTGGAAATAAAAAAAGAGGAGGCTCAAAGAAAGTTAATTAATACTCAAAAAAATTTAGAAGAGGCAGAAATTATTGTTAAAGAGATTACCCCTCATTTTAATTTTTTAAAAAGACAGATTAGCCGTTTCCAAAAAAGAGAAAAAATAGAAGCTGAATTAAAAGAGTTATTAAAACAATATTTTGCTCTTTTATATAATCAAATAGAAGCAGAAAAATATCACTCAGGATTCAATAAAGAAGAAGCTTTAGAAAGAATAAATCTTCTTAAAGAAAAAATTAAAGAAAAAGAAAAGGAAATAGAGGCAATAAATAATAGAGATCGGACCCTAGAAGAAGAGGTTCAGAAATTGACTCAAGAAATTTTTAAATTGCAAGATAAAAAAGGATTTTTGCTAGAGAAAATAAGTCTTGAAAGGGCAAGAGAAGTTAATTCCCAGACTTTATTCTTTAAAAAAGAGGACTTTATAGAAATTAAAAATGAATTAGAAAAAATAATTAATTTTAATATTTTAGAAGAAATTAAAAGAGGGCTTTTAAAAATTATTCAAAAAATCACAGAAAAAATAGGTGAAAAACCTCAAGAAAATAAAACCTCTGCTTATCGAGAAGAACTTCAAAAGATAGAAAAAGAATTAGAAGAAAAAACGGAAAAATTGAGAGCTTTTCAAGAGCAATTAAAATCAAAAAATTTAAATTTTAAAACTTTCTTTCAGGAAATAGAATCTTTAAGAGAAGAAAAAGAAACTCTGGAAAAGGAAATTCAAAAAGAAGAAATATTAAATGAAAGATATAGGATTCATTTTGAGGAATTTCTAAAAAAACTTACGGAAAATAACTTAAGCCTAGAAGAAATAAAAAATTATTCTCTCTATAAGGATTTTTCTTTAGATTTTTTAGAAAGAAGAATTTATCAATTAAAAAATGAGATAAATGAAATAGGAAAAATCGATGAGAATCTGTTAAAAGAATATGAGGAGACCAATGAAAGATATAATTTTTATTTGAAACAAATAGAAGATTTAAAAAGGGCAATAGAGGATTTAAACAAGTTAATAAAAGATTTAGAAGAGGAAATTAAAGGGCAATTTCAAAAAGCTCTAAAGGAAATAAACAAAGAATTTAATCGTTATTTCCATTTAATGTTTAAAGGAGGATCAGCTTCTTTGATAGAAGTAAAGGATAACGCAAGAAACTATTGGGGGGTTGATATAAAGGTGGATATTTTAAAAACTCAGATAAAGAGCATTTCTATGCTTTCGGGAGGAGAGAAAACTTTAATAGCAATTGCCTTATTATTTGCCATTGTGAATTATTCAAACCCTCCTCTTTTAATTCTAGATGAAATAGATGCGGCTTTAGATGAAGAAAATAGTCGACGTTTTTCCGAAATTTTAAAAGAGTTAAGCCAAGAAACTCAGTTTATAGTCATTACCCATAATCGAATGACAATGGAATCGGCCGGAACTATTTACGGAGTGACTTTAAGTAAAAATAATAGCTCTCTTTTGCTTTCTGTAAAATTAGAAGAAGCGCAAAAAAATATACCTTCTTAGTTGACAAAAAAAGTTTTATATTTTAAAATCTTTATGTTAAAGAGGTAGCTGGCTCCAAAAGAAGGAGAGGTCGACAGCTACGCTTAGATAATTAATAGAAATAAGAAAATATAAGAAAATAAAAGATATGGCTGAAGTTCCTGCTGACCAGAAAGTACTCGAGCTCATTGTTAAAAGCATTGTTAACAAACCAGAGGCTGTCCAAATAGAAAGGAAAATAGATGAAATGGGAGTTTTGCTATCTTTAAGAGTAGATAATTCTGATATGGGTCAGATTATTGGCAGAAAAGGTTCAACCGCTAAGGCTTTAAGAACAATTTTAAAAGTAGTTGGAGCAAAAAACAAGGCTCGAGTTAACTTGAAAATCGAAGAACCAGTTGGTGGTTCTAATTCTTCAAAAGATCTAAGTAAGGAGACAGATAAATTGATTGGTGACCTCAATTTTTAGACTTTTAAGATAGATTTTTAAGAAAATCGCGGCTTAACCGCGATTTTCTTAAATCTTAATATATGGAGTTTGATATCCTAACAATTTTTCCAGAGGCTTTTGAAAGCTACCTTAATTGCTCTATTTTAAAAAAAGCCCAAGAAAAAAATTTAATAAAAATTAGAATCCATAATTTACGAAAATGGGCAAACGATAAGCATCAAACTGTTGATGATCGGCCATATGGAGGAGGAGCAGGGATGATCTTTTTGTTAGAGCCAATTTATAAAGCTATTCAGGAATTAAAAAAAAAGAAAAAATTTTCTGAAAAAGAAGAAAGAGTTATCCTTTTTTCTGTTAAAGGGAAAATTTTAAATCAAAAATTAGTTAAAAAATTGAGTTCTTTTAAAAGATTAATTTTAATTTGTCCTCATTATGAAGGAGTAGACGAAAGGGTGAATAAATATTTAGCTAATGAGGAGATATCTATTGGTCCTTATATTTTAACTGGGGGAGAATTACCCGCTTTAGTTTTAATAGATGCTGTTTGCCGTTTGATTCCCGGGGTTATCAAAGAGAATTCTTTAAAAGAAGAATCTTTTAATTTTTCTGCTTTTAAAAAAAATAATGAAAATAATAATGACATTTTAATTTATGAATATCCTCAATATAGTCGACCAGCAGTTTTTTATCCTAATCCTAAAAATAAAAAAATAGCTTGGCGAGTGCCAAAAGTATTATTATCAGGCAATCATCAGAAAATAAAAGAATGGAGAGAAAAGCATTTAAAAATAAAAAAATATAAAAATGGTTAGGATAAAAATTAAAGATAAAAAAGGTCAAGTTTTTAATTTTTCTTTAAAGAAAAAAGAGGATTTTTTGGTTAGCCTTGACAAATTTTTAAAAAAGTATAAAATATCAAAAAAAGAAATAAAAGATTGGCATTTCACTGTTTTCAAAAGCAAAGGAGACTTTATAGATTATCAAATTAATTTGGCTATCTCAAAAGCCTTAAGTTTTCTTTTTTAAGAAATAATTTTTAAAAAAATATTTAATTAAAAATTTAAAAGAGGGTTATAAATTTTATTATTTTTTATTTTTTCTTTTAAAATTTTAAATTAATAAAATGGCAAAACAATCTTTACCTATAAAGACATTCGCCCACCATAAAAATTATCTTGAGCCTCCCTCTTTAACTGCCTTTCAAAGAGATTCTTTTAATCTTTTTTTAAAGGAAGGAATTAAAAGCGTTTTTGAGGAGATTTCTCCAATTACTGATTATACTGACAAAGGATTGGATCTTTACTTTTTAGATTATTATTTAGAGCCTCCAAAAATTTCAGAAACAAAGGCTAGAGAAAAAGAACTAAATTATGAAGCAAGTTTAAGGGTAAAATTATTACTAAAAAACAAAAAATTAGGCATAGAAAAAGAACAAGAAGTTTATTTAGGCGATATTCCTTTAATGACAGCAAGAGGAACTTTTATTATTAACGGCGTAGAGAAAATTGTTGTTTCCCAAGTTAATCGTTCTCCGGGTGTTTATTTTTCTTCATTAAATTTTAGAGGGCAAAAATTATTTGGAGCAAGGATTATTCCTTACCATGGAGCTTGGGTTGAATTTGAAACTGATAGCGCTAATATTATTTGGGTGAAAGTTGATCGCCGAAGAAAGGCTCCCGCTACTGCTTTATTAAGGATTTTTGGTTTGGGCTCTAACGAAGAAATTAAAAATGCTTTTAATTTTAAAGAAAGTAATGAATGGAAATATTTGGAGGCGACCTTAAAGGTGGATTCATCTTCTAACCAAGAGGAGGGCTATATTGAAATTTATCGAAGGCTTCGGCCAGGTGAATTGCCTACTTACGACAATGCTCGAGATTTATTGAATAATATGTTTTTCCGATTAGATCGATATGATTTAAATCGAGTTGGAAGGTTTAAAATAAATCAAAGATTGAATCTTAATCTTCCCCTAGAAAAAAGATTTATTACCTTAGAGGATTTAATTGCCATCATTAAAGAAATAATTCGATTAAACAATGATCCATTAGCCGAAGATGATGATATTGATCATTTAGGAAATCGAAGAGTAAGAGCAGTGGGAGAGATTTTAACTGAAAGATTTCGGGCAGGACTAATGAGAATGCGAAGAACCATTCAAGATCGAATGGCAACTTTAAATCCCAAGACATTAACCCCTTCTCAATTAATTAATCCTCGGCAATTAATAAATGTTTTAAGAGAATTCTTTAATACTTCGAGGTTATGCCAATTTATGGAACAGATGAATATGCTTTCTGAATTAGAGCATAAAAGAAGATTGACTTGTTTAGGGCCAGGAGGATTAACAAGAGAAAGAGCGGGAATTGAAGTAAGAGATATTCACGAAAGTCATTACGGAAGAATTTGCCCTATTCAAACTCCTGAGGGGCAAAATATTGGTTTAGTAGTCTATTTGGCTTTATATGCGCGTTTAAATGAATTCGGTTTTATAGAAACTCCTTATTTAAAAGTAGAAAAAGGAAAATTAACTAAGGAAATAGTTTATTTTGATGCCTTCGAGGAAACAAAACATAAAATTACTTATGCAGGGATAAACATTGATAAAGAGGGAAATATTATTGATGAAGAGGTGACTGTTCGGTATCAAGGAGAACCAGTAGTAGTAAAAAAAGAAGAAGTAGAATTTATTGATGTTTCTTGTCAGCAAATCCTTTCTGCCGGGGTAAGTCTTATTCCTTTTTTGGAACACGATGAATCTAATCGAGCATTGATGGGGGCTAATATGCAAAAACAAGCTGTTCCGTGTATTCGGCCAAAAGCACCGCTAATTTCTACGGGGATGGAAAGAAAGATTGCTCTAGAGTCTGGTCAATGTTTGGTTTCAGATGTCGATGGCGAGGTAGTGGAAATAGATGCTTCTCATATTGCTATAAAAACTAAAGAAGGGGAAATAAAAAATTATCAACTCGTTAATTTTCAAAGAAGCAATAAAAATAGCTGTTTACATCAAAAACCAGTAATTAAAAAAGGCGATAAAGTTTCAAAAGGAGATTTATTAGCTGATGGTTCTATCACTGAGGATGGAATTTTAGCTTTAGGCCAAAATTTATTAGTGGCTTTTGTTCCTTTTTTTGGTTTTAATTACGAAGATGCTATTGTTGTTTCAGAAAGAGTTTTAAAAAGGGATTATTTTACTTCGATTTATTTAGAAGAGTTTACCTGCGATGTTGTTGATACAAAATTAGGTCCAGAAATAACAACAAGAGATATTCCTAATGTTTCTGAAGAGAAATTAAAAAACCTAGACGAAGATGGAATTATAAGAATTGGGGCAGAAGCCAAAGGAGGAGATATTTTAGTAGGGAAAATTTCTCCAAAAGGAAAAGCCGAATTAACGCCAGAAGAAAGATTGTTACAAGCTATTTTTGGAAAACAAATAAAAGATGTCAAAGATACTTCCTTGCTTTTAGAACCCTCAAGGCAAGGAAAAGTAATTAGAGTGAAAATTTTATCTCGAGAAGAAGGGGATAAATTAGAGGTGGGAACAATAAAGAGAATAGGAGTTGAAATAGCTGAGTTAAGAAGATTGCGGGTCGGAGATAAATTAGCCGGTAGACACGGCAATAAAGGGGTGATTTCAGTGATTATGCCTGAGGAGGATATGCCTTATTTAGAAGATGGAAGGCCGATTGATATAGTTATGAATCCTTTAAGTATTGCTTCTCGAATGAATATTGGTCAGGTTTTTGAAAATCACTTAGGATTAGCAGCTGAGAAGTTGAGTTATAGAGCAATCTGTCCTGCTTTAGATGGGGCGACTGAAGAAGAAATTAAAGAAGAATTAAGGAAAGCCGATTTACCAGAAGACGGAAAAGTTATTTTATACGATGGTCGAACTGGAGAACCTTTTGAACAAAAGGTAGCTGTTGGGGTCATGTATATTATGAAGCTAGAACATATGGTTGAGGATAAAATTCATATGCGCGCTATTGGACCATATTCTTTAATTACTCAGCAACCATTAGGGGGAAGAGCTCGTTTCGGTGGGCAGCGATTTGGAGAAATGGAGGTTTGGGCCTTAGAGGGATATGGGGCAGCTTATACTTTGCAAGAAATGTTGACTATTAAATCTGACGATGTTTTAGGTCGAGCAGCTGCTTATAATGCAATTATAAATGGTGAGAAGATTAAAAATCCTAATATCCCTGCCTCTTTTTCGGTAATTTTGAAAGAATTACAGGGTTTAGCCCTTTCTGTAGAATTAAAAGGAGTAAAAACAGAGGATAGTTCTTTTAGGGAAGGGATAAAACAAAAAGAAGAAAATATAAAAATTAACTAAAATAATTTAAATTTAAAATTATGCCAGATCAAAGAGAAATTAAAGTTGCTGATTTTGAAGCCCTTGTTTTAAAACTTGCTTCTCCAGAAGAGGTTTTATCTTGGTCTTATGGAGAAGTCACCAAAGCAGAAACAATAAATTACCGCACCTACAAACCAGAAAGAGAAGGTCTTTTTTCTGAGCAAATCTTCGGTCCGGTTAAAGATTTTGAGTGCGCTTGTGGTAAATATAAAAGTTCAAAATTTAAAGGAGTTTCTATTGTCTGTGATCGATGTGGAGTAGAAGTGACTCGTTCTTATGTTCGAAGAGAAAGGATGGGGCATATTCAATTAGTTACCCCAGTTGCTCATATTTGGTTTTTAAAAAGCATTCCTTCGAGGATAGGTTTAATTTTAGATTTACCCTCCAATGAGTTAGAGAAAGTAATTTACTATAATAGTTATATTATTATCTCAGTCAATGAAGAGGAGAAGAAAAAAGTTTTAAAAGAACTTGAAAATGAATATAAAAATAAAACCAAAAAAATTTCAAAAGAAGAGAAAATAGAGATTGACAAAATATATCTTGAAACAAAAAAAGAAATAGAAAAAATCAAAGAAAAAACTATTCTTTCAGAAAGAGACTATCTTCTTCTTTCAAGAAAATATGGGAATATTTTTGTCGCTGAAACCGGCGGAGAGCCAATAAAAAAATTATTAGAAAACATTGACCTTAAAAAACTTGTTGAGAAACTAAATGAAGAATTAAAGAAAAAAGGACAATTGGAAGAAGTTAATAAGAGAATTAGACAAAGCCTTAAGTTGGCTAAGTCAATGTTAAAAGCCAACCTTAGGCCAGAATGGATGTTTTTAACAGTATTACCAGTCATTCCACCAGAACTTAGACCAATGGTTCAATTAGAGGGAGGAAAATTTGCCTCTTCAGATTTAAATGATTTATATCGAAGAGTTATTAATCGAAATAACCGTCTTAAGAAATTAATAGAATTAAGAGCGCCTGAAGTTATTATTAAAAATGAGAAGAGAATGCTTCAAGAGGCAGTTGATGCTTTGTTAGATAATTCCATTAGAAAACCATCCGGCTCTACTCCTGTTAATGCTGCCCAAAATAGACCTTTAAGATCTTTGGCTGATATATTACGAGGGAAAAAAGGAAGATTCCGCCAAAATCTTTTAGGAAAAAGAGTTGATTATTCTGGCCGATCAGTAATTGTTGTTGGTCCAAATTTAAAAATAGATGAATGCGGTTTGCCGAAGAGAATGGCTTTAGAATTATTTAAACCTTTTATTGTTCATGAACTAATTAAAAGGGAATTAGCTTATAACCCCAAAAACGCTTCCAAATTAATAGAAGAAGAAATTGATGAAGTTTGGGAAATACTGGAAAATTTAGTTAAAGATAAATACGTTCTTTTAAATAGAGCTCCTACTTTACATCGATTAAGTATTGAGGCTTTTAAGCCAAAACTTATCGAAGGTTTGGCTATTCAAGTTCCAGCTTTAGTTTGTCCGCCTTTTAATGCTGATTTTGACGGAGACCAAATGGCTGTTCATTTGCCTTTATCAGAAGAGGCTCAGAGAGAATGCCAAAGTAGAATGGTTGCCACTTTAGGATTATTAAAGCCAGCTAACGGGGCGCCAGTAATGGTTCCTCGGCATGAAATGGTTTTAGGGATTTATTGGCTAACAATGGAACTTGAGGATTTAAGAAAAGATGAAGAATTAAAGGTTTTTGCCAATACAAAAGAAGCAATTTTGGCTTATCAATCAAAGAAAATCAAATTACAAGAGAGAATCAAAGTTCGAATTGAAAAAGAAAATAATCAATTAATAATTACTACTTGTGGCAGGATTATTTTTAATGAAATATTGCCAAAAGACTTTCCTTTTATTAATAAAAAATTATCTTCAAAAGATTTGAAGAAATTGACAGAAGAATTAATTGAGCATTTAAATGATTTTCAAAAAAGCGCAGAGATCTTAGATAAAATCAAAGAATTAGGTTTTTATTATGCTACCATTTCTGGTATTACCTGGGGTTTAAGCGATTTAAAGGTTCCTAAAGAGAAGAAAGGTATTATCGAAGAAACAAAAAAGGAGATTGAGACTATAAATAATCAATATAGAGAAGGACTTTTAACTCAACAAGAAAGAAAAGTTTTGGCCGAAACAAAATGGCGTTTTGCTATTGAAAAAATTGTAGAGTTAATACCTAAACAATTAAAACCAACTGATTCTGTTTTTGCCATTTTTGATTCTGGTTCAAGGGGAAATTGGGGAATTTTAGGCCAAGTGATGGGCATTAAAGGTTTAGTAGTTAATCCTGCTGGCGAATTAATTGAGGTTCCTATATTGTCTTGTCATCAGGAAGGTTTTAGCGTTTTAGAGTATTTTTTAGCTTCTCATGGAGGAAGAAAGGGATTAGCCGACACAGCCTTAAAAACTTCTTTTGCTGGTTATTTAACTCGACGATTAGTTGATGTCGCTCAGGCTATTATTATTAAAGAGGAAGATTGTGGAACCAAAAAAGGGATTACTATTTCGAAAAAAGAGGCAGAAGAAATGGGCGAAGATTTTTCTAAAAAAATTTATGGGAGGATTCTTTTAGAAGACGCGAAAAATAAAAAAGGAGAAGTAGTTATTAAAAAGGGAACCCTGTTGGCTTCTAAAGAAGTTAAAAAGATTTTAGAAAATGAAATTGAAGAAGTAATTATAAGATCTCCTTTAACTTGTGAAAGCGTTGATAGTGTTTGTCAAAAATGTTACGGAATGGATTTGGGTTGGCGAAAATTAATTGATTTAGGGGAGGCTGTAGGAATTACAGCTGCTCAATCAATTGGAGAACCAGGGACTCAGTTAACTTTAAGAACTTTTCATACTGGTGGTGTTGCTCGAGCAGTTGATATTACTCAAGGTTTGCCGAGGGTCGAGGAAATTTTTGAAATAAAACCGCCAAAAGGAGAAGCTCCCATTTCCGAAGTTGATGGAGAAGTTATTGAAATTGAAAAAACAAACAATCAAAAAATTATTAGAATTAAGCCGGCTTCTGGCTTTAAGGATCAAACTTTGAAAAAGAAAATGAAAGGGCAAAAAGATAAAGGTTATGTAGAATATACAGTTTCGGGAATAGTCACTTTATGGGTTAAAACAGGAGACAAAGTAAAAAAGGGAGATCAGCTAGCGGAAGGTAATCTTAATTTAAAGAAATTATTCAAGATTTTAGGCAAAGAGGCAACTATTAATTATATTTTAAAAGAAGTTAAAAAGGTTTATAATATTGCTGGTGAAGATATTCATGATAAACATTTTGAGGTAATTATTAAACAAATGTTTTCTTTGGTGAAAATTATCGAAAGAGGTGATAGCGATTTTATTGAGGGTGAAATAATAACAAAAAAAAGTTTGATTCGAGAAATAGAAAGATTAAAAAACTTAGGCTTAAAGCCACCAAAATATGAAGAGGTTATTGTTGGAATTAAAAAAGCAGCTTTAAATAGTGATAGCTTTTTAGCCGCTGCTTCTTTCTTAGAGACAAGAAAAGTTTTAGTTGAAGCTGCCCTAGAAAGAAAGGTAGATTATTTAGAGGGACTCAAAGAAAATGTGATTATTGGTCGGCTTATTCCCGCCGGCACCGGTTTTAGAAAGATTATTGCTATAAAGAAGGAGATTTAAAATAAATGTAGTTTTATGGAGAATGTGTCTTTAGGTTCTTTTTTAAAAGAAAAAAGAGAAAAAAGAGGCTTAAAGATTGAGGATATCGTTAGGGAAACTAAGATTTTAAGAAGAACTATCGAGGCAGTAGAAAATAACGATTTTTCTCGGATTCCTTATGTTTATTTAAAAGGAATTATTAAAAAATATGCTCAACTGGTTAAATTAGAAGAGGTTGAAATCGCAAGAATCCTTTCTGTTTTAAGCGAAGAAGCAGAAAAAACCGATAAAGGGGAAAAAGAAATAAAGATTAAAATTAAAAAAAAAGAGATTAATTGGGCAAAGATTTTTTTAATTTTTTGTTTAGGAGGATATTTTCTTTATGAGATTATTTTCTTTCTTTTGCCTCCAAAAATTATTATAGAAAATTTTCCAAAAGCTGTTTTTAAAGAGAATATAATTTTATCAGGGAAAGTTTTAAGAGCAAAAAGAGTATATTTAAATGGTAAAGAAATTTTTTTAAAAAATAACGAAATTCAAGAAGAAATAGTATTGCAGGAAGGGGTAAATAATATAGAGATAAAAGCTGTTAATGCCCTAGGAAAAAATGTTAGCGTTTTGTTGAATGTTTTATACAAAAAAGAAAATAATAATATTGCAAATTTTTAAAAAGTCTGGTATCTTTTTGAAGCTAAAAATGAGAAAAAAGAAAAATAAAAACAATTCAGAAGAAGCAATCAGCTTAGAAGAAGTAATGAAAGAAATCCAAGAGAAGTTTGGGGTGGGCTCGATAATGCAGTTAGGAAAAATGATAAAAATTATAACCGAAGTAATTCCGACCGGTTCTTTAGCTTTAGATTTGGCTTTAGGGGTCAATGGTATTCCTAAAGGAAGAATAGTAGAAATTTATGGGGCGGAATCTTCAGGCAAAACAACTTTGGCTTTACATATAATTGCTCAGGCTCAAAAAAGGGGAGGAAAAGCAGCTTTTATTGATTCAGAACATGCTTTAGATCCTGAATATGCCAAAAGAATAGGGGTAGATTTAGAAAATTTATTAATTTCTCAACCTGATAGCGGAGAGCAGGCTTTAGATATTGCTGAGGCTTTAGTCAGATCTGGGCAATTAGATGTTATTGTAGTAGATTCTGTGGCTGCTTTGACTCCGCAATCAGAAATAGAAGGAGAAATGGGCGATCAACAAATTGGTTTGCAGGCAAGATTAATGAGTCGAGCTTTAAGAAAGTTAACATTTTTAATTTCTAAAACTAAAACTATTTTGATTTTTATTAATCAAACTAGAATGCAGATTAATAAAGGGATGGGTTTTGGTAATCCAGTAACTACTCCTGGAGGCAAGGCTTTAAAATTTTATTCTTCCGTTAGAATAGAATTAAATAGAATAGCTCAGATTAAAAAAGGTGATGAAATTATTGGTTCTCGGATTAGGGCTAAAATTGTTAAAAACAAAGTAGCTCCCCCTTTTAAAGTAGCTGAATTTGATATATATTATAGTGAAGGTATTTCGTTGGAAAGCGACTTAATAAATATAGGCTTAAAAAAGGGAATTATTCAAAAAACAGGTAATACTTTTTATTATAATAATGAAAAATTGGGGAATTCTTTAGAATCTGCCCGTTTGTTTTTAAAGGAAAATAAAAAAATAGCAGAAGAAATTTATAAAAAATTAGTTTCTAAAGAAGAAAATAAATAAAAAAATGAAAAGTAAAAATCTAACAAATCAACAAAATCATCAAGAAGAAAAAGATATTTATGAGTTATCTTTCTTTTTAGCCCCTCAACTTACAGATAACGAGACTAATACTATTTTAAACGAAATGCAAGAGTTAATAAAGAAAGAGGGTGAAATTATTTATGTTGAACCTTTCCAGTTAAGAAAGTTAGCTTATCCTATAAAGAAAATGAACGAGGGTTATTTTGGTTTTTTGCAGTTTAAATACTTTAAGGAAAAAATCAGCGATATAAAAAATTTAATCGATAAAAACCCTAATGTTCTTCGCTATTTATTAATTAGATTAGATCCAAAAGAAGATATAATTTATATTCCCGAGACTGAAGAAAAGAAGACAGTTTCCTTTAAAAAAATTAAAGAGCTAAAACCACAAGAAGCTATTAGTAAAAAAAGAGAAGAAGAGAAAGAAATAAGCCTAGAAGAGCTCGAAAAAAAATTAGAAGAAATTTTAAAACAATAAAGATATGTATCTCAATAAAGTTTTTCTAATAGGAAATTTAACGAGAGATGTGACTTTAAGAAGTACTCCTTCTGGCCAACCAGTGGCAGATTTTGGTTTAGCTACTAGTCTTATTTGGACTAACCAATTAGGGCAGAAACAGCAAGAGACAGAATTTCATCAAATAATAGTTTGGGGTAAAATGGCAGAGCTATGTAGTCAGTATTTGACTAAAGGGAGATTGGTTTTTGTTGAAGGGAGAATTCGAACTAGAAGTTGGGTTGATCAAAATGGAATGAAAAGATATAGAACTGAGATTATTGCTGAGAATATAAAATTTGGACCTCGAAAAGAAGCGGTTGAGACATTGAAAATTCCCGAAGAGTTAGAGTCAATTCCTGAGGAAGAAAGCATAGAAATACCTAAAGTAAATCTTGACGAAGAAGCAACTGTTTTTCCAGCGGAAGATTCTCTTGAAAATATTCCTTCGGAGGAAGGTGTTAATCCTGATGAGGAAAATATTGATTTTGAGGATATTCCTTTTTAAGGCTTTCAATTATTTCATCTAGTTCTCCATCTAGAATTTTTTCTAGATTATGCCAACTTTTTTTGATTCGATGATCAGTTAAACGATCTTGAGAAAAATTGTAAGTTCGAATTTTTTCTGCCCTTTCTCCTTTTCCTATTTGGTTTTTTCTTCTTAAAGATTCTTCCATGGTTCTTTTCTGCTTTTCTGTTTCTAAAAGTTTGTTTTTTAGTATTTCTAAAGCCTTTATTCGATTTTGAATTTGAGATCTTTCACTTTGACAGGTTACTGTAATTCCTGTTGGTTTATGAAGAATTCTTACAGCTGTTTCTACTTTTTGGACATTTTGACCGCCGGGACCCGAAGATCTAAAAAATGTTTCTTCTATCTCGGAGGGCTTAATTTCGAGGGGAGGGTTTTCAAATTGAGGAATGACTGCTACCGTGGCAGTGGAAGTATGAATTCTCCCAGATTTTTCCGTAATGGGGATTCTTTGAACTCTGTGAACTCCTCCTTCATATCTTAAATTTTCATAAGCTAAAGGGCTCTCGATTTCTAATATTCCCTCTTTTAATCCATTTAAAGAAGTAAAATTAGCATCAATGATTCTAAAAGGCCATTTTTTTCTATTAGCATATTTTTGATACATTCTAAAAAGGTTAAAAGCAAAAAGAGCTGCCTCCTCTCCGCCAGTTCCTGGCCTAATTTCTAAAATGATGCTTTTAAAATTTGATTTCTTTTCTCTTTTTTCCTCTTCTTCTTGGAGAATTTTTAAAATTTTCTCTTTTTTTTCTAAACAATTTTTAATTTCTTCCTCAGCTAAGGTTAAAAGTTCCGGGTCAGATTCTTCTTTTAAAATTTCTTGAGCATCTCTAAATTTTTTCTCTAATTTTTCGATTTCTTTTAAATAAAATAATTTCTCCTCGATTTCTTTTAATTCTTTTGAGGCTTTTTCAAAATTTTCTTTATGAGAAAGAAACTCAGGATCACTGAGTTTCTTTAAAATTTCTTCTTTTTTTTCTTTAAGCTCTTTAAGATCCATCTCCTTTTTTCTCGGGTTTCTTTTTTCTTTGATATTCGGCTGATTTTTTTAATCTTTCTTTGAATTTCTGAACTCTTCCAGCAGTATCAATTATTTTTTCTTGGCCAGTATAAAAAGGATGACATTGGGAACAAATTTCCATCTCTATTTTTTCTTTGGTAGAGCCAACATAAAATTTTGCTCCACAAACACAAACAGCTTCTGCTTTTTCAAAATATTGAGGATGTAAATTCTTTTTCATATTTTTAATTAAAAAATCTTAACAAAAAAACAAAGAAAAAGCAAATCCCTTTTATTTTTTTAAAATTTTAAAAAATGATAAAATTTAAAAAGGCAAAAAATGAAAAAATTTACCAAGGAAATTTTAGTTGGGATTGCGAATCTTTTATCGTTTTATTAAATTATCTACTTTTCAAAAATAACAAAATGAAAAAATAAAAAACTTCTTTTAAAATTTCCAAAAAGAACTTTGTTAAATGATATCTTAAAATAAGCGATTTCTCATCCAAAACTTTAAAAATTAATTTTAGCAAAAATGAGAGTTCATCGTTTTTATTATAATTTTTCTCCTAATGAGAAAAAAGTAAAAATTCAAGATAAAAGCTTAATTCATCAATTGAGAAATATTTTGCGGATGAAGAAGGGCCAAGAAATTATTCTTTTTAATGAAAAAGAGGAAAGAAAAGGAGAAATTATTTTGTTAACAAAAGATTTTTTAGAAATTGTCTTAAAAGAAGAAATTAAGAGTTTAAAAGAGTCAAGAATTTATGTTTGTCTTTTTGCTTCTCTTTTAAAAAGAGAAAATTTTGAAATTTTAGTAGAAAAAGTTACTGAAATAGGGGTAAAAGAGATTTATCCTTTAATTTGCAAGAGAACAGTAAAATTAAATTTTAAAGAGGAAAGGTTAAAAAGAATTATTAAAGAGGCTTCTGAACAATGCGGGCGGAAAAGTTTGACTATTCTTCATCCTCCTTTTGAATTTGAAAAAGCTATTAATTTAGTTAAAAATCAAGCTAATTTCTTTCTTGATTTTTTTGGAGAAAACTTTCAAAAAGTTGTTAGGAGTTTTCCTTTAGAAAAGATGGAAAGAGTAAATCTTTTTCTTGGGCCAGAAGGGGGGTGGTCTGAAGAAGAAAGAAAAAAAGCCAAAGAGAAAAATTTTTTGGTTATTAAAATTTCCGATTTAATTTTTCGTTCAGAAACAGCTGGAATTGTTGGAAGCTATTTATTTTCTCATTTTTTAGATTTTCTCTCTTGACTTTTTTGATAATTTTTGATATATTTTATTTAGTTCTTTAACAACCAAAAAGGGGGTCCAAAAATGGAAAAGAAAAAAGACAAAGAAGAGCTAAGGGAAAAATTAGAAAGATTTTTAAAAGAAAGTTTATATTTAAGCAATAATGGAAGAATTAGTGATGATGCTGATAAGGTGGCAATAGCAATTGTAAAATATTCTAATCAGCCTGTTTTAGAGGAGATTCTGAAAAAGATTGATTTAAATGGAGGCGGCAGAGATGACATAAAATTAATGTGGAATTTAACCGTGGGAAAGTTTATAATTTTTCTAAAAGATCCTTCAAAATTAGAAGCGCTAGAAGAAATTCAGAAAACAATTAGGTTATTCAATAAAATTTACAGCTCAGAATTTTTAAGATTTAAAATAGCACAGATTTTGCTTTATGTGTTGAAAGGGAGAAAAGATTTTAAGTGGGAAGAAGGCGAGTTGTTGAAATTATGTGTCACAGAAGAGGAGAGGATGTTTGTTAGATGGTTTAAAAGGTGTTTTTAATTATTTTTATTTTTAATCCCCGCCACTGGCGGGGTTTGTTGTTGAAAATATTTAGTTAAAAAAGAAGGGAGGAAATGGGTATGAGTGAGATTTTTGATTTAAAGATTGACCAGAAAAAAATGAAGGAAATGTTGATTGGGGGATTGGTATATCTTCGGTTAACACAGAGTAAAGAACGAGTGATGGTTGTTGATTATTATTTTAAAACAGCGCTAGAATTATTCGCGAGTTGGTTAGGGAAGAACTTACTTTTTATTTTTGGTTTAGAGAAAGAAAGTAAAGAGGAAATTAGAGATTTGAGGGTTCAGCTAAAGCAAGTTCAGATTTATTTTGAAAGAGCATATCAGCTATTGATGATGAAAGAAAATAAATTAAAAGTATTATTTAATTTAATAATAATCACCTATCTTTTAAAAGAACGAAAAATGGAGAAGTATCAAAAAGAATTAGAAGAAATCTTAAGAGAAAAAGAGATAGACAACAATACGAAAAAGAAATTACTTCAAAGGATGGAGTTATTTAAAAGTATAATCAAAGATTAGCCGGCCTTAAGGGCCGGTTTTAAAATTATGCTTTTCTCTTGAATAATATTTAATTTTATGATAGATTATTAAAACTTAAATATTTATGTTAAGAGAAGCTAATTCTTTGAATAATTTAGATTTTCAAAAAATGATTTCAGAAATGAAAGAAAAAGGAGTTCACTTTGGTCATAAAAGGAGCCGCCTTCATCCGAGGGCTTTATCTTTTACTTTAAAATCTTCGGGGGAAGTTAATTTTATTAATTTGGAAGAAACAGTTAAAGGATTAGAAAAAGCTACTGATTTCTTAAAAGAAATAATGAAAAATAATGGGAAGATACTATTAGTTGGTACTTCTAGTGGAGCCAAAAAGAAAATAAAAGAATTAGCAGAAAAATATAATTTTCCTTATGTAATAGAAAGGTGGCTAGGAGGAACTTTAACTAACTTTCGGGTTTTAAAAGAGAGAATTAATTATTTAAAAGAATTAGAAAATCAAAGGGAACAAAATTTGTGGGCTAAATATACAAAGAAAGAGCAGCTAAAATTAGAAAAGAATTATCAATTATTAGAGAAAAAGTTTCAGGGATTAAAAATAATGGAGAATTTACCAAATGCTCTTTTGATTGTTGATCCAAAGTTGCACGAAACTGCAGTTATAGAAGCAAAAAAAGCAAAGATTCCAGTTGTTGCTATTTTAGATAACGACGATGATCCATCGTTGATTGATTATCCTATTCCTTCTAATGATAGCGCCTCAAGTTCTATAGAGTATATTTTAGGAAAAATAGACGAAGCTTTATTAGAGGTTCACAAAAGGAAAATTATTCAGGAAGGACAGAGAGAAACAGAAACAATAGAAGCGGAAGCGGAGACAGTTTAAAATTATTAAATTCAATATTAATAATAAAATTAAAATTTATGATTAGTGCTAAAGATGTAGCAAAATTAAGAGAAGAAACTCAGGCGCCTGTTATGGAATGTAAAAAAGCTTTGGAAGAAGCAAATGGAGATTTTGAGAAAGCTAAAATAATTCTTCAGAAAGCCGGAAAAGCAAGAGCAGAAAAGAAAGAAAAGGGCGAGACAAAAACTGGCATTATCGAAGCCTATGTCCATACTAACAAGAAAGTAGGAGTTTTATTAGAATTACAGTGTGAAACGGATTTTGTAGCCCAGAATAAAGAATTTCAACAGTTAGCTCATGATTTAGCGATGCATATTGCCGCTATGAATCCTTTGTATATTTCTTTCGATAAAATTCCAGAAGAAGTTATTCAGGAAAAAAAAGAAGAATATAAAAAAGAGCTTTTAAATAAACCGCCAGAAATTATTGAAAAAATTATAACGGGTAAATTAGAGAAAGAGTTAGAGGAAATTTGTCTAGAAAAGCAACCTTTTATTAAAGATGAAACCAAAAAAGTTGGAGATTTGATTAAAGAGGCAATAGCAAAATTTGGAGAAAAAATAGAATTAAAAAGGTTTACCCGTTTCTCTATTTAAAACATTTATATGAGTATTATTTTGAATTTTTTTTATCCTTTAGCTATAATTTTAGGGATTACAGGATTAATTATTTTACTTGTTAGAACAAAAGAGGAAGAGGATATTATCTCGATTTATAAAAAAAGGCTTAGCGAATTAAAAGAAAAAAAGCAAAAATTTCAAGATAAAATTTTTTCTGAAATTTTCCCTCATCTTTCTAAAATTCTTTTAAATTTTTTAGAAAAAGTTTTAATTAGATTAAGAATTGTTATTTTGCGAGTTGATAATTCTCTTTTTAAGAATTTAAAAAAGATTAGAGAAATTAAATTTAAGGTTATAGAAGACAAAAAAGGAAAGGAGGGTGTTCCTTTTGGGATTTTGAATAACCTTGAAGAAACAACTAGGGATTTCTTTAAAGATTTTATTAAGGCAGAAAGAGATTATTTAAAGAGAATTAAAAAAGGAGATTTTTCTGCCCTTCAAAATTTAGCAAGATTATATTTATACGAAGAGGACTATCCTTCTGCCCGATGGATAATTTTAGAAGGTTATCGGAAATTTCCTAACGAGAAAATTTTTCAAGCATTTTTAATAGAGCTTTTTGAAAAAGAACAATTGTATTCCTCGAAAGCAAACGAGAAAGAAATTGATGAAAAGCCAGTGTAGCTCAATGGCAGAGCAACTGCTTTGTAAGCAGTGGGTTGCAGGTTCGAGTCCTGCCACTGGCTCTTGAGGGGCAGGTGGCGGAGTGGTCAATCGCAAGGGACTGTAAATCCCTCGGCCTTTAGGCCTACGTAGGTTCGAATCCTACCCTGCCCACATTGTTTTTTATAAGAAGTTGTGTTATTCTAATGGAAAATCGGAATAAAGCCAAGATAGCTCAGTGGTAGAGCACACCCTTGGTAAGGGTGAGGTCCCGGGTTCAATCCCCGGTCTTGGCTCTAAAATTTCTTTATAAATTTATGAAAAAAGAAAATATTGCTAAATTACAGTGTCAAGATTGTAAAAGAACAAATTATTACACTCACAAGAACAAGAAGAAAGTTGAGAGGAAATTAGAATTGAAAAAATATTGCCCTTGGTGTCGTAAGCATACTCTTCATAAAGAGACAAAAAAATAGATTTAGGGGCGTGGTGTCAATGGCAGCACAACGGTCTCCAAAACCGTTGGTCCGGGTTCGAGTCCTGGCGCCCCTGCCAAAAATATGCTTTATTTAGGAGCTGACCATCGGGGGTTTTATCTTAAAGAAAAAATAAAAGAATTTTTAGATAGTAAAAAAATTCAATATCAAGATTTAGGAAATTTTAAGTTTGACGAATTAGATGATTATCCTGACTGGGCAATAAAAGTAGCTAAAAAAATTATGGAGAATCCAAAAAAGAATGTAGGAATTTTAATTTGCGGGACTGGTTTAGGAATGACAATTGTCGCTAATAAATTTAAAGGAATAAGAGCCGGAACAGTTTTTTCTTCTTATTTAGCTAAAAGAGGGAAAGAAGAGGACGATTTGAATGTTTTTGTATTGGCGAGTGATTTGACAGACGAAAATACTTCTTTTAGAATTATAGAAGAAATTTTAAAAACTAATTTTAAACTTGAGGAGAAGTACATTCGACGAATTAAAAAGATTAACAAGATAGAGAAAAATAATTTTAAATAAACCTTGATGGTTAAAATTGTTCCGGTCATAAACGTTAAAACTTATAAGAAATTTAAAGAAAGGGTAAAATTATTAGAGAATTATTCAGGTATTTTTCAGATTGATGTTAGTGACGGAAAATTTTGTTCTTTTAAAAATTGGGCTGATTTAAATAAAATTAAAGAAACAAAAAGTATAAGAAAGAAATTTGAATTTCATTTAATGATTGAAAGCCCAGAAAAAAAAGTCGAAGATTTTTTAGAGGCAAACCCCTTGAGAATCATACCTCATATAGAAAGTTTGAAAGAGATAGATTTTTTAAAGAAGGTTTGTCAGGAAAAAGGAGTAGAATTAGGTTTAGCTTTAAATCCATATACTGAGCTAGAAAGGATTGAAAAATATTTAGCTAAAAAGTTGATAAATTTTGTTTTGGTTTTAGGGGTCGAACCGGGACCTTCAGGGCAAAATTTTCATTGGTTTATTTTAGAAAAAATAGAAAAATTGAGAAAAAAATATCCATTGATAGATATAGAATTAGATGGAGGAGTAAATGAAGAGATTGCTTTAAAGGCCAAGGAAGCCGGAGCTAATTTAATAGCTGTTGGATCATATTTGTTTGAAGCCAAAGATCCTTTGGAAAGGTTAAAAAAAATAGAGGATTTATTAAATTAAATAATTTTTGTACTTTTAAAAATAATCCAAAGAAAGGAGGGGTGAGAAATGATAGATATTACTAAGAATTTTTTGGGTAATCTGCCAGTTGGTTTTAAATTGTATGAAGATGATGATCTCCTATATTTATATTTTTACAATAAAAGAGTGGCGATTTTTTATAGCATTGGAACAACAATAGAAGCCATAGAAAAAGAAGCTCAAAGATACCTAGAAGAAATGAAAAAAGAAATAAAAAATACCTAAAAATAATATTTAAAAAATCGTGGAGCTTAGCTCCACGATTTTATTTTCACTTGGCAAATTCAGAAATTTTTGGTATTATAATTTAATACTTACAAAATAAATATTTCAAAAATGGCTGATTTAATTTTGCGTGCTTCTTTAAGGACGATTTTTGGTAAAAAAACCGAATCTTTAAGGCAAAAAGGTTTTATTCCGGCAGTGGTTTATGGCCCCAAAAGTGAGCCAATTTCTCTTCAGGTAAAAGAGAAAGATTTTTTAGATATTTATAAAACAGCCGGAGAAACAGATCTTATTACTTTATTTATTGACACCGGGCAAGAAGAAATTAAGAAAAAGGTGATGATTCAAGATGTCAGTTATCATTATCTTTACGATAAAAAAATAATGCATATTGATTTTTACGAAGTACCTTTAGATAAACCAATTACAGTTTACGTTCCCCTTCATTTTGTTGGCGAATCACCAGCCGTAAAAAAGGGTGGGGTTTTGATTAAATCCATGAGCGAAATTATGATAGAAGCTTTACCTAGTGATGTCCCCCATAAAATAGAAGTTGATATTTCTTCTTTAAATGATTTTGATCAAACAATTTATCTCCGAGATTTAAATTTACCAGAGAAAATTAAGGTTTTGGTGGATTTAAATACGCCAGTAGTGACAGTTTCCGCTCCTTTAACTGAAGAAGAGTTAGAAAAAGAATTAGGAGAGGTCAAAACTGTAGAAGAAATTAAAACTGAAAGAGAAGAGAAAGAGAAAGAAGAAGAAAAAGAAATTGTTGAAGAATCTAAAGAAAAAGAGGAAAAAGAAAATTAATCTTTGAGGATTTATGAAGTTTAAATATTGTTTAAGAAAAAAGATAACAGAAATTAAAGAAAGAAGAAATTTTGTTTTTCAAGACATAAAAAAAAATTCAGAAAAGACCCTCTTTTTCCAATTAAAAAGGAATTTTATCATTTTTGTTTTCCCTTTTATTGTTTTTTTATTAAACAGTAACGTTTTGGCACCTGCTTTTGAATTCTCATCCGCTTTGGCTATCTACGATGAGGAAAAATTAAAGTTGGAGAAAGAATTAAAAGAAATCGAAGCCCAAATTGCTCAATACGAGAATATTTTGGCTCAGACAAAAAAAGAGAAACAAACTCTTCAAAATAAAATTAATGAATTGAAGAAAAAGGCGGAAAAAATTTCTTTGCAAATTAAAGAAACAAATCTTAATCTTAAATATTTAAATGTTCAAATAGAGGAAACAACCACTTCTATTTTAAAGATTAATAAAGAAATCGAAAAAAAGAAAGAAAATTTAATAAATTTAGTCCAGTTATATTACCAAATTCAAAATCAATCACCAATTCAAATTCTTTTAGCTCATAATCAAATTAGTGATTTTTTTAATCATTTAAATGCTTTAAATAGTTTTCAAGAAAAGATTCAGGCAAATATTGAAGAGTTAAAAATTTTAAATGCCACTTTATCTCAGAAAAAACAAAAGTTAGATGAGGATATAGAGGAAACGCAAAAAATTCTCTCAATACAACTATTGCAGAGATCAGAACTAGAAGCCACTAAAAAGGAACAAGAAAATCTTTTAGAAGTAACTAAAGGCAATGAATTGGCTTATCAAAAATTGTTAGAAGAGTCCAGGAGAAAAGCTAACGAAATTCGGAATAGAATTTATAACCTTTTAGGAGTTAAAACCCAAGTTACTTTTGGAGAAGCTTTGGAAATTGCTGAATGGGTAAGTGGAAAAACAGGAGTTCGATCAGCTTTAATTTTAGCAGTTTTAACCCAGGAATCGAATTTAGGAAAAAATGTTGGGACTTGTAATCGAGAAGGAGATCCTCCTAGTAAAAGTTGGCAAGTAGTAATGAGGCCAGACAATAGAGAGGCTTTTTACCAAATTACTAAAGAGCTTGGTCTTAATCCCGATACCACTCCTATTTCTTGTCCAATTCATAATCCTTCAATAGGATTAATTAGTGGTAAGAATAGTTGGGGAGGAGCTATGGGGCCAGCTCAATTTATGCCAAATACTTGGTTAAAATATAAAAATAGAATAAGTCAAATTACTGGCAAAAATCCTCCCAACCCCTGGGATATTAGAGATGCTTTTGTGGCTTGCGCTTTGTATTTGGCAGATTGGGAGGCTTCCCAAAGAACAAGAGAGGCAGAATGGAGGGCAGCAATGATTTATTTTTCAGGATCAACAAACCCTCGCTACCGATTTTATGGAGATAGTGTCTTAGCCTTGGCGGATAAATATCAAAAAGATATTGATTACTTAAAAGAGGTCGCTCAAAATAAATAAAAAATTAAAAATGCCTATTTGCTATTTTTGCCAAAAAAATAAAAAAATTGATTACAAAGATATTGAAGTTTTAAAACAGTTTATTTCTGGCCAAATGAAGATTTATCCGAGAAGAAAAACCGGCCTTTGTAATTATCATCAGAATAGATTAAAGAAAGCAATTAAAAGGGCCAGAATTTTAGGTTTATTACCTTTTGTTAATCAATAACATGGATAGATTTTATTCTCCTTGTGGTCGATCATATACTTATTCTCAACTCTTAAAAGAGATAATTTATTATATAAAATCTTTTCCTAATTTTAAGTATAAAATCATTATTGGCACTGACTCAATGAATCGAGAAACCACAGATTTTGTGAGTGCTATTATTATTTATCGTCTTTATCACGGAGGCAGGTTTTTTTGGCGAAGAGTAAATTATAATTATAAGATAAAAGATTTAAGAAGAAGAATTTATGAAGAAGTGATGCTTTCATTGAAATTAGCCCAAGAAATTTTAGATAATTTATCTAAGGAGCAAGATATTCAATTTGATTTTGAAATTCATGTTGATATTGGAAGCAATGGCCCGACCAAAGAAATGCTTCAGGAGATAATTGGAATGATTAGAGGTTCTGGGTTTGAAGTAAAGATAAAACCGGAGGCTTTTGGAGCCAGTAAAGTAGCAGATAGATACACTTAATAATTTATCTCTATTAATATTAAAAATATGAGTAAAAAACAAAAAAGAAATGTCGATTTTGAAGAGCTTGAAGAGAAAGAAGAAACAAGAAAAGAAACCTTGCTGCCAGAGATAAAAATGAGTTTATGGGCTTTATTTTTCTTCGTGATAGGAGTTATTTTCTTGTTTAGCTATTTTGATTTAGCTGGTCCCATCGGAAGAATTGTTTTTAAAATATTTTCTTTGCTTTTAGGCATTGGTTATTTTCTTTTACCAGCATTATGTTTTATTTTAGTTTTTAATTATTTATGGTCTGTTAATAAAAAAATTAAATTTAATAATTTAACTTTATTAGGAGCAATTTTTTTGTTAATTTCTTCTTTATCGTTAATTGAATTAAATTTTCCCCAAAGAGCAGGTTTTTTGGGATATTTAGGGTCTTTGCTTCGACATCCTTTTGGTTTTTGGCCTGCTTTAATAATTTATTTAGCTTTATTTTTAGCGGGAGGAATTTTAATATTTAATACTCCTCTTAAAATTAAAATTCCTTCTTTTATTAAAAAGAAAGAAGAAAAACAAAAGCAAGAGGAATTAGAGATAATAACATCAGTTGATCTAGAAAAGGAGAGGTTTTCTCAAGAGAAAAAAGAAGAAAATGATAAGGTGGAGTTGAAAAAAGAAGCAAGAGAAAGTGTTAAAGAACAGCCATTTTTTCTTAAAAGTTTAAAGATCAAAGATTATCAACTTCCTCCTTTATCTATTTTTTCTACTGATAGTAAAAAGCCATTAGCAGGAGATATTAGAGCCAATGCTAATATTATCAAAAGAACCTTAGAAAGTTTTGGAATCGAAGTTGAAATGGGAGAAGTTAATATCGGCCCAACAGTAACTCAATATACTTTAAAGCCAGCCGAAGGAGTTAAGCTTTCCTCAATTACTGCTTTACAAAACAATCTAGCTTTAGCTTTGGCAGCTCATCCTTTAAGAATAGAAGCTCCTATTCCTGGCAAATCTTTAGTGGGAATAGAGGTCCCTAATCGGTCAATTGCTTTAGTAAGATTAGGAAGTATTTTTAGAGAAACAAATTTTCAAAAGACTCCTCCTTTAGTTTTTGTTTTGGGTCGAGATGTAAAAGGAGAACCTGTTTTGGCAGATTTAGAAAAAATGCCTCATCTTTTAATTGCTGGTTCAACTGGTTCTGGCAAATCTGTTTGTATTCATTCTATTTTATCTTCTTTTTTGGTAAAAAATTCTCCTCAAACCCTGAGGTTAATATTAATAGATCCGAAAAGAGTAGAATTAGGAAGGTATAATCCTATTCCTCATCTTTTAGCCCCAGTAATTGTTGAAAATAAGAAAGTTTTGCCAGCTCTAAAATGGGCAATTAGAGAAATGGAAAGAAGGTATGATTTGTTATCAAGATACAATACTCGAGATATTAATTCTTTTAATCAAAAAGCCGTTAAGAATGGCGAAGAAATCTTGCCTTATATTGTAATAATTATTGATGAATTAGCAGATTTAATGATTAATTATGGCAGAGATTTAGAGACTTTAATTATTAGGATAGCTCAAATGGCAAGGGCTACTGGCATTCATTTAATTCTGTCAACTCAAAGACCATCAGTCGAGGTGATTACTGGTTTAATTAAAGCTAATATCACTACTCGAATTGCTTTTCAAGTGGCTTCTCAGGTTGATTCTAGGACGATATTAGATATAGCCGGCGCAGAGAAATTATTAGGACATGGAGATATGCTTTTTCTTTCTTCAGATTCTTTCAAACCGCAAAGAATTCAGGGTGCTTTTGTTTCTGAAGAAGAAATAAATAATTTAATTGAGTTTATTAGTCAAAATAGAAAGGAAGAAATGATTAATTTTGAAGAAACAGAAGATGGGGGACAAGGAATAATTAATTTTGAAGAATTTAACGAAGGGGTAGAAGATGAGTTATATGATGAAGCTTATAAATTAGTAGTGAAAATACAAAAAGCTTCTGCCTCTTTACTTCAAAGAAAATTAAGAATCGGTTATGCTCGAGCCGCTAGGTTATTAGATCTATTAGAAGAAAAAGGAGTAATTGGCCCTGCAGACGGAGCTAAACCAAGAGAGGTTTATGTTAAAGAATTTGAGGGAAAATAATTTTATATTATTTTATTATTTTAATTATTCTTTAAGTTCTTTTAAAATTTAGAAATTTAGAAAGGAGGGAGAAGAGTGAAATGGTTATATTTTTCCTTAGGTATTTGTTTGTTGCTTTTGTTCTTAGTTGTTTATTTAGAGCATTTAGAGTTAAATATTGAATTAAGTCCAGAAGAGATCCTTTTACTTAAAAAATATGCTTATTTTAACAATCGTCAGATAATCCGTTGGTCAGATAATGCTTTAATTACCATTTATGACGAAACCCGTTTTCCAGAAATGGATGAAGTAGTTAGCCAATGGAATAAAGTTTTAGAACCCTTTAAAGTAAGATTAATTTTAATAGATAATCCTTTTCAGGCAAAAGTAAGGATTCAATTTATGAAATTTGAAGATAATATTGCTGGATGGGCAACGATTTATTATAATACTTTGAACAATCATATTGAAGGCGGGGTTATATTGATTGACCCTTTAAAAGGTTATAATTTAATCACCTATTTACACGAATTTGGTCATATTTTAGGAATTAAAGGACATTTTCTTTTAGGATTAATGTCGCCAAGTGGTCAATTTGATAGAAATGAAAAAATTGATGAAAATACAAAAAGATTTATTCATCTACTTTATTCATTGCCAATCAAATATCGTTTTGATTAAAAGGGGCTACTAAGCCCCTTTTAATTTTCTTGACAAAAAAATTAATTTAATTATTATTTATTTTAGATCCTTTAAAAGAGGTGAGAAGAATGAAAATTAAAAAAATATTGGCGATAGTTGTTCTTTTTATGTTTTTTTGTTGTTTGAAAGCTGAAGGACTAATAGGACCTCTAAATACTAAACCAGAACCAGAAAAAATAATTCCTGTTGAAAAATACCTAGAAGCTGTAAGATTTATCATAAAAGTAGATAAGGAAAATTTAGTAGGAAGATTTTACCTAGAGAACGAAAAAAAAGATATCTTGTTGATTCTTGTTGCGACTGAAACTACGACTGAAATAAAAGTTTTTAAATATATAATAATAATAAAAATGGATGAGAAGGAGATAAGGGATTGTGTTCAATTTGAAAGGCCGCTTTTATAAAACCGGCCTTTTTCTGACATCAACTTGACAATTTTTTTTCAGAGTTAAAATATAAATAAAAGAAAAATTATGAAATTATTTAAATTTTTAACTTATTTTGGTATTTTGCTTTTCTTTTTAACTATTTTTTTATTTTTTAATCAATATTACCACTATAAAATTTCTCTTTTTCAGAAAGAATCAGGAGTTCCGTCTTTTCAGAAAGAAAAAATAACTTTTGATAATTATCCAGTTAACCCGGAGGAATTAAAAAGTTTTATTGAAGATCTTAACGAGCATTCAAAAAGTGCGGTTTTTAAAAGTATAGTTTGTTCTTTTACTAATAATACTAGTTTGTTATGTTTCCCTTTAGATCAAAGCCTTATTTTTCTAAACAGGGGTTCCTTTTTTGGTTTTTTATTTGATTTAAATGATATTTTAGAAAAAGAAAAGATTGTTTTGAATAATCAGGAAGCTATTTGTTTAAATTATGAACCAAAAGAGTACCTTGCTTCTCCTTTACTTAATGTGTCGCCAGAAAAAACGGTTTTTGCCAAAAATGGAGAATCGAGTATTTTTTGCTATCAATTAAATCCTCAGCAGGATTATAAAATTTATTTATTTGGTTTTGTTCCTAAGGAAGATAAAAAAATTAAAATTAGCTTTTACAAATTAAGTAAAGGAGAAATCGATTTCTTAAAAGAAATACCTGATAATTACTTAAATAATTTAATTAAAAATAAACAACCATTTTTTGAAAGAGTTTCTCAATAATTTAAATTTATTTAAATATTTTTTAAAATTATGAAGACAAACAAACTCCAAAAAATACCATTAATTTTATTTATATTTTTATTTTTTTCCCCGATTTTAATTTATGGTCGTATTGACACTTCTGAGTTAGAAAAGACTCTTAATGAGATACGCGAGACAAACAAAAAACTCCAAGAACCCATTGCTTCTTCTAGTTCTAATACTGTATACATATCCATAGGGAATTCCTCAGCTTCATCTAACAAAAAAAACCACTAAAAGTAGATGAGTTTTTCGCAGCTGCGACATTTATGGTGGATATCGCTGAAAAACATAAAGGCCAAGAATTTATTTCCGCTCCTTCAGGTTGGTATGGAGTACATATGGATGCTAGGTTAGTCAAAAAAGAAGAACAACCAGGAATTGTTATATATAATTATAAAATTACAATTTATACCCAAGAAGGACCTAAAATTGAGACTTTTCTTACTAAAGATAAACCTTCTAAATCTTCTAAAAAAACAAAAACATCTCCGGATCCTGGCAAACCTACGAAACCTGACAAACCTGGTGATGGAGGCTCTCAAACTACTACTACTCCCTCAGAAATTACTACTTCCCAAGGACCTACTCCTCCTACTATCCGTTGTAAACCTTGTCGTTGTCCTTGTTCATATAATTGTTGTAAAGGAAATTGTTGTATAGTAAATGGTTGTACTGCTACTTATGATTGTTGTT
>Ga0209809_1000324_pt1 | contig 44601 bp, 41 predicted proteins | sample YNPMSTMetaG_FD_186172 | JGI IMG/M metagenome (GOLD analysis project Ga0209809, IMG submission 186172) | Anoxygenic and chlorotrophic microbial mat microbial communities from Yellowstone National Park, USA - YNP MS-T MetaG (SPAdes) (version 2) ...
AGGGGTTCATTTCAGGCAGGTGCGGCTTACTCACCCCTTGAGGCCCTCCTCGAAGGTTTCCACAATCCTCCGCTCGTAGAGCAGATAGATGATGACCAGAGGCAAAGTTGCAGCCAGGGCCGCTGCCGACAAAGGCCCCCAATCAGCAGGGTTCTGGCGCTGCAGATCAGTGATCCAGGTCTGCACGGTTTTGAGCTCCTTACTACCGGCCACAATCCGTGGATAGAGTACCAGGTTCCAGTGAGCAGCAAAGGCCAGCACCCCCGCGGCAATGAGCTGGGGGCGCAGGAGCGGCAGCAGAATGCAGCTCAGCAGAACGCGATGGCCAGCCCCATCGATCCGGGCCGCCTCGAGCAGCTCCTCTGGCACCGTGCGCATTCCTTGGAAAAGCAGATATACGATGAACGGGCTAGCAGCAAAAGGCAATACCAAGGCCCAAATGGTGTCCAAGATCCTGAGCCCAGCCAAAAGGCCATACAAAGGAACCAGCAATAACTCGACAGGAATGGCCAGAAGCACTAGAAAAAAAGGTAGAATTCTGGCCCCTTCCCTAATTGCGTAGGCCGCTAAAAAGCCGGTGGTGAGCTGGAGCAGGGTCACGCTCCCGGTCAGGAACACCGAGAACACGAGGCGTCCCCAAAAGCCATCCCAGAACCCCTCTCGACCTAGCACCCCGAAGTTGGCCAGGCTAAAGCCCAGCGTCTCGAAGATGTTACCGCTGAAAATTGCTTCTGGTGGAATAAAGGCCGCGTAAGCCATCCAGATGAAAGGCAGGGCCACCAGGAAGGCTACCGTCCAAACCAGCAAATGCCCTAACCAGCGCACCAGCACACCTCCAGTTGCTTAACAGCCGGGTCAAACCCCCTTCTCACCTTTCCTCCCGTAAAAGCCGGGCCTGAGCTAGGGCAAAAAATAGCGTCAATAACAGAACAATCACCGTTAGAGCAGCCGCATAACCGAGGCGGCCCAGCTCAAAACCGGTCTTGTACAAGTAGTACCCCAGCACCTCGGTACCCCCAAAAGGTCCCCCCCGGGTTAGCAGAAACACCGCTGTGTAGCCTTGTAGGGTCAAAACAGTGCCAATCACCACCAAAAAGGTGATGGCCGGGCGCAAAAGGGGCAGGGTGATGAAGCGGAAAGCCTGGGCTGCAGTGGCCCCATCCACGGCGGCCGCCTCAAGCAAGGTTTTGGGAATAGCCTTCAAACGGGCCGAGACCACCAGCACACCGTAGCCGATATGTCGCCAGATTGTAAAAAGCATCACCAACACCAAGGCCCAGAACGGGCTTTGATCCCAGCGTGGTACCGGAACCAGCGAAGCCAGGGCGCCGTATTCGGGAGAAAACAAGGTGTACCAGGCCACTGCTGCTCCTCCTAGCGTGACCAGCCCAGGTAAAAAGAGCAGTGCCTTGATGGGGCGCTCGTAGGGCTGGCCATCCAAGGCCAGGGCCAGCAAAACGGAAAGCAGGATGAAAGGAACCAGGGTCATGATCCCGAAAACCAGGGTGATACGCAGGCTATTGTAAAAATTCGGGTCACGTAGAATGTTCCGGTAGTTCTCAAGGCCGATAGGTGTAGGTTCCGAAAAGCCTGACCAGTCCCAGGTTGAAAAGCGCAGCACATCCAAGAATGGGTACAGCAGAAATAACCCCAGCGAAGCGACCGCTGGAAGTGCCAGCCAAAAGGCGTTTTTACGAGCCATGTTTCATCCCTATCCAGCCACTGCCAAACAACACCAGGGTACTATACAAAAACTCCGGTACGGCAAGAGGCACTTTTCACGCCGAAAAATTAGTCACAAATTAGTCACAGTCCAAAGCCAAGACTGGATGTAGCTTTTAAGCAAGGTGAGCACGATGCGCTGGCACAAGCTGTATAGCCGCTGGGTGTTGCAAAGGCATTTTCGCTTTGCAAAAGAGTATCTGAGCGATTATTTTTTCGATGCGCTCACGGCTTATGCCCTGGGCCTGGGCAAGCTTGGCATCCTCGAGGCCAAGGAGGCCGCCTGGGCCTTGAGCGAGTTGCGCAAAGACCCCATTCCGGGCTTTAGCGGGCAGCTCGAGGACGTTTTTTTTACCATAGACTTTCACCTGCGCGAGCGCTTTGGCCCCGAAGTGGCCAGTGCGCTAAGGCGCGGCCTCTCGCGCAACGACCTTGACCTGACGGTGTTCCGCGCCTATGCCTGCGAGCGGCTATTGCGCATTTTGACCGCCTTATCCGACCTGCGGCGGGAGCTGCTGAGCCTAGGCCAAACCCACCGCCAGACCCTGCTGACCGCCTATACCCACCACCGCCCGGCCCAGCCCACCACCCTGGGGCACTACCTGACCGGGGTAGAAAACCTGCTCTCGCGCGATTACCAACGCCTGCGCTCAGCCTTCCTGACCACCGACAAGTGCCCTTTGGGGGCCTCGACCCTGGCCGGTAGCCCCTATCCGGTAGACCGCAAAGCCCTAGCACGCTGGCTGGGTTTTGGCGGCACCCTCGAGCACACCTACGACGCCATTGCCGCAGGCGACTGGGCTTTAGAGATCGCCTATGCCCTGGCGGGCATGGCTACCAGTTTGTCGCGCCTGGTGGCCGACCTTCTGTTCTGGGCCGAACAGGGGGGGTTCCTGGTGGCCGAAAAAATCAGCCAGGGCTCTTCGATCATGCCGCAAAAGGTGAATCCGGTGGTTTTGGAGCACGTGCGCGGCTTCCTGGCCGAGCTGATGGGCAGCCCCACCACCCTGGGCCACCTCAACTACAGCACCCCCTTTGGCGATGTCAACGACCACGGCCCAGCGGTGCTCGAGCCCCTGCACAGCCTGTTCTACGCCGCCGAGGGGGCCGTGGCGCTTCTGCGGGTGGCCTTGCAGGAGAGCCGCTTTGTGCCCAAGGTGCTGGCCCAGGGGCTGCACGACCGCAGCGTGCTGGCCTCCGAGCTGGTAGATGTGCTGGTTTCCCGCAAGCGTCTGCCGCTGGCCGAAGCCTACCCCAAGGTGCAGGGGATGCTGCGCGAGCTGAGCAGCAAAGGCCGCACCGTGGCCGAGCTGGGCCTGGACGACCTACAAAGCCACCTGGGGTTTGGTGATCCTGAGCTGCTGCAGGCTTTAGAGCCCGAGCGTTTCCTGGCCCGACGTAAGGTGCTGGGTGGGGCTGCCCCCGAGGCCCAAGCGCTTCACCTGGATTTCGCACTCAACCGCCTAAAGCTCGAGCGTCTGGAGCTCAAAGAGTTCAAGCGTCGGCGTCGCAAGGCCCTACGAGCGCTGGCCCAGGAGCCTTTGAGCCTGCTGGCGCAGCCTGCCCAGGCCTCGAGCCCCTAGCACTGTCTTTACTGGAGCATCCTACCCAGGCAGCCCACCACAGGCTTGCTCACGTAGCCTATGACCTTATGTGAAGGCCAGCATCGCCGAGGGCCAACCGAATATCGGGCGTGTGGCCAGTAAAATAGCCGGGGTGATACTGTGAGCAAGAGCTACAAGATCTGTCTAATTGAAGGCGACGGCATCGGACACGAAGTGATTCCAGCAGCCAGGCTGGTATTGGAGGCCACCGGGCTCAAGCTGGAGTTTGTCGAGGCCTCAGCCGGCTGGGAGACCTTCGAGCGAACAGGTACCTCTGTACCCGAGGAGACCCTCGAGGCCATAACCCACACCGACGCCACCCTGTTCGGTGCGGCCACCAGCCCCAGCAAAAAGGTGCCAGGATTTTTCGGGGCCATCCGCTTCTTGCGTCGCAAGCTAGACCTGTTCGCCAACGTACGCCCGGCCAAGCATCGCCCAGTGCCGGGCTCGAGGCCGGGGGTAGACCTGGTAGTGGTGCGCGAAAACACCGAAGGACTCTACGTGGAGCAGGAGCGCAGTTATCTCAATGGCGAAATTGCCATCGCCGATACGGTGATCACCCGCAAAGCCAGTGCCCGCATCGGTGCGTATGCTGCCCGGCTAGCGGCCCACCGCCCCCGCAAGCAGCTTCATGTGGCCCACAAGGCCAACGTACTTCCCATGACCCAGGGCCTATTCATGAACACCGTGCTGGCCGAGGCCGCCCAGTTCCCCCAGGTCAAAACCCAGGACATCATCATCGACAACTGTGCTATGCAGCTGGTGCGCAACCCTGAGCGCTTCGATGTTATTGTGACCACCAACCTGTTTGGCGACATCATCTCCGACCTTACTGCCGGACTGGTGGGGGGTCTGGGCCTCGCAGCCAGCGGCAACATCGGCACAAAGTACGCCGTGTTTGAGCCAGTACACGGTAGCGCACCAGATATCGCTGGGAAAGGCATTGCCAACCCGGCAGCCACAATACTCTCAGCGGTGATGATGCTGGAACACCTTGGCGAACACGAAATCGCTCAGCGGGTGGAGTGCGCTGTAGACAGGGTACTCGCGGAGGGTCCCCGCACCCCCGACCTAGGCGGCAGCGCGACCACCCTACAGTTCGCTGAGGCAGTAGCTCGAGCCCTGCACAAGGCGTAACCTTTGAGTAACACCTTCCTGCAAGGAGTGAAGGTTTGCCATTCTAAACTTCGCTTGCTAATCCCTGCCTCAATCGCTTTGCTATGCACGCCTGTGCACGCCACATGAACGTCGCAAGTAGATATGCCGTGCTATACTGGCACGTAGTTTGAGATTTTTGTGAAAGGGGGCAGCGTGCAAGATTTTTTTGGCGGGTTGCTGAGACCCAGGGTTGAGGCGCTTGGTCTCGAGATCGGATCAGCCAATGTCAAGATAGTCGAGCTGTCCGGAAACCCCCCCAGCCTAAAGAGCCTGAGCATCAGGCCCACACCACCCGGAATCATCCAGGAGGGTTCGATCGTTGAGCCAGGCACGCTGAGCGATATCATCAAGGAGATGCTAGTTGAAATGCGCACCCGCAAGCGCTACGTGGTCACCGCTGCAAGCAACATGGCGGTCATCACCCGCACCTTGCAGGTGCCCAAGATGCCGCCCAAGCAGCTCGAGGAGGCGGTGCGCTGGGAAGCAGAGCGTTACATTCCCTTCCCAATAGACGAGGTGGTACTGGACTACGCGCCACTGGATCCTCCCGACTCCATTCCCGACGGTGAACAGATGGATGTTGTTGTAGGCGTAGCCCGGCAGGAAACAGTAGCCAGCCTGGTAGAAGCCCTCAAGGCCTCTGGCCTAGAGCCACTGGTGATAGACGTAAAGCCCTTTGCCGGTCTGCGCACCCTGGACCACCGCCTGGCATCCGCCGAGCGCGAACCCATCACCATGTTCCTGGAGATTGGGGCTGAGTCTTCTGCACTCGTGTTGACTCGAGGCGAGCGGCTACTTTTGAACCGGATCATCAACCTTTCGGGCAAAGACTTCACTGCTGCCATTTCGAAGGCCTTCAATCTCGATGTTGTAGCTGCTGAAGATGCAAAGAAAAACTACGGCCTGGCCACCATCCCCACCGAAGATGAAGACCTGCTCCTTGACTTTGATGCCGAGCGTGAACGTTTCAACCCGGCCCGCATGTACGATGCGATTCGTCCGGTGCTGGTCGAGCTTACCACCGAGCTACGCCGCAGCCTTGAGTTCTTCCGGGTACAGGTAGGCGACCTTGGGGTAGATCAGGGCTTCGTGGCAGGGGGGGGCAGCAAGCTGCGAAGCTTGGTACCACTGCTGTCTGATACGCTGGGCATCCCACTGGAAACCGCTGATCCTTGGCAAGGCATCCAAATCGACAAGAGCCGCTTCGATCTGGAGTATCTTCGCAGCCTCTCGCCTGAATTCACTGTGCCGGTGGGCCTGGCCCTTCGGGGGGTGAATCCGCTTGATTAAGCTCAACCTCCTGCCCAAAAACCTGCGCCGCCGGGTCGAGCCGGGTTGGTGGCGTCTGGCGGCGGTGATGGTGGTGCTCACAGTACTTGGAGTGGTGGCGTTCTTCCATCTTTCTACCCTCTCGCAGATACAGGCGCTGGAAAACCAGCGTGACCAGTTGCAGGTGGAGGTGGACGTACTGCGTCCTTTCATAGCGGAGCAAAACCGTCTTGTTCAGCAGCAGCGCGAACTCGAGCAGCTCCTCGCAGTACGCAATCAGCTACGCGAACGCTTTGTGCCCTGGTCGGACAATCTGGCCCAGGTCATCAATCAGATTCCACGAGAGGGCCGCCGGTTTGGAGTGGCCCTGCGCAGCATCGGCACCAAAACCCTCACGCCCCAAGAAATCCAGAGCAACGCGCAAAATGGCATCTACGACGGAAAACCGGTCAACGTGGAGTTCAACCTTCAAGGTGAAGCTATTGGCCAGAACGCCCTGATCCGCTTCGTTGAGGCCTTCGAAACCTCTCCCCGCTTCGGCATCAACTTCCAAAGCGCCAGCCTGGATCAGCAGCGCCAACTCTACACCTTTGGAGCCACCATCGGGCTAGTTGCTGCAACCCCGTCAAACACAGGAGGTGAGGATCGTGGTAGCCCTTCTCGCTAAAATGGGCCAGCGTGAGTGGGCTCTCTTGGCCATCGCAGCAGCCTTGCTGCTGGGTATGATGTGGTATTTCCTGGTAACCCAGCCCCTACAAGGACGCATCCCCGAGCTGCAGGCTGAGGTGGACCGCCTCACGGTCGAGCGCGACCGTGGCCGTGCAGCCCAGCGGGCATTGCCCCAGTTGCGCGAGGCCATCGCCCGCCTCGATGCCGAGCGGCAGCAGTTTTTGCGCGAGCTACCCCCCACCGAACAGCTCGGTCGGGTTTTGAGCTCACTGGCCCAGACGGCTCGGGAAAGTGGGGTGGTTTTGCGTACCCTAAACCGTAGCCCGGGCGATAACCAAGGGGTTGCCAACGTGCGTGCCACCAACCTGGCCTTGCAAGTGGAGTCACCCTTCCCTGAGCTTTATGTGTTTTTGCGCAATCTCGAGGGCTTACAGCGCTTCGCCACTGTTTCAGGCCTCAACCTTACCCTAAGTGACAGTGGACCTGCGACCACTGAGGCACAAGCTGCCAACCCCATCATCAACACCAGCCTGACCATGACGGTCTACACCTACACTGGGCGGGATCAACCCCCGCAAAACCCCCAGCCTGGAGGCCAGCCGTGAACTTCCTCCAACGCATGCCCCAAAGCGCCAAAGTGGGTTTGGCAGCAGTCCTGCTGGTAGGGGCAGTGGCGGTGTGGTACCTCGCCTTCTTCCGCCCTAGCCAGGCCACAGAACAAGCCCTCATTACCCCTACACCCACGGAGCCTTCAGCACCGCTTACCACCGCCCGGCCCCTCGAGGTACTCCCCGTACCCTTCCTGGTTACCGAGGCTACCCGCACAGAGCAGCCAAAAGAGCAGGAAGAAGCTCCCACTGGTGCTGTTGTAGCCCGGCCTCAGGTAGCGATTCCACCCAACCCTTTCGTGCCCTTAATCATCGAAACTACTGCGTCCCTCGTAGCCCAGCCTAGCCAACCGACGGCATCCATCCCCGAACGTCCAGCCCCCATCCCTGTAGCGCCACAACCCATCCCGCAGCAGACTGCCCGGGTACAGATACGCCAGCCCGTAGTGCCACTACCGCGCCCCAGCCTGCCCGGCACCCGCCCCACCTTGGGAATGGAAGCAGCGCCCACCCCTACCGCCCAGCCCCGCCTGGCCCAGGGCACAGCCCGCACTGCTCAGCTTGGCACCATCGGCTTAGACTCGGGTGCCCTGCCCATTCGTCTCCCGCTTATTGAGCGCGAGCTGGGCGATACAACTGCTGCCCCCAAAGCGGCGGCAGCCCTGGACATACCCACTGAGCCACGCATAAGCAGCAGCCTGGAATTTGCACGGGCCGAGATCAATGCCCGGCTGGCCCAGGTGCTCGAGCCCAAAAGTAGCCTTTCACGCGCACAGGAAACGGTTCAGGAAAGCCCTCTGGCCCGTTTCGTACGCGAACAAAACCTAAGGCTCTCGGGGGTGGTGCTGGGCCCAACCAGCGTGGCCATCTTCCAAAGCAAGAACGGTTTTACAGTGCTGGCGGTAGGCCAAACCCTGCCTGGCAGCGACGTGTTGCTCAAAAGTTTGAGTGCTAAAGAAGCCCTCTTGGTGCAAGGTTCACAGAGCCTAAATCTGACCATCGATAGCCCCTAGGCGGTGAATTATGAAGCGTTTATCTGCTCTTCTAGTGGTGTTAAGTTTGGCGCTGGCGCAAGGTTCTTTACCCAGGGACGCCCGCTTCGATCAGCCCGTGAGCAACATCGGCGCCAACCAGCCCCTGTCGGCCCTCTTGGATGCCTTGGCCCGAAGCGTGGGGCTGTCTCCCATTCTGCGCGACATCCCTAACGTCAGTGTTACTGCCGACATTGATCGGAAGCCCTTCCAGCAGGTTTGGGATCTACTCATCAACACCTACGGCGACGGCCGCATCACCTACGCCCTACTCGAAAACAACGTGATTGTAGTAGGTCCTCGAGAAGTTGTGGAGCGCGCCCGCGGACAAGCCGCCCAGCCTGCCTCAGCCGCGGAACCAACGGTGCGCGAGTTCTACCAGGTACGCTCGGGCGACCCTGCAGCACTGGCCGCCTTTGTTCAGCAAGAGGTGCCTGGCATTACTGTGCGGGCGGTACCAGGGCAGAACGTACTCTCCATCAGCGGCCCCTCACGTGCAGTAAATGAGGCCCTCAGCCTCCTACAACGCATTGATGTTCCTCAAGTTACTATACCGGCCGCCCCGCTGGTGCAGAAATCATTTGCCCTCTCACATGCCCGCGCCAGTGAGCTGGCTGAGGTACTGAGCAAGGCCATTGCAGCCCAGGCCCAGGATCAGGCTGCGCCAGCGCAAGGGCAGGGTCAGGGCCAGGGTCAGGCAGCTGCCCCAGCTGCACCCCGGGTAACCGTAGTGGCTGAGCCCCGCACCAACACCATCATCGTCACGGGTACCGCCGAGCAGATCGCCCTGGCGGAGCGCTTGATCCCCAGCCTGGATCGCCCAGTGCAGCAGGTGCAACTGCAAATTCGGGTGCAGGCCGTATCAGGCGAGGTGATCCGCAATCTAGGCATCAAGTGGGAAACCATATCGGGCGGCAACTTAATTGCTAGCTTCCTCTCTACCGGCCTGAACCTGATTTTCGACGCCACCCGCAGCCTAGCCTCGCTCAATATCCGAGCCGTGCTGGACGCATTAGAAAAGCAGCAGCTCTCGCGCCGCTTGAGCGATGCCAACCTGTTGGTCGAGGACAACTACGGCGCTGATAGCTCTGATCTGCGCACGACTGGAGCCAAAGGGGCCGAGATCAAGGTGGGTGGTCGGCTGCTCATCCCTATCAGGATTGGCGATCAGATTTCAGTGCGCGAGTTTGACTATGGGTTGCTGGTGCGGGTGCGCCCACAGATATCCACAGATGGTAGTATCCTGCTCGAGGTCTTCACCCAAACCGGTGGTGACCCCGCCGATGGCCCCGCAGGCAGCATCCGCGTTCCCCAGCAATCCACCCTCTCCAAATTGCGCATCCGCGATGGCCAGACGGTAGTTCTTGGGGGCTTGGTGCAAAAAGTTACCGACACCTCCGAAAGCAAGATACCGCTTCTGGGAGATATTCCCCTGCTGGGAGAGCTCTTCAAGATACGGAGCGCAAGCGTCAAGGATGATGAGCTCATCGTGATTATCACTGGCAGCATCGTCAAGGAGGCTGCCCAGCGTTAAGGGAGAAACCCCCCCTGGCCGGGCAGCTGCCCGGCCAAGCTTTTTTCCTGCGAAGGGACTCGTTCAAGCTAGGCCTTACCAGAACCCTGGGTGCTAGAGTAGTTTGGACATCAACCCGACTTGTGCTACATTCTGTTCATGCGTTTCTTGACTGCTGGAGAATCCCATGGGCCACAGCTCACCGGCATCGTGGAAGGTTTGCCCAGCCAACTGCCCCTCACAGTCGAAGACATCAACCCCTGGCTCAAAAAACGCCAGGGCGGGTACGGGCGTGGGCGGCGAATGGTGATTGAGAGCGACACAGTGGACTTGGTGAGCGGGGTACGAGCGGGACGAACCACTGGGGCTCCTGTTACGCTGGTTATCAAAAACGCCGACTACCGCAACTGGGTCGAAGTAATGGATCCAGCTCCGGGCAACGAACCCCGCAAAAAAGCCCTCACCGCGGCCCGGCCGGGCCATGCTGACCTTGTGGGGGGGGTCAAATACGGGCACAAAGACTTGCGGGATGTGCTCGAGCGGGCCTCGGCCCGTGAGACCGCCATGCGGGTAGCGGTGGGCGCTATCGCCCATAAGCTGCTTTCGTTTTTTGGGGTTGAGAGCGCTTCCTTTGTGGACGGCATGGCCGGGGTCTGGAGCAACGTGCCCTTCGAATGGAACCTCAAGGAACGCATTGAAGCCAGTCCGGTGCGAATGGCTGACCCCCAGGCCGAAGCCGAGGTCATGCGCCGGGTGGATGAGGCCAAGGCCAGCGGCGACACCCTAGGTGGCATCGTTGAGGCGCGCTTCAGGGGTCTGGTGATGGGCCTGGGTTCTCAAATGCACTGGGAGCGCAAACTTGACGGCCGCATCGCGCAGATGGTTATGAGTATCCCGGCGGTCAAGGGGGTAGAGATCGGAACCGGCTTCAGCAACGCTATGAAGTTGGGGTCGCAGGTCCACGACCCCATCTACTGGGAACCAGGCCGAGGCTACTACCGCCAAAGCAACCGCTGTGGGGGCACCGAGGCCGGTATGACCACCGGCGAGGAGCTGGTGGTGCGGGCAGCGCTCAAGCCTATTGCCACCCTGATGAGGCCGCTGCCCACAGTGGACGTGGTCACCCGCCAGCCCGCTGATGCCGCGCGGGAGCGCTCCGACGTAACGGCTGTGCCGGCAGCTAGCGTAATTCTAGAAGCCCTAGTGGGCATCGTGCTGGCCCAGGCTTACCTGGAAAAATTTGGTGGCGACACCTTAGACGAGCTCATCGAACGGGTGGAGCGCTATAAGGCGCGGGTACTCGCCTACTAGCGCGCAACACCTACCCAGGTAGGTTACCTAACAGAGAAACGCCTTTTAGAATCTGCGCAGCCTATAGCCCCCGTATGCTTCAGATTGAACGCCCGGCAAACTGGGTGGCCCTAACGGGATTCATGGGTGTGGGCAAAAGCCGCATTGGACGAGAGCTAGCCCGCGCCTTGATGCTGCACTTCATTGATCTTGATCGGTACATTGAACGTGAGACGGGGCTTTCAGTAGCCGATATTTTCCGCCACCTTGGAGAACCCACCTTCCGGCAGCTCGAGGCCGAGGCGGTCAGCGAGCTCACCCAGAAAGACTATCTGGTGCTTTCGTTGGGCGGCGGCACTTTTGTCAACCCAGAAAACCGCCAGAAGCTGTTACAGCGCGGGCCGGTGGTGGCGCTGTGGGCCAGCCCCAGTACCATCTTCGAACGCGTTAGCCGCTATCCTGGGCGGCGTCCCGTTCTCGATAACCCTGACCCCTTCAAACGCATCCAGCAACTCCTGGCTGAGCGCGAGCCCATCTACCGCCAGGCCACCATTCACGTCTCCACCGATAGTCGGCGAATCCCCGATGTAGTAGACGAGATCATCCAGAATTTGTGGAAGTATGCAGAAGCTGCTAATTAAGCATCCTATCCCCTACCCGATTCACATTGGGTTTGACCTCGAGCTGCCCCAAGCCCCCGGCCCCCGGGCCCTCATCTTTGACCTGGCAGTAGAGGGCTACGCCCGGGAAGTGGCCGCCCGCCTGGACATTGCCGCCAGCCTGGGTCTTCCTGGCGGCGAAGGGGTAAAGAGCCTGGCGAACTATGCTCGGGTGCTGTCCTGGTTAGCCCAGCAGGCCCTCCCGCGCGATACCACCCTGTACGTCGCAGGAGGAGGAAGCCTCACCGACCTGGGGGGGTTTGTGGCCGCCACCTACCTGCGGGGGGTGCGCTACATCAGCCTGCCAACCACGACGCTGGCCGTAGTGGACGCCTCGGTGGGCAACAAAACCGGCATTAACCTGCCCGAAGGCAAAAACCTGGTGGGTGCGTTCTACGCCCCAGAGGGGGTTTATGCCGAACTGAAGACCCTGCGAACCCTTCCTCCCCCAACCTTCAAGGAGGGCCTGGTGGAAGCCTTCAAGCACGGCCTTATCGCCGGTGACGAGGTGCTCGTCGACGTGGCGCCGGTTTCGCTGGAGTGGGAGGGCCTCGAGCGCTACCTGGCCCGCGCCGTGATGGTTAAGGTGCAGATTGTCGAGGCCGACCCCACCGAGCAGAATGAGCGCCGCAAGCTCAACCTGGGGCACACCCTGGCCCATGCCCTCGAGGGGGCTACCCAGGGCGCGGTATCGCATGGGGTGGCCGTAGGTTACGGACTGCTCTTCGCTGCCCTGCTGGGCCGCACCCTGGGTGGCGCAGACTTGGTGCCCACCGTGTTACAGTTTTTGCACTGGCTCGCCCCGCCCCCACTCCCCCTTCTGACCTGGGACGACCTGACGCCTTTCATTCACCGCGACAAGAAAAAAACGCATCAAGCGGTTAACTGGATCATACCCAAGGACATGGGCCGGCTCGATATCCAACCCGTTCCGGAAGAAGTGCTGATAGGCTGCTATCAGGAGTTCCTGAGCTTGGCGGCCATGCCTCATCCGAAATCACCCTAGCTCGAGGCCAAAAGTCGACACGCACCCCAACAGGGTGTTCTACAGCTGGCGCGGACGTGACTAATGGCACAAAGCCGCTCTGGGCTCAACATATGGCAGACCAAAGGCCTCGGCCACCCCCCAGCAGGTCAGCTGGCCCTGGTAGGTGTTGAGGCCACGCATCAGGGCGGGATCTTCGCGCAAGGCATCGAGGCCTTTCTCGGCCAGCTTGAGCAGGTAGGGCAGGGTCTGATTGGTCAGGGCAAAGGTAGAGGTACGCGGCACCGCCCCCGGCATATTGGCCACACCGTAGTGCACCACGCCATCCACCACATAGGTGGGGTCGGCATGGGTGGTAGGGCGAATGGTCTCCACACAACCCCCCTGGTCTACAGCCACATCAACAATTACCGCACCCTCTTTCATGGTGGAAAGCATCTCGCGTGTAACCAGCTTGGGTGCCTTGGCCCCAGGAACCAGCACCGCCCCAATTAAAAGGTCAGCATGGCGAATAGAGGCCGCCACATTGGTCTCGGTGGCAGCCAGGGTAATGACCCTTCCAGCAAAAACATCATCGAGGTACTGCATGCGGGCCTTGCTCACCTCCAGGATGGTCACCTGGGCCCCCATCCCCAGGGCGATCTTGGCAGCGTTGGTGCCTACAACACCACCCCCGATGATCACCACACTGGCTGGCGCCACCCCCGGCACGCCACCCAAGAGCACGCCACGGCCACCATGAGGTTTCTCTAGCGCAGCGGCTCCCACCTGTGGCGCCATACGCCCCGCCACCTCGCTCATGGGCAGCAGCAGGGGTAGCAAGCCGTCCTCGAGCTGCACGGTTTCGTAGGCAATGGCAGTAGTGCCCCCAGCCAGCAAGGCTTTGGTGAGCGGCTCGTCGGCAGCCAGGTGCAGGTAGGTGAAGAGGATGAGGCCCTGGCGGAGGTACTTGTACTCCTCGGCAATGGGCTCCTTGACCTTAACCACCAGGTCGGCGGCCCAGGCCTCCTGCGCGCTAACTATCTCGGCGCCGGCTTTCTGGTACTCAGCGTCGGAGAGGCCTGAGCCCACCCCAGCCCCCTCTTGTACCAGTACCCTATGCCCCCGCCGCACCAGGCTGGTCACTCCGCCGGGCGTAAGGGCTACTCGGTTCTCGAGCGTCTTAATCTCCTTGGGAACACCAATCACCATAGTGGCCTCCTATTTTTCCCAAGCCTAGACGGGTCGAGGCACAAAGGAAAGTAAGAACTTTAGGGTATGCATCATTCGTGCTTTAGTTTCTTAAGCCAAAATAAGGCGTATGGCTTCCAAGCTGCTGGACAAAGTCAACCTGGCTATTCTGAACGAGCTACAGCGGGATGGGCGACTCTCCTACAGCGAGCTAGGCCGCCGGGTAGGGCTCTCCACGCCTGCCGTTACCGAAAGGGTACGGCGCCTAGAAGAGGCGGGCATCATTACCGGCTACAGGGCTCGGATCAACCCCGAAGCCCTGGGCTACAACCTTACGGCGCTCATCGAGGTGGCCACCCCACCTCACCGCTACCAGCAGATGCTCGAGTTCGCCCGCAGTAATCAAGCTGTGCGGGAGTGCTACTTTGTGACCGGCCCCTCGTCGTTTGTGGCCAAGGTCATGACCCCTTCGGTGGAGCAGCTACAAGAGCTCATTCAGCAGATTGGCTTTTACGGCAGCACCCGCACGTCACTGGTGCTGTCACAGCCCATCATCAAAGAAACCTTCGAACTGGACTGAGCGGCTTTCTGTAAAAACCAGCAGACTGGCCTATTGCTCCCGCTTCGAAGGCAGCACCCCGGGGTGCGCCAGATCTTGCGCGCTACTGCTCCTTGAAGACCCGCTTGATGCGTAGCTTGAAGCCGTCCCCCTCGGCAATAGCAATCAACCGTCGCTTGGGACCTAGCAAGGCCACCAGACCCCTGGCTGGAATGGCCAGCGGCACCCCCTCTGCAACCCGCTTGGCCTCGGCTGGGGTGAGTTCTACGCTAGGGCAGGAGAGGGCCTCGAGCTCGTCAATGGTTTTGCTCAGGTCCAGGTTTTCTATCTCCTGGGCCCGCTCGAGGCCGATCTTGCCCACCCGGGTGCGCACCAGCCCGGCGAGGAAGGCCTGAGTACCCAGCTGCTGGCCCAGGTCGCGCGCAAACGAGCGCACGTATGTGCCGGGGCCCACCACCAGCCGGATCACTGCGGTGGGGTAGTCACCCAGTGGCTTGGGTAGCTCAACCTTGCGGCCCCGTTCGGAGAGCTGCCAGCCTGTCGCCGAAGGAGCAATGTGATGCGCAATCGGCTTGGGATCGTAGGCCAGCAGGCGCAGCTCGTGGTATTTGACCGGACGGGGGGCTAGCTCGAGGGCCTGACCCCTGCGGGCCGCTTCGTAGGCCTTAACACCCTTCACCTTTACCGCCGAGTAGGCCGGAGGGGTCTGTTCGGTGAGCTGCAAAAACCACGGTAGGGCCGCCTCAATGGCGCGCTGGCTCGGGTAGTGGGTCAAAGGACCTACGACCGGCCCCTCAGCATCCAGGGTCTCGGTGGTTACGCCAAAGGAAACCCAGGCCAAGTACTCTTTCTCTTCGGTGGAAAGAAAGGGCACCAGTTTGGTTGAAGCGCCAGTGGCCAGAATTAAAACCCCCGTCGCCAGAGGGTCGAGGGTGCCGGTATGCCCCACACGCCGCATCCCCAGCAGTTTGCGGATCATGTCCACCACGTCGTGCGAGGTGCGTCCCAGTGGTTTGTTCAGGGCAAATAGGGCCATGCCAGCGGATTGTACCCGTAATCAACCCCCAATGGGTAGTCCGCTTGGGGCGTAAACTTCTGACATGGGCTGGCAACAACACTATCAGCGTTTGAAGTTTTCGCAACCCAGTGAAGGCGTGCTCGAGGTAGTTCTTTCCAATCCCGGACGCCTCAATGCTGCCGATAGTCAGATGCACCGCGAGCTGGCCTATGTCTGGCGTGATGTAGATGCCGATGAAAGCATTGGGGCAGTGTTGGTGCGGGGCGAGGGGGGCGCTTTCAGCAGCGGCGGCGACTTCGAGATGATCGCGGAGATGATCCGGGATTATGAGGCCCTGCTGCGGGTCTGGAAAGAGGCCCGCGACCTGGTGTACGGGGTGGTGAACTGCTCTAAGCCCATCGTGGCAGCCGTTGAGGGGCCAGCGGTGGGGGCTGGACTGGCCGTGGCCTTGCTGGCCGATATCAGCGTGGTCGGAAAAACGGCCCGTCTCGTGGATGGGCACGTGCGGCTGGGGGTAGCGGCGGGCGACCATGCGGTGATGGTCTGGCCCTTGCTGTGCGGGCTGAGCAAGGCCAAGTACTACCTTCTCTTGAACGAGCCGCTCTCGGGTGAGGAGGCCGAACGCATTGGCCTGGTCTCGAGGTGCGTGGAGGACGGTGAGGTCTATAACGAAGCCCTCAGAATCGCACAGCGGCTGACCCAGAGCTCCCCCACCGCTGTTCGCTTTACCAAGTACGCCCTTAACAACTGGTTGCGCATGATGGGGCCCAACTTCGACACCTCGCTGGCCCTCGAGTTCATGGGGTTTTTAGGTCCAGATGCTAAAGAAGGGCTAAGTTCGCTGCAGGAAAAGCGCCGCCCCAACTTTCAGAAAAAATCTCCCCTGTAATAAGGCCACCAATCCCCACCACCTAAGACCCCGATATGCAGAATTTCTCAGCCGCGGTGCGCCATAAAGAGCCAGCGCCCGCTAGAAAACACTCCCTGCAATCGCGCTAGACCCTAACCAAATGAAAACGGGTTGAAGCGGGTGTCACGGTCATAGTAGTCTTCATTTTCAGCACGCTTCAAAAAGCCTACCACGCCATAGGTAACGGGGGTCAGGAGCACCTCAACACCCACTTTGAAGATGTAGTTCGAGACAAATACCGTCCAAAGCAGGTTGTTGTCCCAAATACCGTAAAAAGCCACCAAAAGAAAGATAGCGGTGTCTAGCCCTTGCCCCACCAGGGTAGAAGTAATGGTGCGTAGGGCTAAAAAGCGCCCTTGGGTGGCCACTTTGAGCCGGGCCAGAACGTAGCTGTTGGCAAACTCCCCCACCCAGTAGGCCACCAGGCTGGCCAGCACGATGCGAGGTACCAGCCCTAAGATGGTGGAAAAGGCCTCAGCGGACTTCTGACTGAACTCGTCAGAAGGGGCGGGTAAGGCTCCTACCAGACCCAAGGTGAGGGCAGAGAGCAGCAGCAAAAAGAAACCGATCCAGATCACCCGGCGACAGCGCTTATAACCGTAAACCTCGGTGAGCACGTCGCCAAAAATGTAGGCCAGCGGGAACAATAGCGTGCCCCCATCAAAGGTGAAGGGGCCCAGCACCACCACTTTGGTTGAGGCGATGTTGGAAACCACCAGCACCACCACGAACATGGCTGTGATGACGTCCAGGTAGCGATAGCTCTTCATAGCCTGTGTTATCCTAACAGGGCTTTAGAGGTTCACGAGGCAGCTTACGACAGCGACTTCTGCTCCCAGAACCCCCTAAACCGCTTCTAGGGTTGCGAGGTGATAAAGGGCAGGTTGCGGTCGAACTGGCCTCGATCAAGGCCGTAACCATACACGAAAGCATCGGCGATTTCAAAGCCCAAGTAGTGGATGGGAACCTCCACCTGACGCCGGGAGGGCTTGGAGAGGAGGGCGGCAATTCTGAGCGAGGCAGGTTGGCGGGCTTCCAGCATACGCTGCAGGTAGTTAATGGTAATGCCGGTATCCACAATGTCTTCCACAAGGATCACCTGGCGGCCCGCAATAGGCATGTGCAGGTCTTTTAGCAGCTCCACCTCACCGCTGGTTTTCTGGGCGTTGCCATAAGACGAGACTGCCAAGAAATCTATGGTTAGTGGCAGGTCAATGGCGCGCACCAGGTCGGCCATGAAGACAAAAGCACCGTTGAGCACGCAGACCAGGTGGGGCTCCTGGCCTTGGTAATCATGCTTTATCTGTTCGCCCAGCTCGCGTATGCGAGCCGCAATCTGGGCCTCGCTGATTTGCACCCTACCGTTTCCGGGCTGAAAGACGCTCACGGCTCGATTCTACGACACTCCCACTGGTCCGTACATCCGCCTTGGACTTCTGGAAAGGGGCTGCGGGGGTCTTGGGCACGGCGCTGGTGTAGAGCTGCTCAATTTCCTCTGGGCTGAGGTAGCGCCACTCGCCGGCCTCGAGGTCACCTAGCTCGACGGGCCCCACCGCCAAGCGCAGCAGGCGCTCCACCGGATATCCCAGTTTGTTCAGCATACGGCGTACCTCGCGTTTGCGCCCCTCAGCCAAAACCAGCCTGACCCCGCCTTTGGCTGGGTGGGCCACGAGGGCCTTAGCCAACCCATCCTCCAACAAAACCCCCTGCACCAGATGCCGGCAAGCTTCCTGGCTGACCCTCCCGTTTTTGCACCACGCCCGGTAAAGTTTGGGCACCTGGTAGCGTGGATGGGTAAGGCGCTGGGTGAGCTGACCATCGGTAGTTAGTAGCAACAAGCCCTCGGTGTCTTTGTCCAGCCGGCCCACCGCATGCAATCCGGGGTGCTTGGGAACCAGCTCATAAACAAGCTTTTCGGCGTGCTGGTCCTTGTGGGTGGTGGTGTATCCCCTGGGTTTGTGTAGGGCAATAACCACGTTCTTTTGTGGCGTGTGCACCCGCTCGCCATCTAGCCGCACAATATCACCCGGCTGCACAACCGCGCCGATCATGGCAACCTGCTGGTTGATGGTCACCCTGCCAGCACGGATCAGCTCTTCCGCCTTGCGACGGCTAGCAACGCCAGCACGGGCCAAAAATTGCTGCAACCGCATAACTACCATAGTATTACCCGCCAAGAGCTGTCTTGGTCGGCCCCATAGCCGAGGCAAGTCGCTTTTTAGAAAGTATAGTCTCTTTCATTGACAAAACCCCAAAACAACGCTAGCTTCAAAGCACACCAGGAGGCACCGGTGAAAACTGAAGCCAGCAATACCCACAACCCGCTCGAGCCCGCGCGGGCCAGGGCCCGGGGGCATCCATGAACCCAGGTTTGCAGGAGTTGGCGCGCCTCTTCCCGCCCAGCCGCCTGCTCTACAGGCCGGGCGAGCTGGCACCCTACGAGTCCGACGCCCTCACGGCCTTCAGGGCCCGGCCCCTGGCGGTGGTGCTGCCCGAGAGCCACGACGAGGTGGTGGCGGCGGTGCGCTGGTGTGTCAAACATCGCATACCCTATGTGGCCCGGGGCTCCGGCACCAGCCTTTCGGGGGGCTCGTTGCCCATCGAAGGGGGGCTTTTGATCGGGCTCAACCGCATGAACAAACTCTTGCGGCTCGAGCCCAAAGAGCGCATTGCGGTGGTGCAGCCGGGCTACATCAACCTCCAGGTCTCCCAGGCCGCTGCGCCTTACGGCCTCTACTATGCCCCCGACCCCTCCTCCCAGCCGGTCTCGACCATTGGGGGGAACCTGGCCTTCAACTCCGGGGGGGCCCACTGCCTCAAGTACGGCATGACCTCCAACCACGTGCTGGCGGCCAAGGTGGTGCTGCCCGACGGCGAGACGGTGACGCTGGGCAGCGAAAGCCTGGAAAACACCGGCCCCGACTGGTTGGGCTTGTTTGTGGGCAGCGAGGGACTTTTGGGCATCGCCACCGAAATTACCCTGCGCCTGCTGCCCAAGCCCGAGACCTACCACACCGTGCTGGCGGCCTACGACTCGCTGGCCAAAGCCGGCGATGCGGTGGCAGCGGTGGTGGCCTCGGGGCTTTTGCCGGGCGCGATGGAGATTATGGACTCGCTGGCCATCGAAGCCGCCGAGGCCGCCGTCCAGGCCGGCTACCCCCAAGAGGCCCGCGCCCTGTTGATTGTGGAACTCGAGGGTGAAATTCCCCAGGTCGAAGCCGAGGCCCGCCGTTTAGACCAGGTCATCCGGCAGTCCGGGGCCTACGAGGTGCGGGTGGCCCAGGGTGCACAGGAGCGCATGAAAATCTGGAAGGGGCGTAAAGCCGCTTTCTCGGCGGTGGGGCGGCTCTCGCCGGACTACATCGTGCAGGACGGGGTAGTGCCCCGCTCCAGGCTGGGCCAGGCCCTGCAGGAAATTGAGCGACTTTCTGAGCACTATGGCCTGCGGGTCGCCAATGTCTTCCATGCGGGCGACGGCAACCTGCACCCCCTGATCCTCTACAACGGGCGGGTGGCGGGGGAGCTCGAGCGGGCCGAGGAACTGGCCGGGGAGATTCTGCGCCTGTGCGTGGCGCTGGGCGGTTCCATCACCGGCGAGCACGGGGTGGGCATGGAGAAAAAAGCCTACATGACCGAGATGTTCTCCGAGGCCGACCTGGCCGCCATGCAGCGCATCCGCCGGGCCCTCGACCCCCTCGAGCTTTCCAACCGGGGCAAGATGTTCCCCGGAGGCGAAGCCCCTGCGCTTATGCACTCTGGGCCTCACCCCCTGGAAAAAGCCGGGGTCATCTGGCGGGAGTAGCACATGACGGCTGATGTGCTCTACCCCACCAGCCCCGCCGAGGTGCAGGAAGCCGTCCGCAGCCAACCTCGAGTTCTGCCCCGGGGGGGCGGGAGCAAACCGACGCTCTCCACACCCCGCGAAGGCCAGGCCGTGCTGGAGATGAGCGGCCTGTCGGGGGTGCTGGAGTACGACCCGGGCGAGTACGTGCTGGTGGCCCGGGCCGGGACCCGGCTGGCCGAGGTGGAACAACTGCTGGCGCAAAACGGGCAGTACCTGCCCTTCGACCCCCCCCTGGTCGAGCAGGGGGCCACCCTGGGGGGCACGGTAGCGGCGGGGCTTTCTGGCCCCCTGCGCCAGCGCTTTGGCGGGGTGCGCGACTTCATCCTGGGGGTGCAATTCGTGGACGGTGAGGGCAACCTGGTGCGCGGGGGCGGCAAGGTGGTGAAGAACGCCGCCGGGTTCGACCTGCCCAAGCTGATGGTCGGCAGCCTGGGGCGGCTGGGCATCCTGACCGAGCTGGCCTTCAAGGTTTTTCCCTTCCCCAAAGCCACCGCCACCCTGCGGATCACCTTTCCTGCGCTGGAAGCGGCCCTGGAAGCCCTCTACAAGCTGGCGGGTTCACCCATCGAGCTGTATGCCCTCGACCTCGAGCCCTCCGCCACCCTCATCCTGCGCCTGGGCGGCCTGCCCGAGGCCCTCTCGGCCCGGCTGGAGCGGCTCCAGCTCTTTTTGAGCAGAAGCGGCGAAGTCTTGCAGGGTGAGGGCGAGGCTCTGTACTGGCGCAGCCTGAACCCGCTTAACCTGGGCGAGGGCTACTTGGTCAAGGTAGCGCTCACCGCCCGGCAGATCCCCGCCCTGGAAAAAGCACTGGGCGGCGCTCCCAGGCGCTATATGAGCGCCGGCAACCTGCTGTATATGGCCTGGAACAACGATCTAGAGCGGTTGGATACCCTGCTCAAGTCGGAAAACTTATCTGGCCTGGTTCTAAAGGGCACTACGCCGCGTCCCCAGATTGGCATAGACTTGGGGCAAGTGATGGGCCACCGCGTTACCGCCGCGCTCGACCCGCAGGGCAAGTTCACCGCATATCACCCCTGACCGCTCAATGGAGCTTTATGCAGCACAAGATTGACGTTGAAAAGCTCGGCCCCCAGGGCGAAATCATGGCCCATGCCATCGAGGCCTGTGTACACTGCGGCTTCTGCCTGCCAGCCTGCCCCACCTATCAGGTGCTGGGCGAGGAGATGGACTCCCCCCGGGGGCGCATCTTTCTGATAAAGGAGGTGCTGGAAGGCCACCTGCAACCAGAGGAGGCCCAGCCCTACCTGGACAAGTGCCTGGGCTGCCTGGGCTGCGTCACCGCCTGCCCCAGCGGGGTGCCCTACGGCGAGCTCATCACCACCTACCGGGGTTGGAGCGAGCCCCAGCGACAGCGCTCCCCCTTCCAGAAGCTCTTTCGCCTGGCCATCCAGGAGACCCTCCCCTACCCCACCAGGTTCCGCGTCGCGGCCCGGCTGGGCCAGCTAGGCAAGCTCATGAAGCCCCTTCTGCCGCCTTTGCTGAAGGCTCCCCTCGAGCTCCTCCCCAATGGGCTGCCCAAGCCGGAACCCCTGCCCGCGGTGGTTCCGGCAGAAGGTGAACGGCGGGCCCGGGTGGCCTTCCTGGCCGGCTGCGCCCAGCAGGTGTTACAGCCTAATTTCAACCGCGCCACCTTGCGGGTACTGGCCCAGAATGGCGTCGAGGTGGTGATCCCCCCAGGGCAAAGCTGTTGCGGCGCACTAGCCATGCACACCGGCGAACGGGCCCGGGCCTTGCAGTTTGCCCGCAACAACCTGGCTGCCTTTGCTGGCGATTACGACGCTATCCTTACCAATGCCGCGGGCTGTGGCTCGGGCCTCAAGGAGTACCCCCTGCTCTTCCAGGGCGAGGCTGAAGAGGCCCAGGCCCGCCAACTCGCGGCCAAAGTCAAGGACGTCTCGGTCTTTTTGGTCGAGCTGGGCCTGAAGGAAGTGCCCCCGCTCCAACAGCCCCTCAAGGTGGCCTACCACGACGCCTGCCACCTGGCCCACGCCCAACAGGTGCGGGCCGAACCGCGCCAATTGCTGCAAAGCATCCCCGGCCTCGAGCTCCTCGAGATTCCCGAGGGGGAGCTGTGCTGTGGCTCGGCGGGTACGTATAACCTCGAGCAGCCCCAAATCGCCGCCACCCTGGGCGAACGCAAAGCCCGCCACATCCTGGCCACCGGGGCCGAGCTGGTGGTCACCGGCAACATCGGCTGCTTTACCCAGATCCAAAGCCACCTGCGTAAGCTGGGGCGGGAAATTCCGGTGCTGCACACCCTTGAGCTGCTCGAGCGGGCCTACAGCGGAGGCCCCATCCTGCCCGAGCGGTAAAATCGCCTTGAACATCGAAGGCTACGCGCCGCGCATCCCTCGACCTTTAGCAGCGTCAGCCCTGCGGTGATAGGCTTTGACGCGGCCATTGCGGATAGAATGCGTGTATGCGCGAGCTGCTCGTCGCCAGCTTCCAGCACGCCCTGGAGCAAACCCACCCCGCCCACCTCACCGCAGCGCACCTGCCACAAGAAACGCCCGCGCTTATCGTTTCGGTGGGAAAAGCGGCCATGAGCATGCTGGCCGCCGCCCAGGAGCGGTTTCCCCGGGTTCCGTTTATCGCGGTGCCCAAGGCCGAGGAAGGCCGCATCTGGCCTCGAGCAGATGGGGGCCAGATCATACCGGCCAGCCACCCCGTCCCCGACGAGCAGAGCGTGGTAGCCGGACAAAAAGTCCTGCAAGCCGTCAGTCGCCTCAAAGCCGACGAGCTGCTGCTGCTTTTGGTCTCGGGGGGTGGCAGCGCGCTCTTGTGTGCACCCTGGGGGATTGACCTACCCACCAAGCAGGCCCTGACCCAAGCACTATTGCGCTCAGGGGCCGATATCCTGGAGGTGAACGCGGTGCGCAAGCACGTCTCGGCCCTCAAGGGCGGGCGGCTGGCGGCGGCCACCCCGGCCCGTATTCTGGCCCTGTACCTTTCCGACGTGCCGGGCGACGACCTCTCGGTGATCGCCTCAGGGCCCACCGTGGCCGACCCGACCACCTTTGCCGAGGCCCTGGCGGTACTCGACAAGTACAGCCTGGACTTCCCTCAAGTACGCGCACACCTGATCCAGGGCGCAAGGGGCGCCCTGCCCGAGTCGCCCAAGCCGGGGGAGGCCCTCTTCCGGCGGGTAGAAAACCGTCTTATTGGCAGCAATCAGGCTCTGCTCGAGGCCGCCCAGCGCTTCTGGCAGGCCCAGGGGTATCGAGCGGTGATCCTCTCCGACCGCTTCCAGGGCGAGGCCCGCGAGCTGGCCCGCTTTCATGCCAGCTTGGTGCAAAGCATCCGCACCCACGCCCAGCCCTTCCGCCCCCCAGTGGTCTTGCTCTCCGGCGGCGAGGCCAGCGTGACGGTGCGCGGGTCGGGCCAGGGGGGACGCAACCAGGAGTTTTTGGCCTGGCTGGCTTTCTATCTGCGCCAGGAGGGCCTCTGGGCCCTGGCCGCCGACTCCGACGGCATAGATGGGAACAGCAAAGCGGCGGGCGCCATCTTGCGGCGCCTGGCTGGCTTTCTATCTGCGCCAGGAGGGCCTCTGGGCCCTGGCCGCCGACTCCGACGGCATAGATGGGAACAGCAAAGCGGCGGGCGCCATCTTGCGGCCCGATAGCTGGAACCAGGCCCACCAGAGGGGTCTAGACCTGAAGGCCCTGCTGCAAGAAAACAACGCCTACGGGTTTTTCCAGGCTCTGGGAGATCTGCTCATCACCGGTGAGACCGCCCACAACCTCAACGATTTTCGGGTGCTGGTGGTGGAGCACAAAAGCTGAAGCCTACCCGATGCGGAGCCGGCCAGGCTTGAGCCCTCCCTGGGGCTTTGGATAGGGGTCTTTCGGCGATACCGTGCACATAGTCTGCATACAGTAGAGCGCTCTGCGCAAACATTGGGCTGCTTACCACTCGATTGCTTTGCTATGTACATCGTAGTTGCCTTTCGCATGGGAGGCACGTCTGTGAGTGGAGCGATATGCTAAGGTCGGTTTATGTCAAACATTCTGGTCTTACACGGTTTTACCTCGCACCCTGTTCTGACCATGGGACCCCTACCCGAAACGCTGCGCAAGGCCGGGTTCAAAGTGAGCCAGCCCACCCTGCCCGGCCATGGCACCCGGCCCGAAGACCTGCGGGGCGTGCGCTGGCAGGACTGGCTCCAGACCGCCCGCGAAGCTTATCTGGCCCTGCCCGAACCCCGGGCCGTGGTGGGGCTCTCGATGGGGGGGTTACTGGCGGGCTGGCTGGCCGCCGAACACAAAACTGCTGCCCTGGTAGCCCTAGCCCCTGCCTTGGGCTTCAAAAACCGGCTGGCTTACCTGGCCCCCCTGCTGCACCCCATTAAACCCTGGGCCTACAGCACCGACCCCGCCGAAGAAGCCCGGCGGCGTGCCAAAAGCCCCAACTACCCCAACTTCCCGACCTCGGCCCTGTCGCAACTGATTGCACTCCAGCAGCGTCTTCCAAAGCTGCTGCCGCGGGTCTGGGCCCCGGCTTTAGTGCTCGAGGCAGCCCACGACGACACCGTACCAGAAGCCGCCGTACGACGCTATTTCGAGCTTATCGGAGGCCCCCACAAGGAGTACCGCGTCTACCCAAGCCAGCATGATATGCTTCTAGACCCGCTGGCCCAGCAGATCTCCGATGAGATCGCCACCTGGCTCAAAAGCGCCTTTTGTAAGCAACCTACAGTCTAGCTCCCCTTAGCTAGCCTAAGATGAGCCCATGCTCAGGCCTCTGCTGCTTTTCAAAGCCTGTCTACTGGGATTGCTGACAGGCCCCGCCCAGGCCCAGTTTATCGCTGGGGGCGGCATGGTACCGATCACCAATTTCCAAACCCTCTGGCAGGCCAACATGTTCCAGCTCTACGCCAACGCCATGAACACCAGCCAGATGGAAATTAATCGCATCATCCTGGGCTCTCTGGGCCGCAAACCTAGCACCCCCTCCCAGCCTAATGCTGCCAACAGCCCCTCCAGCCGACCCAGGCCTACAGCCACTAGCTTCCAACCTGGCCCAAGCCCGCTGCTGATAGACACCATCACCCGCACCCTTAGCAAAGACCGCGAGACGCAAAGCCTGCTAAAAGAACTCTTTAGCGAAGGCCAAAAGCTATACGAAGAGGAGGCCCGGCGGCTGGGCCGCCCGAACAACTTGGCTATGGCCCTAAGCTACTTCGTGGGCTCCTGCTACATGGTCGCCACCGGACAGGAGCCCTCGGAAGCAAGCCTGCTGGCCTTCCAGGCTACTGCCGACGAGGCCCTAGGCGCCTCACCCGCCTTCAAGAAGCTCAGCAACCGCGAACGGCAGACCTTATACGAGTTGTTCATTCACCTGGCTACCCTGCCCCTAGCCGGTTACGTGGCCGCCTTGCAACAAAACGACGCCAAAGAGGCCCGGGTCTTTCAGCAACTCGCCGCAGAGCTGCTGGAGTTGGTGTTGGGGGTCAAGCCCGAGCGCCTGCGGTTTGGCCCCGAGGGTCTATCAATCCGCTAGCGCGATACCTCGAGCTCCAGCTTCACGTTGCCCCGTTTGGTTCGGTGCAGCACTTTTTTGACCACCAAACTGCCTAACCCTTCAGCCAGCAGGTGGTCGCCCTCGGTTATTTCATCTTTGACAGAGGCGGTTTTGCCCCGCAGCCTGACCTTGCCCGCCTTGACCCCCTGGGCAAAATAGGTACGCGAAACCCCAAAACCCCTGGCTCCCACCACATCTACCCGCAGGCTGGGCACCACCACGCTGCGGGTGCGCTCCCGCGCTTTGGGCAGTTGCTCAGGAGCGGCTTCTTGGGCCTGGATTCCCAATTCTTGCAGGGTTTTGAGCCCTTTAGGCAGGGTAGCCAGCAAAAAGCCTTCTCGGGTCTCTTCAATATCGCCCAGCAGTCCAGGCTCCAGTGCTGCGCGCAGTTTGTCCTCGAGCGCCTCCAGATCCCCCTCAAAGGCCAGGAACACCACCCGGGTGGGGTCGGCTACCGCGGGAATGTGCTCGGGGAACAGCACCGCCACCTGCCTCGAGGCCAGCGGCAGGCCCCCAAAGGCCTCGAGGCGAAGGCCTTCCTGCTTGGCCAAGCGGCGCAGCTCCTCCAGCGCATCAGGCTCCAAAAAGGGGGTCTGCACCACCCGGCCCCCTCGAGCTTTCTTCAGGTATTCCTGCATAAGCCTCCCATAGCAGCGCAAAGAAATGTTCTTTATCCTTTTTTGCCAGACCCACAAGCCAGCAGGCCGGTTTTGAGCAGCACAAAACAGCGGGCGGCTACACCACAAATTCTAGCAGCCGACGGCCACCTACCCCTGCCACAGGCTCGCGTAAACCCTACCCAGGGCCATCAGCTCGGCGTGGCGGCCCACCTCCACAATCCGACCCCCCTCCATCACCACAATCTGGTCGGCCTGCTGCACGGTGGTGAGGCGATGGGCCACCACAATCACCGTGCGCCCCGCTCGAGCCGCTTCCAGGGCAGCCACCACCTGTCCCTCGCTGCTGCGATCCAGGGCACTGGTGATCTCGTCGAGTAAGAGCACCCGGGCCTCGCGCAACAAGGCTGCCGCGATGGCCAGCCGCTGCCGCTGCCCCACCGAAAGCCCCCCACCGTGGTCTTCCAGCAGGGTTGAGAGGCCTATCTCGGCCCGCAAGCCCACTGTCTCCAGGGCTTTTAGCATAGCCTCTGGGGTGGCCATAGGAGCCAGAGCAGCTAGGTTTTCCTGCACAGTTCCAGCAAACAACAAAGGTTCCTGGGGCACCCAGGCCAGGCGGGAGCGTAGCCAGTGGGCGTCGTAGCTTTGCAGGTCACGCCCGTCCAGCAGAACCTGCCCCTCACTCGGACGGTACAGGCCCAGCAGCAGGCGCAGCAGGGTGCTCTTGCCTGCACCCGAGGGGCCCACAATAGCTATGAACGAGCCCGGTTTTATACGCAGGTTGAGGTCTTGTAGGATGGTCGGGCCACCAGGATAGGCAAAGCTGAGGTGGCGCAGCTCGAGCGCCCCCTCCAGGACCTGGGGGCGGTGCTGGCCCATCTCCGGTGCCCGGGGTAGCTTGAGCAACTCCACCAGACGGGCAGCTGCCCCTTCGGCCTGGGCGAAGCCTGTACCCACACGACTAAGCACCTGCAGGGGGGTGATGGTTAGGGCCAGCAGACTCATGAAGGCTGCCAGGTCACCTGGCGACATCTGGCCGCGCTCCACTGCGCTCACCCCCAAAAAAAGCAGCAACCCTAGGATAGAGGTGGTAGCAAGCTGGCCCAATGGTAGGTTCAGCGCAGCGATCAGGCTGCGGGTGCGCCCCAGCCGGTACTGCTGCAGGTTGCTGCGACGGAAACGCTCACGCATGAAATCTTCTAGGTGCAGCGCACGCACCAGCTCTAGCCGCGCAAAACCTTCGGCCATACGACCTGCCAACCGCTCCAGCGCAGCCTGGGTCCGGCGGCTATAACGGGTTACCCAGGTTCCCACCCAGCCCAGCAGCAGCACCATGGGCGGGAGCGCCAGCAGCAGGTAAAGGGTGAGCTGGGTATAGCCCAACAAAAGCTGCCAGAGCAGGGCCAAAAGCAGCACGCCTTGCGCCAGAAGCCCCCCCAGGCTATGGAACAAGAAACCCTCGATCTCCTTTAGGTCGCCCACCAGCCGCCCAGTGAGCCCCCCCGAAGAGGGCGGAAGGGCTATCAGGTCGGTATGTAGTAGTCGCTCAAACACCCGCTCCCGCCAAACCGCTGGGATTCTGACCGAGATATAGCCCAAAAAAGCCTCCAGCATATATCCGCCCAGTACCAGCAACAGCAGCAGCCCAGCCCCAGCCCAAAGCACCTCGCCCAGACGCTCAAACTGCCCAGAGAGCACCTGGTCGAAGAGGGGCTTGATCACCCGGCCTGGCAGCCAAGCCTGGGCAAAAGCTGGTAGCAGTGCCAGACCCGTAGCCAGCAGGATTTGCCACCAGAAAGGACGGAGTAGCTGAAGGAGGTTCATGGGTTCAGCGGAGCTTGAAGTGCAAGGGTGAATGTGAAATTAGCCTGGTCGTGGCCGTGGGCAAAAAAACCACTGGCCCCTAGCCACTGTGCGCCAGCACATACCCCACCAGCCTATCGGCACCCGGCAAGGCCTCCAAGCGCTCAAGCTTGGCCCGAACCTCCTGGGCTCTTTTTGGAACAAGCAGCTCGAGTCCCACAGCAGCCACCTCAGCCGGGCTGAAAACCCCCCGCAGTTCAGGAAAAACCTGTTCGTCTAGCCACTGGTTGGGCAGGGCCAGGTGGGGTATACGCGCGGCCATGCGCCGCACGAATTCGCGCTTGAGGGCTCGAGCCCCTGGCATGCTCAAGAGCCAGTGCCAAACGCCCTCAAGGGGCAGCAACTCCGGCTTGTGCAAGGGCAAAAGCACCAGTGAAGGCAGGCCTGCTAGGGCCAGCTCGAGGGTGTTGGTACCCGGGATGGTGATGGCCAAAGAAGCCCGGCGCATAGCCCAGTAGCGCTGAGGCTCATCCAGCACAGCTACCTCGAGGCCACGCCAGGTTCGCAAGCCCCCTTCCGCCCAACTCGCCCCCACCCCGCCCAAATCCTTCACCAGCCTACCCTCCAGCGCCTCGTTCACCAGCGCCTCCGGCAGCAAACGGCTGCACACCCAGGCAAACCTGAGGCCAGGCTGCTGAGCGGCCATCTCCTCAGCCACCGCCAGCAAAAACCCCAGCAGATAGCGAGCAGCAAAGGGACGGCTACCGGCAAAGAGCAACACATCGGCCTCGGGAGCGGGCTGCAGAGGCGCTTCGTTTAGGGCGTCCACCACTAGATTGCCCACCACCGTTATGCGGGCCGGGCCTGCCCATTTAGCCTGCATGGCCAGCCTGGTCCGCTGAGAGTCCACCAGCACAGCTTGCAGAGCGGGATGGTAGGCCTTGGCGTCAAAGGTGTAGGAAAAAGCTGGGTAGCCTGTGGCTCGGCCTAGCAACACCGCATCGCGGGGAGCCCCACCTAGCATCAACACAACACCCCGCCTCCTGGATCTGCCACTCAGCAGCCTGCGAGCTAGCCCCCCCCGGCCCGAAAGGGCATCCAGGCAGAGCGCTCGAGCCTTGGCTTGCTCGGTTCCCGCAGCAAACTGATCGCGAATCAAAAACAGCTCGATACGGGCTCCTGGCACTTCTCGCCTAAGGCGTGAGAGCACCGGTGGCACCCAGGTCGAAAGCTCGCCGGGGCCGTTGGTTAGCAGTAGAATTTCGTCCAGCATCTTCTTTCGTGGCCTTAATCCTCAAAGCGCCGTGTGCCACTCACAAAGCCCGAGAGATGGCGGCGGGAAGGAGCCGCCAGAAAAGCTCTGAGCGCCTGCAGCTCCTCGGTATCGGGCAGGGCTTCGAGGGAGCGGCCCTCACGCATAGCCCGGAAGGCTTGCTCCAGCACCCGGTAGCGCTCGCCCGTGATGCCCGCCCGGCGTAAACCCACTGTGTTGAGGCGGTAGTGCAGGGCTGGGCTGCCTGCAGCCAGGGTAAAAGGCAGGATATCTTGGGTAATCTTAGAGAGACCCCCCACCATGGCCCGGGTCCCAATCCGCACAAACTGGTGGATGCCCGCTAGACCTCCTATCACCGCGTAGTCGCCAATCTCCGCGTGTCCCGCTACCGCCACCCCTTGGGTCAGGATTACCCCATCACCCACTTGGACATCATGCCCCACGTGAACCTGGCCCATCAGGTAACAGCCCGCGCCGATGCGGGTGGGCTGCTCTTCGCGGGTAGAGCGGTGCAGGATAACCCCCTCACGCAGCACCGTGTTTTCGCCCACCACAAGCCAGGTTTCCTGCCCTCTAAAGCTCAGGTCTTGCGGTTCACCGCCTAACACCGCGTGCGGCCCCACCTTGACCCCAGCCAAAAGCCGCACAAAGGGGTGGATCACCACATGGGACCCCAGTTCAACGCCGGGGCCAATCTCGCAGGGACCCTCGATTACCGTGTAAGGCCCTACCTTGACATCAGGAGCCAGCTGGGCTTTGGGGGAAACCACCGCTGTTGGATGGATGGTCATCCGGCTCATCAAAGTGCCCCTCCCGTTGCAGAACGCAGCATGAAGGTCAGGGTGGCCTCGGCCCGCAGCTCGCCTCCCACCTGCGCCTCTACCCTAACCTTTCCTAACCCACGCCGGTATGCGAGCAATTCCCCCTCCAGAAAAAGCGTATCCCCTGGAACCACCGGCTTTTTGAAGCGGGCTTCCTCGACCCCTACCAGAAACACCAGCCCCCCCGGCCTATACTCCGGCTGCTGGATTACCACCGCCACTGCGGCCTGGGCCATGGCCTCGATCAACAGCACCCCCGGCATTATGGGGTAGCCAGGAAAATGACCCTGGAAGTAGGGCTCGTTGAAGGTTACGTTTTTTAAAGCACGAAAACGCCTCTCGTCGACCTCTAAAACCCGGTCGACCAGCAAGAAGGGATAGCGGTGGGGCAAAAGCTTCAGGATCTGGTAAATATCCACTGCTTAATACTAAAGGGGCTCAGGAGCTGTGCAAATGTGCTTTGGCGTTAGCGGTTCATCACGGGCTGTAAGGTGCTGGAAAGCTCGAGGGCCAGCTCGAGGGCCTGCAGGTCGTCCTCGAGGGTTGCCAGTGAGGGCTCTCCCTTCTGGATGCGGTCCACGAAATGCTTGAGCTGGCGGCGCAGGGGGTTGTCGTTGTGTATGGCGATACGCTCGGTCTGCACCTGGGTGCGCCCGTTGGGCTCGGCCTGCTCGGAGCTGGGCTGCATAGGGGGCGAGCGATGTAAGGAGAGTTCGGTGTACTCGCTGTTGAAGTCCAGGCGCAATACCTCGCCCGGCTGGGTGATAGTGAGCGAACGCTCGACCTGGGGCGAAATTCGGCTGGCAGTAAAAAGCGCCCGGGCTCCTGAAGGAAAATCCACCACCGCCTGGGCATATTCATCCAACCCCTCCACCTGCCGGCCCACCACGCTGTAGCGTAGGGGCTTTTCCCGCAGCAGCAAGAGCACCAGGTCCAGGTCGTGAATCATCAGGTCGAGCACCACCCCGATGTCGCGTATCCGGCGGTTATTGCCTAAGCGGCGGGCCTCGAGTACCCAGGGGGTCTTGACCATGCTCATCAGGTCGTTCACAGCCCGGTAAAACCGCACGATGTGCCCCACCTGCAGGATGACCCCGCGCTTTTCGGCCAAGCGCACCAGCTCCCGCGCCTCCTGCATGGTACGGGTCATGGGCTTCTCTAAAAGCACGTGTACCCCGGCCTCTAAAAACATGCGAGCCTGCTCGTAGTGCAGCGAGGTTGGCGAGGCGATCGAGACCGCCTGAACCCTGCCAAGCAGCTCCTCTGGACTGTCGAAGGCCGGCACTTCTAGGTCCTGCTCAATGGCAATCTGGCGAAAAGGATCAGGGTCGGCCACCCCTACCAGCCGAACCCCAGGCAGCCCTGCGTAGACCTGGGCGTGATAGGTACCCATCACACCGACCCCTACAACTCCTACTTTTAGCTCCATAGAATCCTCGTAAAGCAACCCTACTTCCCAGCAGGATAATACATCATCCCCGCTTGCCAACATGCACAATTGCAGTGCTGTGCAAACCCGTGGCAGACCAGCCTGCAGTTCGGGGGTACAGGGGGCCGAAGGAACCCCCTGCAAGAGCGGTCATAGTCTGGCGAGGCCCTATCTCAGGGATAGGGCCTCGGTGGCTTGCTCGACCCACCTGCACTTTACCTAAAAGAGCCAGGTGCTACCGGGCCCGCCCCAGGTTAAGCCGTACCTGCTGCGTGCGCCCGGCCTCGATGCGGATATCCTGGAAAACCACACGGTAGCCAGGGGCCAGGGCCACCACCTGAACACTGCCAGCCTCCAGCTCATCGAGGCGCAGGAGGCCTCCGCGGGTCTGGCCCACCTCTCGCCCATCCAAGAAGATACGGGCTTCCACATTGGTAAAGACCTCGAGCGTCCCGCGTAGGGTCTGCAGAATGGCATTAAGCGGCACGGTCTGGCCGCTGCCCACATTTACCGTTGCACGAAAGTTCTGATAACCACTCAAGCGCAGCTCGACCTCGTAGCGTCCCGGCTGCACGGTCAGGTTGAGCGGTGCGTTACCTACCACCCGGCCGTTTAGCAGCACCTGTGCCCCCGGAGGGTTAGAGCTGATCTGTAGCAAACCATTCTGCACCAGCGGAATCAGGTTGGCGTTGATGACCGTGGTCTCGCCGGGCCGGATCTGGGCCACAGTGCGGAAGGTCTGGTAGCCCCCCAGGCGCAGTTCCACATCCACCCTACCGGGGCGCAGAACCAGGCTAAGGGGGGTGTTGCCGACAACCCGGCCTTCAACCAGCACCTGCGCCCCCGACGGGCTCGAGTTCACGCTAAGGGTGCCCGTGCCAGGTTGTACAGGCTGTACGGGTTGTACAGGGGTAACTGCCGCCCGCCCCACGATGAAGAAAGCCACGTTAGAAACCCAGTCCTGCTGGGGCAGCGGCGTGACCACAATCGAGAGGGCTCGAGCCAGATTATCTGCACCCTGCACATTCACCCGGCCTGTGCGGATATCGGCAATTTGGGCCAGAGATAAGGGCTGGCGGCTGGCTACGGCCAGCACCCGATCCTGTCCCTCAGGCCCGTCCACTACAAGCTCGTAGCGAGCGCCCACGGCAGGTGGGTAGGTACGGGTCTCGCCTGCGCGCAGCAGGTTATTCTGGTCAAAGGCATTGGGCAAGATCAGGTCAATTTCACCCGATGCCTTGACGCTGAAGATATATACGTAGGCATCTTGGTTAACCTGCACCGAGACCTGGATGCGCTCCCCGATCTGGTAAACCGGGTTGCCGGTTTTGCTAGGGTCTTTGTCAACCCAGACCCGCACCTGCAGGTCGGTAGGCACTGGGTTGACGATGATGCCCTGAGGGCTGAGTTGGGGCGCGGCCAGCGCACCTGCCAGAAAGAGTCCAATGGTCATTGGGAAGATTCGCTTCATGTATGGCCTCCTCCACCTTCAGCCTAGGATGCAGGTTCTAGTCCTAGTGAGAGGCTATTCAGCCAGGTTTAACCTTGGCGTTTAGCTATCCTTTACCAAGGCCTCCCAGAGCTGTAACAGCCACTAGATGACATGAGGCTCTTTAGCCGCGCTCAACGAGCCAGGTGCATCAGAAGCATGGCATAGCCCTGCTTGCCTTTTTCAAAGCTGGAGAGCCTGAAGAACTCGTTGGGTGAGTGAATAAGCTCGTCCTCGAGGCCAAAGCCAAAGCTCACCGGGTCGTGGCCCAGAAGTTGCTTAAGGGTACTTAGAATGGGCACCGAGCCACCAAACATGGTCTCCACCGGCGGCACCCCATAAAGCTCGGTAAGCACTTCCCGGGCCACCTGGGCCACCGGGTGATCGGCCCGCATGCGGAAGGCCGGGGCGCCCGACTCCTTGACCCGTACTTGCAGGCGCACCCCCTTGGGCAGGTGCTCTTCTAAGTGCGCCCGCACCAGGGTCAAAATCTTCTCCGGATCCTGCTGGGGCACCAGGCGGCAGGTTATTTTGGCGTGGGCGGTGGAAGGAATCACGGTCATACCCCCCGGCCCCATATAGCCGCCCCACATCCCATTGACCTCGAGCGTAGGCCGCCCGGTGATGCGTTCCCAGGCGGTATAACCCACTTCACCATAAAACTCGGGCACCCCGAGCTTCTGCTTCATCTCCTCCTCGTTCCAGGGGATGCGCTTGTACCATTCCCGCAGTTCGGCGCCTAGGGGCTCCACATCGTCGTAAAAGCCCTTTACCGCCACGCTGCCATCGGGGTTGTGCAGCGAGGCAATGAGCTCGGCCATGGCATGCAGGGGGTTTTGCACCTGGCCGCCCCAGGAGCCGGAGTGCAGGTCGTGGCTGGGGCCAATCAGGTCGAACTCGAGCCCACAAATGCCCCGCGCACCCAGGCTCAAGAGTGGCGTAGTCTCGGAAAGTTGGCCGCTATCGCCGTTGATAATCATGTCGCAGCAGAGCCGCGCTCGGTTCTGCTCGATAAAAGCTGGCAGGCTGGGGCTGCCGATCTCTTCTTCCCCTTCAATCAGGGCTTTAACGTTGAGGCCCAGGTTTCCGGTGGCAATAAGGGCTTCCGTTGCCAGCAGGAAGGCCATGACCTGGCCCTTCATATCCGACGCCCCGCGGGCCACAATACGGCCATCCACCACGGTGGGTTCAAAGGGTGGGGAGTTCCAGCGCTCGGGGTTGTCGGCGGGCTGTACGTCGTAGTGGCCGTAGAAAAGCACGGTAGGCCGGTTGGGGTAGGGGCAGTATTCGGCCAGCACCACCGGGTGCCCGGCGGTGGGCAGCACTTCGGCAGTAAAACCGGCCTTGCGGAAACGCTCGGCCAGCCAGTCCGCCGCCCGGCGCACATCGGCCTGATGGTCGGGCTGGGCCGAGATGCTGGGAATGGCGAGAAAGTCGCGGAAGTCTTCTAGATGGACGGACTGGTGTTGCTGCAAGTAGTCTTTCCAGCTCATAGCTGAGATTCTACCGCCCAACAGCGCAAATAGGGTTGGATCACCCGCCCTTATGATAGCAACCCCGCCTGAACCACTCCGTCTAAGGGCAGGCGAGCCCAGGATGATGGCCCGATCTCTTGCTGCCTGCGCTTCAGACGGGGCCCCAGGAAGAGACCACATCAATATAAAGGGTGCTCTAGGCGAGGTAAGGGCTTTCATCGGCAGGGCCTGTATAGCCACACGTTCCCATGCGCGGCGAGTTGACCACGGGTAAGAACATGTAATCGTCACCGTCGTGGCGCTGTTGCGCATGCTCCTGGGCATGCAGGTCGCAGAAGAAGGGATGGTCCATCTCGTAGGCGCACTCGGTGTCTATCTGGGTGGCCGGTTGGCCGCACACCGTACACCGCCACTCCGGTGGTTCGTTGCGGGCCAGCAGGCGCAGGTCTTTCTTCAGGTAAGCATTGCGTTCGCCCAGCACCCTGAGCCGGAGTTCGGTGGTTGAGCCATAGTCGTACTCGTAAGCAAAGCTCGAGCCCACCTGCACCACCTTGCCCAGCGCGACCTCCATGGACTTTGAGTCGTCCAGTCCCCAACTGCGGTCAATAACCGCTTCATAAATCACCCCGTCTATTTTGAACAGGCTCAGGTGGCCGCAGCACTCGAGCCAGATATCGCGCAAGAAATCGTCCAGCACCTGCAAAGACGCACTGGCTTTAATCTCGATATCCATCCAGAAGGGCGAGGGCTTATAAGCGTCTTCAATCCGCAGGTGCAGCAAGCGAACCGGCTTTCCTTTGTTTGAAACCGGCTGCTCCACACACCGGGCAAGGTGTTTGGTCATGCTGGCCTTGGTGCCACGGTAACCACAAAGCTTACATACCCCGTAAGAAGCTTTAGCTCGAGCCATACCAAATACCCCCCGACCACCTCTAAAGCGGGCCCTGATTCACTCGTTGGTGCGGGCCATCACTTCTTCCAGGGTGGTCAAGCCCATAAAGGCCTTCTGGATGCCGTCCTCGCGCAGGGTTTTCATACCACCTCTGCGGGCGATTTCTTTGATCTGGGTGGCCGACTGGCCTTCCACAATGGCCCGCCGGATCTCGTCGTCCACCACCATGAGTTCATGGATGGCCGTGCGGCCCTTGTAACCAGTACCGTTGCACTTTTCACAACCTGTTCCCTTATAGAAGGCCTTGCCGCGCACATCCTCCTTGGACAAACCCAGGCGGCGCAACACACTGGCTTCAGGCTCCACCTGAATTTTGCAGTACTCACAAATTCTACGCACCAGGCGCTGGGCCAGCACCCCTATGAGGGCCGCCGAGATGTTGAAGAGCTCCACCCCCATCTCATCCAAACGGGTTACTGCCCCCGCTGCATCGTTGGTGTGCAGCGTGGCAATGACCAGGTGGCCGGTAAGAGCCGCTTCAGTGGCAATTTTGGCGGTTTCGGAGTCGCGGATCTCACCCACCATGATAATGTCGGGGTCCTGCCGCAAGAAGCTCCGCAGGGCCTTGGCAAAGGTCAGGCCCGCGACCGGGTTAACCTGGGTCTGGTTGATGCCAGGGATCTCGTACTCCACTGGGTCTTCGATGGTGGTGGTGTTTTTGTCAGGGGTGGCGATGCGCTTGAGGATACTGAAGGTGGTGAAGGATTTACCCGAACCAGTAGGCCCGGTGATCAAAAAGATGCCGTAAGGCTTGGAGATCACGTCCTCAAAGCGCTGGAAAACATCAGGGGCAAAGCCCAGCTGCTCAATTTCGGGAATATCAGCCGCTTTGCGCAAAAGGCGCATCACGATTTTTTCGCCATATACAGTTGGCAGGGTGGAAAGGCGCAGATCCAGGTCAATCGAGCGATCGCGGTAGCGCACCCGCCCGTCCTGGGGCAGCCGTCGCTCAGCAATGTCCAGGTTGGCCATGATCTTGACCCTCGAGGCGACCGCCGGCCCGGCCCCCTTGGGTAGACGCATATACTCACGCAGGCTGCCGTCTATTCGAATGCGTACCAGAATGTCGGATTGGCGCGGCTCGATGTGAATATCCGAGGCCTCTTGTAAATAGGCCTCGCGGATGATGCTGTTGACCAGCTTAACCACCGCGTTGTCATCCAGGTTGCTGGCTTCTGCGGCCTCTTCTTCCTTCTTCTTGAGCTCGAACTCCCGCGCAAGCTCCTCAACCCCAGTAGTGCCTCCGTAAAAGCGCTCGATCAGCCTGGTGATGGCGACCTCTGCCGATACAGCTGGCATGATGTCGCGCTTGGTGATCATGCGCAGATCATCGATGGCCAGGATGTTGCGGGGGTCTTTCATCAGAACTACTAGGGTGTTGCCCTCCAGGTGGTGGGGGAAGATGGTGTAGCGCCGAACGGTGGACTCGGGCACTAAGGTGAGCACCGAAGGATCGGGGGGGGAGTCGGTGGGGTCAATGTAGGGGTAGCCGAGCTGGGCGGCCAGGCTTTTGGCCAGCATCTCGGGTTTTATTTTGCCGGACTGCACCAAGGTGTCCTCCAGCCGCCCGCCCCCCTGTCGCTGTTTGGCAAGGGCATCCTCCACGTCCTGGGCGCTTACATACCCCAGCTCCACCAGCACCTCCCCCAGAGGCCGGGTCTTGCCCATGCGGCGCTGTACCAGGAGGGCGTCCTGAAGGGCCGCGCGGCCCAGCTTACCCTCTTGCACCAGGGTTTCACCTATGCGGCTCTTCTCGGGATAGGCCCGGTTGAACAGGCTTTCCCAAATTTTAGGCAGGGTCAGAATGAAACTGGTCGGCCGCTCGACCAATTGGGCCACAGCGTGGCGGTGGCGGGGATCGGCCAGCACCACCAGTACCCGCTGCCCGTCCTGGCGAACCGGGATCGCCTGGTAGCGCAGGGCATCCGGACGCAACAAGAAGGCCGAGACCTCCGGTTGCAGCTCGAGGTCGCTCAGGTCCGTTCTGAACTCAATACCGGCCTGCTCCGCCAGCGCCCGGTACAGTTTTTCCTCAGCTAGACCGTACTTGTGCGTAAGCAAGCGTCCCAAAAGCTCACCGGTCTGCTCCTGCTCTACCAGGGCGGCCTCGAGGTCTTCTCGGCTCAGCCAACCCTTGTTTACCAGGATTTCACCGAGCTGCATATCGCTCGGGGAAACAGCAGTGGGAGGCAGAGGCACTGGCAAGCCCAGCTCGGGGTAGTGCAGGGCTAGGGCATAGCGAAAAGAAGAGCGCGTGGTGAGGTAGGGCTCTATGATCTGGTTAGTGAGATCCTCGAGCTCCTCCAACACCAGGTTGTCCAAGGGGTTTAGCAGGGCTACCCGTAAGGTGCCGCCCTCCAAGCCAAAGGGAATAGCACCCAGGTCCCTGGCCCGTTCCGCCGGAATAAGCGACTTAGCCTCTGGGGAAATTTCCATTCCCACCAGTTCCACCAGCGGTATGCCAAAGGCCTCCTCAATGGCCTGGGCGATGCGACGCTCGGAGAGCAGGCCCAAATCAACGATGACATCAGAGAGGTTTCCCCCAACTTCGCGGTGCTGCTCGAGAGCCCGCTGAAGCTCCTCGTCGTTCAGCAGACCCATGTCTAAAAGGGCTGCACCCAACCTTTTGTCGCCAATCGTCAAAACATTCGCCATCAGACCTCCCTTGCGAGGCGGTGAATACCCGGAGCCTGCAAAAACCCCCGGTTAAGCCGGACTTTGATAAATGACACCACTTCCTCCCTAGTCTTTGCTTATTTTGAGGTTTCGGCAGGAATCCTGCGGGTCATATTCCTCATTTATGCCGCGGGTGGGGCCAAAGCAGCGGTTGTTCAACACCCAGCGCTCGAGCTTTCGCACCATTCGGGTATACGTCAACTCATCTTGCGAAAGCGCTGGGGTCAACACTGTATACATCCCAACCAGATTTCCCCCCAGCACATCGGTAAAAAGCTGGTCACCCACCACCGCCACCTCACGGGGGGGCAGACCTAAAAGCCGTGCGGCCTTGCGAAGCCCAAACCAAGGCTTGCCCGCGAGGCCAAAGCCTGGAATTCCCAGTTTTTCGCACCAGTAGCGCACCCTCCTAGGGCTGGCGTTAGAGACCAGCATTACCGGAACACCCGCCTTCTTGAGGCTCTGTAGCCAGGCCAGTAAGCCTTCAGGAGCCTCACCATAGGTCTTATAGGGTACCAAGGTGTTGTCCAGGTCGAGCAGTACCCCCTTCAAACCCCGTTGTTGAAGCCATGAGGGAGTGATCTCGGTAACCGACCTGAGCTGAGCCCTAGGCTTGAGCACAGCCTTAGTGTATCGAAAACTCATGAGGAGGAAAGCACACCTTAGCTCAGGTGCCCTGAGACCCCGGCACCGGCAGCATGATTAGAGCCCACATCCGCCCGGTCTGGCCTCTGTCGCGGCGGTGAGAAAAGAAAACCGGGTCGGCATAAGTGCAGCGCCCTAGCGCCCAATAGTGCTGGGGAGGTATGCCGGCCTTCTGAGCCTGGGTGCGTATGGCGTGCTCGAGGTCAATCCGGTACCTGCCGGGGTGTTCTGGATCAGGCCAGGCAAAGGCCAGACCCTGTCGCTCGAACTGCTCCAACACCTCCGGTCCTACCTGGAAGTTGGAAGCGCTGATACCAGGCCCCACCGCCACCCGAATGTCATCCGGGCTCGAGCCATAGCAAACCCGCATCTGCTCGAGCGCCCTCGGCAGTATGCCTAAAACCACCCCGCGCCAGCCAGCGTGCAGCGCCCCCACCACCTGCCGCACCGGGTCGTGTAGCAGGATAGGGTAACAATCAGCCACACTAACCCGCAACAGCAGCCCGGGCGTGGATGTAAGCACCCCGTCGCCCTCCCATTCCCCCGCCTCCTCAACCACATGCACCCGATTGCTGTGCACCTGACGTAAGCTCACCACTGGCGGATAGCCAAAGGCTGCCAGCACCCGTCGCTGGTTTTCCAGCACGTGGTCAGGACGGTCAGCAGTAGAAATGCCCAGGTTGAGGCTATGGAAAGGTGCGGATGAGACCCCACCTTCGCGGGTGGTAAAGCCGTGCGGTACTTCTAACAAAGGGCTTTTGAGCATCAAAGGCGAAGCCATAGACACACCGGGGCTCTCAAAGGCCCCCTTTGCCGCTGGGGCAGCCAGATGCACAGGCTACCCAGCACCCTTTTACAATAGCGGAGTGGAGCCGCTACCCCCTTTTCTCCTCGTGGTTTTTGCCCTCTTGCTGGGAAGTTTGCTGGGTTCGTTTCTCAATGTCTTAATCTACCGAATCCCAGCTGGCCTGTCGGTGGTATGGCCCCGCTCCCGCTGCCCCCAGTGCGGGCATGCGCTCTCCCCTTTGGAGCTGATACCGGTTGCCTCGTGGGTCATGCTGAGGGGCAGATGCAAAAAATGTCAGCGCCCCATCCCGCTGCGTTATCCCGCTGTGGAGGGCCTAACGGCAATTCTTTTTGGCCTGGCCGCGCTGCTGCGTCCTGTTTTTCCCGAGCTCTTGTTCATATGGGCCTTTATCGCCCTGTTGATCGCACTGTCCTTCATTGACATTGACACCAAAACCCTCCCCAACTCGCTCAACTTTACCGGGTTCTTCCTAGGCCTGCTGGGGGCATTTCTGCTGGGCTTCCCCCAAAACCTGCAAACAGCGGTGGACGGTGGCTTGATGGGAGCTGGTCTGGTGGCCTTATTCGCAGGCTATGGCGGGTGGCTTTACAACCGCTTCAAGGATAGCCCCCGCGAAGGCCCCTTTGGTGTGCACCTGGTGCATCTGGCAGCCATGGTCGGAGCCTGGGGCGGGATGTGGGGCACGGTGGGTGGCACCTGGCTGGGTGGGTTGGGCCTTGTGGTGGGGTTGCTCAATGCTTCACTCAACGCCCGCAGTGGCAAGGTGTTCGCCCTGCACGACAGCCTGACCCTAGGACTGGCGGCCTTTGCTCCTCTGGCGGCCTGGGGACTGGGTCTATCACCTGTGGAAAGCCTGCGGGGAATGCTGGTCAGCGCGGGGGGGATAGCCCTGGCCGGAATGCTGTACTGGTGGTTTCGCAACCCCTCCGATAAGGTTGAGCCCGAAACCGAAAGCTCAAGCGCCTACGTGAGCGTAATGGGCTACGGTGATGTGGTGTTGGCCGGGTTTTTAGGGGTCTGGCTGGGCTTCACTAATCTGCTGGTAGGGATATTTATCGCGGTTTTTGCTGGTGCCATTATCGGCTCTATCCTGCGACGGTTTGGTGGTGAAAGTCAGATCCCTTTTGGGCCCTATCTGGCCATAGGTGGGCTGATCGCATTCTTCTACGGACAGGAAATTGTACAGAGGTACCTAGCTTATATCGGGCTTTTGTAGGAAAAACCTCGTTTTACGAAAAAAGTAGGGGTCTTTGTGTCTAGGCGTCTTTCTATTTGGGGCGTTATAGTGTCCAGCGGAACGCGGAGTCTATCCGGCGTTTGATCCCAACAGGAGGAATATATGAGAGTAGGCATCAACGGCTTCGGGCGCATTGGCCGCCAGGTGTTTCGAATTCTGCTGGAGCGCGGGGTGGAGGTGGTGGGCATCAACGACCTTTCGGACAATGCTATCCTGGCTCACCTCTTCAAATACGACTCCAACTACGGCCGTTTCCCTGGAAGCGTCAGTTACGACGAAAAAAACATCACTGTAAATGGCAAGACCATTCGGGTGTACGAAGAAAAAGACCCGGCCAACCTACCCTGGGGTGAGATTGGGGCCGATATTGTAATTGAGTCCACTGGGCGCTTCACCAAGCTCGAGGCTGCCGAAGCCCACCTCAAGGCTGGTACCAAGAAAGTGATCATCAGCGCGCCAGGTAAGGGCGAGATGCTCACGGTGGTGATGGGGGTTAACGAACACATGTACGACCCCAACCGGCACCACGTCATTTCCAACGCCAGCTGCACCACCAATGGCTTGGCTCCGGTAGCCAAGGTGCTCAATGATAACTTTGGTATCGAAAAGGGCATCCTAACCACCGTGCACGCCTACACCGCCAGCCAGAGCCTGGTGGACGCAGTGAAGGACGACCCCCGCGATGCCCGCGCAGCAGCCCTCAACATCGTGCCCAGCGAGACCGGCGCAGCCAAAGCGGTAGGGCTGGTAATACCCGAACTCAAGGGCAAGTTTGCTGGGATGGCCTTTCGGGTACCCACCAGCACGGTCTCGGTGGTGGACTTCACCGCCGTTCTGAGCAAAGAAGCCAGCAAGGAAGAGATCAACGCGGCCATGAAAAGAGCAGCCGAGGGCCCCATGAAGGGCATCCTGGCCTACACCGAGGAACCCTTGGTCAGCAGCGACCTCAAGGGCGACCCCCACTCCTCCATTTTTAGCGCCCTCGACACCCTGGTGGTGGGCAACCTGGTCAAGGTGGTGAGCTGGTACGACAACGAGTGGGGCTACAGCTGCCGCGTGGCCGACCTGGCCGAGTACATCGGCAAGAGGCTGTGAGTATTTCCCTCACCCCACCCCTCTGCCCGGGAGAGGGGGTTTGCCAGGAGGTAAACCGTGCGAACACTAAAAGACTTCAATGCAGCCGGCAAGCACGTGCTGGTGCGGGTTGATTTCAACGTGCCCATCAAGGAAGGCAAGGTTGAGGACGAGACCCGGGTGGTGGCGGCCATCCCGACGCTCAAACACCTTTTGGAACAGGGGGCAACGCTGGTACTGTTCTCGCACCTAGGGCGGCCCAAGGGCGGATTCGAAGAGGCCAGCAGCCTGGCCCCTGTAGCTTTGGTGCTGGAAAAGCACCTGGGTAAGCCGGTGGTTTTTATCGGGGGGTCGCCTGAGCTGACACCGGCTAGCGATGCAACCCTCGAGCGCGTCAAAGCCGCCTCATCTGGATCGGTAATTCTGCTGGACAACGTGCGCTTTGAGTCCGGCGAAGAGAAAAACGACGAAGCCCTGGCAAGAAAGTTCGCGCGTTTGGGCGATGCCTTTGTGCTCGACGCCTTCGGTTCGGCCCACCGGGCCCATGCCTCGGTAACCGGCGTGGCCCGGTTTTTGCCGAGCTATGCGGGCTTTCTGATGGAAAAGGAGGTCGAAAGCATTGGCAGGGTGCTGCATAACCCCGAAAAGCCCTACTGGGTGGTGCTGGGCGGGGCCAAGGTCTCGGACAAGATCGGGGTGATCGAGAACCTGCTGCCCAAAGTGACCGGAATGGTGATCGGTGGGGCCATGGCCTTCACCTTCATCAAGGCCCAGGGGGGGCAGGTGGGTAAGAGCCTGGTGGAGGACGATAGGCTGGATCTGGCCCGCGAGTTACTCAAAAAGGCTTCCGACTTAGGGGTAAAACTGCTACTACCCACCGATGTGGTGGCCGCGCAAAAAATCGAGGCCGGGGCCCCTACCCGCATCATGCCTGCCCATGCCATCGAGGACGGCTGGATGGGACTGGACATCGGGCCCGAGAGCGCTAAAGCCTTTGCCGAAGCCCTGCAAGGTGCCAAGACGGTGCTGTGGAACGGGCCCATGGGCGTGTTCGAAATAGACGACTTTGCCAAGGGCACCCTGGCTGTGGGTGGGGCCATTGCCCGACTGGAAGGGGCCTTTACCGTAATTGGCGGGGGCGACTCGGTGGCCGCTGCCAACAAGCTGGGCATGGCCGATAAGTTCAGCCACGTGTCCACCGGTGGGGGGGCCAGCCTCGAGCTCCTAGAGCTCGGCACCTTGCCCGGAATCGAGGCGCTGCGCTAGAAGGATGCCTTTTCCATCTCGCCTACCTGAAACAAGAAACTGCACGAGCAGAGCCACAGTTGAACCCGTGGCCGGACGATAGGCTAGACCCGTGAGTGACTTTTACGCCTTTTATCAACGCCGCGCCAGCGTGCGCAAGTTCAAACCCGAGCCCTTACGCGAAGGCGACCTGGACAAAATTCTCTTTGCTGCCCAGCGCGCCCCCACCGACGCCACTGCCCAGATGTACAGCCTGCTGCGCATCAGCGACCGCGAGCTCAGGCGCAAGGTAAGTAGCTACTCCGGCAGCAACCCCCACATCGAAACCTGCGCCGAGTTCTTTTTGATTCTGGCCGACATTTACCGCCTGCGCCGGCTGGTCGAGCACCGCGGCGGGGTGTTTGGGCGCTGGCCCCGCACCGCGCTGCACTTTGCTATTGCCGATGCGGTGCTGGCCGGAAGCGCCCTAGCCACCATGGCCGAAAGCCTGGGCTACGGCATCGTGTGGATCGGGGGCGTTCTGAACGGAATTCAGGAGATCACAGCGCTCTGCCAACTACCCCCTGGGGTGGTGCCGGTGGCCGGGCTCTGTGTGGGCGTGCCTGACGAAACCCCCGCCCCCCGCCCACGCCTGCCCCGCGAGCTGGTGGTACATGAAAACCAGTACCACGACTACAGCCCAGAAGCGCTCGAGCAGGCCTACGCCGCAATGGCCCCCATCACCAAGAGCGGCGACTGGTATAGGGTGTTGGAGCGCTACTTTACCCAGGGCGGCACCATGGAAGAGCGCGAGCCCACCTACCAGCGGCTTTCCGCCCGGCAGGGCTTCGAGCCCGATCTACCTGCTGAATTGCTCGAGGCGCTGCAAGAAAAGGGCCTCGAGGCCGGCTCGCTGGGTCAGCTCATCGAGGCCACCTTCGCCCAGGGCTTCCGCAGCTTGCAGTTTCACCACAAGGGCCATGTCTGGATCGAAAAAGAGCCCGAAGCCTACCGGGGCGAGGGCAAACCCGGCGAAGCCCTCGGTAAGGCTTTGCTCGAGGCCCTCAAAGAGCGGGCTATCCCGTAAGCTCCTGATAGACCCGGAGGGTGAACTCGCAGGTAGGCCCAGGGTTTGTTCTCCAGCTTGCCATTGGGATCCACGAGGCCCGCGGTCACGTGTTGCAAATCCACTGCCTCTAGCCACGAGGTAGGGTTTTGGCCCACCTGGGGACTAGACTCGAGGCAAAAGTGCAGCCACAGGCCATCCCGGCTCAATCCACACCTATAGGTTCGCTGCTCTGGTGACCTCCTCCCCCCTCTTTAGAGGGGGGCTTCCTCCTCGAGGAAGACTCACACGGATATAGGGATTAGACCCCAGGATCCGTGTGACGGCCTCCTTCTCCAGAGGCGTGAGTTCGGGCCGGTCCAGCCCTACGGCCTGATCCGGGCTCAGGCCAAGCCCTTTTCTCAAGATGACCAGGGCGGCGTTCTGGTCTCTATCGCAGACCCAGCCGCACTCGCACTCAAG
>Ga0209809_1000325_pt1 | contig 44546 bp, 40 predicted proteins | sample YNPMSTMetaG_FD_186172 | JGI IMG/M metagenome (GOLD analysis project Ga0209809, IMG submission 186172) | Anoxygenic and chlorotrophic microbial mat microbial communities from Yellowstone National Park, USA - YNP MS-T MetaG (SPAdes) (version 2) ...
ACAATTGATGCGTATGGGGTATCGAGAGCTACCATCTTTAGATGGAAGAAGAGCTTAAAGTCTTCAGGGGGGAAACTGGAAAGTCTTATACCTAAATCAAAGGCTCCTAAACGAAGAAGAAAGATGACGACTCCTCCAGAGATTATTGATTTTATTAAAGATCTCAGGGAGAAACATCCAAGGATAGGGAAAGAGAAGATTAAACCTCTTTTAGATGAGTATTGTAAAGAAAGGGGATTAAAGACAGTATCAGCTTCTACTATAGGTAAGATTATCAAGAGGTATAAGCTTTTCTATTCAAGAACAGGGAGGGTTTATCATAATCCTAATAGTAAATGGGCAAATAAGGGGAGAAGTTATAGGGCGAGGGTAAAGCGTTCTCCCAAAGAGAAAGAGGGAGGATATATAGAGATAGACTCAATAACAAAGTTTGTTGATGGGATAAGGGTATATATAATAAACGCAATAGATGTCAAATTCAGATTTAATTTTGCTTATGCCTATAGTAGCTTGAGTAGTAACAATGCATTAGACTTTTTTAAGAAGCTAGAGGAAGTATACCCATATGAGAGAGGGATAAGGGTTGTGCAAACAGATAATGGATCAGAATTCTTAGGTGTCTTTGACAAGTACTTAAAAGAGAGAGGGATAGAGCATAAGTTTACCTATCCTAGATGTCCAAAGATAAATGGATACATAGAAAGGGCAAACAGGACATTGAAGGAGGAATTTTTAGAAGAGAATATTTACTTGGTGGTAGAGGGAATAAATGAGTTAAATTCCAGTCTTATAGACTATGTTATTTGGTATAATACTAAGAGGGTACATAAGAGCTTAAATAATTTATCTCCTATTGATTATATGTTAAAATGTAATCCAGAGTCTCAAATGTATGTAACTCATACAAGATATTGCTCTTTTAACTATCCTGTGATAATATCTAACTAGAAGTTTAAATGGTGGGAGGCTATTAGGTATGGATAACATTAATAGTGTTGATATAGTGCAGATGTCTATGGCACTCTATGCATTCAGAAAGGCTCAGAGTATACAAGAAGATGCAGGTAAAACATTGATACAGAAGACACTACAAGATGTAGAAAAAAATAATAAAAATAATAAGGAGGTTCAGAAGGAATTATTTCCTTGGCTTGGACAGAATATAGATATTATGATATAATTTTACTGTTGATATAATTTTACTGTGGTTAGAGAAAAAATAGTTCAACTGATCCTTCGGGTATTAAGAAGCTATCGAGGTGAAAGTCTTAGATCATTTACAATTTCTCATTCTTATGGAAGAGTATATTAGCAAAAAAGCTATTAGGAGATATAGAGTTTGTCTGCAAAATCTCAGAGAGGTTGATAAAGGAGGATGAAAACTGCAGGAGAGATAAAGAAGCTGTTAACGGCATCTTTAAAGAGAGATGCCAGCAGTGAAGATTTTATAGGCAGGAATTTTATAGAAGAGCTTGTTTCTTCTTCGGTAAGGATACATAAAAATATCTCTGTATATCTGACTAGGAAGAAACAGATTATAGATGTCCTTGTGGACTCCGGAATGAGCAATCTTCCACCTCTGGAAAGGAGAGACTCCTTATCCAAGGTTTTCTGTATCACTACAAAACTGGGTAAGGATGCAATAGTAAATGGCATAGAACTTGCAACACTTAAAAACTTGAAATTGGACTTCTATGCAGTTCTTTCCATATCCAAGGATGGAAGGCCTAGAGATATGCAGGTTGCCTTCCTTGATGGAGAGAAACTTGATACATTTGAACTTGTAGGTCCTTATCCATATGAATATTTCTTCAGCTTTGACTTTCTTGAAAAGATATCGGAGATAGAGAAGAAGATCGAGGCAAAGACCTATGAGACTGGCGAAGAAAGAGAAAAGGTTGTATTAGTTGATGTAAGGAATGGAAAAGATAAAGCCCTAGAAGATTACCTTTTTGAGGAGCTGGAGAGATTAACGGTCACTGCTGGAGGAGAGGTTGTATATAAATTATCCCAGAGGAAAGATTCCCCTGACCCAAAGTATTATATAGGAGAAGGAAAGGTAAGAGAGCTTGCTGATATAGTTCAGAGGGTATCAGGAAACCTTGTCATATTTAATGGAGAACTCTCTCCATCACAGGTGGCAAATCTGGAGTCTGTCCTTGGGGTCAGAGTAATAGATAGAACTGATCTGATACTCGATATATTCGCCAAACATGCGAGGACAAAAGAGGGTAAACTTCAAGTAGAACTGGCACAGTTGAAGCATCTATTACCAAGGCTTGTAGGGAAGGGTAAGGAACTCTCCCGTCTTGGAGGCGGGATCGGGACAAGAGGTCCAGGGGAGAGAAAGTTAGAAACCGACAGAAGACATATAGAACGGAGAATAGACTTCCTGGAAAAAGAGATAGAAAGGGTCAAAAGGCATAGGGCTCTTATAAGGTCGAATAGAGAGAGGAACAATATCCCTATAGTTACACTTGTGGGTTATACAAACGCTGGAAAATCCACCCTTATGAATGCTCTAACACATTCCGATGTACTGGTAGAGGATAAGCTCTTTGCCACTCTTGACCCTACAACCAGAATACTATGGCTTAAAGAGGTAAAAGCCCTCCTGACCGATACCGTAGGATTTATACACAAACTCCCTCACCATCTGGTAGAGGCGTTCTCTGCAACTCTGGAGGAGATAAGATATGCAGATGTGATCCTTCATGTTATAGATGCAAGTGATCCATTTGCCTATGAACATATAAAGGTCGTAGATGATATGCTGAAATATCTGGAGGCTTATGACAAACCGATAATAAGGGTCTACAATAAGATAGACCTCATAAAAGATAGAGAGGAACTGATCCCTCTTACCGGTGATAAGAGTGTATTTGTCTCTGCTCTTACCGGAGAAAATCTAGACGAGCTGAAGGATCTTCTTAAAGAGGAAATCGGGGGGTATCTTGACAAATGCAACTATTTAGAGTATTATTCATATTGGAAGACGCGGGGTGGAGCAGTCCGGTAGCTCGTCGGGCTCATAACCCGAAGGTCGCTGGTTCAAATCCAGCCCCCGCTACCATTTTTTATGGCGGCATAGCTCAGTTGGCAGAGCAGGCGGCTCATACCCGCTATGTCCGAGGTTCGAATCCTCGTGCCGCTACCAGTATTTAATGAGTTTTATAGAAAAGGTCAAGAATTTCATCCTGAAACATAGTCTTATTTCTCCTGGGGATACAATTCTCGCCGGTGTATCTGGAGGTCCAGATTCTATGTCTCTTCTCTTTGTCCTATCTTCTCTTATGGAAGAATTAGAGTTTTCTCTGGTAGTCTGTTATGTCGACCATAAACTCCGTCCGGAGAGTAAAGATGAAGCAATCTTCGTTTCCAATGTAGCCAGAAGTCTGAGTCTACCATTTGTCTTAAAAGAGCTAGATATAGCCGGTAAGAAAAGAGCTGGAAGTCTAGAGGAACTTGCAAGAACCGCCAGGTATAGGGCGCTGGAAGAGGCAAGGACAGAAAATAATGGAAACAGAATAGCCGTTGCCCATCATCTTGATGACCATATAGAGACCGTACTTATGCGTATCATCAGGGGGACGAGCATCAGAGGACTTAGAGGTATTCCTGTGAAAAACGGAAATATAATAAGACCTCTAAGGTGTGTATGGAGAGAGGAGATCCTGGATTTCTGCAGGGAAAACAATATAAGTTATGTGATAGATAGTTCAAATCTGAGCACTGCATTTACAAGAAACAGAATAAGGTTAGAGCTATTACCTGCATTAATGAACTATAATCCCAGGATAAAGGATGCAATACTGAGGTTATCCAATCAGGCAGAAGAGCTGGACCAGTTCCTCTCCTATCTCGAAAAAGACCTCCTGGAGAAGTTCAGGATATCTCCAGGAGAATTCTATATCCCCCTGGAGGATATGGAGAATCTCCCCAGCCTTTTACGGAGAAGGATACTTATGAAGATACTGACAGATATAAGCCCTAAGCCCGGTGAGGTAAGAGAGGAATCTTATGATATGATCTTATCACTGCTAGAAAACTCTACCGGTAAGAGATTAGACCTCCCTGGTGGAGCCATAGGATACAGAGATGTAAGAGGGATCAGACTTTTAAAGGAAGAACCAGAACCTCTACCTGTATACGAACTTAATGTCCCGGGAATAACTATAATAGATAGATTGAAGAAACAGATTTATACAGAGATAGTCTCAGATGTAGAGCGTATAAAAGGAAAAATATCTGATAAGCTGTATACTTTTTATCTAGATTTTGATAAAATAAAACTGCCGATATATCTCAGGAGTCCTAAAGAAGGAGAGAGGTTTTCTCCCTTAGGACTTGGAGGCAAGAGCAAAAAGTTACAGGATATAATGGTTGATAGGAAGATGCCAAAAGAGTACAGAAACCTGTACCCTGTTATAGTTGATAGTAATGGGGAAGTTATATGTATTCCAGAGTATACAATTAGCGAAAAGGTAAAGGTAACTGATAAAACAGAAAGGATTCTTTTAGTGAGGATTGAAGATTATGAGTAATATAAAGGTGCTGTATACAGAAGAAGAGATACGGAAGAGGGTGAAGGAGTTAGGGGAAGAGATTACAGAGGTTTATAGAGGGAAAACTCCACACCTCGTATGTATCCTCAGAGGGGCAGTGATATTTCTTTCTGACCTTATAAGACATATAGACCTCCCTCTTACCATAGATTTTATGGCTGTATCGAGTTATGGGAGAGGGACAAAATCCAGCGGTATTGTAAAGATCATAAAGGACCTGGACGAGTCTATAGAGAATAAAGATGTTCTTATAGTAGAGGATATCATAGATACTGGTCTTACACTCGAACACCTTACAAAGATCTTCAGAGCCAGAAATCCGAACGACCTGAAGGTATGTGTATTGTTAGATAAGGAAGCCAGGAGGATAGTTGATATAGATATAGACTTTGTCGGATTTAAGGTTCCCGATAAGTTTATAATCGGTTATGGGCTGGACTACAATGGTCTATACCGCAATCTACCATTCCTCGGTATTCTTGATAGTCTAGAATCTGGAGGCGAGAAGTTTTGAGAAGACAGATTAATGGGGCAATAATATATCTTGTCATATTCGTTATTCTGGCAGTATTTTTTTGGAGATCTATGCTTAATATAGGTTCTTCTCCTTTAGAGATAAGTTATTCCGATTTTCTCAACTATGTAAGACAGGGAAGAGTGGCTGAGGTCACCATAGGAGAGACGATAAAAGGAAAGTTCTTAGATGGAGGAGAATTCGTCACTTACAAGGTCGACGATCCAAATCTGGTGGAGGAACTGAGAAGGGCTAATGTAAAATTCACAGGGGTTCCACCTGCTCAACCTTCCTGGTGGTTAGGTCTGATCTCTCCACTTATAACTGTAATACTTATAGGGCTTCTCTGGTACTTTATGTTCAGGCAGGCTCAGGGAGCAAATAATCAAGCAATGTCCTTTGGGAAGAGTAGAGCCAGATTGGCATCTGAGAGTAAGGTCAAGGTCACATTTGCAGATGTGGCAGGGGTAGAGGAGGCTAAGGAAGAATTAAGAGAGGTCGTTGAGTTTCTTAAGAACCCCAAAAAGTTTCAGATGCTTGGTGCTAAAATCCCCAAAGGGGTACTTCTGGTTGGTCCTCCTGGTTCAGGTAAGACATTACTCGCCAGGGCAGTAGCTGGAGAGGCGGGAGTTCCCTTCTTCAGTATAAGCGGTTCAGAATTTGTTGAGATGTTTGTAGGAGTGGGTGCATCAAGGGTAAGAGACCTCTTCAATCAGGCAAAGAGACATGCTCCCTGCATAGTATTCATAGATGAGATAGATGCAGTTGGTAGACATAGGGGAGCCGGATTAGGTGGAGGACACGATGAAAGGGAACAGACTTTAAACCAGCTTCTGGTTGAAATGGATGGGTTCGATCCAAATACTGGCATAATAGTTATTGCTGCTACTAATAGACCGGATATACTTGACCCTGCCCTTTTAAGACCAGGAAGGATAGATAGAAAAATAGTCGTGGATAATCCAGATCTAGAGGGAAGAGTAGAGATACTGAAGATACATGCGAGAGGAAAGCCTCTGGCAGAAGATGTCAATCTGCAGATAATAGCACAGCGAACACCTGGATTTTCAGGGGCAGACCTGGCAAATCTTATGAATGAAGCAGCTCTGCTTGCAGCCAGGAAGAATAAGAATAAGATCACTATGCAGGAACTGGAGGAGGCTATAGATAAAGTTATTGCTGGACCAGAAAGGAAGAGCAGGGTCTTATCTGAAAAGGAAAAGGAATTGATAGCCTATCACGAGGTAGGGCATGCACTGGTAACGAAGTTCCTGCCAAATGCTGATAAAGTACACAGGATATCAATCATACCAAGAGGGATGGCTTTAGGGTATACTTTACATCTCCCCACTGAAGACAAGCATATCCTGACAAAAGAGGAACTTCTCGATAAGATAGTAACCGCTCTTGGCGGAAGGGCAGCGGAGGAGATAATATTCAATGAAAGCACCACAGGAGCACAGAATGACCTGGAAGTAGCCACAGAGATAGCCAGGAAGATGGTTACCGAGTTTGGTATGAGTGAGGAGTTAGGTCCTCTTACCTTTGGTAAGAAGCAGGGGCAGGTCTTCCTAGGTAGGGACCTCATAGAGAGTAGAAACTACAGTGAACAGGTAGCCTTTATGATAGATAAAGAGGTCAGGAAGATAGTAGAATCATGCTATGAAAAGGCAAAAGAGATTCTTACAAAGAATAAAGACCTGCTCGTAAAGATCGCTAACATTCTCAAAGAGAAAGAGACTATAGAGGCAGAAGAGTTCGAAAGACTCATAGGAGAAAGCGTAAAAATATCTTAAAAATCCAGAGATAAAAAAGGGAAGGCTATCGCCTTCCCTACTTATACTTAGGGTATACCCTCTAAGGGGTATCACCTCATAAATTCCATCTCAGATCTCAGTAAAATTATATGATTGCCTCGCCTGTATTTGGATCAAACAGGTGCATCTTATCCATATCGAAGTATACTCTCCATTCTAGTCCTGTCTGTGCCTTTGTAGCTGGATCAACTGTTGCTACAATCACGTGCTCCCCTGTTGTCAAATACAGATTAACCTCTGAACCTAGAGGTTCTGTAACATCTACGGTAGCCTTTATCGTCCACTCAGGCTTGGTATCAGCCTCTCTCATAAGCTCCGCATCATATATGTCCTGAGGTCTTATACCGAAGATAACTTCTTTTGTTGCATAGGGCTCGACCAGTGAATTGAGCGATTCAGGGACTTTGACCTCAAAGCTCCCTGCATTCAGCCAGTAACCACCGTTCTTCTTCTCCAATACTGCATTTATGAAGTTCATAGCAGGACTACCAATAAATCCTGCAACAAAGAGGTTCCTTGGTTTATTGAAAAGATTCAGTGGTGAATCTATCTGCTGAATTACCCCGTTATTCATTACAACAATCTTATCACCCATCGTCATAGCTTCTACCTGATCGTGGGTAACATATACTGTTGTAACCTGAAGTCTGTTGTGTAATCTCTTCAGCTCTGCCCTTGTCTGGACCCTCAACTTAGCATCAAGGTTGGATAGAGGCTCATCCATAAGGAAGACCTGTGGCGTTCTGACTATAGCTCTACCCAATGCGACTCTCTGTCTCTGTCCACCGGAGAGTTCCTTCGGCTTTCGCTTCAGAAGGTCCTGAATTCCAAGCATCTCTGCTACTTCTTTTACCTTCTGCTCGATCTCTTTCTTGGGGACCTTCCTCAGCTTTAGTCCAAACGCCATATTATCAAAGACCGTCATATGTGGATAGAGGGCATAGTTCTGGAAGACCATAGCTATGTCCCTGTCCTTAGGGGCGACATCATTCACCAGTCTATCCCCTATGTAGATGTTACCTTCGGTCACCTCCTCAAGACCTGCAATCATCCTCAAGGTAGTCGTCTTACCACAACCTGAGGGACCTACCAGGATGCAGAATTCCTTGTCTTCTATGACAAGGTTCGCATCCTTTACCGCTTCTACTGTACCGAACCTCTTAGTTACATGTTCAAGTACTACCCGCGCCATACTTTTTTAACGCCTCCTCTTTTATGAATTTTTTATCTATTTTAATTATACCTCTACAGATGACCTAATGTTCACCCTTTTTCAAATATTCCTTCAGCTTCTCTATACCATTAACAGGGGTCGGATCTACCCCTCTCTTAATGGCTAGATAGAAGGAGACAAAATCTCCTATGTATATAAGAGACAGGAACCTCTCCAACAGGGATTCTCCTCTACTCCAGACCTCATCTATCCCTGCAGATATAGAAGAAATAAGCTCTTTCATATACTGGATCCTGAGTCTTATCCTGTCTATCTCTCCCTTATCCCTGAGGAATATAACGAAGGTATTCTTCAGGAAATCATCTCTACCTTCCCATCCCATAATCTCATTGTGGTTTAACTCGGGAAAACTGTTCCATATAGCAAAGAGCTTACTGTTTTCATTCAGCTGACACTTCCACCTATAGGCAATCACTCCAAAGTACTCATCAGGGGCATATATAACAGGAAGGTATCTGTACATCCTATCAGCAAGCTTCTTGGCTATATTTTTTTCTTCCGGGACTTCATCTCTCAGCTCGTTCTCTCTCATCTCCCGCATAAGATCTACCGCTCTTTCTATATCTTCATCGGTAATCTTGATAAGTCCCAACCTAGAGAGGACACTTAAAACAGGTATAAAAGTATAACCTAAAGCTGCCCTGGGAGGAAAACCAGCAGGTATGGAGATGGAAGTGATTCCAGGAGTCTTTACCGCTATATTCTCTATCTCTCCACCGGAAGCCACCGTTATAACACCGGCACCTTTTCTCAGACCCTCTCTACATGCATTTATCGATTCCTCAGTATTCCCCGAATAACTAACGACTATAAGGAGTGTATTTTCATTTACAAAACCGGGAAGATTGTAGTCTCTGACTATTGAGAATGGAATCTTAAGGTCCCAATAGCCAAGAGATTTTATAATATCTCCACCTATGGCAGACCCCCCCATACCTGCAAGAACTATGTCTCTCCAGTCTCTCTTTAAGGAAGATATATCTACCTTCTTCCCTACTTCCCAGGCAGACAGGATCTGCTCAGGAAGGTTATAGATCTTCTGATACATATGAGACGGATCTTGCTTAGTAAAGTGCTCTCTCTCCACTTTTGATTCCCCTTTCATAGAAAAATCTAATGAGCAAATCTCCTCTCTAATTTCTCCATAACAAGCACACAAGCACCTATCATCCCTGCCGAATCTCCTAACTCGGCTGGGATAATCTCTACCACATCTCTAGAACCAGGGAAACTTCTTGTCTTTACCATCTGTATTGCTGGAGGCATAAGTATATCCCACGCCTTGGCAATACCTCCACCTATGATGATACACTCAGGATTAAATACTGTGGTGAGCGTTACAAGACCTAACCCTAAATAATAACTAGTCTCTCTAAAAACATCCAATGCTACCTTATCTCCCATCTTCGCCGCCCTGTATACTAGAGCAGGAGTTATCCTGGTCACATCTCCCTCTGCTAACTCAAATATCTTCGTCTCCAGTCCACTCTTAATAGCCCTCTCAGCCCTGGCAACAATAGAAGGTCCAGCTGCAAGCGCCTCAAAACAACCATAATTACCGCAGTTACATCTTGGACCATTACTATCTATTACCATATGACCGATTTCTCCACCGCCTCCAATACTCCCGCGGAATAGCTCTCCATTTATAATAATCCCAGAACCAATTCCGGTACCAAGGGCAATAAATATCATATACTTCTTACCCTTTCCTGCTCCAAATCTCCTCTCTCCTAAAGCTGCTACCCTAACATCATTCTCTATGAATACTGGGACACCAAGATGTTCTTTTATAGGGGTAACCATATCAACATTATGCCACTTTAAGTTTGGCGAGAATATATTTATCCCCTTCTCAACATCCAGGATGCCCGGGGCACCCAATCCTACCCCCAGGATATCCTTTCCGGTGAGTCCAGCCTTCTCTATAGCCATATCTATATACTCAACAATCTTATTCATTACAGCATTTGGTCCATCCCCTACTGGAGTATCTGTATCCAACCTGGAAAGGACATTCCCTTCAAAGTCCATAACTCCAACCGTAAAAGTGGTTCCTCCTAAATCTACACCAACAATCTTTTTAGTTCTATCTATATCCATAACTACACCCTTCCTGCACTTCCCAGGATATCAATGTTGTTTAAGACCTCTCTCTTTACATTCTCTATTCCCTCTGTCAGATAGTCTCTCGGTTCGATGCTTCCGTTATCCAATATCTTCTTTATACCACTCGCCATAGCCATCTTTAGTTCAGTAGCAATATTAACCTTCTTTATCCCAAGCTTTATAGCCTTTTTTATATCTTCTTTTGGAACTCCAGATGAACCGTGAAGGACAAGTGGAACTTCAGGAAGTCTGGAATGTATCTCCTCCAGTCTCTGAAAGTTTATCTTTGCGTTCTTCTTCTGCATCCCATGAGCAGTCCCTATGGCTATAGCTAGAGAGGTAACACCGGTGAGTTCATAGAATCTCACCGCATCCTCCACCTCTGTATATATAGCCTCATCCTCCCCTACCTTTATATGCTCTTCCACCCCACCGATCCTTCCGATCTCACCCTCTACAGGTATCCCTACCGCTCTGGCTATCTTGACCACCTCTTTTGTGGTAGAAACATTCTCATCAAAGGGAAGATGAGAACCATCGTACATTATTGACGTAAATCCAGCCCTTATGGCTCCTACAATTGACTCTAGTCTTCTTGAATGGTCAAGATGAAACACTATCGGGATATTTTCGGAAAATCTATCGGCAAACTTAATGAGATAGCTCAGGTAGTCAAACCCCAAGAACTTTACTGTACTCTCACTTGCCTGAATAATAAGGGGAGAATTAGCCTCCTTAGCGGCAAGGATGATAGCAACCAGAAACTCTCTATTGGAGATATTGAATGCTCCAATAGCATAATCACTATTAACAGCTTCTTTTAGAAGTAAGTCTGCAGTAACTAACAACTTCGTAACTCCTTTCTATTTAGAATTATTCAATTTATCTAACAGGTCTTTTATCTCTTTATCTTCTGGCTCCAATACCAGATAACTGCTCAAGACATCTCTTGCATCCTCTATATTATTCTGCGATGCAAGAAAATTAGCATAGTTTTTTACTATTTCTTTATTACTGGGGCTTGATGTATAAGCCCTTGAGAAATACTGTCCTGCTGTCTTTATGTCGTTTAGCTTCCAGTATACAAGCCCTGCAGTATTGCATATATATGGTAATGGATACTGAGGAATGACCCTCTCTATGGTCTTTCTAGCATTCTCCAGATCGCCAAGCTGTAAAAGGATATATGCATATGTGTTGAGCCCCATAGGATTATCGGGATATATCTTCAGATATTTTTCTATCTCACTCTTTGCAGATTTCCAATCCGAATTATATACAAACTTTCTAGTATTGGAATAAAAAAGCAAAGCATTTTTAACTGTACTATTTTCTGATATACTTAACCTTTTATCTTTAGGAACAATTACAATGGTAATCCCAGGAGCTTCTCTTACCCATAAGGATTTAAATTTCTCTTCATCCAGTATATAATTATTCCTGATCATAGGGTCATTAGTCACCAATCCTCTTTCATCATCAAATCCTATAACCAGTCTCCAGTACAGATAGTCGTAAGGTTTTCTGAAAGACTGCCCAACTATAACCGGTATCTCGGAGTAGTTTAACAGGTTCTTGATCTCCCTTATCTGAAGCTGTGTTATATAGACCCTATACCCTTTATTCTCCAGATATGTAATGGCAGAAGATAGATCTTCCCATCCTAGAGGAGATATCTTTGATCGCAGGTCTTCTAAATTAAACTTTGCGCCAAAATACTCCAAAACCATAGAGACACAGCTGGTAAGAGGATACCCCTCAAGGTTATAATAAGGTACAGACACAAGAGAAAAAGAACCAGCTGCTACCCAGTCAGGTAACAGTAAGAGTAGCAGTATTAAGACTGATAATCTATGCAAAACTCTACCTCTTTCTTCTCTTAGATGCCTCTCTCTTCCTCTTTTCGCTTGGTTTTTCGTAATGTTCATGCCTACGGATTTCCGAAAGTATTCCGGATTTTTGGATCTCTCTTCTAAACCTCTTTAGAGCACTCTCAATAGACTCATTTTCCTGTACCTGAACTTCAGGCATTACATTTGCCCCTCCTTTCAAATTTTATCTTAATAATTGAATTATAATCTTCCTGTGCAAATTTTTCAATAGGATTATCTCCCTCTGATAATATCCTTTATCCTCATAAGCCTGGTGATAGTCTCAAGTTGTAACTCCTCCAGTTTTATCGAAATGAATCTTATCGCTGATTCTATCTGTGGAATAAGTTCATATTCCAGTGCATTAACCCTTCTCCTTGTACTCTCTAGGGCGATACCCAGATTTATAACCGAGACCTCTAACTCCATAAGTCTCACAAGTTTATCTAGAGAATCGAGTAGCCTCTTATAGGCAGAGTCAAGCTCAACAGACACACCAAGAAAGCCATACAGTAATGGACCCGGGTATGTTACCTCTATAATCGGAATTGGCACATTAACTATAGACCTCCACTTTATATCTACTTCCATCTTACTCAATGGCTCTACCAGTGTCCTGTCGAAGAGGAATGGGTCTCCAAATGCGCTGGCTAACTGAAAAGCCATATTTACATCTTCCAGCGACTCTATAAGCTCTGTAAGGACAGCCTCCAGCTCATTCAGGTGAGCCAGAAATTGCCTCATCAGTTCTTCCTGCTTATCTTTCAGTAGCTTATGTCCTCTTCTGGCAACACTCAAGCGTCTTGTAAGTTTTAGAAGCTCCATCCTGTTTGGACGGACTTTAATCTCTGGCATCGAAGTACACCTCTAAGAATCTATCTCTTATACGCTTTAACTCCTCTCTGGGAAGAATCCTGAGTAACTCCCAGGCAATATTCAACGAATCCTCTATGGATCTATCTTCATATTCTCCCTGTCTGACAAGCTTATCCTCAAATTGATTGGAAAACTCTATATATTTTCTGTCTATGTCTGTAAGAGCCCCTTCTCCGAGTATCACCGCCAGCTCCTTTAACTCCTGTCCCCTTGCATATGCGGCGAAAAGCTGGTTTGATACATCAGCATGGTCTTCCCTGGTCTTACCTGCACCTATCCCCTTATCCTTCAACCTTGATAAGGAGGGGAGAACGTTTACAGGTGGATATATACCTCTCCTATGGAGACTTCTATCAAGAATAATCTGACCTTCTGTTATATATCCGGTTAGGTCAGGGATCGGATGTGTGATATCATCCTCGGGCATTGTGAGTATAGGCATCTGAGTTATAGAGCCCTTCTTCCCTCTTATCCTTCCCGCTCTTTCATATATACTTGCAAGGTCGGTATACAAATAACCAGGGTATCCTCTCCTTCCTGGAACCTCCTTTCTGGCAGCAGAAATCTCTCTTAATGCCTCACAATAGTTGGTCATATCGGTAAGTATAACCAGGACATGCATATCCTTCTCGAAAGCCAGATATTCGGCTGCAGTTAATGCCAGTCTTGGAGTAGCTATACGCTCAATAGCAGGGTCATTAGCGAGATTTATAAAAAGGACCGCCCTCTCAAGAGCTCCGGTGCGTCTAAAATCATCTATAAAGAATTCAGCCTCTTCAAATGTTATCCCCATAGCAGCAAATACTATGGCAAAGCTCTCTTCTGCTGTTAGTATCCTAGCCTGTCTGGCTATCTGAGCAGCTACCCTGTTATGGGGAAGTCCCGAGGCAGAAAATATAGGAAGCTTCTGTCCTCTTACCAGAGGATTCATAAGGTCTATAGAAGATATTCCTGTCTGTATGAACTCGGAAGGATAATCTCTATTATACGGATTTATCGGGTTACCATTTATATCAAGTCTTACCTCCGGTATATATGGAGGACTCCCATCTATGGGCCTTCCAAAACCACTCATTATTCTCCCGAGCATATCCAGAGAGACGCCTAATTCTATCCCTCTCCCTGTAAATCTGACCTTGCTCCTTGCCAGCTCCAAGCCAGTAGCTCCTTCAAAAAGCTGAACAAGAGCCTTGTCTTCGTTTACCTCCAGCACCCTTCCTCTTCTCACATTACCGTTAGGAAGTTCTACTTCAACCATCTCATCATATTTTGCTCCCTCTACCCCTTCAACCAGCATTAAAGGTCCAGCTATTTCTCTAATAGTAAGATATTCCTTTATCATCTTGATACCCTTTCCCCCATAAGCTTGGAAAATTCTTCTTTTATCCTATCTTCAAGCATAAAGAACTTCATCTTCTCCTGTTCCGGTATATACTTCATACGAGAGATCTCCTCTCTCACCGGTAGAGCAAGTATCTCCTCTAATAAGACTCCGTTATCAAGAGCAGATAGTCCCTGATGATAAAACTCCAGGATTATACTCAGCATATGGAGTTGTTTTCCCAGAGAGGTATAGGTATCCAGTTCGTTAAATGCATTCTGGAGCAAGAAGTCTTCCCTTATAGACCTTGCAACCTCCAGAAGAAATCTCTCCTTTATCGAGATCGCCTCTATCCCGACCAGCCTTGTGATCTCTCGAAGCTCTGCCTCTCTACTCAATATACCCAAAGCCTCATTCCTCAAGGATATATAATCTCTACCGGTAACCGTCTTTATATAATCTCCAACGGATTCCACGTAGAGCGAATAACTTGTCAACCAGTTTATAGCCGGGAAATGTCTCTCATATGCAAGTGATGCATCCAGTCCCCAGAAACACCTTACCACTCTCAGAGTATTCTGTACTACCGGTTCAGAAAGGTCTCCTCCGGGAGGAGAAACCGCTCCTACAATTGTCAGAGAGCTTTCCCTATCATCACTTCCCAATGACTTCACCCTTCCTGACCTCTCATAGAACTCTGCCAATCTGGTACCAAGATACGCAGGATATCCTTCTTCTCCTGGCATCTCCTCAAGTCTGGCAGACATCTCTCTCAATGCCTCTGCCCATCTGGAGGTAGAGTCTGCCATAAGAGCCACATTATATCCCATATCTCTGAAGTACTCTGCTATGGTTATGCCTGTATATATGGATGCCTCTCTTGCAGAGACAGGCATATTTGAGGTATTTGCAATAAGTACCGTTCTTTCCATAAGTGGACGTCCAGTCCTTGGATCGGTAAGGTGAGGAAATTCCAGAAGGACATCGGTCATCTCATTTCCTCTTTCTCCGCATCCTACATATACTATTATTTCTGCATCAGCCCATTTAGCCAGCTGATGCTGTACAACGGTCTTACCACTTCCAAATGGACCTGGGATACAGGCGGTTCCACCCTTTGCCACCGGGAAGAAAGTATCTATAACTCTCTGTCCAGTTACCAGAATCTCTCTCGGTGGAAGCTTCTCCTTTACAGGCCTTGGCTGTCTCACTGGCCATCTCTGAAGCATAGTGATATTATATATCCTATCTCCATCTTTTATCTTTGCTACAGGCTCATCTACGGTAAACTCTCCTTCACTAATCTCTTCTATGACTCCTCTGATCCCTGGAGGAACCATAATCCTGTGTGTTATGGTCTCTGTTTCTTTCACCTCTCCTATAATGTCACCCTGATCTACCCTAATACCCTTTTTGACCAAAGGCTTAAAGTACCAGCGTATATTCCTGTCCAAAGCCGGTACATCTATACCTCTTGTGATATAGTCTCCCACCCTCTCAGCAATAGCCTTTAAGGGTCTCTGTATACCATCAAATATGGTACCTATAAGTCCAGGCCCCAGCTCCACACTGAGAGGAGAACCTGTAGTCTCTACCGGCTCTCCAGGACCTAAGCCTGAGGTATTTTCATAAACCTGTATATAGATATTTTCTCTTCTTAATTCTATGATTTCGCCAATTAATCCTAGATTTCCAACCCTTACCACATCAAACATCCTAGCTTCAGGTAATCCTCTGGCAACTACCAGAGGACCCGAAACCCTCACGATATAACCTTTACTATCCTTCATTGCCATTTCCCTCCGAGAAGATCTTTGTACCAACTGCTCTTATAACGAAATTCGAGAAGAAATTCTTCGCATTAACCCCTCTTTGAGTAGGAATTACGCCAAGAACTGGTAATCTTTCTTCCCTTTCGACCTCTAATATGCTTGAAAATTCTTCATCTATAAGGACTAAGCCATAATCCTTTAACTCCCTTAATGTCCTTAATACTTCCTCTCTGGTCCTCGCATCGTATATATCTATACCCAATACCTCATATATAGAAAGGAGCTCTCTTCTTCCGACCACTGCAACCTTATAGCCCACGAATACCACTCCTCAACATCTCTGTAGAAAGTCCATATTCTAAACCGGAAAATATAAAGAGAATATTCTTATGTTCTGTCTCTTTTCTAAAGAAATAGTCCAGGATGGGTTCATAACCAAAAGCGGTGTATTTACTCACCCCTAAAAGCTCAATAAGTCTCTCTTCTATCTCTTTCTCCAGTACTATAGGTTCACACAAGTAATCTGACATACCTAATCTCTCTACTATCTCGCTATCCCTCCAGCTTTCTAAAGGCACATCCAGTAATCTCTTATACTCTTCTGGTTCTACAGATCCACCTTCATAGAAGAAGGCTCTGTATCTCTCAGGATAGTTTACAGTCTTTATCCTCAGGGCAATCTTTAGATTCTCCAGGTCTATCTGTGTAACAAGAAGAGATTCCAACAGATAATATTCTTTCATCCTGCTTAACTCTATCAGTCCAGCAAAGTAAGCCTGTTCCAGGTGATACGTCCAGAAGACCGGTTCATCTCCGGTGTCTCTCAAGATATCCCAGGGATAGGGTAATGCCCTCAGGAGTTCTATATCTTTACCCCTTTTTATCCTTTCCAGAACATCTATGGAGATCAACCCCCCTTCATACAGGGAGACTTCCTTTTCACTGAGTATGCCGTACAGAACCCTCTTGATATTTCCAAGATCGATCTTGTATCTAAAGTAGTATAGAAATTCCTTTTCAGGAGAGATCTTTTCTATCTCATCCATCTCCGAAAGAAGATGAGCCACAAGTTTACGCTGTATAGTGTCAAAGTTATCACTATCACTTAAGAGTCTGCCATATGGGGTCTCTATAAGAAGTCTTATGAGATCTCTAGTGGATTTTGCAGTCAGAAGTCTCTCCCAATCGCTCGCTCTAAATAATCTTGCAGAGAGAGCCCTTATCTTTCCTACCGCAGTGGCAAAGTTCAGATTTTCTTTAAACGCTACTGGCATTTGTCTCAGCCTCTTTAAGGATCTTCCCTACCTGTTGTTCTATCTCTGGTCTTATATTCTCAAGGGTAAGCTCCAGTGTATTATTTATATCAAAATCCCTGCTTCTGACTATAAATCCACCCTTTATCTCGGCGCTAGAGATCTTAAGTTCTGGTTTTCCTTTAATCTTCTTTAGCTCTCCCAGTAAACGGTCACCAAACCTCTGAAAATCGTATCTAGATAGTATTATCTCCTCATCCCCCCGTAGATCTATGGCAGATATATTTCTGATAAGATAATCAAAGTAGTGCGGACTCTCTATAACTTCCTGTAAGGCCCTTGTTACAATCTCCTCTATAGCCCTTTGTACTTCCATAAGGATACTTCTCTGTATCTCCAGGCGGATATTGGCAAGGGTCTTTCTTTTTAACATATCCATATCTCTTTCTATGTCTCTTAAGCCGATAGCTTTTATATTCTCTGCCTCTATGTTTGCCTCTTCCAGAATACCTTCCGCCTTACCATTAGCCTCTTTTATAATCTCTTCTGCAGCCCTCTTAGCCTCTGAGATTATACGCTCCTTAAGTTCGGCAAAACCCATCTGTCTCCCATCCCTTATATCTTTATACCGTTAAGTAACAGAATGGTTGCCAGAAGACCAAGGATAGCATATGTCTCAACGAGAACAGCCAGGATTAAAGCCCTTCCAGCTTCTTCTGCCCTCTTAGCTACCATACCTACACCAGCAGCAGAGACCTTTCCCTGATGGATCCCAGAGATAAGACCACTTATAGCTACTGGAAGACAGGCAAATAGGATCTGAAGCCCCTGATATAGATCAGGTGTTACAGGACTTCCACCCAGTAGACCTAGTTTGGAGATCACCAGGAATCCTGCAAGGAATCCATATATACCCTGTGTACCTGGAATAGCTGCTAATAGGAGCAGGTTACCAAACTTTTCAGGTTGTTCACTTAAGAGTCCGGCACAAGCCTGCCCAGCTATTCCCACGCCAATACTAGACCCAATACCTCCACCAAATACAGCCAGTGCAGATCCAAGTATTGCTAGAGCAGTTCCTAACATTTATTCTATTACCTCCTTCTCTATCGTATATGTCCTTATTTTCCTCAAAGGATTAAATTCTCTTCCGCCACCTTCAAAGAACTTACCAAAGAATTCCACAAACTGTAACCTGCTTGAATGTACAAAAGCACCAAAGGCGTTTATTATAAGATTGAACAGATGCCCTCCAACAAAGATAACTATACCTATTATAGCACCAAGTACTGGGATACCACTGAATGTCTTTACAAGCTCATTCACCACCGTGGCGATGACCCCAGTAGCAAGACCGAGAGCTAATAATCGTGAGTATGAGAGAACATCGCTGAGATAACTTATTACTGAATAGAGGCTGCCTAATCCACTGGTGATTTTAAGGAATATAGATTTCTGATGCCTACCCTGTGTTGCAACGAGGGCTATTGCCATAATTAATGTAAAATACATAGCAGGCTTATTCAAATATCTCAAGCTTTCCAGAGCAAGTGTTCCTGCGGTGATTACTATGGCAAGGAGAAACAGGATCCAGAAGAGTTGATCAAATATAGCTTCTCTGTATTGTCGTCTTTTAATATTCAAAGCCATCTTTATGAATAGCCCGAATATTATCTGTATAAAACCTAAAGTCAGAGATAAAGCCAGAAAGGTAATCGGATCCTTTAATGGATCGAAGAGGATCAGCCTCTTTCTAAAAGGCTCTAAAAATGCCAGAAATCTAAAAGCCTCCGATACATTACCAAACCAACCACCCGTGATGGCTCCAGCTCCAATGGTAAACAATCCACAGATAAACAGAAGCTGTAATAACCTCTTTCGCTGTCTCTCTATAATCAGATTTCTGTAAAGATATACGGAGAGGATCGCCAGGATTATACCATAAGCAGCATCGGTAAGACACAGAGCAAAGAATACCGCAAAGAATGGAGCTAAAAATGGAGTGGGATCAAACTCTCTACTGTTAGGATATCCATATATACCTGTGACCACTTCAAATGGATATACAAAAGAATTATTCTCTAAAGCCACCGGAGGATCATCATCCGGTCCCGGAGGAGACATCACTATATAGAGGTCTTTGAATCTTCTCTCCAGCGTATCCTTTATCACTGGACTATCCTTTTCTCTGATCCAGCCAGTTATAAGGAACATATTCTCTGTATGGGTAGCCCTGCTGAGGTGTTCGTATCTGATAAGGTCATTCTGATAATTATCATACAGAATGTACAGGGCATTGAGGATACCCTCTCCCTTCTGTCCTATCTCTTCCAGGACCCTATCCCTCATCCTTAATAGATTATTTATTCTATTATCAATAGCAGATAATTCCTCTTTTGGTGTCCCTGAAAACTTCTCGAGGTTAAATATGTTTACATTATACCTGGAAAATACTCCCCTTATCTCTCCAGAAGATTCCTTATGAGCTATAACTATGAAGAACGTATATTGAGGGGTCTCCTTTACAATAGATATATCTGCCAGATGGCTTTTTATCTCCTCACTAAACTCTTCTAAATCTCCCTTCCTTATCTGTCCCCAAAAGACATCCACATATCTGAATGCCTTTAAATCTCTTATAGAGAAATTTAAATCCTCAAATGGAATCAGGAGTTCTCTGTCCTGTGATAGAGTATTTACAGAGTTCTTAATTTCCTCTAAAGAGCTCTGCCAGGACTCAATAACACCGTATCCACCATTATCTTCGAACTCTCTGACAATCCTTTTACGTTCTTCCTCAGAAAAAGGTAGCTTTTGAGGTACAAATAGATCTATAATACTACCATTCGTCTTTATATAATCTCTCAAAAAGGTTATATTTAACTTTATCCTGTTTAGTTCCCTGTTAATATCAGAGATCTTAGCCGGCAACCATTCCACAGAAGAATCAGTCTCCAGATTTACCTTTTCTACCTCTAAGACACCCAGATCCTGTAATAGGGCTAGTACATCCTCCTCCTCATCCTTGTGCCCAACTAGAGAAAGCCTAAGCATTGGGAGGATAGCCATCTATCCGATCACCTTCTCCTTTATCTGAGCCACTAGTTCTTTTTCCCTCTCTTTTAATAAACTCCTAAATCTTTCCAGAATCAGATTACTCTCCCTAATGAGCTTCTCTTTTAATTCTTCTATTTCTCTGTTTGTCTTTTCAAGAGACAACTTACGCTCCTCTTCCATATCTAGTCTAGCCCTATTGATAGCCTCTAGGGCTTCCTTTTTAGCCCTCTCTATAATTTCCTGTCCTCTAGCTTTAGCCTCTGTAACTATTCTTTCCCTCTCATCCTCTAAACCTTTAATCTGATTAAGTATCTCCTCTGGCTTCATCTATATCGCCTCCATTTAGGAAAATATTCTATCACAGTTTTCTATATATAGTCAAATATCACTTATTTTACGATTCTTGATTTAAACCCCATAATTTTATACAATCTTACTAGGAGGGATATCTATGGATGACCTAATAGTATATGAGAAGATTGAGTTACACAAACCATATCTAGTAATGGGGTTTTATGGCTGGCCTAATGCTGGTGAAGTTGCGACCAACACACTGCTCTATTTGATAAAGAATCTTCCAGCAAAGATCTATGCAGAGATCAACCCCGAGGACTTTTATATATTAACGACATCCGAATATGCAAGACCTCAGGGGGCTATAGAGAAAGGTATGTTGGTAGCATTTGATCCACCCAAGTCGGTTATATATTACTGGAAGAGTGAAAAGGGGAACGATATACTACTCTTATTGGGCAGAGAACCCGATATAAGGTGGAAAAGATATGCAGATACCATACTCGATTCTCTATCGAAATTTGGTCTGAAGAAGGTTTTTACTATAGGAGGAGAGTATGCACTTATTCCACATACCAGAGACCCAAGAATATCTGCAGTAGTAAATAACGAAAAGTTAAAGGAAGAACTTAAGGAATTGGATATAGACTTTGCAGATTATAGTGGTCCTACCTGCATACATACGTATCTGCTACTTGCCTGTAAGATCAGAGGCATAGACTGTATAAGCCTCTGGGGTGATGCCCCGAACTATATACAGATGTCCAATCCAAAGGTTTCCTACTTTATGCTAAAGACATTGATAAGGCTTCTGGGAATAGAAGTCTCTCTAGAAGATATTAAAAGAGAAGGGGAAAACTTTGAACAGCAGATCTCTAAAGCAATTGCCCAGAAACCTGAGGCACAGGAATTTTTAAGAAAACTCGAAGAAGCCTATGATGAAAGCAGGAAGGCTGACGATTCTAATAGAAGGGAGATAGAGGAACTTATAAAGGGAGTAGAGGACTTCTTGAGACAGGACGGACAGGATAAGATAGAATAAAGGGGATAACCCCCTTTATTCTAAAGCCTTCTCTAATTTCTCAAGCTCCTCTCTTATTTCATTGGGTAACCTGTGTTCAAACTGATTGAAGAATCCTTTGATTTCCTCAAGTTCTGATCTCCACTCTTTAGGATCGACCTCAAAAAGGTTTTCCATATCTTCTCTGGTTACATTTAATCCTTCGAGTTCTATATCTTCTATATATGGAATCAGCCCTATAGGTGTTTCCCTCGCCTGAACCTTATTATTTATCCTGTCCATTATCCACTTCAATACCCTTATATTCTCTCCGAAACCTGGCCATATAAACTTGCCATTTTCATCGACTCTGAACCAGTTTACTACAAAGATCTTTGGAGGTTCTGGTATTCTTCTCCCAATATTTAGCCAGTGTCCAAATAATCACCCATATTGTATCCACAGAATGGAATCATTGCCATAGGGTCTCTTCGTAATTTACCCGTCTGGTGAATGGCAGCAGCTGTTGTCTCTGAACCCATTCTGGCACCGCAGAATACCCCATGAGTCCAGTCAAAACTCTCATATACGAGGGGTAAGAGTCTACTCCTCCTACTTCCAAATATTATTGCCGAGATAGGAACACCTTTAGGATTTTCAAACTCTGGAGAGAGTGTAGGGCATTGACTTATCGATACAGTAAATCTGGAATTCGGATGGGCCGCCGGATTACCACTATTCCTGTCACACTTCCTGCCCTGCCAGTCTAATAAGTTCTCTGGTACCGGACCATCGAAACCTTCCCACCAAGGCTCGTTTGTATCTACATTTAGGGCAGTATTTGTAAACAGAGTTGGATAGAATGTTCCAGCCTTCAATGTTCTCATCATATTTGGATTGGTCTTCATAGATGTCCCGGGAGCAACACCAAAGAATCCCATCTCAGGATTTATAGCATAGAGTCTACCATCTGGACCTATATTCAACCATGCAATATCATCGCCTATCGTCCAGACCTTATAACCCGGTAATGTCGACTGGAGCATAGCAAGGTTAGTTTTACCACAGGCAGAAGGGAATGCAGCTACCATATAGGTTATGTTGCCTTCAGGGTCCTCTACCCCGATTATGATCATATGTTCTGCTAGCCATCCTTCCTTTAATCCAAGCCAGGATGCTATCCTCAGGGAGAAACACTTCTTTCCAAGGAGCGCATTACCACCATAACCGGACCCTATACTCCAAACGAGATTTTCATCTGGGAAATGCATAATAAATCTCTTATTAGGATCAAAATCCCCTACAGAATGGATGCCCTTTACAAAGTTATCACTATTACCCAATCTTTCTAAGGCTATCCTGCCCATCCTAGTCATTATCCTCATACTGACGGCTACATACGAATTATCAGTAATCTGAACACATATCTTCGAATAAGGGGAATCGGGGTGGCCCATAATATATGGCAACACATACATAGCCCTACCCCTCATACATCCATCGGTCAATCTTGTTAACATCTCTTTTGCCTCTTTTGGGTCCATCCAGTTATTATTTGGTCCTGCATCCTCTTTATTAGGGTGACAGACAAATGTGAGATGCTCGGTCCTGGCGACATCCGTAGGATGACTCCGGTGCAGATAGGCATTGGGCCAGGTCTTATGGTTTAGCTCAGAAAACACGGGATTATCGTTAATCTTTTCCTTATACATTCCTATCTCTATAAGTCTATGTGCCTCTTCCTCCGATCCATCACACCAATAAATCTCATCTGGCTTGGTTAACCTGGCACATTCATCGATCCATCTTTCTAGAGGAGTTGACATAGTTACAACCTCTTTATTGAGAAATTAGTTAATTGGTATAAAAGATTACCAGATTTTTAGGAAAAGTCAAGGATAACACCCTTTAAAGATCTTAACTACAAAGGTTCTAATTCAAAGATTGGGACTTTTTATAGAGATGTCTTCCAATCTGGATATGATAGCCTTAGCAAAGATGGAAGATATGAAAGCCTTAATAATATCCGGAAGAATAAATGGAAATAACCCCAATTTCAGCACTTCCACTATACCTACAGTTTTTTTCACATAAAAATTAAGTACCATATACAGATAGGGCAAACCAACCAGGTATATTACTACCAGACCCAAAAAAGACGCCAGAAGATAGTGTCTCAATAATGCCTTGCTCTTTTCCAGGACCTTACCTGTTATCCAGCTGGAGGCGATGAAACCTAAAAGGAATCCAAATGTAGGTTTCAGGATATAGGTAAATCCACCATAGGGAGGAGAAGCAAATACAGGTACACCTATAAGTCCAAGAATTACATAGACCAACATACTTATAGCTCCCAGTTTTGGTCCCAGGATCATACCAGAAAGTAATGAGACCATTGGCAAGAGACTGAAGGGGACAAGCATCGTGCCAGTACCTAACCTGACGATAACCGCAGAGACCACAGCCAATGCGGTAAAAAAGGATGTGTATGTTATATCTTTTGTAGTAAACATTTCTCAAAGCCTCCTTTCCTCGCTTGACTGAAGCATCACCATACTGATATTATCTATTTAGTTAAAAGTTATGTCAAGTATTAGCCAGCGGAGGATTGGAGGAATGAAAAATACAGTCTTATATCATTTATTGTCTTCTGTTCTATCATTCTTGGCTTTGAATTTGCTCTATTTTCATCTCCAAACACAAATGCAATTATGAGTTCTGTAGACAGGAGGTTATATGGAATCGCATCCTCTATGGTTAGTACAATGAGGATGCTGGGACAGACATTCAGTATGGGAATATCAACCATAGTCTTCAATGCGTTTACAGGAAAGCCACAATCACAGGTAGATCATCTACTACTGATAAACAGTACAAGGGTAATACTTTCAATCTTTACAATCCTATGTATCGTAGGTATCTTTACCTCTTTAGGTAGAGGTAAAATAGTAAGAAATTAGCACCAAAATCTATTGGAGGTGTATATCAGTGACCAGAGAATACGAAGGTAAGGTTGTAGTAGTAACAGGAGGAGCTCAGGGGATAGGTTATGCAATCTCCAGAGCATATCTGGATGAGGGGGCATATGTCTGTGTGCTGGATATAGATGAAGAAGCCCTTAGAGAACTTAAAGAACTGGACTTTAAGGATTATGGGGATAGGGTTATGTATATAGGGTGCGATCTGGCAGAGGAGAAAGAGATTATAGATGCCTGTAATATGATAATAGAGAGATTTGGAAGAATTGATATACTCGTCAATAATGCCGGGATTGGTTCAACAAAGAGCATCTTTGAGAGGGACACGTCAGAGTGGGATAGAGTAATAAATGTAAACCTCAGAGCACCTTATCTTATGACTAAATATCTGGCTAGAAATATGAACGAGGGTGGCTGTATAATCAATATAGCATCAACAAGAGCCCTTATGTCTGAGCCGAATACAGAACCATACTCCGCATCAAAGGGAGGATTGGTAGCATTAACTCACTCTCTAGCGGTATCGCTTTCACTTTATAAGATCAGGGTAAATTGTATCAGTCCTGGATGGATAGAGACCTCTAACTATAAAAAGAGGTCAAAGAGGGTAGAGCCACAACTCAGAGACATAGACCACCTACAGCATCCTGCGGGGAGAGTAGGAGTCCCTGAAGATATAGCATATGCCTGCCTCTTTTTGACATCAAAAAGGGCAGGCTTTATTACAGGAACTAATCTGATAGTAGATGGCGGAATGACTATAAAGATGATATACGCTGAATAAGCTACTTACCAGACTGTGACCCAAATGGAAATCCAGGAGTCCCCTGGACGGTTCCGCCCTTTACTATCTTAGCATCCTTGGGGAAGCTCCTAAGGTTTGCAACCTTGAGACCAATATTGTACTTTATATCTAGGATATCTATTGTTCCTACAAGTTGTCCTTTGGTATCAAACAACTCTATCTTTACTGGAGTCAGAGAGTTCTTCTCTATATAAAAGACTCCTTTACCAAATTCTCCCTTCTGGCTCTGCTTCAGGGTAGCCGTTAATACATATACATCCTTCTTGTCTAACTTCTTCTCCTCTACTGTCAGGTCGTATGTCTTCTCTAAGTCTGTAAAGATAGATGTAGGATTGGTTATATCTATATTTGATGTATTCGTCTGACTCTCTTCTATCTTACTCTGAACTATCTGATTAGCCACAGGAGAGTAAGTACTCAAGAGCTTCTTCTCACTATCGATAAGCATAACGGTGCCCTTGAATGCATCAGGTTCTACATAGGTAATCCTTACAACTGTAGGGTTAGTAATTGATTCTATCTTCAGCCTATAGGTAAGCTTTGTCGTCTGACTGGAACCTGATGAGACCCCGGTAACACTCATACTCATCCTTATATCTACATATGAGTCCTTTATCTCTTTGGTCTTGGCAGTTATCTTATCTATTAACTCTTTTGGTGTTATGGCAAAAGCCAGTGACTCAATAATAAAGACAGAGATAATTACAAAAACTATCAGAAATCTCCTTCGCATCTTCGCCTCCTAAATTTTAGAATGATTCACCATAAGATACCCCTATAGTACTTGGATTTACTCTGACTATTATCTGTTTTGTATCTGAAAGATCAAAGATGATCTTCCCCAAATATACAAGGTTATCTCTGTAATAATCTATACCCAGATTAAGATTAACCCTATTCATCCTCAAATTACCCTCAAGATTTATACCCCAGGATCCATCACTAAAACATACATAAGGTATAAACTTGCTACCTATAACAATACCATTATCCAGTCTCTCCCTGTACCCTATTCCAAATGGCAAGGAGTTGGACGGAAAATTAAATATGTCGCTGGTTGTATATATGTATCCAAGGTCAAAATTTATCGCCTGAGCTCCACTGGCAAACCCTAAGGAAGAATAGGTTCCAAAACCAAAACTACCAAAGGCATTAAGAGTAAGATAATTTCTATAATCATAGCTACCTAGAATTGGGCCAAGTACCTCTGTCCCTTCTCTCTTGTAACCTAGACCCCAGGAGTTTCCAAATTTATAAAGACCTATAGTATCATTATAACCCTCAAGGGCTAATTTAACCTCCAGGGATATAACATCATTTTTATCTGGAGTTGTTCCCCAGATAAGAGAATAGGAATTCATATTCTCATCCTCCATCGAAAACAAAAGCCCCCTGGTATTATACTTCACTATGAGTCTATCCCCATCCTCCTGAAGGTTTCCCAGATAGAGTTTCATAGACTCATAAGTCATTCTGGCATCAAACAATAATCTGTTCTCGGATGAAGCCCAGGAAAAACCCAGTTCCAGACTATTCTGAGAGAACGCATATCTAGTTATAAAACTGGAAAGTATAAATACCAGTACAAAGGTGATCAATCTTTTCCTCAGCATACCAAAAGCCTCCTTTCTTAATACTACTAATAACTTTTCATAAATGTTCGAACTACCTGAACTCTTTAAGTATATCAGAATAGTCTACACCTGTTATAGGGATTCTATATAAAGGTTCACCCCCTAACTGCGGTAGTTGTTCTTCATAGGTAGGACGCTCATTTATATATATGATACCTATTGGAATCCTATCTCCCCATTCTAAAGCCTTCTCAAAAGCCATTACTCTATTGGTCGGGTCGTATGTATCATCGAGTTTATAGACCCTCTGCTTATACCACTGAAAAGTATTTATCCTGTTAAATGTTACACACGGCTGTAATATATCCAGAAGGGCAAAACCATTATGGTTTATTGCTGACTTCATCATACTAACCAGGTGTTCCGGGTCTCCGGAAAAACTTCTGGCGACAAAGCTGGCATTTAGCGCTATAGCTACCGCTACAGGATTAAATGGAGGACTTATTACCCCATCGACCTGGACCTTGGTCTTCATCCCAAGGTCCGAAGTAGGAGAAGCCTGCCCCTTTGTCAATCCATAAATCTGATTATTATGGACAAATACCTTTATATTAACATTACGTCTGATATTGTGTATAAAATGATTACCTCCCTCACCATATGTATTTCCATCTCCAGACTCGGCTATAACCAATAGCTCCTTATTGGCTATCTTAGCACCAACAGCCACTGATATATCTCTGCCGTGGAGCCCATTAAAAAGGTTACATCTAAAATAATGGGGAGCTTTAGCTGCTTGACCTATACCCGATACCATAAGAAGTTTATCTGGAGGTATATCAAGCTCAGCCAATGCCTGTTTCATACACCTCAGGATGGAGAAGTTACCACAGCCAGGACACCAGGCTGGGACCTGATTATTATTATAAATACTTACATCCATATTTTTTTCACCTCTCTTACAATCTCAGATGGAGTAAAGGGCCTGCCATTGTACTTTAAAATTTTGTCTGATATATCTATTCCGGTCTCCCTCCTTATAAGTTGAGCCAGCTGACCTGTTGCGTTTCCCTCGACCGCTACAAATCTTTTATCCCTATACATTTCTAGCTGTCTACAGGGAAGAGGATATACATCAGAGAAGTGTAAAAATCCTATCTCAAAACCTTCCTCCATAAGTCTATCTACAGACTCCTTTATAGGACCATAGGTAGAACCCCAACCAACCAAAATTATATCAGGGTCCTGAACTCCAGAATACAATGGCTCTTCAACCTCTTCTCTAAGAAGTGTACCCTTTCTAAGTCTTTTCTCAACCATCTTCTTTCTTATCTCAAGATCCTCAGTTATATGCCCCTCTTCGTCATGTTCATCGCTATCTGTTATAACAAGTATACCATCTGTGCCAGGAAGAGCCCTGGGAGATATTCCAGACTCAGTGATAAGATGTCTCTTATAATTCTTATCCGGATTAACCTCTATATATCTTTCTATCTTTACTTCATTCAGATTCAGACCCTCTATGGTTACCATCGAATCTATAAGGAACTGGTCAGTAAGTATTATCGAAGGGATCTGATATTTATCTGCCAGATTAAATGCTTTTACAGTCTTATAAAATGCATCCCTTGGGTCTCTTGGGGCTGTCACATACCTCGGGAATTCTCCATGCCCGGCATTTATTACAAATAGTAATTCTCCCTGTTCTGTCCTGGTGGGAAGTCCCGTTGCTGGACCTGGTCTCTGACCAATATGTATAACACATGGGGTTTCTGTCATACCCGCAAGGCTTAGTCCCTCTACCATAAGAGCAAATCCCCCACCAGATGTGGTAACCATAGACCTTACCCCTGCAAATGAAGCCCCCAGTACCATATTTATAGCGGATATCTCATCTTCCGCCTGCTCAACCACTATGTTATACTTCTTTGAATGTCCGGCAAGGTAGTTCATAACTGCGGTGCCCGGAGTCATAGGATAGGCAGACAAAAACCTGCAACCTGCTACTATGGCGCCAAAACCAACCGCAGAACCTCCATCTATAAGAAGTCTTGTATTGTTTTCCAAAAATGGAACCTTAAAGGGAAAATCATTTCTTGTTTTACCAAACTCATAGCCAGCCTTTACAGCCTGAATATTCTTCTCTCCAACCCCCGGGTCTTTAAACTGTTCCCTTATAAGGGATTCCAGCAAGGCAAGATCGCTATCCAATAATCCCACCAGAACACCGCAGGCAACAGAATTAATTGCAACCTTACTCTGAGTCTTTTCTACAGCAGTCTTCTGAAGGGGGACTCCTAGAAATCTATCTGTAACTTCAATAGATTTTATAAGTTCATTATCGTATATTATGACACCTCTTTCTGAAAGTTCATTACTGTGAAGATTTATCGTCTCTTCATTAAGAGCAATAAGTATATCCACTCCATCATCTATACTGTATACAGGTTTAGAGGAAACCCTTATCTGGGTAAAGTTATGCCCACCTCTTATTCTCGACTGATAGCTCTGTTCAGTAAATACATAATACCCTAGACGCAGAAAGAACTTTGACATAATATTAGCTATGGTCTGAATACCCTGCCCTGCCTCTCCGCCTATTATTATTCTTACTTCCATCTTTTACCTCCAGATTTAAGGCATTTAAGATATATCTCAGATAACTATTTCCATTATACTATACAGGGAGATACTTTCAAGTCTCCTGTGAAAAACTTTTAAGTAAAATCAATTATCATTTTGATGGGTTTCCCCCAGGGAAAGCGTCAAGAAGTAAGATTAGTATTTATTTTTTAGCATTTTTATGGTATAATTATCTTGCTATGGCAGAGATAAAAAGAGAAACAGACCTTGTTCCAGAAGAATTTTGGAATGAGCTTTTGCCTATTTGTAATAAATATTTAGGCTCCAAAGGTGAATCGATATTAAATGAGACGCTGGAGATTCTTGGTAAAGACAGGAGTAATGTTACCTTTGGAGATCTTACAGATATATATAATGCACTTATAAGTAAGCTTGTATATCTGGATAGAAGAGCAGACTTCAGGATGGAACTTTATGACCTGAGGAGAAAGTATATGGTTCCTCCTGAAGCCATAGAGTATAAACCGAGTAAACTGGAATTATTCTTAAATAAACTCCTGAGCAAAAGAGGTTCAACCATCATAATAGCAGTAGTAATTCTGGCAGTAGTGATAGGGGTCTACTATGCATTTAAACCAAAAAGTGAGACCGGTGTAATAAGTGGCAGATATGATGTGGTACTGTGGTCTGGCATCTATTCTCGAAATATGGAAAAGACTGTAAACGAGATAATTGATAGATTTAATGAACGATATAAACCCTACAGATCGAGATTGGATCTCTTACCTGGTAGTGGAGACCCTATGGCTGAAATGGGAACCCAGATGAAGATTATGGCTGTATTTGCAGCAGGAGAACCGCCAGACATTATATATGGTGCTCAGAACCCAATCTATGTAAACGGTCCTTATCTGATAAAGATACCGAAGGAACAGATTATGCCATTAGAGTATTTCCCAGAGATACTGAAACAGATAACTGTTGATAAAGAATACTTTTTCTGCTATCCAGCTATGGTATCTCCAAAATTTATAATGATAGCCAATAAAACACTGGTAGAAGGATTGGGTTATAACCCCAAAAAGATCCAGGAAGAAGGGATAGACTGGGATATTTTTCTGGATTTAGCCAATAAGCTGAAGTTAGTTTCGCCTTACCCTGTGCTTATCAGTCTTAGGGGAGGGTCTCTCTTTGATATATTCTGGATGCTTATGGTGAATAATGGAGCAGAAAGGGCAGTTGAAGATGGTAAGTTCTTGTGGAGTGATACAAAAATAGCAGAGACTTTAAGATTCTTCGACAGACTGGTCAAGAGCGATATTATTAATCCAACACTGCTCGGAGGGAAGATCTCAAATAACATAGATATATTTAACGAGGGTAAGGCAGGTATACTCATAGGAAGCTATCTGGATTATAAGTTGATCGACAATGCAAAGAGGGTCAGGGTAACAGTCCTTCCTTTTCCAAATAATCTGGGGAATAAGATGTCCTCTCTCTGGGATATATATGGCTATTTCTGCTTCAGACAGAGAAACAACTATAATCCTGAGAAGGCGCAGATGACACTCTTACTTGCAAGAACTCTGGCTGAGAATTCTGACTGGGTCTTAGATATAGGTGGACTACCGGCATCTAGAAATATCTGGGATAGATTAAAGCTATATAGAGAAGAGAATCACGGTTTTCTCTACAGATATATAGGGACCGCTGTGCATCTGGATACTGATCCTCTCTTTACACAGATAGCATTTGAGGCGATAAATCCTCAATTAGAAAACATAATCATCGGGAAAGCAGATGTAAATCAGGCTTTAGATGGTATAAGAGATAGGTTAGATAAAATTCTGTCTCAGAGTGGAAGATGAGGATAAGATTCTGGCAGATTCTTTTACCTGTAATTCTGGGAGTAATAACTCTCTATTATTTTGTCTACCGGGATAGGGGAATAAACCTCAGACATAAAGACTATCTGTGGATTATATATGGAAGCTTGATAATCATACTCTGGTGGATAAGTGAGGCGACAAAGTTATCTATGATCTCTAATATTATAGGTATAGATATAGGCTTTTTAAATTCACTGAGGGTCGTCTTTGCCGGATTCTTTTTTGGTAGCGTTACAGCATTTTCTATAGGGACCTTTCCTGGGGAATATGTCTCTCTAATAAGAATAGGAGTAGATGCGGATAGGGCACTGGGGATAGTTTCAATAAGAGGTATGATTAACGGTATAGTTAAGGGGATAATTGCAGTAACTATAGCCTTCTTTCTGAGGAGTCACAGGAATCCTGTATTTAAGGATATATTCTATACAATCTTTCTGACATACGGTTTAGGGGTTTTTCTGACATACTTCATCATCTTCGGTAAAAATGTTTATTCTGCGAAAATCAGAAACTACATAACCAGAGGGCTAATATTTCTGGAAAAGAGATACAGGAAGATATCAGGACATATCTCTAACTTCAGACTTGCCCTTATCTCTCAATCAGAGAAAAATTATATAGATCTATCCCATAAGTGGCTTCCAGTACTCTTTATTTATCTATCATCCTGCATCATACTATTCTCCTTTCCAATCTCCATAGTAAAGTTTACCGGAAGTGATATAAGACTTATAGATGTAATAGTGGCGCAGGCAATCTTTTATATAACACAGTCATATATGCCAACCCCTGGAGGTAGCGGGATAGTAGAGTTAGGTTATGACTATTTTCTAAGAAGCACTTCAGGTGCAGGTTCAACTGAATTTATAATCTTCTTGAGATTCTTTACTTTCTATCTACCCCTTATGTTAGGGGGACTTATCACATTTTCACTTTTGAGTAGGAGGCGAATAGTTTGAGTAACAACACCTATAATGCCAGATCTATCACTGTACTGGAGGGCCTGGAAGCAGTAAGGAAAAGGCCTGCTATGTATATTGGTAGCACGGGAGAAAGAGGGCTTCATCATCTAGTATATGAGGTAGTTGATAACAGTATAGATGAAGCCCTGGCAGGGTACTGTTCACGTATAGATGTAATCATACACACAGATAAGAGTATTACAGTTATAGATAACGGTAGAGGTATTCCGGTTGATATCCACCCGAAAGAGGGGAAACCAGCTCTGGAGGTGGTAATGACCACCCTCCATGCTGGAGGAAAGTTCGAGAGTGGCACATATAGGGTCTCAGGAGGACTTCATGGTGTTGGAGTCTCTGTAGTATGCGCGCTGTCCGAATGGTTAGAGGTAGAGGTAAAAAGAGAAGGCTATGTATGGAGACAGCGATATGAGAGAGGGAAAAAGGTAACCGAGTTAGAAAGGGGAGAATACACCACAGAAACAGGGACAAAGATAAGATTCAAACCTGACGCAGAGATATTCAATACTATCGAGTGGAATTACGATACAATATCACAGAGGTTAAGGGAATTAGCCTATCTAAATAGAGGGCTTCTTATCACACTGAAAGATGAGTTATCTGGAAAAGAGGAAGAGTTTCTCTTCGAAGGTGGCATTGTAGCCTTTGTGGAAAATCTAAACAGAAATAAAAAGGTACTTCACAGTCCAATATACATATCAAAAGAGAATGAAGGGATGAGTCTTGAGGTATGTATCCAGTACAACGATGGTTATACTGAAAATGTCCTGAGTTTTGCCAATAATATAAATACTATAGAGGGTGGAACACATCTTATAGGGTTTAGATCCAGCCTAACCAAGGTCTTTAATGAACAGGCAAGGATACTGAAGCTCCTCAAGGATAATGAGCAGAACCTGGAAGGAGAGGATATAAGAGAGGGACTCACAGCAGTGATAAGTATAAAACTAACCAATCCTGAGTTTGAAGGGCAGACAAAGACAAAGCTTGGTAATCCTGAGGTCAGAGCATTTGTAGAGTCGGTAATCAGTGAGAGACTCTCTGAATACTTTGCTAAAGAGAAAGATGTTGCCAGGACGATACTTCAAAAGGTTATAACCGCTGCCAGGGCAAGAGAAGCTGCCAGAAAAGCCAGAGAGGCTGTTAGAAAGGTAGCCAGTGAGAGTATAACCCTTCCAGGAAAGCTTGCAGACTGTCAGGAGAGAGACCCAAGCAAGAGTGAACTCTATATAGTAGAGGGACAATCTGCTGGAGGCTCCGCAAAACAAGGAAGAGATAGAAAATTTCAGGCGATACTTCCTTTAAGAGGTAAGATCTTGAATGTAGAAAAGAGCACCTTAGCTAGGAGTCTTTCCAGTGAGGAGATCTTATCGATAATAACAGCCCTGGGAACCGGAATTGGAGATAGCTTTGACCTGAGCAAGTTGAGATACCATTATGTAATCATTATGACCGATGCCGATATAGATGGGGCTCATCTAAGGACTCTCCTGTTGACATTCTTCTACAGATATATGAGACCTCTGATAGAGAATGGGCATGTATATATAGCTCAGCCACCATTATATCTTGTAAGAAAGGGGAATATCGAAAGATACGCATATAACGACCAGGAATTAAGGGATATAATCTCAGAGATCGGAGAGGACGGTATTGTGGTCCAGAGATACAAGGGTCTGGGAGAGATGAATCCGGAACAGCTCTGGAATACTACTATGAACCCGGAGACTAGGGTTATGCTCAAGGTAACATTAGAGGATGCCGAAAGGGCAGAGGCGTTATTTACTCTACTTATGGGAGAAGACGTAGAACCGAGGAGGAAGTTTATCGAAGAGCATGCCCTGTATGTTAGAAATCTTGACATCTAATCGGAGGGAATTATGGAAGATAAAGGCAATATCATAGGAGTAAGGATAGAAGAAGAGTTACAGGCATCATATCTGGACTATGCAATGAGTGTAATAATAGGGAGGGCTCTTCCCGATATAAGGGACGGGTTGAAACCCGTTCAGAGGAGAATACTCTATGCTATGCTAGAGTTAGGGATGGAACCAAATAAGCCCTATAAAAAGTCGGCAAGAGTGGTCGGAGAGGTCCTAGGTAAGTATCATCCTCACGGAGATGCCCCTGTATATGAGGCTCTGGTAAGGATGGTTCAGGATTTTACACTGAGACACCCACTTGTCGATGGACACGGAAATTTTGGTTCTATAGATGGAGATGAACCGGCAGCTATGAGGTATACAGAGGTAAGGCTGGCTCCCATAGCTATGGAGCTCCTGAAAGATATAGATAAAGACACGGTAGACTTTATGCCGAACTTTGACGAATCTCTAAAAGAACCTGTAGTACTACCGGCAGGATTCCCCAATGTCCTGGTAAATGGAAGCTCCGGTATAGCTGTAGGTATGGCTACCAATATCCCTCCCCATAATCTTAAAGAAGTGATAGATGCACTTGTCTATCTGATAGATAATCCTTCGGCAACCGTGAATGACTTGATGAGATACATACCCGGTCCTGATTTTCCCTCCGGTGGGATAATAAGGGGCAAAAAGGGGATAATAGATACTTATACAACAGGAAGAGGTCATATAGTCCTGGAGGGGAAGATAGAGATAGAAGAACATAGAGGGAGAAGAAATCTTGTAATAAAAGAATTACCTTATCAGGTAAATAAAGCAGTTCTTATAGAGAAGATAGCTAGCCTAATAAAGGACCATAAGATCACCGGTGTACAGAATATAAGAGATGAGTCCGATAGAGAGGGTATGAGGGTAGTAATAGAACTGAAGAAAGAGGCTATACCACAGGTTGTTATAAATCAGCTCTATAAACACACCGCATTGAGAATTACATATGGAAGTATTATGCTTGTTATCTCAAATGGGATACCGAGGACTATGCCCTTAGATGAAATGTTAAGAGAATTCCTGGCTTTTAGAAAAGAAGTTGTAAGGAGAAGGACAGTCTATGAACTTAACAGGGCAAGGGCCAGGGCTCATATCCTGGAGGGATTACTCATAGCACTTGACCATCTGGATGAAGTAATAACACTGATAAGAAATTCCAGGGATGTGGAATCTGCCAGGAATGGACTTATGTCTAATTTCAATCTCTCCAGAGAACAGGCTCAGGATATACTTGACCTGAGGCTGCAAAGACTCACTGCACTGGAGAGGACAAAGGTGGAAGAAGAGTATAAAGAGGTCTCAGAGATGATAAAGTCTCTGGAGGCTATACTGAACGATGAAAAGATTCTATTAAATGTGATAAAGGAGGAACTCCTCTCTATATCAAAGAGATTTGCTCAGCCAAGAAGGACCATCATATCAGAAGACCTAAAAGAAGAGGCAAAAGAGGAAGATCTACTACACAACATAGATATACTCATTACACTCACAGAAAGGGGATATATAAAAAGGACTCCTCTGGCTACATATAGAAAACAGCGAAGAGGAGGAAAAGGTATCATAGGACTTGAAGCAAAAGAGGATAGGGTTGCCCAGACAATAGTAGCAAAAGAGCTAGATAAGATACTCTTCTTCTCTGATAGGGGAGTGGTTTATCAGCTCAAAGGTTATCAGATTCCAATCGCAAGCAGACAGGCAAAGGGGACATCTATATCTTTACTCCTCCCTGTAAAGGAGGAAGAAAAGATCACTGCTCTGTTTCCGGTTCCAGAGGACTTAGATACCTTTGGTAAGATAGTTATGGTAACAAGTAATGGCTTGGTTAAACTCTCTAACCTGAGGGAATACGTAGATCCACTATCCAAAGGTAAGATTGCCATATCTCTTCAGGAGGGAGATAGACTTGTAGGAGTAAAGGCTCTAATGGGCGATGAAGATCTGATACTTGTCAGTAATAAAGGTTTCCTGGCTAGATTTTCTGTCTCCTCTCTAAGAGAGATGGGCAGGACTGCCAGGGGGGTAAAAGGGATAAAGCTGGAAGAAGGAGATAAGGTGATTGACGTGGAGACATACGAACCAGAAAAATCGCTACTATTCATAACAAGGATGGGCTATGGAGTAAAGATAAGGCTTGACGATATACCTCAAAAGAAGAGCAGAGGGATAAAGGGGGTAAAAGGACTTAAATTGAGAAGTGGAGATGAATTGGCAGATGTAATCAAGGTCGGAGAAGATGACGAGATAGTCATTATGTCAGCTTTAGGGAAGACAATAAGACTAGTTGTAAAAGAAATAAGACAGGTAGGCAGAAATAGCAGTGTAGGTATAAGACTTATGTCCTTAGAGGAGGGAGATTCTGTCCAGAGTGTGGCGCTGGTAGAGAACGAAGAGGAAGATGAATAGATTTGAGCTTATAGAACATACAGCAGATATAGGTCTAGTTGCCTATGGCAATACAAAGGAAGAGCTCTTTGAGAATGCAGGAGAAGGACTATTTTCCATAATCACCGATCTAAATAAAGTATCTCCAGTGGAGGAGTCTGATATCTCCGTCACTGGAGATGACCTAGAGGACCTGTATATTCGCTGGCTCAATGAACTCATATACTTCTGGGAAGTAAATAGAATCCTCGGACGTAAGTTTAAAGTGAGCATAAAAGATGATACATCATTAAAGGCGATAATCTATGGGGAGAGGTTCGATCATAATAAACATACAATAGAGCATGGGGTAAAGGCGGTAACCTATTATGATTTCAAGATAGAATATGACCATAACAGAAAGATCTGGACCGCCAAAGTTATAATAGACATATAAATTAATGATAAGGTGGTGATAACAGGTGAAGGATTTTGTATTTCTAAGTCCAACAAAGATAATATTCGGCAGGAATACGGAGGAACATGTAGGAGAAGAAGTCAAATCCTATGGTAAAAAGATACTCCTACACTATGGTAAGGGGAGTATATTCAAGACTGGACTCTATGACAAAGTTATAAAATCCCTAAAAGATTCTGGAGTAGATTTTATAGAGCTTGGTGGAGTTCAACCAAACCCGCGATTGAGTCTGGTGAGAGAAGGTATAGAAATATGTAGAAAAAATGGAGTAGATTTTATTCTGGCGGTCGGTGGTGGTAGCGTAATAGATTCAGCAAAGGCTATTGCCGTTGGAGTGCCTTATGAAGGAGATGTATGGGATTTCTACACCGGAAAGGCAGAACCCAAAACTGCTCTACCTGTAGGCGTAGTATTAACTATACCTGCGGCAGGGAGTGAAGCCAGTAAGAGTTCAGTCATAACAAACGAAGATGGATGGTATAAGAGGTCTCTGAATGTAGACATAATAAGACCAAAGTTTGCAATAATGAATCCAGAGATTACATTTACACTTTCCCCCTATCAAACAACCTGTGGAGTAGCTGATATAATGGCTCATGTTATGGAAAGATACTTTACCAACGACAGAGGGGTGGATTTTACAGATAGGCTCTGCGAGGCAACATTAAAGACTGTGATAGAGAATACTTTTATAGTATTAAAAAATCCAACAGACTATGATGCTAGGGCTCAGATAATGTGGGCTAGTACTGTGGCTCATAATGATCTATTGAGTACAGGCAGGACTGGAGACTGGGCTTCTCATATGATAGAGCATGAATTAAGCGGTATATACGACATTCCTCACGGGGCTGGATTAGCCATCGTATTCCCTGCCTGGATGAAGTATGTCTATAAACACAATATTGAGAGATTTGCCCAATTCGCCGTAAGGGTATGGAATGTCGATCTTAACTTTGAATCCCTGGAGAAGACAGCACTGGAAGGGATAGAGAGACTCAGAAGATTCTTTAAAGACATAGGATTACCTACAACCCTGAAAGAGGCGAATATAGGAGAAGACAGACTGGAAGAGATGGCAAATAAATGTACTGAAAGAGGCGAGATAGGTAACTTTGTAAAACTCAACAGAGAAGATGTATTGAATATACTGAAATCAGTAGCCAAAGACTAAAGATTCAACAAAAACTTAACAAAAACCCACTCTTCCAGTATAATAAATCTGAGACTTAAACTTGGAGGTGGAGAAATGATAAAAAGGTTTGTAATACTTCTAGTATTACTGGTTTTTCTAGTTGGCTCTGCTGGAGGATGTTTTAATATACCAGACTTATCGGGAAACTGGGAAGGAGTATTGGCTAGTAGCAAAAATTCAAATGTCTCTATCAGAATCACGATAACCAACCTTGTTCAGGACCAGAATGGATACTTTAGTAGTGGACTTGTAACAGTAACCTATAATGCCTTAGCTGCTCAGTATACTATAACAGCAAATGTGTATAGTGGAAATGCTGACCCATGGAGAGCAAGGATACACGCTAGAGGAGACGTTACTCAATATATGACTCCATCTTTAACAGCCCTCATACTTCTTATGACAGGTAATCTTGTAAATGTTTCCAGTGGTGACTACTATGACCTTGCCTTTACATTTCCATATACATATGGATGCAGTGGCGGTGTATTGAACTCTCTAGTAGGGCCATATGAGTTTAACATCTACATACATACTCCCAACGGTGTAATAAAGACTCTATTTGATGAAGGGACAGCAACATTAATGAGATCGAGCGATAATTAAAAACAATAAGCCGTAGGTCCAAAAGATTCTTTAGAGACCTACGGCTTGTATAAAAAAATTACTTCTGCTTTATGAAGTACTGCTCAATATTTGTATATCCAGGAGACAAAAGAGGATAGGCATATATTGCATTTTTAGGTACATTCTTGAAGTTATTCTTTACCACGCAGGGAGCAGGATAACCTGCTATCGTGGGTATAGCAAAGAGGTTCCTGGCACACAGTACTAAGGCATCTTCCGTCAATTTATTCTTCTGTTTTGCATCGGTAGTAACTTTTATCTTATCAAAGAGAGATATCAACTTAAGAGCGTCACCAGTAGGTTTTTCTGCCCCTTCAGCCTTACCACCAGAGGCATACCAGAGCCCCCAGAGAGGAGCCCAATACGTGGAACTAGCGTTTGGTATAAAGCTACGGGCGTATGTCAGGAAGTATCTCCCTGTGGTATAGTCAAGCTCATAGGCTGCAATCTGATACTCGCTTGCACTTATTCTGGGCCACCAGAGTGCACCACTTACAGTATCTATAGCGGTCTTTATTCCAATAGCATCCCAGTATTTTTGGACTAACTCTGCAACATCGGGATGTATCGGATAGGCAAGGTTCACTATTACAGTAAGCATAAGTGGTTTTCCATCAGGTCTTACCCTATATCCAGTCTTGTCCCTCTTTAGCCCAAGCTCATCTAATATCTGATTTGCCTTTGCTGGATTATATTCGTATAGACTTCTGAGATCTTTGTCATCCCAATAAGACTCAGGCAGTAATTTGTAAGCAGGATCTCCTAAGCCCAGGTATATAAGATTATTTATCTCATCTCTATTTATAGCTAGAGACAGGGCAAGCCTGAACTTGTAATTTCTTAAGAGTTTTAGTAAGACGCTATCTCCTTTCAGATTTTGGTTTATGAAGAAAGCTGTTCCGGAAGCACCTGAAGTCCATCTGTAGACGTCATAATCCCCCTTAGTTCTATTCTCCATAAGGAGCGTATAGTTAGGAAAAGCTATGTTCCTGCACTGCATATCGATCTCCCCAGCCACCGCCTTCATATTTATCAGCTCGATATTCTGTACCATATCGAATGCAATCCTATCTATATAAGGGAGCTGGTTTCCTTCTATATCTATCTTCCAGTAGTATGGATTTCTCTCCGCTATTATTCTCGTAGCTGTAGGCTCTGACCTTAATACCCAGGGTCTCAGTGATGGAAGATCTTTGTTAAGATGTGCAGATGCTTTATTGGAAAATAACTGATACCAGAATTGGAATCCTGCCTCTTTAGTCATTGCATCCAGCTTTTCTTTCTGAGCATACTTTGGATGGAACTGTCTTAGATAGTGCTTTGGATAATCGAATATGTTAGGCCCAGGACCTTCAGGCCCTGCAAGATAATCCAAGAAGATAGAATAGGGTCTTGTAAACCTAAATCTCACAGTATATGTATCTATCTTCTCCACCTTTCCAGGAACACCTTCTATTGTAAACCAGCTTGGGAATGTAGGCACAAGCTCTTTGTTCAGCAAAACGTCTTCATACCAGAACATAATGTCATCAGCAGTGAAAGGTTCTCCATCAGACCACTTTACTCCTTTTCTCAGATAGAATGTATATACCCTTCCTCCCTCTGTAACCTTCCAGGAGGTACATAGATTTGGAATCAGCGTCTTTCCATCCCTAGCCCATCTTACTAACGGCTCATAACCCAGACGCTGATGTATCATAGTGTCACCCGGAGATAAGGCAGCCCTTCGCCAGGTCCCCCCATACTGACCCACCTCATCGACCGGTTCCACAACTGCAGGCTCATCGGGTAATCTCTTTTCTACCGGCGGTAGTTTTCCCTGTTTCACTAATTCTGCAAGCATTGGCGCTTCGTTGAACTTAGCAATCTTTTTACCGGTAGCTTTCTCATAATCCCTTATAGTGGCATACTGACCTAAAGGATTCTTCTGCTGAGAGAATGAAAACGAAACTATACTTAGAACCAGAGAAACACTTAACAAAACAACCACAAACATTTTTAAATAAGTTTTCATAAAGTTTCAACCTCCTCCACATTAATATAGATTTAATTCTCTAAACTCATAAAGAATGATAGCACCAAGTTATCAAGTAATCAAAAAGTTTGGAGTAAATTTATAACCTCTTTGACTATCTCTTCACCTGCCCCTTTATATAATTTACTGCTTCTAGCAAGCCTGGCTTCATATCCACCTTCGTCAAATGCCTTTTCAGTCGGAATATAACCTGAATAACCATTGGCAAGTGATACTATTCCTGTATACCGGAATGGACTCTTCTCCTTTATAGCAAGACCTATCTCTACAAATGGCTCTCCTGGGATACCAACCAGCGCCAAATCACCTAAGGATATACTCTGAAGCTCCAGCTCTTCTAGGTCTCTATCTAGCTGAGAAAGTAGTAGAATCTCCTTTGCATAGACTCTCTCTATCTCTATGCTTCCCTTAGCCAGGTCGAAGGCGGTAAGCTCTTTGGATTTAGATTCTGTAACTTCACTAAGAAGTCTTTTAGCCCTTTCTATATCCTCTTTTGATGGCTTTCTTAATGGAATCTTTAAAAGAGAAGTCTTTATTTTTAGTCTCTCTCTTATAGAATCCATTTTACTCAAGACTTTTATCACAGCCCCAGCCAGTATCTTCCCTATCCTTTCAGCCTCTCCGTATCCTCCTTGAGGGGTAGGGTCATTTACATCTATATGGTTGATATTCCCTTCGGCACCATTAAGAAAGAGAACAGGTATATCACCAAGAAATCTCTTCAGGATTCTATCCATCACTCCAGGATAGTCGCTGGAGATCCCTGTACCTCCAATAGTATCTATATGGTTGGCATAATTCACCATTAAAGCTATTGGGTCTCCTTCTGTACTCTCTACAAGTACTGTCAATAATTCCGGATCTACAGGCCCAGCAGGTTTTACTATATCAGGATTTAACTTACCAGGATTTGTAACAACTGTGCCATCTTTCATAAGATATCTACGGTTAAAGACTATAGAGTCTTCTTTCCCTCTTCCGACTTTTATAATGGCTTCTCTTAAGTTCTTCTTTGCCATAAAAATACTGGTAGCTACCTTTCTTGTCAGAAGATCTACATAACCAGAATCTACTTCTCCTGCCAGAAGGCCCGCAGTGACTGGACCAGTATGGGTATGAGTTGCCGATACCATAATATTATCCTTCGAAATCCCACTCCACCCAGATGCAAGCTCTCTTATCCTCAGAACAAGTTCCCTTGGTATCACACAGAGATCACAGGAGGTTATAGCTACCTCAGTATCATCAACCTTTAAAACAGTTGACTTTGCATAGAGGTTATCCAGAATATTATCAGCCTTTCTTACATTGAAGTATCCAGCCAGGTCTATCCCAACTGGAGGCGTTATATCTATCTCATACGCTCCTGCTAAAAGTCTACTTTGCATAGGCTCTTGCTACCTTTAATATCGCTTCAGCGATAAGATACATATGTTTATCCTCTAATGTGGGCCATATATGAATAACAAATGTCCTTTCTTCCAGCCAGGCACAGTTAGGACAGAAGACCTTATCATACTGAACTGACTGTGGATTTGTATACTCTTTACTCCTGAACGGAAACTTGAATCTTCCAAATCCGTTATGATTTACATAAGCCTCCTCCTTATAAGACTGTGGCCAGAACTCTCTCCAAGCATATACACCTTCTGCTATCACCGCATCAAGAAAAGTCTTCTTATCGCATCTCAATGCATCGAGATTCAGTACTATGGGGTATACATAGTATCCATTTCTTCTCTCCGGTGTATCCAACGGTAATGTCAATATCTGTGGACAATCCTTTAATGCCTCTGTTAATATCTGCGCATTTCTCCTGCGCCTAGGTAAATTCCAGGTATCAATCTTCTCCAGAGCCTTTATCCCTATAACCGACTGCATCTCGGTCATTCGGTAGTTAAATCCTACCCTTCTATGGATATAAGGTAGTGCCTGCTCCATTTCTAGGAGACTCATCCTCTTTCTAACATCGTATCCATGGTCTCTAAAAGAACGCGCCTCCCAGGCTAAATCTTCATTGTCAGTTACCACCATACCCCCTTCCCCACCAGTAGTGAATGTCTTATTCTGACAGAAGCTAAAACAGCCGACGTCTCCAATAGTACCTACCTTCTTCCCTTTATACTCTGCACCATGAGCCTCAGCAGCATCCTCTATCACATAGAGGTTATACTTCTTAGCTATTGCCATAATCCTATCCATATCACATACGATCCCATAGAGATGCACAGGGATTATTGCCCTGGTACGCTCAGTAATCTTTCTCTCAATATCATCAGGATCAATACAGTGATCTTCTCTATTTACATCAGCAAATACAGGGATTGCTCCTGCCTGAACCACACAGAAGGATGAGGCTATAAATGTATATGGTACCGTAATCACTTCATCCCCTGGACCAATGTTTAGAGCTCCCAAAGCCGTATGAAGGGCGCTGGTACCGCTTGATGTGGAGATTGCATATTTTGCTCCACACCATCTGGCAAACTTTTCCTCAAACTCCATACCCTTTGTGCCCGTCCAGTAGTTAACCCTACCACTTCTCAAGACATCCACTACTGCTTGGATTATCTCTTCATCAAACCAGGGCCAGGTAGGGAGCTTTTCCTTGATAACTGGTTCCCCACCTTCTATAGCCAATTTTTCTCCAGACATTTTATTCACCCCTTTCTAAAGTAATCTGAGATTTACTTCTACTGGATTCATAACAGGCTTCTATGACCTTTAGGCTCCAAAGGCCAATCTCGCCGGATACAGGAGGTTCTCTATCTTCCTCTATGGCGGAAGAGAATGCCTCTATCTCCGCCTGATAGATATTTACAAATGGCACATCTATCTTTATTCCACCCCTTATCTCTCTTATCTGTGAGGCATCGTAACCTTTAGGTGCTTCTAGATAGGCGATCATCTCACCATCAGAAGACTGACCTATAGTTCCTTCAGCCAGAAGACTCCCCTTTGTTCCATATATCTCCAGTCTATTCTTGCTCGAATTATCCGGGATATTAAAATAACTGTCTACAATGCCATGGGCTTTATTCTCAAATCTTACCATCACCAGACTCGAATCTTCTGATTTATAGTTGTGTATGACGCTATCTGCAAAACAGGAGACCGTTTCTATCCCTGTATCGAGGATATACTCAAGGAGGTCAAGACAGTGGCTTCCCATATCTATCAATGCTCCTCCACCTCCAAGCTTGGGGTCCTGTCTCCAGGCTCCAGGGATAGGTGGATACCAGCAGGAAAGTTGAGCCCTGGCAAATACTATATCCCCCAATTCTCCGTTCTTTATCATCTCTTTAGCCTTCTGATGAAGAGGATGAAATCTCATCATATAACCCACACCAAGTTTTACTTTATGCTTTTTACAGACCTCTATGGCATATTCTGCCTCTTTCGAATTCAGTGTAAGTGGTTTTTCGCATAATATGTGTTTACCAGC
>Ga0209809_1000330_pt1 | contig 44176 bp, 59 predicted proteins | sample YNPMSTMetaG_FD_186172 | JGI IMG/M metagenome (GOLD analysis project Ga0209809, IMG submission 186172) | Anoxygenic and chlorotrophic microbial mat microbial communities from Yellowstone National Park, USA - YNP MS-T MetaG (SPAdes) (version 2) ...
AAAGAGGAACAAGAGAGATTACAACAATTAATTGACCAAGAAAGAACTTATCAACTTATAGAAAAAGAAACAGAAAAATTCCTTAGACCAGAACTTCGCTACAAAACCCAAACATTATATGATATATTAAGCGGTAAAGAAGATTAATATGAAGTATATATTTTTTACATTTGAGGGATTAAGTTTGCCAATCGCTTGGAGATTATTAAATGACGGCGAGGAGGTTTATGTTTGCCAAGTAGAAGACTTGCTTATTCCGGGCAAAAAAGAAGAGGTAGAAGTTAAAAGAAGGAGAATGTCTCAATACGATGGACTTATAAAGAAATATACTCCTTCTAAAATGCTTAAAGCAATGCAGTCTATTTCTAATAAAGACAATTATTTTATATTCTTTGATTTTAACAATCTTTATAAATATGCTGATATAGTTCAAAAAATGGGTTTTAGAAATGGGTTGTTTCCAACAGAGTTTGATTTCAAAATGGAAACAGATAGGGATATGGCTCAAAATTTTATTAAAGAACACTATCCAGATGTTAGGGTTATAGAAAGAATGGAATTTAAAAATATCCAAGATGCCATAAATTTTATAAATCAATCAGATAAAATTTGGGTTTTAAAAGGAAATTCAGATGATGCCAAAACGGTTGTTCCGGAAAACAATGAAGTAGAAACGGCGAGAGAAATATTAATTTCTGCTTTAAATGAATTCAAAAAAGAATACGAATCAAAAGGATTTATCTTAGTTGAAAAGATAATAAACCCAAAAGAAATAACTCCTATGATTGTATTTAACAACGGAGAGGTTATATTTACAGATATAGACATAGAAGCAAAATTTAGAGATGCTGGCGATGTTGGTGTTCAGGTTGGTGCAGCTCTTTCTTTAGTTGTAAGAACTAATCCATTAGATGAAATTAATAAAATTGCTTTTCCTCAAATAGTTTATGATATGGCAAAGCAAAGAAAGGGATTATTTGTGTGGGACCTGTCTTTGTTAATAGATGAAAATGATAATATTTATGGGAGCGAATACTGCAGCCAGCGGGTAGGTTTTGATAGTATTTTTGCCGAAATGTCAATGTCTAATGGTAAATTATTTGAAAAAATTGTTTCTAATCAAAATCCATTAGACAAAAAGTTTGGTGTTGCTATAAGAATATTTAATGAACACTTTGATGCTGTTAAAGGATTAAAAGATGGACAGAAAATAGTTATTCCAGACGAAATAAAAAACGAAACATATGTTTATGAAATGAAATATGAAAAAGAACTTGTTTCTACAAATTATTCCCCCGATTTAGCTGTTATTACTGCATCTGATAATGATATTTACAAAGCAATAAAATCTGCTTATAATAATGTTGAGAAGTTTGGTTTTGACGGCAAGGGATATAGAAATGATATGCTTTCAATAGATTATCCAACATCTATTTTGGGTCGATATAATTATTATTTACAAAGATTTTAATATGAGAGACGAACAATCGGAACACAAATAATATTTGCTCAAGTAGTATTGGTTGGTCAAGGAATACTAACGGCGGTTGGCAAATTAGTTTCAACAACCGTTAAGACAATAAAAAATATATCATTATCAAAACATATTAGATTTTAAAGAAGAAAATGTTTAACTTTACAAAATTAAAACTTAAAGAGATATTATTTTTACAGGGATTTGGAGACAACTTCGAGAAATATACTTTTTTAGGAGTTAAAGGACATATTGGAATTGATATTAATGCGGGGCATCTTGACCCTATTTATGCTTTTACTGATGGTGATGTTGTTTATGTTAGCGATACCGGTGATGTTGTAATTATAGATAACGAATTAGAATACACTTATTCGCATCTTGAAAACATTCAGGTTCAAGCAGGGCAAAAAGTTAAAGAAGGAGATTTACTTGGTTATCAAGATAGCAAAGGACAGAGCGTTTTAGGTGAGGATTGGACACACCTCCATTTTAGTGTCCGCAAAATTCAAAGATTATTACAGAAAGAACCACAAAATCTTGGTTGGAATTTTCCTGCTTTTTCTCCTATTCCTTATAAAGTTTTAAATTCAGATAATGGTTTCGATGGATTTATAGACCCCAATTTATATTGTGAAAAAGTTATTTATAGAGTGGCAAGAGCAATCGAAAAATACGAAAATATGGATAAATCTTATAATAATCCCGGTGCTTTACGCTGGTCTCCTTTTCAATCGGGAACAAAAAATAATTTTGCTGTTTTCAATTCTTACGAGAACGGATTTAGGGCCTTAATTCATCAATTAACCATTGCTGCCGATGGACGCTCTAAACTTTACAATCCTTCTATGACTGTTTTAGATTTTTGCAGGGTTTATGCTCCGTCATCTGATGGGAATAATCCTGCTTTATATGCTAAATTTATAAATGATTTCTGCGGTTTTAAGGGAAATGAACCGATATCTGATTGGCTTTTAACTGAGATTGAATGGGTAAAAAAATATAATAATGTTTCAAGAGGATATTGGGTTGATAGTTTGGGTGGAATTGTAAGATTGTTCAATAAATTATGGGGATTAATTTGGAAAAATTAAAGGTCGTTTAAAATATAAAACTATGAATAAAACCGTAAAAAGATATATTATATCATCTGTTGTTTCTTTTCTATCTGGATTTGGAATTGTGCTTTTAAATAATATTGATAGTATAGATTTAGAAACTATAAGAAGCGGTGCGGTTGTTGGAATTCTTTTTCTTGCTGTTCGTGGTGGAATTAAAGCAATTTTAGAATTCTTTTTAAAAAAAGAGTAATAAAAAAAGCTCCCTGCTGGTTGCATATACGGGAGCTCAAAAAACCACCGGTCAGTTTTGTTGATTTTCTTATATTCTACTACATAATATAACGAAAGTCAAGGCATAAAAGTTATCCCCTTGACTTTTCCAGAATTTTTGTAAAAATAAAATTAGGAGGGACAGCAACGCTAACATTGAGAGGAATTCCGCAGTTCGTTTCAATGTTGTTGCCAGTCTCGCTGAGGAAAGCATCGCCAGAGCCTCAGCCGCCTGACCAGTGTAATTGGGTCCATAGATGCGGAGCGGAGAGAGTGCTGTAAGTCCGGAGACAGCAACACTCGGCGATGCGGGTGGCTCTCTCCGCTATGATTATATGTCTATGAAAAGAGAAATCATAAAAAGAGTAAAAAATAAAATAGTCATAGAATTTCCTTTGAAAATCAGAAGGTTTAATCCTTATTCGGGGAAATACGGAGGCGAAATGCCAAATATAGTAGGGGTAATAGAAGACGATGATTTCGGTTTAGCTTATGTCGTAGATAGAAGTTATAAAGGTAAAGACGATGATTATACAAGGATAATATATCATTGGTTTGGAGACGAATCTTCTTTCAAAGAATTTTGCAAAGAAAATGGTCTACCAATTTTATACAGATGAACGATTTAAATAAAGCATATAAAGAATTATATTATATGGTTTTGGAGAAAGCCACTTTTGGATATGAAATTGACGATGAGGTTCTGAAAACATTAGACGAACTTAAAGGCGAAGTTGAAATTCACAACTCGCCTTTTTTAGTTCGCAAAAAAGTTAAATGCTCTATTTGTGGAAAAGAAATTACAAGAAATAAAAATTTTCCAAAGGTCGTATGTTTCAACTGCAAAGTTGAGAGGCAGCGGATTTATAATTCGAAGTATAAGAGTTCTAAGCCCGCTGTTCCTGAACGGAGCAGTTAGAACCTTGAAAACAGAATAGGAGGTTGTAATGACTAAACAGGAGCTTATCACTGCAATTGCCGAGAAAATCCGTAAGGAAATTCCTTCGGTGGTGAAAACTATTTCACTTCCAGTCCCGAAGATTCCACGAGGTGGAAAGTTCGATGAGGAGGAATTCGTGCTTCTCATCTCGGATATTCAGATTGGACACAAGACCAAGACCTTCAACATCGAAGTCGCAAAAAAGAGGGGAGAGATTTTGATTGAGCGGTTGGCGAAGATTACTGCAATTCACAGGGCTTCGCACCCCGTCAACAATATCAATCTTTTCCTTCTCGGTGACCTAATACACAATGAGACCATTGGACGCTTCTTGGACCTTGATGAATTTGATGTCGTGGTCAAGAAACAGGTCTTTGAGGGAGCAATTCCAATTGTTTCCCGCATTATCTCTTTTTGTGCCCAGAATTTTAAGCAAGTCAATATTTGGACTTGTCACGGCAATCACGGAAATATGGGGAAGTTCGCTGCGACCTCTACGAACTTTGACGATGTGATTTATGAATTTCTCCGCAGTGAGTTCAAGGGACAAAAGAATGTCCACTTCCATCTGACGGAGAATTTCTTTCAAATCGCTAAAGTTCTAAATACCCGCTTCCTTCTCGTTCACGGGGACAACATCAGAATGTGGATGAATATCCCAACATACGGAATCACCCAAAGACTGATGCGATGGCAGGGTAGCATCGGGCAGTTTGATGTAATGACTCTTGGTCACTTCCATAACTTCGTCTGGGAGGATTGGAATGACAAAGAGTTCATCGTCAACGGCACTTGGGTTACAGACGACGACTGGGTGCGCAAGAATATGGGTCTTACCGGTTCTTGTGTCCAAGTTCTGATGTCTGTCCACCCACGACAAGGAATTACTTTCACAAGGAAAATCAAGCTTTGGAGGTGAGCGATGACCGCAAAACTGGCTGTTGTGGAGTGGCAGGATGCCGCTTTCTACCAGAACTTTCACGGCGAGATTGACCCGGACGAGACCTACCTTGTAGAGTCCATTTCCGTAGGGTATTTTTTCAAACTCAAAAACGAAATTGGGCTCATTCAGACGAAGCAGGGTGAGGAGATGGATATTCTCTTTATCCCGAAAAGGTGGGTAAAGAAAATCACCTTCTTGGAGGTGCGAAATGAAAAGAGAAGGAAAGCAGGCAAGAAGGCTCGACACCTTCCATAACTCTGATAACTGCAAAGGCAGAGTCCAAATAGAATTCATTTACCTCGTTGAGGGATTCGAATTCTGGGTGGAAGGTGTATGTATGGAATGCGAAGCAAAAGTCAGGTCTGTTGTTCCTCTGGAACAGCTTATCCTGATGACGCCGAACCCTAAAAATAAGCCTTTTTGGAGGCCGGGACCTTTTCTTCCGAAGTCTCAAAAACTTCAGAAAGAAGACTTGGACTTCTTGAGGGATTTGGGCATCAAGGGGGACGATGATGACCCAAAAAAGAACTAAACATCACGTTCCGCCAAAAAGTGTAGGGGCTAAATTTATCCTCTACAAGACACGCAAAGAACACGAGGCCTACCATTTGCTTTTCGGGAACGCAGCGTCCTACGAAGAGTGCTGCAAAATCCTAAAAGAGCAGTGGTGGACGCCACAAGGAGGTGCGAAATGGAATTTCCGCCGAAAGACCTGAACAACGGCAAAATTGCGGTTTACGCCTTCCAGAATGTATACCGTTCCGATGAAGGGACTTACCTTCAAATCAAAGTATCCAAAGGGAACGGATACAACTGGGTTTGGCAAGTTCCTGAAGTTTTTTCCTGTATGACTGACGCTTTGCAGTATGCAAAGCAGTGGATTCACATTTTCAAACTCCGGAGGACACTCTCGTGAGTTTTCCACAAGCCCCGTAGATATAGATTTTACGGGGCTTTTTCTTTGTCTAAAAGTATTGACTTTTCTGAATCTATACCTGAAAATTATAAATGAGGGGACAAATCAAGCAAGGATTATAAGAAAGACACACGAAACCCTCGCTCATTATGAAACGAAAATTAATAATTTACATAATAACAATCATAGTTTTATCTATGATTTTTGGCTGGATTCATAGAGTTCAGTCGAAGAAAACTACGATTCAAATAGATAATAAGGTTGAGACGGTTGAAATTCAGAAAGATGAATTAGATTTATGGCTGGATAAATTGGCTTTTTGTGAATCGGGGGGTTCTACTATTATTGATATAATTGACTCAAATAAGCAGTTTTCAAGGGGTCCATTTATGTTTCAGGATAACACATTTATTCCCGCCGTAAAAAAATTAAATCTTCTCCCGCAAGCAGAGGATAAAGAAATTTTAAATTTTGTTTATGATTATGAATTTACAAAAAAGGTCGCTCGTATTCTTATAGAAAATGGAGAAGATTGGCGTTGGAAAAACTGCGTCAGAAAAATTGGAAAGCCCCCGATACCAATGTCAGAATTGTCTAAAAAGAACTAATACTGTTTATTGGGATAAATTCAACCGCAAATGGATTTGTGAAGACTGTTATCTGAAAGAAACTCCAGAAGAAAAAGTAGTAAAAGAAACGGGGAAAAAGCCGAGATTTTAATCTTGACTTTTTTAAAAAATCAACTATAATAAAATTAACAATTTTTAATTTTGGCTGAAAGGTTTTGCAAAGAACGCTTTAAGGATGGCGTTCATAAAATTCAGAAAGCGGGATAAATATGATGTTGCCGCTGACCGTATTCACTCCGAGAGCGAACAAGAGGAAGAGACGGAAGTACGGAAATAAATATTTATCTGTTGATTCCAAAGAGTAAAGGGGCACATTCAGTTTTTTGCAGGTCTTTATATCTTTGGACCAAAATCAACAACGGACATCAGGCTTTATTTTACGGTTTGTCAGTCTGAGTTCTGAGTTTTACTTCTCAACCAAAATTAAAATACATAGTGGATTTCTCAGAATATTTTTTTACTGAATTATATTTTTTAAACCTTTCCCTTAATAGTATAAGGATAAACCGTCTATTGTTTAATTTTAGACAATAGTTTAACTATTGAGGGAAATGTTTAGGAAGTATAACTTTTTTAATATTTGCCTTTTAAAGGCAGTCCGAGATTAAAATATATTTGCATCAAGTTTGGCTATAAACTTTGGGCTAATGGGAAAATAACAAGCAAAAAACGCATTTTAAAAGTAGAATACGCCCCAGAATTCTTTAAATGTTTCCGTTTCGTGGAAAGTTCAAAATTTGCACTTTAGACATCAGTTCCTATTTTAATAGAAACTAAATTTTATTTCAGTTCCTATTGTAATAGTATCTGAATTTTCCTTGACTTTTTGAAATATAGTATTACAATGAAAGTGCGGGAGGGTTTTTCTATCATTCTTTTTCCATTTTTCAAAAAACAACAACACCTCCTAAAATCGTGGATAACTTAAATTTGACCTTTAAAACATATCAAAAAATTGACCTTTTTCCCTCCCGCTTTCCCTTCTCAAAAAGTGCGTGTCTTAGGTCTAAGTGCCCGCACTTTTATGGATTTGACAAAAAATTTTTAGTAGATTATAATAAAGATGCCATCGTAAGATGGCGGGACGAGCATACCAACCACACTCGTAAAAACAAAAAACCCTTAGGAACGGGTGTGGTTCGCAGAAATGCGGGTCATACTCGTCCCTAAGGGTTTTTTATTTTATAAAGGTCGGTAAATTTATAAAAACATATAAAAATGGCAATTCCAAATACCACTCCGACACCAAATGAACTTTATAATGGAGAAATGAAAAAGATGAGCGACACGGAATTACGGGTTGTGTTAGTAGTAACAAGACATACTCTTGGTTGGTTGATTGATGAAAAAACAGGAATGAGAAAAAAAGAGGATTGGATTTCTTATTTTCAATTAAAACAACAGACAGGAAGGGGTTATACTGCATTAAGTGAGGCTATAGATAATTGTATTAAAAATGGATGGATAGAAGCGAGAGATGAACAGGGAAATATATTAGACACAAAAGAAAAAAGACACGGGAAAAAGATATTTTATAGGTTAGGAAGGATTTTTCTTGATAAAATAGAGGGGAAACAAACTTCTTCGGAAAGTGAAAAAGTTAAGCTAACTTCTTCGGAAAGTGAACTTTCGGAAAGTGAACTTTCGGAAAGTGGAGCATACAAAAGAAAAACTATTACAAAAGAAAAACTATTACAAAAAGAGTATGTCGCTAACGCGACAGAGCCTTTTTCTTTTGAATCTAAATTAAATCAACTTATCTCTTCTAAGGATAAGAAACTACAAATTATAGGTTTATACTGGAAATTCACGGGTATTGCTTTTCCAAGTAAAGAAGCGTTCCAAGCAGGACTCCACCGAGAATTCCGCCCCGCCAAGAATCTTATAGGCTATCCATTGGAGCAGATTATAAGTATTTTTGATTACTTAGACTTCATAGAGAAAAACGAGGGCTGGCTGGAAAAATGGACCCTGGAAACAGTTCATAAGTTTATAGATAGAGTTAATTGGGTTCCCCGAGATTCCACGCTCGTGGAAAATTTACAAAGGTCGTTTGAAAACAAAAACAATGAAAAAAAAGAAAGATAAAGATACAATATACAAAATTTTAGAACATTTATATTTTGTGGAGGGATTAGAAGATATTCGTTGTCTTTATTGGAAAAATAAAAAATCACTTGAAAAATGGTGTGAAAAAAACGGAGAAAGAATTTGTCAAATAGTGTTTGCTTTGATTTTTTATGAAAACCCCGATTATATTTGGAAAGTTTTAAATCAAGAACAAAAAGGTCGAAGAGATAAAAATTAAATTAAGTTAGGGTCGTTTGAAACAAAAAACAATGAAATATAAAGTATTCGTTCGCGGTCAAAAAGAACCATTAATCACAGAAGATAGTTTCGTGCAAGAGGAATTCAATAACTATATGCAATTTAAAAAAAATAAATCAATTCAGATAGGAAATTGGAATGGAAAGGTCTCGGATATAAAATATATTCAAGAAGAGAAAGACGAAAACGAGTGGCGAGAAAAATACGAACAATATAACCGAGAACGACGAGAAAGAACGAAAAGAAGTCCAGAAGAAAAAGCAGAAAGTTCGGTGAATGGACAATATAAACTTTATTCTTGGTGCGTAGGCGTAGATTTTGAATCAACAAAAGACAAAGCAAAGGAATTAGCATTGAAGTTTTTTCAAGAAAATCCTGAAAGGAATTTAGCGGATTTGAATATCTGGCTTAAAGCAACAGGTTTAGAACCGAGCGAAATTAAACTGAATAGATTACAAGAGGCTGGACTTGTGATTTTAGCCCGTGCTATAAGTGTTGAAAAACAAGAAGTAGATTATGATTTGAGAGCGGTTGAGGGGTTTTAAGTTATCCACAGGGAGGGGTATTGACAAAATAATTTTATTTGCTATACTGAAATTATAATAAAAGTATTGACAGAAAGATAAATTTGGATTAAGATAAAAATATGATAGATATAAAGAAAAGAAATAAATATATTTTAAGATTAAGGAAAAAAGGATTGACGCTTTCGATGATAAAAGTTTTAGTGAAAGAAAAATTCGGCGACACAATTTCAAGAGAGAGAATAAATCAAATAATAAAAAGGTCGATAAAAAAGGTCGTTTAAAAAAATAAATAGGTCTTTTCAAAAATGCGGTAGTGAAAATAGGAGATACTTCGCTTCTGTTAAAAGCAACAATCTCTCCTATTTATTTTCTCCGTATTTTGATAAAAAGATATGGGGCAGTGATAAAAGAGTTACTTCGAATTCTAAACAACAGGTTGTGGGTTCAATTCCCACTACTACCTTCGGGTAGTATAGCTCAATGGCAGAGCAATTGTATAATACTCTTTTAAGCTTTTTCCCTATTTAAAAAATAAATATGTCAAAATTTAATGAAAAAAAATCATCAAATATAACAACGAACTATGGAGGCGGTATTGCTTATAAACATTCCCCAGAAATGGAGTTGGTGGTTGGTTGTTTAACTACATTTTTGGAGGATAAATTCTACGAAAGTGGAGATGAAAGAATACGAATAATCAAAGAACTTATTAAAAAAGTTAAACCTGAATTCGTTGCTAAACTTGCTATTTTAGCAAGAAAAGAATTTCATTTAAGAAGTGTTGTGCATTTATTAGTTGCAGAACTTTCAAGAAATCACAGGGGTGATAGTTTGGTAAACAAAACAATCGTCAAGATATCAGAAAGACCAGATGATTTAGTTGAAATAGTTGCTTATTTAGGTAAACCATTGCCAAATCAAGTCAAAAAAGGAATTAGAAGGGCTCTTTTAAATTTCGATAGGTATCAATTGGCTAAGTATAGATTAGAAAACCACAAAACGAAACTTGTCGATTTGTTTAATTTAACTCATCCTAAACCATTAAATAAACAACAGGAACAAGATTGGAAAGATTTAGTTTATAGTAAATTAAAAAATGTTGATACTTGGGAAGCAAGATTATCAACAGAAAAAGATAAAACAAAAGTCTGGAGAGAATTAGTTTTAGAAGAAAAAATTGGTTATATGGCTCTTTTAAGAAATTTGAGAAACATTGATAAACAAGCGGACGAAGAAACAAAAAGAAAAGCCTGTGAAATAATTGCTAACCGCGAGAGAGTAAAAACATCAAAACAACTTCCTTTTAGATTTTATAATGCTTACGAAAATGTAAGCAATCAAGAAATGCTTGAAGCAATTTCAAAAGCACTTGATTATTCTCTGGAAAATGTTCCCGTTTTTGATGGAAAAACTTTAATCGCTGTAGATATTTCTGGTTCTATGGAAGGACAACCAATAAAAGTTGCTTCATTATTTGCTGGAGCTCTAATGAAAACAAACGATTGTGATGTCGTTCTTTATAATAATAGCATTTCTCAATTTAAATTCTTAAAATCAGAACCCATTTTAACAATTTCTCAAAGAATTCAATCACAGGTTCGAGGAGGAACTCAAACAGGACTTGTTTTCGATTGGATAATTGAAAACCAAAAACAATACGATAGAATTATTATTCTTTCAGATAATGAAAGTTGGGTAGAAACAAAATATTATGGACTACAAGGAACACAAGAAGTATTTAAAAATTACAAAAACCAAACTATTCAAAATCCGTTTGTTTATGCTATTGATATTCAGGGATACGGAACAAAAGATATTAAAGGAGATAGAGTTTTTCATATTGCTGGGTGGAGTGAGAAGATTTTTGATTTTATTAAATGGATTGAAAAAGAAAATCAATTAGTTGATTTTGTAAATTCTATTGAAATATAAAAGGTCGAAAAAAAAAGAAAATAAAATGAAAACTTTTTTACAAATATTACAAATAATAGTTGTTGGGGTATTTATATACGTTTTGGTTTGGGGATATTTCAATATTGCTTTACCTCTCCAAGAAAAGAATGAATGCCAAAAATGGATTCGTGAAAGTAGCATTTACCCGAATTACTATTTTACCGAGTGGCAGAAAGAACAATGTGAACGCTACGGATATGATGTTTCGAAAATACCAGTTTTAGAAAAAAAATAAAAAAGGTCAATAAATAAAATAAAAAAAATATGAACGAAAAAGAATTATTTAATAATAATTTTCAAAAAAATTTTCAGCCGTTTTTGAATGCATTACAGCAGGTAAGTATTCCGGAACACGATTGCCATAAAGGTCCAGAGGACGCTTGCCCTGTATGCGATTCAGAAGATTGGGAATGGCTTAAATGTGCTAAATGCGGAATGTGGATTCTAAAAGGTGATATTTTGCCAAATGGTCTTTGTGAGTCGTGTTATAATGAAGAAATGTGAATTCTGCGGTGGAATTATAATTTATCCACTAACAGAAGAAATAAAATACAGGAAAATTTTTGATGGTTGGTTATGCGATGATTGTTTTTATTCTTTGAAACAATCAATGTTTCAAACGATAAGAGAAAATAAACAAAATAAAAAGGTCGTTAATAAAAGAAAAAAATGATTACAAAAGAAGAATTAGCGGATTTAATGGGCGAAGACAATTTATCTCGTCCATCGCTTCCAAATTATGATATTGTTCGTTTAAACGGGAAAGATGGTTCTTTTTATAGAATTTCTGGAGATAAAAAAGAAAATATAGGTCAAATGTTCGAGGGTGCGATTATGGCTGTTCGAATGGGTTTAGGTGAGTTTTCGAAAAACTATTACAGAAACTCTGTTGAATTCGATACTTTCAATGATAAGATTAAAATTTTTGAAAAACAAAAAAATTCAGATGTTGTTGTTCCTGTTTTTAATGGTTCAGTTCAAGATGCAAAAAAACAATTTCCCGGATTGAGAGCAAGAAGAATTTTATATCTTTATTTGAAAAGTGGAGATATTGTAAAATTAGTTGTGAAAGGGTCGTCTTTGTCTAATTTATTTGAATTTTTTGGTATAGATAAAGAAGGACACTTGTTCGAGTATTGGACAAGGTTTGAGTCTGAATATATTGAGGATGAGCAATTATCATATTGGACAATTTCATTTAAGTTAACAGATTTGTTAACTGAAAACGAATTTAAGGATATGTCATCTAAAATGCATACTTTACTTACAACTATAAAAAAGATTAAAAATTTTTATAGTTTGGACACAAAAGGAATTTCTGAAAAAATAGAAACGGTTAAAGAAGAAATTCCAACGATTAATTTTGAAGAGGAAATAGAATACTAAAATGATACAAATTTACCAGAGAAAAAACAAAAAGAAGCAATAGAAAATCCATTCTTTTGGGAAGTAAATTATTTAAATTATCAATTATAAAAGGTCATTAAAAAAAATAAAAACATGAAATTTTTTCAATATAAAGAAAACAATAAATTAAAAATAGGAAAAATTATTTTACATTTTTTTCTTTTGATGTTTATTGTGGAGGCTTTATCATCAACATTTGGAATAGTTAGGGCTGGTGAAAGAGGGGTTTTATTGACATTTGGAGCTGTGAGTGGGAAGGTTTTAGGCGAAGGTCTTTATGTTAAAATTCCATTTGTTCAAGAGGTTAAAATTATAGACATCAAAATACAAAAAGAACAAACAGAAGCAGAAGCCGCGTCGAAAGATTTACAGATAGTAAAATCTGTTATAGCTTTAAATTTTCATGTCAATTCGGATTATGTTTCTAAAATATGGCAAGAAGTAGGAAAAGATTATAAAGAAAGAATTATAGACCCTGCTATTCAAGAAGCAGTAAAGGCATCTACGGCTAAATTTACAGCAGAAGAATTAATTACAAAAAGAGAACAAGTTAGAGAAGATGTTAAATCTTTATTGAAAGAAAAATTATCAAGTAGAGGAATAATCGTAGATGAATTTAATATTATTAATTTTGATTTTTCAAAATCATTCAATGATGCGATTGAAGCGAAGGTTGTAGCCGAACAACAGGCTCTTGCCGCTAAAAATAAATTAGAACAGATAAAATTTGAGGCTCAACAAGCGATTGAGGCTGCACAGGGTAAAGCAAAAGCAATACAAATCGAGGGTGAAGCTTTGCTAAATACGCCACAAATTATAGAATTGAGATGGATTGAAAAATGGAATGGTCAAGTTCCTACTTATTGGGGACAAGCCACTCCTTTTATAGGAATAGGTCGTTAAAAATACGGGCGGGGGCGTTCGGGGTTCGGAGGTAGTTCTACTTCTTTCCACGAGCGTGGAAAATAAAAAGTCCCGATTTTATAAATTATTTTTCGGGTTTAGGAATTACCGCAACGACGCCCCGGCTCGGTTCAAAAAATGTTAAAAATAGAAGAAAAATTAGAAAATGGTAGACAATATTTTTTGATTTATTCCTGTGGTGAATGTGGTTGTGAGGTTTTGGTTCCGGGTGGATTTCCTATTCCAGAACTTTATTGTCTTTGCAAAAAACCTATGGAGTTAGCGTCGGAGATATGGCTAAAAAAAGATGAATAAATTAGTTATAAAACAAGAGGATTTAAAAGAATACACTGAACTTATAGAGGAGTGTAAAAATGTGATTTATATCAAATCTTTCAGCCAAGCGATGGACGAGATTGAGAAAAGACACGAAATCGGGCGGTTGATTATAACTTCTCCTCTTTATAAGAAATACGGCAAGGGAACAAGTTCCATTTTGGAAAGGGTTGGAAAAGATTTACAAAAAGGAAAAAGCTGGATTTATGAGAGCATAAAGTTTTATGAAAAATATCCTAACTTAAAAGAATTTATAAGTAGATTTAAACCAGAGAAGCAAGTTATCCGCTGGGCGGATGTAAGAAAAGAACTTCCATCTCCGAATGGTTGCAAGCATTTAAATACAGAAATAGAAACAATAGAGATAACTCGCACAAGGTGTGTGGATTGTGGTAAGGTCTTAGAAGAACAAAAAATAAAAATATGAATTGGGAAAAAGAAATAGAAAATTATATTCCTCCAATGCATCCAAGAATGCTTAAGGAATTAAAATTGTTTATTCTTCGAATTCGTCGAGACGATATTCAGAGTTTAATTGAGTGGGTAGAAGAGAATAAAAAAGAATTATATGACGAAATAAAGATGATTGATGAAGATATTTTTAAAATAAGAAAAGAAACAGAGTTCTTTAGAAAGATAGTCAAAGTGAATAGTGATAGCGATATGAAATACGCACTTGCTTATAAAGATATTGTTTATGGGAAAATACAAGAAATAAATAAATTTATAAGACATCTTAAATCTCAATTAGAAAAATTAAATTAAAATTATGAAATCTTTAAAAAAAACAAACGCTTGGAAATGGTTTGCTTTATACATAAAAGAAAGAGATAATTGGACTTGCCAAGTTTGCGGAAGAAAAGGCAAAGGACGATTTATGAATGCGGGGCATTTTATACAGGCTTTCGGACATAATTCGGTTTTCTTCGACGAACGCAATGTGTGGGCTGAATGTGTGAATTGTAACTTATGGGGCGGGGGAAGACCAGAAGTTTTAAGAGAACTGATTATAAAAAAATACAGCAAAAAAGCAGAAGAAGAACTTTGGAAAAAAGCTCGGGAAGTAAAACAATTCACGAAAGTGGAATTAGATGAAATTGCAAAGATTTATAAAAAAAAATACGAGGAACTTTTAAAGCAAAAAGGTCGGGAAAAATAAAAAAATATGGGATTTTTTAATAGGGATGAATTTAAAAAAATAATTCAAAATGAAAAAGTTGGAGAAATAATTAATGAAAAAATTAAAGAAATTATAAAAGAGCAAATAGAAAAATCTAAAAAGGATTTATTTGAAGAAGAGGTAGAAAAAGAGGCAAAAGAAATTTTAAGAAGATTTATACAAATATTATATGATAAATATAATAAAAGATTGCAAGATTTAAAATTGGACCAAATAAGTGTTGTTCAAAGAAATGAAGCTATTTATAGAATACCAGAATCACCAGAAAAAGTAATTTATTTTAGGAATGGTATTGAAAAAAGTTTTGTTGTTTTTAGTGATTTATTAGAAGAGCTTAAAGAAAAATTTTTAGCTAACTAAGGATTTTTAATTTTAAAACAAAAAGGTCGGGAAAGTAAATTAAAACTATGGAAAAAGGTGATAAAAACATAATAGAATATATGGAAATAATTCTGACGATAAGAATGTTTGATTTCTTAAATAAAGAGGTTGAAATTTCATTAAGAAATGGTAGTATTTTTGTTTCTCGAACAGAAAACTTGCGGGCTATTCTAAGAGAATTAAAAAAGAAATATAATTTTGATTTTTCTTATGAAAATCGCTTAACTGATGTTATATTCATATTTATTTTACCTAATAAAAAAGTAAATAATTTTAAAAAAGATTTTAAAAAAATGCTTAAATTATTAGAAAAAAAAATTATACATAATAATGTTGTTTTTCAGGAAGCTATAAAAGTTAAAATTCCATTGTTAAAACAAAAAGGTCGTTAGAACTTAATCAAGACTAAAGAGAATAAAATTATGAAAAAAGAAAAATATTATTATTTAACCTTTGATATTGGTTGTTTAGAGTGCGGAGAGGCAAGTTCTGTAATTGGAATTTTTAAAACAAAAAAAGAAGCGGAAAAAGCTATTAAAAAATATATTACTAATGAACCAAATGAATTTGGAACTGTTTGGGGGAGAAAAGAGTGGAAAGGGGAACACGAATGTAAAATTTTTAAAATTAAATTTAAATTATAGTAAAAGGTCGGGGAAAATAAAATAATAAAATGGAATATCAAATTAAAAAAGTTTATACAGGAGAAGTAATTGTTGAAGGTGAGGCGGATACTTTTCAAGAATTTATTGAAAAAAATAAAGATAAATTATATCGGGCTAATTTGATTAAAGTTGATTTGAGTAATTTAGATTTGTCCGGAGCAAATTTAGCAGAGGCAAATCTATTAGGAGCAAATCTTTCTGATACAAATTTGTCCGGAGCAAATTTAGCAGAGGCAACATTAGTAGATGCAGATTTATCTGGGGCAAATTTAATAGGGGCTAATCTATCTGGAGCGAATTTGCACGGTGCAAAATTATCATCAGCTAAAATATTGTTAAGTCAAAGGGATATGTTATTAGAAACATTAGATGTAGGATTGATAAATGCAAGTGAAGATTTTATGAAAAATTTAGATATAAGATTAAATATGATGAAAGTCATTGTTTCAAGGTTAAGGCTTTATATTAAACAAGATATTACAGAAAGTGAAATAGAGGATATTTATAAATATTTAGAAAAATTAGATAACATATTAGACGAAATTCAAAGGTCGTTTTGAATTAAAAAAACTATTAAGAAATGATAATTGATAATACTGTTCATATTTATGGCGAAAAATGGAATTTTATAATTGGTTTTGTTCCGGTTTATTGGGAAAAAAATACTTTCGAATTTCATCTGGGGTTTTTCAAAATTATAAAACCACCAGAAATAGGAATGTCCATTACAACAGCACGTTATAAAGGTTTTTGGATAAGAATTCCATTCAGGGGATTTGGTATTTCTATACATTTTTGAATAAAAGGTCGGAATTAAAAATTAAATAAATATGGAAGAATTTAAAAATAAAATAAAAAATATAGTAGCTTTTTGTATTTTAATGCAAAATGATGGCGGTATTCTTGAAAAACACCCTGATTATATTATTGAAAAATTTAAAAGATATTGTCTTTCTGAACATCCTCACGAATACGAGTGGGGATTAGATATACACAATAGAGGAATTTTAGATTCTTGGATAAAAAAATGGCTTAAAGAATAAAGGTCGACTTTAATTAAAATAGTTAAAAATTATGAAAGAATTCTGGAAAAAATTTAATATAAAAATATCAGAAAAAGACTTCACCGTGCTCGGTTTATTTTGGGCTATGATATGGAGGTTTTATGCGATTTTGTTCGTAGTATATATTGTTTTAAGATTTTTAGAAGCAATATTTAGCTAAGATGATTAAATTATATTCAATTAAAGAGTACGCTAAAAAGAAAAGAATAACACGGCAAGCAGTATTAAAAAGAATAAAACAAAATAAATTAAAAGCAATAAAAATTGGTGAATTTTGGGTTGTAATAGAAGATTCCACGGAGTGGAAACAACTGGGTGTTTAGACTTGCTTAATCTTGCTTAATCTTGTTGGAAATCCCCCTTTGTGGGGGATTTTTTTGTTTATTTTTTTATAAAGAGTGAAAGGTCGTTAATTTAAAATTAAAATGAAAAAAATAGATAAACTTGTAATAAAAAGAATGAATGAAATAGAGCAGGAAGCAATTAACAGGTTTTTAGAAAAATCAGATATAGATTTAACTGAATGGATGACTGAAAAGGAATTAGCAGAATATAAAGAACTTTTTTTGGTCTATTGGGGGGAAGATGCTTTTAAAACAAGATTTGGAGAAAATTAAAGGTCGTTAAATTAAATTAAAACTATAATGAAAAAAATAATTTTATACAGACACGGAGACTTGGGGATAGTTCCAATAGATGAATTACCTCAAAATTTAGTCGAGGTTGGAGGAGATGAATATGTGTTAGCCCGTGGGGAAACTACTGGTCATCGGCACATAATCGTTAAAGAGAGACCAGAAACCGAAATTAAAATATATCAAGACAGCGAAGGTCGTCATTATTTAAAAATAGAAAAAGGAAATGCAGTTATTACGCACGAAGAGCACCAACCAATAGTTCTTCAACCCGGAATTTATATTCAAGACATCCAAAGAGAGTTCGACGAATTAGAAGAATTAAGAAAGGTAATTGATTAAAAAAATATGAATACAAAACAACAAAGAATTAAATTTTTGAGAAAACAATTTCAAATGCTTGGTAAAAATAGGGAGAATTTAGGGTTTGCTGTAAATGAATTGAACGGTGTTTTGTCTAAAAGACGACGGGTGGTAATCATCAAAAAATGGTCTGAATTGGGGTATGAATTGAGGTCTGGATTGTGGTCTGAATTGTGTTCTGAATTGTGGTCTGAATTAGGGTCTGAATTGGGGTCTGAATTAAGGTCTGAATTCTGGTCTAAATTGTGGTCTGAATTAAGGTCTGAATTAAGGTCTGAATTAAGGTCTGAATTGTGGTCTGAATTAAGGTCTGAATTAAGGTCTGAATTGTGGTCTGAATTAAGGTCTGAATTGGGGTTTGGACTGGGGTCTGAAGCTTGGGAGTATTACGAAAATAATTGGGTTTTATTCATTAACGAATTTTATCCAAATTTAAAAGTTTTGCAAAAAAATAAAAATAAAATAGAAGCAATTAGAAAAATTGTGGAAGCGGGCAATGCTTATATTTGGATATCAAAGACAAAACTTTATATTTTGCCTTTCCCAGAAGTTCATTTGAGTGAAAGCAAACAATTGCACAATCTTAATGGTTACGCTCTAAAATGGCTCGATAAGGAAACTTACTGGATAAGCGGGGTAAAATTTAATAAAGATTTGTGGGAAAGAGTTGTTAATAAACAACTTTCAGCTATCGATATTTTAAAAATAAAAAATCAAGAGCAAAAAATAGTTGCCTTGAAATTGTATGGTTGGGATAAGATTTTAGCGGAACTAAAACCGAAAATCCTTGATAGAAAAGGATTGCTAATAAACGGCGAGATTTTAGAGCATCAAGTATTAGAGGTTAGACAAGACGGCTGGACGGGTAGATTTTTGAAGTATATTTGTCCATCGACTAAAAAAGAAGGATTGCTCCGAGTAGACCATCGAACAGACGAAACTAAAACAGTAGAAGGAGCGAGGGCTTGGGGATTTAAACCAATGTTGACTTTTTTAAAAGCAGATAGTTTAGAATTTAAAAAGGAAACATAAAAAAATAAAACAATGAAATCCTTATAAATAAAAATATGTTGGAAAAGTTATTTATAGGTCTTTTCATAGTAGGAATTGCAAACGCTCTTTATAAGATAGCATTGCTAATTGAATGGAATTTAACACATCCGCAAGATTGGGGCTTGTTTTTCGGACTTGTAATAACTTGCCTAATCTTGTGGTGGGATTTAAACAGGAAATAAAAAAATGAAAAATTTTATAGATATAAAGGTCGGTTAAAAAAAATAAAAAAAAATGGAAGAAAATTTAAAAAAACAAGCATTATCAATATAATTGAATTTTTAGCGTTGTTGTTGTTTTTTATAGAAGTATGGCTTTTTGCGTGGTTTATTTACTTAAAATAAAAAAAATGCAAGATAATAACATAATTGAAAAAATAAAAGACGGGGCGGTTGTAGTTTTGGCGGTATTGGTAAGTCTTATAATCTATATTATAGAAAAAATAAAAGGTCGTCAAAATAAAAAATAAAAAAATGGAAAAAAAATATTATGATGACAATCAATGCGTGTATTGTGGGAGATATGAGAATGAAAATGCGTCAGATGAGTGGGGGTGGTTTGAATTAGACGATGAAGGCGACAAAGTATGTCCGAGATGTTTTTCGAGACTTAAACGATTAGAAGATTAAAATAAAAAAAAACAAAAAAGCGGTGAGTTAGAAAAACGAAGCGAAGCGGAGGGCTATAAGTGGCATCCTCCGCTTTTTATTCTAAAATTTGTTTTTAAATTCGCTTTTTCTCCTGACTTTTGCTCCTGAAATATAAGAACGCGGGGCTTTTGGCTCCTGGCTTTTACTCCTAAAACTCTAAAATTTAGGGCTTTTAGGTTTTAGTTTAAAAAAACTCTTATAAAACAAGGCTTAAAAGGCAATCTGCAAGTGTCGCAAAATATGCATTTTACGACAGATACGGGGAGGGATACCTTTGGGGTTTGAGGAAAAACGGAGACAGATACCCCTCAGAAAATATACAAGACATTTCTCGGTCTATAAACCAAAATTTTACTTTAAACCTTAAATCTCAGAAAATATATAGGATATTTTTTAACTTCTAAATTAAAACTTTGAACCCTAGAAAATATATAGAACTTTTAACAACTACTCTAATCTTTTTTTTCCAGAAAATATGCAAGACATTTCTCAGTCCTTAATTCTTTGTTTAATCTCTTTATTCAGAAAATATTTGTCTATTTTCCCCTATCCCGAATTCTTGGCTTTTTTTCTTGACTTTTTCCTTGACTTTTTAAAAGTATTAACTATAATAAAATCAAATGGAACAGGAAGAAAAACTTAGAAAAACTTTTGACTTGTTTATAAAATTTATCTTCGGGAAAGATGTTAATTTAGATTTCACTATTGAGAAACACCGCTCGGTGAAAGATGGTTATGTGATATTACTTCCGAGAAAATCTTCTGAATTAAATCATATAGTAGGTCGGGGCGGGCAAACTCTTTCTGCTATTAATAAAATTTTTGGAGTTTGGGGATACCGCAATAATATTTTCGTTGTTATTAAACAAAAAAGAGATGAGCAAGGAATTGGAAATGAGACCCCTGCCGAAGGGTTATAAGGAAATGAAAAAGAAATTACGGGACGCTAAAAAAGAATTACGGTCAGAAGTTAAATTAGATAATGGAGATGGTAATTTAATGGGCATTCCAGAGGGAACTGTTAGATTAGCAATTGCTGAAAATGATAAAGGAAATCCTAAAATTTTAAATGATATTATGGCTAAGATACAACAGGTTGTTGATGCTATGAATTCAAAGAAAATAGAGGAAGCTAAATTACCTTATCTCGGTTCAACTTTAAAATCTTTGGTGCAAGCTTATCACTTTATCAATATAACTTTAGGGATTTCAAATTTTGTTTCTCCTCCAGAGATGGAGAATATCCCAGATGACCCGGACGAGATTATAGAGAAAACAGCTGAAGTAACTTTGAAAGTTAAAAGGAAGTGGGATAAAGGTAAGTAATTTCCACTTCGTGGAAACTTCAATATGAATTTAGAGCTTTTTGAACAATACCTTCGTAGTGAAACTTATTTGAAAGCGGCTAAAGAAAAGCTGGCTTTTTATAATATTGATTTTAGAAATGCTTTAACTCGTTTAGAGTGGTGGAATAGACTTAGGAAAGATATAGTTGATTTTTCTAAGAAATGTATAATGGTTTATGAACCAAGAGGAAAAACTACAAAAGATGTTATTTTGGTTCCTTTTGATTATCAGATAGATATTTGGAAAAAATTAGATGAAGTTTATAAAACAGGCGGTGACTTATTCATAGAGAAATCAAGAGATTTGGGTGTAACTTACTCTGTTTTAGTTTGGGTTTTACATAAATGGTTATTTGAACCCGGTTTTACCGCTCTTTTAGGTTCAAGGAAAGAGGAGGAAGTAGATAATCGTTTGCCAAGTTCTTTATTTGGTAAATTAAGATATATGTTTTATGGTATGCCTAAGTGGTTAGCTCCGAAAGGGTTTAAAAAAAGAAATAACGACTCTCATATGAAATTCTCTAATCCTGAGAATGGTTCTGTAATTGAAGGTGAATCTTCTAATCCTAATTTTTCTCGTGGAAAAAGAGCATCTATAATTATTGCCGATGAAATATTTTACTGGCCTTATATGAAAGAATCTATTAAAGCAATGTATGATGCTTCGCCTACAAGGATTTTTATTTCTACTTCAAATAAAGATGCTTTTGCTAAAAGGTTTGTAGAATCTTTAAGAGCACAAGATAGAGTTTATACAATTCCTTGGGATAAAAATCCTTTTAAAGATAAAGAGTGGTATGAACAAGAAAAAGTTAAAAGAGGTTCTATTTCAGAAGCTATAACTTCTGAGTTGGATATATCTTATGATATATCTGTTGAGGACGCTTACTATCCAGAATCTTTTGGTTGTGAAATTAGACCGCTTCAATATGACCCGAACTACCCTCTTTATATAGGTTTAGATACTGCTGCTTATAAAGATTACACTGCTATGATTTGGGCTCAATTTATAGACGGCGAACTTCGTGTTCTACACTCTCTTTTAACTCACGGGAGATTAATGCCTAATAAAAATCTTATTGATTGGTTTTTGCCTTTCTTTTCAAAGAATATTCCTTTAAATGATAAACAATGGTATGAATCTTGGGAATTAGCTCTTTTAGAGAAAGTTAGAACTTATAATGACCCATTTATGATTTGCGGTGAATCTAATCTTAAAATGTCTCCGCAGGTTATAGGTAAATCTTGGGATTCTTATTTAAATGAAGTATTTAAATCTTACAAGTTGTCTATATTCATAGATACGAACGATGATAAAATAGATTATTCAGAAAGAAGGAGGGCAGCTTCTAATTTCTTAAAGGTCGCAGTTTTTAATAAAGAAGATAGTGCTATAAATTGTTTAGACGCTATCCGCTCTACAAAGAAAGTATTTGTAGAAATTGCAAGAGACAATAAAGTTAAGCCAAAAAACTTTCCGGGAGATAAAGATTTGAGAGCTGCTTTTGAAAATCTTTGTTGTTCTCTTGAAAAACAAAATTTCAGTTTTAGAGTAATTAATTATGCAAGTTAAACTTCAAAAACTTATTGACTTATTTAAAAGAAAGAATTATGATATAGACATAAAATTTTATAAAACTTCTAATATGTATGTTTTCTTTTGGAATGGTTTTGTTGTTGGAAAATATAAATTAGATTATTTCTATAAACTTCCAAACGAACAAATTTGGGAAACAACTATAAGAATGATTTTAAAATTAAAACAAATTTTTAATAGTCATAGTTATGGAGATAAAAAAACTATGAAGTCGATTTTTATAAATAAAAATTATGCAGGAGAATGATAAAATAGTATTAGAAAATATTTATAGGCCGTCACTAACTGAACTTGATGTTATTCAAAGAGTATACTCAAAATACTACAAATGGAGAACGAATTTAACAACTTCTTGGCCTCAGTTTGAAGGAATGTCTGTTAAAGAATATATTAAAACCGCAAGAGAAAAATTTAATGGGATTTTACCTCTTAATCCATTAGTTGAAAGAAAACCCTATGTTTCAAAAGAGTTTAGAAATACCGCCGAACAAGTTGTAACTTTTGTTTCTAACTTGTTGCAAAATCCAGAATTTTACGGCGAGGAAGGATTAGATCAAAACATTGCTGTTTTTTTAAATGCTTTAATTAAAAAAATTAGAAACGGAACTAAATTTAAAATTCAAGATGCTTTTCACTTTTTACAAACAATTATTGATGGGACTGGAATAGTTTATGTTTCTTGGAACCCAAGAAAAAGAAAATTAAAAAATATAAAATACTTTAATGAAGAAACTGGAGAAATTGAATTTGATGAAAAAACAATTTCAGATAATTCTATTGAGGAGATATGGATTGACCCATTAGATATTTTTATACCTAAAATCTTTGAACCGGACATAGATAAACAAGGAGAACTTATTTGGAGAAAAATAATGACTTGGTCTGATTTTAAGAGAAGATATGGGAAATATACTCTTAATAAATATGTTTATCCCGGACAAAAACTTGCAGAGAGTTCTATTTTTTCAGAGATGTTAGATAAAGCAATTTTAACTTCTGAAAAAATTGAAATTATAAATTATTACAACACAGAGGAAGATGAGTATGTTATTCTTGCTAATGGAGTATTTCTAAATCCTGTAAACGCTAAAACAAGGAAGTCAATGGTGTCTCCACTCCCGTGGAATCACAAAGAACTTCCTTTTGCTAAAACAATTTATCGCTTTACTTCACCGGCTTTGTTTTGGGGAGCATCTTTAATGCATTTAGTTAAAGATGAAGTTGAAGCTTTTAACAATTTGATTGAAATGTCTCTTGATAGAGTTTATCGAGCAATTAATCCTCCTATTGTAACAAATGATTATAGCGTTCCAAATAATATTAAATTAGAATCCGGGAAAATTTATGTTTCTCGTGGAGATTGGAAAGAATTGCAGATGTCTCCTCTTGACCCGAATGCTTTCAATGTTTCGTTGTTGCTTCAAAACCAAATTACAAGAAATACTACTCCATTAACTCCACCAACACCAAATACAAGACAACCTCGTTCTGCTTCTGAAATTATTTCAAGACAACAAAGAGAGTTGCAATCTTATCAAACACAAAAACTATTTTATCAGGACTTATTAGAACAAAAAATATGGCTTGCTGTTTTTAATGGTATTCAGTATTTAACCGCTGATGTTACAAAGAAAATGGTTGGTAAAGAAAAATTTGAAAAAGTTTTAATGGTTGACCAAATTCAAACTCCCGTTGGATTATCGTCTGTAAAAGTTAAAATAAAAGGAACTAATGAACCGCTTTCTAATCCAGTTGAATTAGCAAGAGAATCAATCTTAGAATCAATTCAAAATAAGAAAAGAGTTGAAGTTGTTGAAATATCGGTTGATGCTTTACAGAATTTGAAGTTTGATGTTTCTGTGAGATTTGATGTTGAAAACACCCCAGAACTTAAAAAAGTTTTATTTATGAATTTTATTCAACAATTATTTACTTTATTCCCCGATATAGGAATAGACAAAAAGAAGGTAGCATTAAGATTATTTGAGGTTTATAATGAGAATCCAGCTGATTATCTTTCAGATGAAGTTATCCCCTCTCTTTTCTTAAAAGAACCGCAACACCTTCAACAACCCGGACAACCCGGACAATCTTTACCACAACAATTAGTTCAAGCACAACAAACTGGTCCAACATCTGGTCCGATGGGAGCAATGATTAAACCAAATTTAACTGATATATTAACACAATTACAATGAGAAAGTTTTTAATTAAATTATTTTCAACAAATGAATTAAAAAAAGAAATTCTTAAAAGAGAATTTATTAATGATGCTCCAAATTTAGATTTTGGAGAAATAAAAAATCTTTGGCAAAAAATATTTAAAGAAAATCCAAAAATTGTAGATTTTATTAAATTTAGAAAAAATCAGCTTCTTTATTCTTTAATTTCTGGTGATTCATCAAATAAGGACGATATAGCAAGAGTAATATCAGAGTGGTCTATGATTGAATCTTTATCACAAGATTATCCAGATTATATTGAAGTTAAAGAAGAAGAACCTCAAAAAGATATAGAATCGATTTTTGAAAAACTTAAAGGTCGTTTTATAAATAAATAAAATGCCATACAAAATAGTTAAAAGAGGAAATAAATATCTTACGGTTAATAAACAAACTGGAAAAATTAAAGGGAGGCACGCTTCTAAAAAGAAGGCGGTTGCCCAAATGAGACTTCTTTATATGGTTGAATCTGGTAAAAAACTAACTAAAACTAAAAGGTCGAAAAAGAGAAAATAAACATATGAAAAATAAGAAAGAAAAGAAATCCAAAAAACAAACTTCTAAATATAATTCTGGATTAAAAACTAAATTAAAGGCCTCTGGAATGTTAAAATAATATGGCTAAAAATAAAGTTTCTATTTCAATGAAAAAATTGCCAACGGTAAAACCCGTTTCTATGAAGGCACCGAAAATCAAGATTACTGTTGGTAAAATTGGAACAATATCATCTTTTGGTAAAAAGATAAAAATTCCAAAAATAAAATCTTTTAAAAAATAATTTGACTTGACTTGAATAAATTACTTGCTATAATAATTTCAAGGGTCGCCACCTTTTGGGCGTTAGGTCTATAAATGCGTCGTCGGCATACGGACGAAATAAAAACTATGGATAAAGAACTTGAACAAAAACTCGAACAAGAAATTTCTGATTTAGAGCAAAGAAAAGATTCAGATGAGCAGAAACCAGAAGTCGTTGAAGCTCTTGATAAAGAGATAGAAAGGAAAAAGAAAGAGTTATATGAACTTCGTGAATCTATAAGACAGATTAAGAGCGAAAATGAATCTTTAGTTTCTAAACTCCAATCAGAGAATCTTGATGAGGCTCTAAACAGAATTTCTAAAAAATATAGTCTTCAAGATGAAGACAAACAGAAACTTATATCGGAATTTACTGCAAGATATAAAGATGTTGTTTCTGTTGAAAAAATGGAAGGAATTCTTTCTGCATTATATCTCTTGAATCACCCAGAACAGCTCAAAAAAATTGAGCAGTTCAATGATAAAGTTCAAGAAAATATACAGAATAAGATTGAGCAAGATATATCAAGCAGTTCTGATTATTCTCCTTCACAGGATACAGAAACGCTTACACCGGAGGAAATGCTTTTAGCTAAACAATATAATATCAAACCAGAAACATTACTTAAAATGAAAAAGGCTCAACCAGAAGAATTCCTTACAAAAAACGCTAAAAAATTAAATTACTAAATTTCTTTTAAAACTCTGTAAAGGTCTTTAATATTTTCTAGATATGATTAGCGTTAAACAACAGGGTTACAGAGAATTTCAACTTGGACCCTATTTATTAGGTTCATCTCTTACTGTTAATGTTGGTGATGCTGTTGCTTTTAGTGATGCTGCTGCTACTGCTGGAACACTTACAAATGCCACAGCAAAAGTTGCTGGAACAGCATATGTTGTTGGTGTTGTAACACAAATAGTTGATAAAGATGGAAATCCATTTTTAGCATCAGATGGGACAGAATTAAAAAGCGTTACAACCGGAGCATCAAATACAACATATTATGCAATGATTGTTCCATCTATGAAAGGTTTTCTTATGGAATTTGATGTCAATGCTACATTAGGAACAACAACTGGTTCTAATAAACCGGGTGGATACTTTAATTTAGCAGATGCAAGAACTATTGCTGAAAACAGCTATGTTGCTGCTGGTGCCGCTGGTTCTCCTAAACAAGTTTTTAGTTTAGGACCAGTAATTGACCCAGTAACAGGAGCTGTATCAACAAACAAAATTCTTGGTTTCTTCACTCAATCAGTTCAAGCATAAAATTACTTACTTTAACTTTTATAAAGGTCTTATAACATAAAAAAATATGATTGTTCGTTCAGATATTTCACAGTTTCTTCGGGGAATGCGTGCCAAGTTCTTTGAGGTTGTTGACCAAGGAAAAGAACAAGCCAGCAGATACGATATGGTTTCCTTATTCGAAGCAAAACCAGAATTAGGACCATTAGTTCAAAGATTAGGAGCTGAAGGAGAACAAAAAAGAGAATTCACCTTCACAACTGGTTTGTTAGGATACCTTGAACCAACCGGAGAACTTGAACCATTCAAAGAAAAAACATACAAAACAGGATATATCACAGCTGTCCAACCGTATAAATTCACATCAAGAATAAAGGTCTCAAGAGAAGCAGTAGAAAAAAGAGCTCCAGAATACGCTTCAGCATTAGATGAAGCTTCTAAGCTCTTGGCTACAGCTACTCTTACATTGTCAAAGCATACTTGGGATTTGTTCAATAATTTAAGAACAGCCCCAGCTTCATTACCAAATCAATTATTTGCTTACAATGATGGAGTTAAAATTGCTTCCGTTGCTCACCCATTAAGAGGTGGCGGAACAGTTTCTAACTGTTTAGCATCATCTCCTGCTTTATCTGTTGATGCTTTGGAAACAGCTTTACTTTTGGGATACAACACAAAAGATGATACCGGCAAACCAATGCCATACTTCTCTGCCCAAAAGTATTTAGTTGTAAATCCGGCATTAGCAAGAAAAGCAAGAGAAATTGCTTTAACTGATAACACTCCATATACTACAAACTTTGTAGCTAACATCTTTAGAGGTATCTATGATGTTATTATTTCTCCGTTTATTATTTCCACAACTCAGTGGACATTAGTAGACGGAACATCATCTCCAATCAGACAAGTTGTCTTTAAAGATATTACACCAGAAGATTGGTTTGATGAAAATGTCAAAGGATATGTCTATGATGTTGAAGCTCAATGGAGAGTTGGAACAGTTGATTTCAGAGGGATAGTTCATTCAGTTGGTGATGCTTCTACGATAACAGACTAGTTATTAATCCCCCCGCTGGTATCCCCAGCGGGGGGTTTCTGAAAAATTAAAAAAAATTAAAAAAGTCGTTAATTAATTTAAAAAAAATGTATTACATAAAAAATACTTCGGACCAAACATTAATTGAACCGGAAACAAATTTAAGAGTTGAGCCAGGTGCTTGCAAACAATTCAAAGATGAAATGCTGTTTCTTAGGTTTACTGCTGCTTTTAATGGATTATGCGAAGTAATTACAGAGGAACAATATAATCGTTGGCTTGCTTCTTTTGGTCAATTAGGTGCTGAATATGGAAAATTAGCACAGAAAGCAAAGGAAGAACAAGTTCAAGAAGAAACTCAAGAAGAAACTCAAGAAGAAACTCAAGAAACAGAAGAAGCACCAAAAAAGAAAGGTCGTCCAAAGAAACAATAATATGCAAACAATTCAGTTTAAAAGTGATGTCACTGTTTTAAAAGCAAATAATTTATCTCCGATACCGGTTGGAGAAAACAATGCTGTTGCTGTAATAGATATTAAACCCGGAGATGAATTGGTTAAATATTTACAATCTCAAACGCAAGGAAATTTAAGATTTAGCGTTACATTAGGAAGTTTAACCGCTGTTCATTTTAAAATCTTTTCTTATACCGCAGGAGTATCTGATTCTATATCTTTTGTTCAAACCGTATCTTCATTTTCTGGTTCTGTTGAAACAATTTCTCCTGTTGATAGAAAAGTTACAGCAAACGGAGATTATGATTATTACTTTACTATTTCCGCTAATGACGGAATAAAGGTCATTGTTTGGGGCGATGGAACTAACACTGGAAGTTCTTTAACAAATATCCATCTCGCTCTAAGAACTAACTAATATGGCTATTTCAAATCCAGTTGCAAGTCCGGGTGGATACCAAATAATGCAAAGTGGTTCAGCGATTATAAATTCTGGAACTACTTTTGTTAATGTTTCTATTTTAATGCCAGATGCGAATTATACTGTTTTAACAGAAGTTGTTGGTCTTGGTTTAACTATTTTCATTTCAAACAAAACTGCTTCATCTTTTAGAATTAACTGCACTTCTCCTCCCGCTTCTAATACAACAATTAATTGGGTTGCGATTAAGTTTTAATTAATTTATGAACAAAGTTGATAAAATATTCCTCCAAAAGGAATCGAATATTTTGGAAAAGGAATTAAATATTTTGTCAGATAAAATAAGTCAAGAAGCAAAAAAACTTGATGAATTAAAATCATCTATAAAAGCAACCGAAGAAGAATATGAACAAAAAAAAGAATTTATCTCTAAAATTATAAATTCCTTAGTAGATAAAAAACTTTCATTAGAAGATGAAATTTCTGAATTAGAAAAAAACAAAACAGAGCTAATTGAAACCTTAAATGATATTAAAAATAAAATAGAAATACACAGAAAAGAACAATTTGGTGTTTTAGAAAAAATTAAAAAGCATTCCTTAGAGAAAGATGAATTAGAGAAAGAGGTTGAAAAAACAAATAAAAAAATTTTATCTTTAAACGAAATTATAAGCAATCAAAAAGAACAAATAGAAGACCTTCGTGGAATTTATTCATCTTTATCTAAGGAGTTAGAAACCGCCAAGAAAGAATTAGAAAAAACTCTTGAATTAAATGAGAAGTTTAAAAAGCAGAATATTGAAATTGGAAAAGAAACTCAAAGAATGTTAGATACTCAAAAAGATTTATTAGAATTCCGCCAACAACTTTATGATAAAGAGAAAGAACTTAAACTCTGGGAACGAGACCTTTCTGTTATAGAAAAAAGGTTAAAACCAGAGTATATCAAAATTTATAAAGAATGGTCGGTTGATAAAAGTAAATATTCAAGAATAAATGGCACAGAATAATTTAGGAACAGTTCCAGTTCAAATTGCTTCTCCTAGTTTAACTAGTGGTGAAGTTTTATTTATACAAGATTTAGCATCTGAATCTGCTTATAATGCTTCTAATGTTGTTAAGATGAATTCTAATAATGGCGGTTCTGCTTTACAAATTTTAAGAGTAAATTCGAGCGGTAATGCTTTAGAATGGGCAACTATTAATTTAGGAAGTGCTTATGATACAATTCAAAAGGAAGGAACCCCTCTTACTCAAAGAACTACTCTTAACTTTATTGGCGATGGAATAATCGCTTCTGATGATGCTGCAAATTCAAGAACTAATATAACATTAGACGCAACTTTAAATAGTATTTCTAATTTAGGAACAGCGGCTGATAAGATAATCTATACAACAGGAGTTGATACTTGGGCTGAAACAACTTTAACTACTTTTGGTAGAAGTTTAATAGATGATGCAAATGCTGCTGATGCAAGAACTACATTAGGACTAGGAGACCTTGCCGTTGAAAATTCTCCATTAGCAGTTGCAAAAGGAGGAACGGGAGCAACAACCGCTGCCGGAGCAAGAACAAATCTTGGCTTGGTTATTGGAACAGATGTTCAGGCTCACAGTGCAAATTTAGATATCTGGGCTACAAAAACTCCACCTTCTGGTGAGGTTGTAGGAGATACAGATAGCCAAGTAATTTCGAATAAAAATATTCTTACAGGAATTAATGTTCAATCAGGAACTTCTTATACTTTACAATTATCTGATGCTGGAAAATTAATTCAGATGACTAACAATTCGGATAGCACCGTAACTATTCCAAGTAATTCAAATGTTCCATTCCCCATCGGAACTCAAATTACTATTCAAAAATATGGTAATGGAAATGTAACAATTTCTCCAGATACCGGTGTCTTATTTTCTGGACCATTAAGTATAAAAACTACGATTGAAGAATTGTTAGGAAAAAGAACAATTTTAAAAGTTAATACTAATGATTGGATTTTTTTATCTGATGGCAGAACTTATCCCCGTCAAAATATTCAAACTTCTCCAACCTCAATTTGGCCTTTCAAAATAAATTATGATGAATACTATGTTACCGCTTTAGCTAATGCTATAACTATAAATAACGCAACTTCTCCTTCTGTTGGTGATACTTTTGTTATTTATTTAACAGATAACGGCACGGCACGGTCTATATCTTGGGGAAGTCATTATTATGGAATTGGCGGTGATTTACCGACAACCACAACGGCAAATAAGACAATGGAGATAATTATTAAATATGTTGGAGCTTCAAAAGCTTTGGTGTCGTTTAATAATCAAGTATAATTATGCTTTCGGGTTGGCAATATAGAAAAAAAATAACAATTCAGGGTAGTTCTGGTGCTGGGACAAATTATCAGGTATTATTGAAGGTTGGCGAGAGTTCGGGGGCGAGTGGATATAATTTTCATTTAGAAGGATTATCTGCTAATTTTCCTTCAGGAGAAAATCAGGGTGGTGATTTGCGATTTTGTTATTCTCCTGATACTGAAATTTTAACCGAAAATGGATGGGTTTTATTAAAAGATTTAGTTGAAAAAAGAATAAGGATTAGAGTAGCAACATTAAATCCACAGACAAATAAAATTGAGTTTCATTATCCAATTGATTATCAAAAATTATATTTTAAAGGCAAATTGTTTCACCAAAAAGGACGAAGTATAGATTTATTGGTTACACCAGAACATAGAATGTGGGTTAGAAAAGAATGGAGTGCAAGAAAAAAGAGAAAATTTGAGATAATTCAGGCAAGAGATTTACCAAGACATTATCAACTTCAGGTTTCTGCCGATTGGGATGGAATAGAAAAGAAATGGTTTATTTTACCAGAGGTTGAAAGAATAAATGGATGGAGACGAAAAGAATTTTTATCAGCCAAAAAGATTTTAATGGATGATTGGTTAAAATTTTTTGGTTTTTGGTTGGCAGAAGGAAGTGTATTTAGGGATAGAAATAAATATGTGGTAGCGTTACAACAAAAAGATATTAAAATTTTGGAATTTTTTCAAAAATTATTAAAAGAATGGGGATTTAATCCACATTTAAACAGAGAACAATTAAAAGTATGTAATATTCAACTTTATAGTTATTTATATCAATTTGGACACGCAGAAAACAAGTTTATACCTACAGAAATAAAAAACTTAAGTAAAAGACAATTAGAAATTTTATTTGAATGGATGGTAAAAGGGGATGGTCACAAAAGAGGTAAAAATATAATTTATTTTACAATTTCTAAACAATTAGCAGACGATGTTTCAGAAATTGCTTTAAAATTAGGATATAGTTGCTCTTTAAAAATAAGAAAAGGAGGAACATTAGCATTTGATAAATACAAAAGAAAAGAAGGTTATGTTTTGTCATTAACAAAAAGAGAAACAATTATAGTTAACAAAACTGATAAACGAGAATGGGTTGATTATAAAGGATTTGTTTATGATATTACTGTTCCTAATCACATAATATATGTTAGAAGAAACGGAAAACCAGTTTGGAGCGGGAATTGTTCAAGCGATGGTTCAACTTTATTAGATTTTTGGGTAGAAAAAGTTGTTGGGACCTCTCCAAATAGAACAGCTTATGTTTGGGTTGAGGTTTCAGAGGATTTAGGAACTAATAAGGATATTTATATTTATTTTGGAAATTTATCGGCAACAAACGCAAGCAATGGTTCAAATACTTTTATATTTTTTGACGATTTTGATTCTTTTAATAGTTCTAATTGGGATGCAACGGGTATAACTTATGGTGTTTCTAATTCTATAATTAATTTTCAAAGCAGCAGCAGTTATTCTTCCTGTTTAACATATAAAGTATCTACATTCTCTAATTTGAGAACAAGGTGTTTGGTTGCTTGCAGTGGAACACTCCCAGGAATTGGAAATATTATAACAAAAGCAAATTCAACAGCAAATAGTTTTATTTCTTTATATTTAGGAAGAATAGATAATAATGGTAATTTGGGTAGTATTGTATATGTTAATAGTAGTGGAAACTGGACAAATCTTACTAATCAGACAAAAACTATAACAGATGGAACTTATTATGTTGTTGATTTTTGTAAATATAATACTAATTTATTAATTAATATTTATAATCCAGATTATTCTGTTTTATTAAATTCTTCAACTACTCATAGCGCTTTGTCTTCTGGGTATTGTGGTATGTGGTCGCCGTGGAGTAATAAAACTCAATATGCTGATTGGTTTTTTGTTAGTAAATACATTTCCCCCGAACCAGCGTTTTCAAGTGCAGGAGCATTAGAAACATTATTATCTGCAAATCGTCGCCGTCTTTTACTTTCAATGTAATATGGAACAGATTTTATTACAAATTTTAGAAAAAAATATAAATATCCCGCAGTTGGTTGCGATGTTATTAGTTCTTTTAATTTTTTTAATTAAAACCCGCAAGACGAACGAAAAGATAGATTTAATTTCAGAAAATCACTTACACGAAATTTCGGGAAAATTAGATGAAATAAAAGGAGAGATAAAAGACGGCTTTAATAAATTAGATACTAAAATTTCAAAAGTCGCTGAGGATATAACAGTCATAAAAGACAGACAAAAGAGAAGATAATTTGATTTTTTAATAAAATGTTATACAATTTAATTATGAAAATATTTAAAACTTCCTCCGAGAAAAAACTTCAAAAATTCCTTAAAAAGTATAAAAAACTTTGTGATAAATATCATATGTTTATTTCTCCTATAATTATGTTTTATAAAGATAATAAAGAAATAACTGACCAAAAAGAACTTGAAGAAATAAGAAATAAAATTAATGAACTTCTTAAAAAAGATAATTTAGGCATATCAGTCAAGTTAATCATACAAGAAAAAGATGACAGTAAGTGATTTATTAACCCTTTTAAATGTTTATTTAGGTAAATTTAGCGGAGATACAACAGAAGAACAAACTGTTAAAATTAATTATTTAAATATTGTTAAAAATATTATAAGTGCTGAATTGGGTGTTCCTTTTTCAGAAAAAACACAGACAATTAATTTCTTACAAGAAAAAGAAAATTATCTTTTAAATTCAGATTTTACTGAGCCGATTTCTTTATCTTATGATGAATCTTTTGGCTCTTTATATGAAGATATTAATCAATCAGTAGAATTTGAATATTGCTATCCAGAAGATATTATTAAAAAACCAAAAGAAAGTTCTGTTGTGAGGTGGGCTATTGAACCTGCGAACATTCCACAGAGTGGAAAGTTGTCTCTTTTTATTAAAGCATTAGCAGTAAGAGGAAATTTAATAATTAACGACTGCGATGATGCAACTAATTGGTCTGTTTCTGATGATGCTACAAATTTAACAGTTGATACTTTAAAATTTCAAACCGGCTCTGGTTCTTTAAAATTTAAAATAGATGAAACTTTATCTACAAACCAGAGAGCAACTTTAAAACTTCAAAATCAGAATTTTGATTTATCATCTTATGTTAATCTTGGTAATTTCTTTATTAACCTCTATATGGTTGATACAACTGGATTGACTTCTGTAACTTTGAAATGGGGGCAAAATAGTTCAAATTATTATTTTGTTACCCAAACAACTAATGCTGACGGAACTTTGTATAATAATTCTTGGAATGAATTTGTATTTGATTGGAATAATGCTTCAACTGTTGGTTCTCCAACCGCTGACAATGTTTCTTATTTTGAAATAAATATAGATTATAACGAAACTACTTTTAACTCACCGCAATTTTGGAATTTAGATACCTTACAAATTATATCTCCTGATAGATTTGTTTTAAGATACTATTCAAATCTTTTAGTAAAAGACGGTTCAACTTCTGCTTTAAAAACAAAATTTGAAAATACTAATGATATTGCTTTATACGCAACAACAGACCCTTCATTAGGAGATTTGACAGCAAGAATTGCTGCTATGGCTTATAAGCCGTTAGTTAATGCCGAGCAAAATCAAACTGTATCTTTTATGAATTCTTTTTATTCTGCCTTTTTAGAACCTTATAAATTAAGGTATCCAAAAAGATTACCGATGTATTATAGAGGTCGTTTAGCCGGTCCAAGTTTAAGATGGTAATAGATGATAAAATACAATTTCCTGTAAATAATGACGAGTGGGTTGCTTTAATGTCTGGTGCTGTTTCTGGGGTTATAACTTTAACTTCTGGTTCCGCTACGATAATAAATGATAGAATTAATCGTTCTATGTTCCCCTTGCTTCAAAGAATATCTATATCCGGAACTCCGGGATTTTTATCTATTTCATTAGGAAATGGACAAGCAACAATAACCTCATCAAGCAGTTCTGATAATTCAAAAGTCGCATATCTTTTAATCCCGTATTTTAATGTAATACAATGAACTCTATTATTTTTGACAATTTTAAATTTGAAACAGGGTATCCAGTTGAAAGCGACGGGAAAAATAATCTCCACGATAATATTTCATCTCCTACACCATTAACTTCAAGCATAGGAAGTTTCTATAACTATCCACTATCTAATGATGTTCCTGCTTATTCTTTAGGTGGTTGGGACGAAATAAAATTTGGAGATTACACAACATTGGTTAGTTCTATTTCTTGGAATAAATTTGTTGATGGTATTTCTATTAGAAGCCACAATTCTGCTGATTATTTTACTTATTTAATAGATAAATTAGGCAATATTGCTGTTTTTGTTGATTCTGGACCAACTAATGCTTATTATAAAGCATCTCCAAATACTTCAACAGATTTTGATGGTGCTTGGATAGAATCTCTTGGAAATAAACTCATAGTAAGCGGTGGATATTCTGATAGATTTTATTATACTATATTAGATAATAATTTTAATACTAATACTTGGAATGCAGTAACAATGACTGCTGGTTCTTATCCAAAAGTTATGTTATCTTTTAAGAATAATTTATTTATTTCTGCTACGGTTCCGTCTACTGGTAGTCAAGAAGTAAGAAGATACAATTCTTCTTTGTCTTATGTTGGTTCTTTGCAAATACCAACAAATAATGCAGTAGAAAGAGTTGTTGCTTTATTTAATTATAATGATACTTATGTAGGAATAGTTTTAAGAACTAATAGTGGTGATTATTTAATGTTTTGGGACGGAGATATTAATTCTGGTGTTTCTAAAAAAATATTATGTCCGGGAACGGTTATAGGAGTAAGAGCAGTTAACGGTTATGTTTTTGTTATGGTTAGAAGGGTAAATGGTTTTGATTTATATGTTCTTAATGGTGATTCTTGGATTTTATATTATGAATATAGGAAATCAAATGTTATAGAATTTACTACCAATAGAGTTTATAAAAAATTAAATTCCATTGATAATTATTTAGTTATAGATGTTGGGGATAAATTATTATTTATTGATACTTTATCTAAATCAGTATTTAATATTGGTTATAATGCGGGAGTAGCTTTTGACCCAATATCTGGTGCTGGGGTATATCTAAAAAGATATGGTAATGCCTATGACCAAAATAAAAACTTTTTTGTAATAATGCCAACAAATGGCAATGGGCAAATTTATTACTTTCATTTTGCAAATCCAAATCCAACAAGACAAGTTTATTTCTATAAAAGCAGCTGGATTTTTTTAGGAAAAAGGATAAAATTAACAAAATTAAAATTATATTACACCAATCCCACAAATCCAAACCAATATTTAAATGTTAAAATATGGTATATTGACGAGAAAAGACAAGGAGAGATTCAGCAAAAAGATTATAATTTACTTTCATCGTCTCTTCCTAAATCTTATAAAGAAATTGATTTAGGAATAGAATGCACAAAATTTGCATTACAAGTTTGGGTAAGTTACAATACAACTTCTGCAAGAATTCTTAAAAGGGCGATTATAGATTATAGCGAATTAGAATAATGGCTACAATACAGGAACAATTAGAACAAATACAAAAAACAGTTCAAAATATATCTCAAACAGCTGCATCTTTAAAAAATCAACAAACATTAACACCAGAAAAAGTTGCTGGTTCTGTTGCTGGTGGGACAAAAACAGCGTCTTCTTTTGATGTAATATCAACCCTTGCTAAAGATATATTTTCAAGCATTGGAGGGACTAATCAACCCGGCGGGATACAAGATACAATAAATCAATATATTAGAACCTTAACTGTTAATCCGCAGGATATTCAAACAGCAATACAAGCTGGTAAATCTGCTTTGCAAGCACAGAAAGAAGCAACTGTTGGAACGGCAAAAGAGGAGCTTGAAAGATTAACAAGAGGAGAATTATCTAAATTAGGGTTACAAGTTGGTGTTGGCTCTGGACAAATAGATGCTTACGAATCTTTTGTAAGAAAAAATTTATTAACTATAAATCAATTAGCTGCTCAATATGATGCTGCTATTGCTAATTTAGACCTTCAATCTGCTCAAGCGATAAGACAAGAATTAAATCAATTATTAGATGTTCAACTTAAATTAGAACAAAATAGGCAATCTTTAACAGCTCAATCTTTAAATATTGCTTCAAATATTTATCAAGCAGATATTCAGAATTTACAAGGAACTTTAGCGTCTTTAATTGAATCTGTGGGTGGTAAAAAATGGAATGAATTAGATACAAACACTCAAAATTCAATAATAAATACCGCTTCAAAATTAGAATCTTATTTGGGGGTTCCGAGAGGTTCTTTGGTTTCTGCTTATAAAAATCAAATAAATAATCCAAGAGCAGCTCAAATACTTCAATATAGTTTACCTAATGGAGAGTTTGGCTATTATGTATTAGACCAAAATGGGAATTTAATTAAAAAACAAATGGTTGGAGCCGCTGTTTCTGGTGGTTTAGATTTATCAACAAAGGGTGGAAAACAAAGTTATGCTTCGGTTGTAACATCTGAATTTTTATCATCTTATCTTAAATCAAGTTCGATTAATTTAATTAAACAGGAAACACAAAAAGCAGTAGAAAATGCAAATAAAATATACGGAACCAATTTTAAAGTTGAAGATTTTATTCAAGAGGTTAAGGATAATCAAGGAAATGTTATTGATATAGAGATTAAAGATACTAGTAATTTATTACCTAAAAGAGAAATTAAATCTTTAAATCAAATACCAGAAACTACACATTTTGGTTCTACTATTGGTATTATTCCAACACTTCAACCAGAAAATATTAGAATACCTAGAGCAGTGAATCAGATACAAAATGTTATAAATTCTGCCGTTAATAATGTTCCTTATCTAAAACTTAATCCAGACGAAGCTTTTGGTATCTATAATGAAATATTTACAAGATATTTAAATCCTCAGGGAATATCATCGGTAGATAATGAGGCTAGGGTTAGCGTTTTAAGTCAAATAGCAAACTTTGTTGATTTTAATGCTACTCCTCAAACTAATGGTGGTAAAATTCTAAAAACAGAATTACTTAATACCTTTAAAGGTATAGAGTATCTTTTAGGAGTTCAGGCGACGCAACAAAAAAAATAAAAATATGGCAAGATTAGGATTACAAGAATTATTTTCGCCAGAAAATCTTAATAATCTTGGTGTGGTAGCGGGACAACAGCCTATTTCAAAAGAAGGTGATATTTTAGCACGACAAGCCGAAATGATGTCTTCCGGGCTTTTAACTAAAGCTAAAAATCACTTTTTATCATCTTTATTTCTTGGTTTTGTTGGTAATACTCCAGACCCAGAGATAGCAAGAGTTTCTGATGATTGGTTTTATAAAGATTTAAAAAGCCTAACAAAAGATGTTCCTCTTCTTAATATGGCTACAACTTTATTAGATGGGGCTTATACTAATTTTATTTCTCCTTATGGATTATCAGCTGCTGGTTTAATTGAATTGTTTCCAAGTTTATTTTATTTTGGCGTATTAAAATATCCGGCAAGATGGGCTACTAAATTATTTAGCGGTATTGGAAAAACAGCTATATCTGGTGTAGAAAAAATTGCCGGTAGAGAATTACAAGTTCCAGTTCCTACTCTTTTAAGGAAACTTGGTCCAACCTATGCAGAAAGAACCATTGAAATGGGAATTATAGGTGCTTCTGTTAAAAGGAGAGAAGAAGCCTCTATAACAGGAGAAATGGCTCCAATATCACAATATCCAAAAGATATATTAAAAGAATTTCTAACACCAGGACCTTATCTTGGTGGATTATTTGTTATGGGATTAGATTCTTTATTAGCTTCTCGTGGAATAGCTAAATCTTTATCTCGTGAATATAACAAGACAATACCTTGGAGTGAACCCTTCAAAAGTTATTGGAGAACTGGGGATTATATTAATAGAGAATTAAATAAATTTAGCGATGTTTTTGTAAATGCTATGCCAGATAATTTTTCTCCCGAATCAATAAGAACATTAAGATTTCAAGCAGAAACCGCTCAAAAGATTAATAATTCCGCTTTATACGCTGATACTATATTGAAGTCTGTTCCTAATTATCTAAGAGACGATGTAAAAACATTACTTGAATCTATTAAAAATTCTTATAAAGATGTTAAATCTGATGGTTTAATTGCGAAAAGAATCATAGACGGGGGCAGAGGATTTGTTGAAAATCTTTTAGAAAAAGCTTCTCTTTCTAGTGAATTAAAAGATTCTATTTTGAAATCTGTTGACTCTATAACATCAAGATTGGCTGAATTAAATTTTAATTCTAATGCCTTAGTAAAAGAAGTTTTAAACAACAAAGATGTATTTAAGAAAGTATTTGGGGGTGTTTTAGATTTAGATGCAATAGATAATACAATTAAACAAACAATAGAAAAGAATTTACAACCATTAAGACAAGAATTATTAAAAGCAAGGCAATTAAAAGATAAAACATTGATTAGTCAAATACAAAGCAGAATTGAGGCAGAGAAAAATAATTTAGATTTTTTACCCGAAAATGTTAAAGATGTTATAGTTTCTGCTGTTTTTGAGAATAAAGATTTACTTGGAGAGCTTGTAAAATCTGAACCATTCACTAATTTAACCGTTAAAAGATTAGATTCTATAAATCAATTAATGAAAGAATTAAAAGATGTTACTTCTTTAATTTCAAAGAACATAGACCATATTCAAGCCAATGATATATTTAATCAATATATCAATGCTCAGAAAGTAAAAGAAGCAGTTATCCCAGATGAGATTAAACAAACAAGTAAAGACTTTCATACTTCAACGGCTGAGAAAAATAAGATAGAGGGCAATTTAGGTAAGATAGATGGAATTGAGGATGTGGTAAAAAATAATGTTGGGGCAAAAGAAGAAGTAATGCAACATTTGGGTCCAAAAGCAAGAGAAAAAGTTGAAAAAAGCGTTCCGTTAAGAACATTAATATCTGATGAAGATTTTACTACTTTTATGCAAAACATTGCTCATTTAACAGATGAGGGACAAGTTAAAAAAATATCTGCACTGAATAATGTTTTAGACCCATATGGATTAAAAAGAATAAACGATTTTATACAATCTACTGGTATCAAAGAAAGAATAGATTTATTTAAAAAATATGAACAAAGTATTTTAAATCAAATAAAAGATAAACTTACAAAAGGAGAATATGCTGAATTATTGAAAAACTCTATTTCTGCTTTCGGTTATGATGAATTTGATGGTCCATTGTATACATCTTTAGTTTTTCATTTAATACTTCCGGAAATAAGTTCAAAGATTTATTTAAAACAACTAAAAGAAGCATTAATAAATAACAATGAAAAACTTCTTAATTCTTTACAAAAAAAGGCATTTGATTTATCTAAAAAGTATTTTGGGCTTACTAATGAAAAATATAAAAATGTTTTTGGAGATTTTATTGAAGCATTAAATAATTCAGTAGGAGAATTAAGAACTAAAACTAGTTTAAAAACTGGAATAGTTGGTTCTACGCCAGAAGAAATATCAAAATCTGCAAAAGATAAATTAGTAAGAGAAACACTTCAAACTAATGATGAACTTCAAAAAGTTAATGAAGTTATCTTAAAAGCAGACGAATTAAATGCTTTACTTAAATCTGAATTAGGAATAGATAAAGATGAATTTGCTAAGATGGTTCAAGAAGAAGAAAAAAACGCAAAAGAAATAATTATTAGTTCTATTAGCAAAGAGAATCCTCAATCGGGATTAATAAAAAGAATTAAAGAAGAAAATGTTAATTTTAATAATGTTTTTAATGAAAGTTTTATAAAAGATTTAGCAGAAAGCGTTAGAGAAGGAATATCAAAAGTTAAATCGGGGGTTAAAGCAATCCCTAAAGAACTTGAACCATTAGCAGAGGAAGCAAGAAAATATAAGAGTGCGGAGGAGTTTGTTAATGCAGCAAAGAAAAGAATTGTTTATAATAATTTAAAACAAAGAGCAATAGATTTAGGACCAAAAGCTGAATTGGTTTTTGGGGAATTAGGAAGAATTGGTAAAAAATCTATAATGTCAGATGAGCAAGCAGCAAAAATTGCTAAATCACAAATTGAACCGCTCCGAACAAGAGCTCATCAATTAGGAAGCGTAGATGCTGCTCTTATTGATTTTTACAACCAAGCCACTAAAGGAATAAAAGAAGTTAAACTAGAAAAATCCCCGCAAGAAATTCTAAGAGCCAAACTTAGAAATAAACTTTCTGGTCTTTTACAAGGACAAGCAAAAAAACAACCTCGGGGTGTTAGTTTAGAACAACCAATTAAAAGCACAAAAAGGGGTTCTGAAGCAGAAAATCTTAAATTAGTAGATACTTTAAAAGATGAAACAACCCCAGAAACCGAATTAATAAAAAAACAAGATATTTCTAAAGAGAAAAAATTACTTAATAAAGTAGAAAAAAATTTTTCTGATGCAGAAAAGAATATTTTACAATATCTTGCAGAAGGAAAGAGCGTTGATGAGATTGTTGTTTTAACAAAATTAAGTATAAAAGATGTTGATTCTATAATTAATTCAATTATGGAAAAATCAAAGAAATTAAATATAGATTTGGCTATTTTTAATCCTAAAAGAAGTGTTGACAGAAATAAAATAATAAATCAAATTAAAGAAGGTTTTACTCAAACAGAAAATAAAATTCGTGAATATTTTACAGAAAAAGGAATGACTTTTGATGAGGTTTTAGAGAGGTTGAGGCAAGAAGGAATTACTAATGAAAATGGAGAAGAAATTACTAGGCAAGATTTAAATAAAATGATAAAAAATATTGATAAAAGATTAGAATCATATATTAATTCTTGGAAATTAAAGGGCGTTAAATTAATTAAAGATTTTATAAAATAATGTTTGGAGAATTCATAGCAAAAACATTTGATAAAATATTGGAAAAAGGAATGCAAAGATTAACCAGAACTTTATCTGATAATGAAGCTGCTAGATTAAGTAGTTTTATAATGGACTTTACAAATAGAAGTGTTGGTATTAAAGATTTATTTAGAACCCCAGAGTTAAAACAAGTTGTTAGAACGGGTGCAGTTGAGTATGCTAACTCTTTTTTTGAGCCATTTAGAAAATCTTATGACTTTTTTACTGGGAAATTGGTAAGTAATAAAATTCAAGAAAGAAATCCCGGAGCTTATATTGGTATTAAAAAGCTATTAAACGCTCACCCAAGAGCATTTTCAGAAACAATGATAAGAGAAGTTAATCTTTTGCAGGGCATTAGACCAGAACACATAGACGAAGCAAGAAATATTTTAATGCTTCAAGATGCGATAAGAGAGCTTGCCTCTGATAAAAAAATCCCAGATATATCAAAATATATTAAAACTGATATACAAAAACCAGCAGCAGAATTAACATTAGATGATTTAGCTATTGCATATAAAAATTCTTTATCAAGAGCAACGCCAGAAGCTAAAAAAATAGTAAGAGAATTTATTAATTTAACAAATGAGATAGGTTATGATAAAGATTTTAATTTCTATGACCTAGATAGAATTAACGAAGAATTCCTTAAAAAAATAAGAGGAGAAGTAGAGGACTTGATGACGGGAGAAATTAAAGTTCTGCACCCAGAAAGAGAGGCTAAATTCAAAGAATTGTTAAAAAACGCAAGCGATATTTTAGGAATAGAAGTTAAACCTTGGAACTTTTATTTTCCACACTTACATATGTCTGAATTTGAAGCGGTTTTAAATAAAAAGCCTTATATTCTTAATACTTTTGTTCCTTTTTCTGTTAAAGATAGAAAAGCATTCTTTGAAAAATCCCGCTCTAAATTTGGAACAACAAATACATTAATAGATGACCTCCCATTGGTTATGAGAACTTTAACTTACCAAGCACAATATATTAAAAATTATAGAAAAGCAATTCAATCTCTTTTAATGGACGCTGATATTATAAGTAAGATGACAGCAAAAGAAGCACAAGACCCAGAAGTTTTGAACTTTATAAGAAGGGTTGCTTCTGATAGAAGAACCGGTAATTTAATACAAATGAAAGATATACCAGAGGCACTTAAAAAATTTATTCACCCAGACGAGGAGGGTGTTATGCTTTGGGATATGGCTTCATTACTTCCTAAAAGTAGTTTATCAGAAAATACAGTTGAAAGTTATATCAAAGATATAATAGAAAGAATAACTAATGATAAAATTGGTAGAATTTATATTGTTCCTTATTCTTTAAAAGACATATTCTTTAATCTTAATAAGTATATTTTTGGAGATACAAATGTTATCACCGATGTTTTAAGTAATATATCTAAATATACAACTATTTGGAAAAAAGCAGTTACTGTTTGGGGAAGGTTTGTTCCATTTAGATTAACAAATACAATGGGTGATACATTTAATATGGCAATGTTTCAACCCGGAGCAATTACTAAGGTTGGTAAAGCATTTAAAATTATGTCTGATTTAATGATAAAACATAAGATGCCAGATAAACCCATAACTTCTTTAATGACAAACGAAGAATTCCTTTCAAGATTAGATGAACACGGAGTAATACAGAGCATTTTAAGAGAATTCGGAGGTGATACTTATAACCCTATTTTAGATGTTAAATTAAAGAAACAAATTGATTTATTAGGAGAAAGTATACAAGAAATGTTTTCTGCGGGAGAATTGAATATTGGGAAATCAAAAACAGTTGATGAAATGGTTAAAAAAGTATTTGGAGACGCTGGGCTATTAGATAGAATAAGCGTTTTTATGGAATCTATTCCTAAATTAGCCTCTGTTTTAGATAACATAGAAAGAATAGAAAAAGGATTAATGCCAGATTTAAGTGGTGCTGAAAAGTATATTAAAGCTTTAGCTAAACAAAATAGAGAACTTGAAGCTGTTTTTGAAAGGGGAGCAACTATAACCGTTGACTATACTGCAATTCCTCCAAATTTCAGAAAGTATTTCTCACAGGGTTTATTTCCATTTTCTTATTGGTATG
>Ga0209809_1000331_pt1 | contig 44076 bp, 36 predicted proteins | sample YNPMSTMetaG_FD_186172 | JGI IMG/M metagenome (GOLD analysis project Ga0209809, IMG submission 186172) | Anoxygenic and chlorotrophic microbial mat microbial communities from Yellowstone National Park, USA - YNP MS-T MetaG (SPAdes) (version 2) ...
AAAATCCTAAGGGATTTTTATTGTCTTTTTTCTCGAAAGAAAATTTTTACACATTTTTGCTTTTGAAAAGAAAAATTACTATGAATTTGAAAAATTATTACTTAATTGCAGTTTGAATTTTTCAGCAAATCCTAATTAAGTGTTTGAAATAATTGTCAAATTCAAACATGAATATATTTAAGAATAATTTTTTATATGTATTCAATATTAACTGTTTTCAAAAATTTATCTTCTAAAATACTTGCTATTTGCTTAATAATTGTTCTTCTAATTTCGATGTCAACAGGCAATGAAGGGTCTTGATGTGCTTCATTTATTTTAGTACCTATTATGAAAGAAATTTTATCGCTGTCTATTAGATATTTAACGATAAAGTTTGCAGGTCCTTTTTGGTATAAGTATTCTTGTTTAAAATTTTTTAATAGATCTAAAACTTTTGTAAGAGTAAGAATACCTTCTGTAATTAAATCAACACCTTTCATGTAAGAAATAGGTGGTAGATCTTTATCAAAAAATTCAAAAGTGTCTGTAATAGGTTCGTTAAGTTCTCGTGATATTATATCGGCAGTTGTTGCTCCACAAATAATTTTTTTTCCTTGAAAATCTGATAATTTTTTTGCGTATAATTTGTCATTGTTAGGGTCTAATGGTGGTCCTGTGCAAATAAGTAATGATCGAGGTTCTCTAAAATAAATAACACAAGCACTTGTGTCGTCGCCAGGTTGATAATTGTCATATTTAATAGCTTGTGCTACAATATTTTCCGATAATTTTTCGGAAGAGATGTTTTTATCTTTAGCAATATTCGAAATAATGTATTGCGTTACATTTTCTAGTCCCCATCCAAAAGGCATATTATTAGTTCCCATTCCTGCTTGTATAACTCCGTCTGTTAATATTACAATTCTGTCGTTTTCTTCGCTTTGGAACGAACAGGTTAGAATTTCTCTTCCTTTTAATTTAGGATTATTTAGCCAAAGGCACTGCCATTGTAGTTCAATATTTTTTTTACCTCTTAAAACTATTGTTTTAGGGTTATCGTAGTTAATTATTTGAACTACTTTGTTATGATTTATTTCGACAATTGTAAATGTAGCATAGCTCATTTTACGCACACTGCAAACTGGTAAAGTGTTTAGCAATATTTCTGCTATTTTAAAAGGGTCGCGATGGTTTTTTGTAAAACTCATAGCCATTGTAGCAGATAAAGTTGCAAGAATGTTAGCTTTAACGCCGTGCCCCATACCATCAGACAATATAACTATTGTACGGTTTTCTTCTTTAATACGTTGACTAAGAAAAACATCTCCGCAAATACGTTGCAAATGCCTATTTTGTTGTGTGCAAAATATATCTAAGTATAGATCTTTCATTTTTGAGTTTTTTTGTATGTTTGAATAATAGAGTGCAACATCTGTTCAGTTGCAGCTGCTTCTTCGCCTAGTAAAAATCCTATTTTTTGAACCATTTGCAAATTTCTGTCTATTACTTCGTTTAAACGACTAATAACTTCTTCTTCTCTTATTTCTGGTAAAAACAAATCTCTTAAAACAGCACCAACAATTTCGTGTTTTTTTATACTGAATATAGAAATGTTTATTAAACGATTATTTAACGTAATGTCTTTGTTTATAATAGGTTCGTCGTTTTCTAAAACAAATTGAAAATATTGAAAAATGGTTGTTGGAATAAGTGTTTTTATATCGGCACCAATCAATTCTGGTATTATTTCGTTTACTTCTTTAGCTTCTTGACCTAACATTTCAATAAAACTTAAATTACTGCGAACAATTTTATAATTTTTATCAATTATAACAATTGCAGAAGGAAGTTTTTGCAACATAGCATTTAATATATCCATTGCGTGGCGAGCTTGTTCTGTTGCTATAGCAGAATCTTTTTGTTCAGTTTTTATTTTTTCGAGAGAGTTTTTTAATTCGTTTATTTGTTTTTGAAGGCTGTGAATATAATTGTTTCTATTTTCGATAGAATAATGTAAACACATTTCGCTTTTTGCCATACCAGCAGCTACATAAGTTGCAAATTCGTAGCACGATTTGTATCCACAAACTAAGCATCCTTTGTCTGAATTAGATTTATCTTTTTTTAAAGTGTATAATGTTTTTTTTACAATTTCTTCATTTATAAATAAACGTTGGTCGTTTTTTATGTAACTTGTGTTTATTTCGAGTGATTTATGTCGTTCGAAGAACATTTGCCATTCTTTTAAGCTAATAGCTTCAGACCTTTTACGAGTATATTCTGTTACAAGAGAGGTTTTATAAAGTATGTTTAAAGGATTTGTCATTCCAGGCCCGTTTAAACATCCATTGCAGTAAAAAAGATTTAAATGTTTTTTTATGTGAACAATATTTTTTTCAAATTCGTCTAAAGAATTCATTACCGCATCTTTACCTGTTTGTGTTATAATATCTGAATTCAGAATTTGCTGATTTAAATCGGTTAAGTCTATCCATCCGTTAGCAATTGGGAACAGGCTTCCCATTTTGCTATGTGGTTCGTCGAAATCGCTATACTCAACTTTAGATTCTAAAATATTTTTTTCGGTAAAAATTTGTCGCAATTCTTCGAATGTAATAACGCAATCTATGTGTTCCGAACTGTTTGGTTTCGAATAAAACAATTTTGCTGCAGTGCACGAGGTAATAAATAACATTGAAAAGTTTTTTTGTAAATGTGTTCGTATAAGTTTTGCCATAATTTGTGCCGGAGTTAAAATTGGAATTAAATTATCTATAATATCCGGATAATACTTAGAAACAATAGAAACAATAACAGGACAAGCACTTGTAATGTAATACTTTCCTTTAAAATTATTAATAAGATTTTGATAATTGTTAATCATCAAATCTACGCCAAAAGATACATCATAAATATATTTTCCACCGATATTTCTTAACATTTGAGCAAATTTGCGGTAGTCGGTAATATCTGGAAATTCAGCCGCAATGGCAGGATCGAGTAATATAATATTTTCTTTCTCTGAAAGAATTTTATAAGCTAAATCAATGTTTTTAACATAAGTAATTGCTTCAGTTGGACAGGAAGGAACACAACTTCCGCAAGAAACACAACGATTTTCTACAATTCGTGCATACGAAGTATTAGGTTTTATTTCAATGGCTTTTACCGGACAAGTTCTTATGCAAGAGTAACATAAAATACAGGTTTCGGGATTAATATTATATATGCTATTTTCAGTAATTTTCATACGATTTAAATTTTACTGTCGTTTATAAATATACAATAACAAGTATTGTTTTAACTCATCAAGATTATTAATTTTATATAGGTTGTTATTTATTTTGCAAAATGGTCCGTCTTTACAATTTCCAAAACATCGGGCGCCTTTAAAATCAACAAATTTCTCTAATTTGTTTTCTGATAAGAATTTTTGAATTTCATAAACCAAAAATTTATTGCCTCTTGCAAAACAAGAGCTACCAAGACAAATAATTAAAGATACCTTAGAGTCCATTTTTTGCAAAGGTATATAATATTTAAACGAAAAATTGTTGTAAAACATTTGTTATACTAATAACATTGTTTGTATATTAACAAATAAATTATTATATTTGCATAAAACAATTATGAGTTCTAATAACAATATTTTTAATAAATATCCTTGTAATCAGAAGCAATTTATAATACCTATAGCACAAGATATACAAATGATTAAAGGTTATTTGTCGATGTTGGATATTATTCAATTATCTGAACATGTTGGAAGTTTTCCGTCCGAAGTGTTTTCAGTATTATCTTTTTATCCACAATTTCGTTTTAAAACCAAAGGTAAATATCATATAGAAATTTGCAATCAAAATATTTGTCGTCAATTTTTTATTCATGAGCGTATTAAATATATTGAAAATATTATAGGGATAAAAATTGGTGAAACTTCGCCAGATTTAATTTTTTCGTTCGATACCGGTATGTGTAAAGGTATTTGTAAACCTCATATTCGAATAAACGGAAATATTTTTTTAATCAATCAACTTAGCGATATAAAAGATATTATTTATTTAAAAGCAAAATAATAATCAGTTAAGTAGATAATGAATGAATTACTTGAAATAATTAAAAAACTATCAAAAAATTTATCCGAAGAAAATAATAATCAAAACGATTCGGCTACTATATTTATTTCTGTAAGTTCAATAGTTAGCAACTGCGAGTTAGAATCAATGCTTAATAAAATTAAGCAATTCGAAACAGAAAAAAATGTAATAATAAAGATTAAAGAAATTGGAAGTTTTGGAATTTATTCCATTGAACCTGTTGTAGGAATACAACTTCCTAATAAAGCAATACTTTTTTATGGAAATGTTTCTTCCGATAGTCTTAGTGCTTTACTCGATGCAGTTTTTTCGCATTGGGTAATACATTCAAACTTGTTGGGGCAATTACATCTTGAAAAAACTGAGCTTTGGGATGGTGTTGAAAACTTAAAACTAAAGTCTTGGTTTAATTTTCAAAATAGGTTTTTAACAGAATTATGTGGACTATATAATCCTGTAAATTTAAAAGATGCTATTGATGCAGGACGTTTTCACACTTTTGTACATATTTTAAAAAACATACCAAGAGAAGAATCTTTAAACATTATAAAAAAAAGCAAACTAAAAGGTAGAAGTGGCAACGGTTTTTATACTCATTTAAAATGGGAAAATCTTTTTAAAAGTATATCCGAACAACGTTATCTTATTTGCAATGCTTTTGGTAGTAATCCTTCATCATATACATCAAGGTTATTAACCGAGAGCGATCCTTTTGTTGTATTAGAATCGGTAATGCTTGCTTCTTATATATTGTCTTGCAATAAGTCATATATTGTTGTACCATATCACTACGAGCTATCAATAAAAAGGTTAAACAAAGCAAAAGAACAACTTTATGAAAGTGGTCTTTTAGGCTACGATATACTGAAAAGTGGTTTTAACTTAGATTTGCATATATTTGAAGCCCCAGGAGCTTATATTAGTGGCGAAGAAACAGCAATTATATCTTCTATTGAAGGGAAAAGGGCTACTCCAAACGAAAAACCACCTTATCCTGTTCAAAAAGGCTTATTTGGAAAAGCAACAATAGTAAACAATATTGAAACATTAGTAACAGCTTTACATGTAATAAAATACGGTGAACAATGGTTTAAATCGTTTGGTGATGAAAAAGGCTATGGAACAAAACTTTTTTCGGTATCAGGAGCAGGTGTTTTGCATGGAGTTTACGAATTTCCATTAGGAATAACGTTAGAGGAACTTTGGAATAAAGTTAGAATTGAAAACAAAATTTTAAAGGGAGCTTTTATAGGTGGACCTATTGGAAGAATTTTTCCGACTGATAAATTTTCGGAAATTAAACTTAACTTTCCTAATAATGTTGATAAAAATAACGATAATTCATTTATTGGAGATGGTACTGTTATTTTTATAGAAGACTCGGTTTGTTTGGTTGATTTTGTGAAAAACGAATTAGATTTTATAAGGCGAGAAAGTTGTGGAAAATGTTTGCCTTGCCGTGAAGGTAGTAAACGGTTATGGAACATATTTAACTTATTAACTAATAAGCCGGTTGATGAAAAAAGCGCAGAAACTTTAATTAGAATTAAAGAAATAATCAGAACGAAAGAAATTGTTCAAACTGTAGAACAAACAGCACTTTGTGGACTTGGGAAACGTTTCCCGCAATTAATAACAGATTTATTGGATTATTTCAAAGATGAAGTCGAAGAACATTTATTTGACCGTTATTGTAGGGCAATTGTTTGTAGAAACTTAAGAACATATACCATCGAAACTACACTTTGTAATGGATGTAATATTTGTATGCAGAAATGTCCACACGAGGCAATTATTGGATTATTGCACAGTCAGCATTATATTATTCAAAATAAGTGTACTTCTTGTGGAATATGTTATAAAGTATGCAAATTTGGAGCTATATCATATAAATAGATTTTATGCGAAGTTCTATTAAAATAAAAATAAATGGTAAAACTGTTGAGGTAGAAAAAGGAACTCTTTTGCTTCAAGCAATATTAAATCAAGGTATTTTTATTCCGACGTTATGTTTTGTTAAAGAATCTAATCCGTATTTTTCGTGTCGTATATGTTTGGTTTACGAAGAAAACTCGCAAAAATATATTCCTTCGTGCAGTACAAGAATACATAACGAAATGTCTGTTATTACACATAATGTAAATATTATTAAACATCGTCAATTATTGATAGAGTTGATTCTTGCAAACCATCCCGACGATTGTTTGTATTGTGTAAAAAATGAAACATGTAACCTTCGAAAAATAACAGAATATTTTCATATTCAAAATAGAGGTTTTTATAAAAAAGACATTGCTCAAAGTATTGATAAATCGTCTCAAGCAATTTTATTAGACTATTCTAAATGTATTTTGTGCGGAAATTGTGTTTATGCATGTAATGAAGTTCAAGGTTGTAAAGTATTTCAAATAAATTATAAAGGCATAAATTTAAAAGTTGAACCTGAATATGGTAAAATGTTAAATCAATCGAGTTGTGTTTTTTGTGGTGAATGTTTAAAATATTGTCCTACAGCGGCAATATACGAAAAAGAGAATATCAATAATTTTATAAAAGATTTTTCAGAAAAAGGAAATATTATATTATCTCCTTTGCTCGAATTAGATAATAAATTTAATATAAAAAACCAGCGTTCTAAACAAAACAGACTTATAGGATTGTTTAAAAATCTCGGTATAGATAAAGTTTTTTCATTAAATGCTGGAGTAGATATATTTCTTTATGAATTATATCAAGAGTTTAAGTTTTTTTTAAATCGAAAACAAAGTTTAGTGTCATCGTTTTGCCCTTCAATAAATATGTATTTTGAGCGATATAAACCAAAAAATGTCGAACTTTCGAAAGTAGAAATACCATCAATACAAATTAACAAAATATTAAAAAATTTTTTTGTTAGTAATAATTATACATTACACGAATTTTCGGGATGCATTGCTTTAAAACAAATTTTGCAAAATAAAGTAATAGACGAAAAACATTTTGCCTATACATCAAGAGAAATATCTAAGATTAAACGATATTTTTCTGTAACTGAAAAGTATGATAAAACAGGTAATTTTAATGAACCATGTAATCTTTATAGTGCTTTATCTTTTTTACCATTTTTACCTGGTGGAACAGCCGAATCAATTGCAAGAATGTATGTAGCAGAAATAAAACAAGAGGAGTTAGAAAACGACACTTTGGAAATGTTTAGACAAAATAAAGATTTTTTCGACGTAACTATTAATGTTTTAGACAATAAAATAGCATTCGGTATTATAAACGGAATGGGAAATATAAAAAAAGCTTTTGATGCATGGAAAAACAATGTGCCAGACTTTATTGATGTATTAGCTTGTCTTGGCGGATGTTCCGTTTCTGGAGGAATGTCATTTGATAATAATTTGAAAGAAATAAGAAAACAACTGTATGAAATATCAGAAAAATGTACTATACGCCTGCCACAAAATAATAAATACTTAATAAATTTATACGAGATGCAAAGAAAAATGAATGACTAATATCGTTTAAACTTATGAATCATAATCGCCCCAATCAATTAGTTTATACAATACCAGAGAGATGCAGAGTTTGCTATACCTGTGTAAGAGAATGTCCAGCAAAAGCTATACGTATCTTTAACGGTCAGGCAGAAGTTATTAACGAAAGATGTATTGGTTGTGGTAATTGTATAAAAGTATGTAGTCAACAAGCAAAAACCTTTGTAAGAAACGAAAACGATGTAATTAAGTTAATAGAAGAAAATAAAAATGTAATTGCAATATTGGCTCCAAGTTTTCCTGTCGAATTTTCTGAAATTAATAATTATCAAAAAGTTATAGGCGCTATAAAAGAAATTGGTTTTGTAAAAGTTGTGGAAGTTGCTTTTGGTGCAGAATTAGTTGCACGTGAATATAAAAAGTTGTTTGAACAGAATAAATTGCCAGTTATTACGTCAGATTGTCCGGCTGTTACGTTTTATGTAAGACAATATTATCCTGAATTAACAAAATTTCTTGCTCCAATTGTTTCGCCAATGGTTGCAACGGCTCGTGTTGTAAAGAAACATTATGGAAACGATTACAAAATTGTTTTTATAGGTCCTTGCATAGCAAAAAAAGTAGAAAGCAGCGAAATAGATTACGCCATAACTTTTAAGGAATTAAGAACAATATTTTCATTTAAACAAATTGATTTAAAAAATGTACAAAGTTCCGATTTTGATTATCCTAAAGCATACAAAGCAACAATTTTTCCTGTTAATTACGGCTTGTCTCAAACTTTTGGTAAATATTATGATATAATTGAAAATAATTTTTTAGCAGCACAAGGAAAAGAAGATATGCAACAAGCTATTAAATGGTTTTACGAATTTGAAAATGAGAGAGTTAATTTAGAATTATTATGCTGTGATGGTTGTATTATGGGACCAGGAATTTCTCATTCGTCAAATGGAAAATTTATGCGAAAAAATTTACTAATAGAATATGCAAACCAAAGAATAAAAGAAAGTAATTTTAATGAATTTTTAGAAACGTTGGAAAAATTTATAGATATTGATTTAAGTACAAATTTTACTCCAAATGACAGGCGAATTCAGAATCCTCCTTTAAACAAAGTTGAAGAAGTTTTGAAAAGCATGGGAAAAAATTCTAAAATGGATATGCTTAATTGTGGAGCATGTGGTTATGCTACGTGTATTGATCATGCGACAGCTATTGTTGAAGGCATAGCAGAAACAGAAATGTGTTTGCCATATACAATAGAAAGTCTGCATAAATCAATAGAAGATTTGGCTCAAACAAACGAAAAATTGCTAAATGCACAAATTGCTTTAAAACAAGCCGAAAAACTTGCTCATATGGGGCAGTTATCGGCAGGGATTGCACACGAACTAAATAATCCTCTCGGTATTATTATTATGTATTGTAATTTACTGCTTGAAGAATGCCCGCCTGATTCGCCGATGCGAAAAGATTTAGAATTAATTGTAGAACAAGGAAACCGTTGCAAAAAAATTGTTGGTGGTTTACTAAATTTCGCACGTCGTAATCAAGTAAATGCCACGGAAACAGATATAATATCACTTGTAAGTAAAGCATTTGATTATTTAGTTATACCAGAAAGAATAAAATATAAAATTACATTTAGCGAAAAACCAATATATGCTTATGTTGATCCTGATCAAATGCTTCAAGTATTCATAAATTTAATTCGCAATGCTGTAGATGCTATAATAAATGAAGGTATTATTGAAGTTATTATAAATAAAGATTTGCAACAATTAACAATTGAAGTAAAAGACAACGGAACAGGTATTTCTAACGAAAATAAAAGCAAATTATTTGAACCATTTTTTACTACAAAACCAATGGGAGTTGGAAATGGACTGGGACTACCTATAGTTTATGGTATTGTTAAGATGCATCGAGGAAATATAGAAGTTATTAGCAACGATAATCCTGCCAAAGGAGAAACAGGAACATCTTTTATTATTAAATTGCCATTAAATAACCAGTTATGAAAAAAGTTGTTATTATAGACGATGATATTGATTTATTATATCAATTAAAGGTTGTTTTAACAGAGCTTCTTATTGAAGTAGTTACTTTTGAAAATAGTAATGAAGCTTTGTTATATATTACAAAAAACCGTCCCGATTTGGTTATAGTAGATTTAATGATGGAATCGAATGATATTGGTTTTATTAATGCAAAAAAAATAAAAAAACTTTATGCAGATGTACCTATAATTTTACTAAGTGCAGTAGGTGCAGAAACAGGAATATCTTTTACCGATTTATCTTCGGAAACAAGTCAGTTATATGTTAATGAAATTATTGATAAAGGAAAATCTTTCGATTACATAAAAAACGTTATAAAAAAATATATAGCATAATATGGAAATATTGAAAATATTGGTTGTTGATGACGAGTTAGGAATCAGAAGTGGTATATCAAGAATTCTTAACAATTATAAAGTATTGTTTCCTTTTGTGGAAGAGGAAATTGTTTTTGAAGTTAAAGAAGCTTCAACAGGCGAAGAAGGCATAGATCTAATTTTGCAATATAAACCACACGTAGTTTTATTAGACAACAAACTACCAGGTATTCAAGGCCTAGATGTTCTCGATTATGTACAAAAAGAAAATCTCGATATAATAGTAGTAATGATTACTAGTTATGCTTCAATGGAAGTTGCTGTTCAGGCTACAAGAAAAGGAGCTTACGATTTTATTCCTAAGCCATTTACCCCTCAAGAACTGCGAACAACAATGGAAACTGTTGCCAGACACGTGTTTTTAAGAGGATTAACCAAGCAACTCAATACACAAGGTAAAGCTATAAGATTTAAATTTTTATCTGTATTATCGCACGAATTAAAAACTCCATTAAATATTTTAGAAGGATATTTAAAAATGATGAAAGAACGTCAAGCTGGTAACGATTTATCTTCTTACGACGAAATTATTGATCGCTCACTTTTCAGAATTCAAAATATGCGTAATTTAATTTTCGATTTACTCGATTTAACAAGAATTGAAACCGGACAGAAACAACGAAAATTAGTTCCCGTTAATATTACGAAGATTATATCATTATCTATAGATACTTTTACGCCGTTGGCAATTCAAAAGGATGTAAAAATAATTTTAGAATCGCCTAATGAAGTTTTTTTAGATGCAATAGAAGAAGAACTGGAAATAATTTTTAATAATTTGTTGTCGAATGCAATAAAATACAACAAAGAAAAAGGAGAAGTTCTTATTAAAATTGAACCGTATTTAGATCACATATTGGTTACTTTTAAAGATACCGGTATAGGGATGAAAGAAGATGAGATAAAAAGAGTTTTTGAAGAATTTGTTCGTATAAAAAACAGTAAAACACAAAATATTTCAGGAAGCGGATTAGGATTATCTATTGTAAAAAGAATTTGCGACTACTATAATGCAGAAATAAAAGTTCAAAGTAAAGAAAATGTTGGTACTTCTGTTATTGTTAAGTTTAAAAGAAACGTCTGAATTATGAAGAAAATATCCGAAAAAACCATTGAACGTTTAAGTTTGTATCGTAGAACTTTAATGGAAATTATGAACGAAACAGAATTCGTTTTTTCACACCAATTAGCTAAAAGACTTCATATAACTCCTGTTCAAGTTCGTCGCGATTTAATGTTAATAGGTTATACAGGCACATTAAGAAAAGGATATAATGTAAAAGATTTATTAAATCATTTGTATAATTTATTAGATGCAGAATCTGTAACATTAGTATGCGTTGTTGGAATGGGAAATTTAGGACGAGCAATTACCGGTTATTTTAGCTCTCGTTCTTCTAAACTTAAAATAGTTGCATCTTTCGATATTGATATTGACAAGGTTAACAAATTTATTAGCGGAGTTAAATGTTATCCAGTTTCTGATATGTTTAATGTAATTCAAAAAGAAAAAATTGAAATTGGTATTATTACAACATCACCCGAATCTGCAAATATAGCATGCGAACAATTAGTTGCAGCTGGAATTAAAGGAATTATGAATTATACGCCAGTTAAACTTAAAGTTCCTAAGCATGTATTTCTCGAAGAATATGATATGATAACATCGCTCGAAAAAATTGCATTTTATATTCGCCAGCATTAAAAATTATGAATATATATTATAGTTTCGACGATAATTTTCAAATAAACAATCCTATTGTAACAACTGGCTCTTTTGATGGTGTTCATTTAGGGCATAAATCAATAATAAATCGCCTTAATAATCTGGCTAAACAATGTAATGGTGAGTCTGTTCTAATTACATTTCATCCACATCCAAGAAAAGTTTTGTATCCCGATACGGTTGGAAAAGAGCTTTTTCTTATTCAATCGCAAAAAGAAAAAATTCACTCATTAAAGAAAACCGGATTGAAACATTTATTTATTATAGAGTTTACTCGAGAATTTTCTCAAATATCTTCTATTGATTATGTTCATAACATTTTATATAAAAAACTAAATGCAAAAGTAGTTGTAGTTGGTTTTAATCATAATTTTGGGCATAATAGAGAAGGTAACTATCAAATACTATTCGAGTTAGGCCAAGCACTAAACTTCTGGGTAGAACAATTGCCATCGTTCGAAATTGAACACGAATCGGTTAGCAGTACGCGTATTAGAAAGGCTATACAGTATGGAGAAATACAACGTGCCAATGCCTGCTTAGACGACCACTATTTTATTTTAGGAACTTTAAATAAAATTAAAGATATTTTTTTTGTTCATATAGAAGAAGAAAACAAATTATTACCTCCATCAGGAATTTATGCAGTAAGAATTACTGACGGAAAAGCTTTTTCGCAAAAGGCAATAGCTGTAATAAAAAATTTTAAAGAAACAGAAAAAAAATATGTTGAAGTATATACAAATAACGAAATAAACTATTTGTTAGGGAAAGAAATTTTTATCAATTTCTTTAAAGAAATGAAATTTTGTACAAATAATGAATTCCCACCTCTTAAACCATATTACAACAAGGTTTTAGATTGGGTGTATTAATTCTTATTGTCGTTTTCTTTTATTAAAACTGAAAAAATAAAAAGTACAACAACCGAAGCAATAAAAACTAAGAAAATTGAAGAAAAAACTTTCTTTAATACTTCTTGAACATCAATAATGTCCCAAATTGCTAAAAGACCAATTATAGTCGAAAAAATAATAAGACTTATTAAAATGTAGGCAGTTAATTTTTTAATTGTACTCATAAATTTTGCATTAAGTAAACAATAATATCTTCTAATTTGTTAAATTCTTTAATAATAACGTTTTCTTTTTTTAATAACCAACTATAATTACCATTGTTGTTTTGTTGTATTATAACGGAAAAAATAACATTTTTGTTACAATCTGTTTTTATACCATATCGCAAAAAAGCATATTTTGTGTATTTGAATGAAACACCATCGCCAATTATTCTTACACAACATTTGGTAATACGGCTAAATGGCAAGTATTCGTTGGTTTCTATTTTAAGCTCATTTTTTTCTAAATCTTTATCTATTATTATTTGTTCTGGAATTTTTTCGATAAATGAATCTTCTGTAATTAACCAAATTTTGTGGGCATATTTCAGAACAATATCTGTTAAATGTGTACTAAAAATAATAGTTTTTTGTTGTTCTTTAACTAAGTTAAAAAATAAACTTAAAATGTTTAACTGTTGTTTGGGATCGAGGTGCGATAAAGGTTCGTCAAAAATCATTATAGAGCTATCTTGGAAAATAACTTTTGCTATGGCAGTTCGTTGCATTTCGCCATCGCTAAGCTGAGTTAAAAAATTTTCGGCTTTATGTTCAAGTTGTAAGTACGATAAAGTTTCATAAACATCTTTTTGTTTTTTATGAAATTTAAAAAATGAATTTGATTTCCCCAACGAAACATATTCTTTTACTTTTATGTATGGTATTTTAGCATTTTGCGAAGGTAAAAACGATAATATTTTAGACCTATCATTAATTGTATATTTATTTATATTTTTTTTGTTTAATAAAATATTGCCTTCTAAAGGCTTTTGTAGTCCAGATAAAGTTCTTAATAGAGTTGATTTTCCCGTTCCATTTTTGCCTATAAGTGCAATTAATAAAGGAATTTGTAAAAAGGATGAAATTAGAGCTTTTGGCACATATATGTTTTGATGTGAATTACGGTATCCACATCTTAATGAATCTATATGTAAAATTACATCCATAATTCTTTCTTCTTTAGAAATATATAAGTTAATAAAGGTAAAGAAAGTATGGAAGTAATTGTGTTTAAAGGAACATTCGTAAAATATAATGTTTGAATAATTATATCGGAAACAAGCATAATAAAAATACCGAAAAATGCGGTGTATATAAGCAATTTTGAATGTAATTGAGTTTTAAATACCATACGAGCAATATGTGGCGAAATTAAACCAACGAAAGCAATTGGTCCATAAAATGCAGTAGTAGCACCTACAAGTATTGATGTAAACAAAAATACTATCCAAGTAATATATTTTTTTGATAGCCCACTACTCTGAGCTTGTTCTTCGCCAGTAAGCCATAAATCTAATTTATACGATTGTGATAATAGAATTATAAATATAATTAATCCTATTGTCAATACGAGTAAACTTTGATTAATATTTGTATTACTTATGTTCCCCATATTCCAATATACAAATGATTGAATTTGTATAGAAGAAGATATGCTTTGAAAAAATGTAATTAAAGCGTTTGCTGCTGTACCAAGTAATATACCTGCAATAAGAACTGTTATAGTATTTTGTAATCGAATAGAAGCTAAATAAATTAAAAACATAAAAAAAATAGCTCCAATAAAAGAAAAACCACTAATACCTATACTTATAACATTATCAGACAAAGAAAAACCAGTAATATTCGATACCATTATAAATATTGCAACACCAAGTCCTGCACCAGACGATATTCCTAAAACATAAGGACCTGCTAATGGATTTCTAAAGTAGGTTTGCACTAATAACCCCGTTATTGATAAACAAAAACCTGAAGTAATAGCTGAAATAACTCTTGGTAAACGAATATCATTTAAAATTGTATAAATTGAATTATAAGGCTCAAGATTACCTGTAAGATATTTATATATTTCTTTTAAAGAAACATTAACAGAACCTAATGAAAAATCAATAATAGAAAGCATTAAAGTGATAAAGAATAATGTTAAAAATTGCCATCTCATATCATAGCTTTTTGTAATAATGATACGTAAAATTGCTATCAGGGTTATGAAAAATATTCCATAAATCTTCTAAAATGTAATTAGGCTCAACAATGCTCTTTTCCCAAAACTCATTTGCTCCTTGATGGTCAATTTTTAAATTATGGTTATATAATCTGCCTTCTTTAAAAGCTTTAATATTTTTAAAAGCATCAAAATTTATTTCTTTTTTTGAAATTATTTGACCTATGTTTATCCAAACATCTACTTCCTTTGCATAATATATAACCCATTCTTCGTTCATAGGGTAAATTGTTTTTTCTGTTAGAGAGTCAAAAATATAATGTCCGCCTGCATCTCGGATAAGTTGAACAAAATATGAGTGGTTGTTTGGCAGATACCATACACCATTATATGGATAATTTAATAATATTAAAGGTTTTGATGAATTTGATATTTTATTTTTTACATTAAGATATTTTTTTTCAATATCTTTAAATATGCTGTCTGCTTGTTTTTCTTTATTAAAAAAAACTGAAAAAAACTTAATCCATTCGCTACGTCCTAATGGATGATTTTCTAAATATTCTGCTGTAAAAATAACAGGAATACCTAACGATTCTATTTTTTTTATATATGGAAGGTTTTCTTTACCGACAGAATATGCAAAAACAATATCAGGTTTAATGTTGAGAATGGTTTCATATAACAAATTTTGTTCATAACCAATTTCTTGTATTTTGCCATTTTTAACTAATTCTTTTATTTTCTTATTATATATTGTTTTTAAACCTGAAATTCCTGCTATAGACGATAATTCTTCTAACTTTTCAATAAAGCCAATATATGTAGAGCTTAATAAAATAATTTTTTTTACTGGAATAGTAATGTTAATTTTATTAAGATCGTAAGTTATTTTCTCGTTTCGGGCTCCTTGGTAGTAATTGTAAACTTCAATAATTGGTTTTTGGTTTTTGTAGTATATTTTAAAGTTTTTAGCATAAGAATTGGATGTTGTACATAAATTTTCTTTGTTTTCTACCTCTTTTATGCTACATGATATAAAAATAAGCAATAGTGATGTGAAGAATATATTTTGCATAAATTTATTTCTGAGTTTCGATTAAAAACATGTGTTTTGATATTGATTGTCCGTTTTTAAAGAAATATTCACCTCCCCAGTTATGTTGAATTTGACGATATTCAGAGGCAACACCCTGTCTATTAACTATTATACGTTTTACTTTCTTCGTTTTGTCTTCGTAATTTTCTTCTGTAACACCTTCTGGGTAAGTTCTTGCTAATTCAGAGAGGTATTTTTCAACCGCAGCCTTATCATTAAAATTGATTTCTTCTAATTTTTTTAGTTTTTCTTGTTGTTCTTGAATTAAACGTTGTTTTTCTTCTGCAATTCTTCTTTGTTCTTCTTCATTTTTAAGTTTTAGTTGTTCCTGACATTCTGAAATTCTTTGTCTGGGATATGTTTCATTTGGCTTATATTTTAAAGCAGTCTGATAATAAGTTATAGCAGTTGGATAATCTTTGTTTATGTAAAAATTATCGGCTTTTTGTATAGCTTCTTTATATGCTTTTTCTTTTTCTTGCAATTCTTGTTCTTTTTTCTGTTTTTGTGTAAGCATGTTGTCTATTTCTACTATTTTATTTCTCGGGTAACTTTCTTCTGGTTTTATTCGCAAAGCATCTTGATATGCTGATTTTGCTTCTGTTAAATTCATTTTTTCAAGTGCTGCATCGCCTTTAGCGATAGCAGCTTTGTATTGTTCTTCTTTAGCTTTGGCTTCTGCCTCGGTTTTTTCTTTGGCAGCTTTATCAGCGATTAGTTTGTCAATTTCGGCGAGTTTTTGTTTAGGGTATTGTTCGTTTGGCTTGATGCTAAGAGCTTGATTGTATGCTGTTTTAGCTTCATCGAAGTTTTGTTTAGCGAGTGCGGCATCACCTTTAGCGATAGCAGCTTTGTATTGTTCTTCTTTAGCTTTGGCTTCTGCCTCGGCTTTTTCTTTGGCAGCTTTATCAGCGATTAGTTTGTCAATTTCGGCGAGCTTTTGTTTGGGGTATTGCTCGTTTGGCTTGATGCTAAGAGCTTGATTGTATGCTGTTTTAGCATCGTCGAAGTTTTGTTTAGCGAGTGCTGCATCGCCTTTAGCGATAGCAGCTTTGTATTGTTCTTCTTTAGCTTTGGCTTCTGCCTCGGTTTTTTCTTTGGCAGCTTTATCAGCGATTAGTTTGTCAATTTCGGCGAGCTTTTGTTTAGGGTATTGTTCGTTAGGCTTGATGCTAAGAGCTTGATTGTATGCTGTTTTAGCTTCGTCGAAGTTTTGTTTAGCGAGTGCAGCATCACCTTTAGCGATAGCAGCTTTATATTGTTCTTCTTTAGCTTTGGCTTCTGCTTCGGCTTTTTCTTTGGCAGCTTTATCAGCGATTAGTTTGTCAATTTCGGCGAGTTTTTGTTTAGGGTATTGTTCAGCTGGCTTTATATTTAAAGCATTTTGGTATGCTGTTTTTGCATTAATATAATCTTGTTTGTTAAATAAATTGTCTCCTTGTGCAATAAACTTATTATAATTTGTTTCTGCATTTCTTTTTTGTGCAATTAGTTTTTCACATCGCATAATTTGCTTGTCTGGGTAATCATTATACGGATCAAGATCAATAGCTTTTTCGTAGTAATTAATGGCTTCTTCATATTGTTCATTTTTAAATAATTCATCAGCTTTAGCAATAATTTGATTATATGCTTGCTTTTTATTAGACTCAATTTGAGAAATTATTTTATCAATTTCTTTTCTCATTGTTTCGGTGTAAGGGATATCGTAGTCAAAAGCATCTGCTTCTTCATTATAAACAATTTTTGTAACTGGCTTATTTAGGGCAGAATAATCAACTCCATCAATTTTAATAAATAAATCTACTGTAAAAGAATATTTATATATTAAGTCTTTTTCAGGTACTTTAGTGTCAATAAGAACTTTTTTCGGAACGTAATTATTAGAAGAAACTTCGAGTGTATAAATTTTATTAAAATCTAGATTAAAACTAAAATCGCCATTAGAATTAGAAACAGCTGTATTTATTTTATTATTATTTTCATAAAGATTGATAGTTGCATTTGCAATATTATCTTTACCAGTTTTTACTTTTCCAGAAATTTTTAAATAACCTGTTTTCTGAGAAAAAACATTATTAAAAGTAGATAAAAATATAAGAATTAAAAAGTTTAGTGCAAAGAGTTTGATATTTAGCTTTTTATTCATTGTATTCATAGGTTCTTTTGATGGTTAAAAATAATAAAAAATTTTATTGCAAAGGAGAGTTATGCTCTTTTTTAAAATGATTGTAAATTAAAAAATCAACAAAATTTGGGAAAAATTTGTAAAGAAAAACTGTCATTTTTCCTTGACTTGTCATAATAATTTGTCTTTTTCTTTTTTCGATAGCATTAAATATTCTATATGCGACTGTATCTGGTGACATCATTTTTTCTTCATCTTTAGGAGATTCTTTTTGCGGGCTTCCATCTGCGGTTAATGCAGTAAAACGAATATTTGACGATGTAAATCCAGGTGCTGCAATCATAACATGAACTCCAAATTTTTTGGTTTCAAGTCTTAAAGTATTCATAAATCCGTGAATAGCTGATTTTGAAGCTGCATAACCAGTTCGAGCTGGAAGTGGAGTAAATCCTGCTATAGAAGAAATTGCCACGATACTACCTTTTTGTTGAACTATATATGGTAATGCAAATTTTGTGCAATAAACAGTTCCCCAGAAGTTAGTATTCATTAAACTTTTTATGACGTCTAAATGTAATTCAGAGAACAAAGCTCTCATTGAAATTCCTGCGTTATTTATTAAAATATCTATTTGGCCGAATTTATTTATTGTTTCGTCTATTATTTTCTTACAATCTTCTTCTTTTGAAACATCAGATACAACAAAGTAACTACTGTTTTCTTTAATTGATTCGAGTTCTTTATGTGTATGTAATAAATTTTCATAATTTCGACCTGTAATAACAACAAAATTGTTTCTTTTAACTGCTTCTTTTGCAAGCGATTTCCCTATTCCAGATGAACCTCCAGTTATAATAACTACCTTTTTGTTATTCATTTTTTTTGCAAAGTTAAACAAATTTTTTCAAGATAATTTCTTAATAAAATATTTGTAAATGAGCAAAATAAAATCGAGATAAAAGAATTTTATTAAAAAAAGTAAAAATCATTTTGAAAATTAAAAATATGATTATACCTTTGCAGTCTCAAAAATTAAGGCAGATTCAGTAGCTCAGCAGGTAGAGCATCGCCCTTTTAAGGCGGGGGTCCTGGGTTCGAATCCCAGCTGGATCACAAAATTGTTAGTTAAATACAATTTTTCGCACTATAAAAGAAATTGTTTTTTGTAAGTTTTTTGATTAAAATTCCCAATAATTTTTTCAAACAAACAATCTTGTATTTTAAACAAAAGCAAAGTAAATTTGTACAAAATAATAAACACTATGTTATTGTTATTTCTTGTTTTATTGACATTATTTTCATATTCTCAGCATAAGTCATACGAATTTGAAAATAAAGGATATATATCATTTATTTCTGAAACTCCTTATGGAAATATATTTACAGGGAATTTAGGAAATGATATTTTTTTACATAAAAATGACAGCTTAGAAAAGATTATTTCGTCAGCTGGATGTGGAAGATATATTACAATTTCTACTGATGGTAAATATATAGGTTTTAAATTAATTAAATCAAACGGAATACAGCAACCATGTTTGTATGATTTATCTGCAAAAAAAATAATTGCTCTTTATGAACCAACTGAAAATGTTGGTCAACCGACTTTTGATGCTAATAACAATGTTTATTTTACAATTGAAAATAAATTATATGTTAATAGTAATGGCATTACAACAATAAAAGCAGAATTACCATCTTATGTTAATTATTACAGAGTTTCATCAGATGGGAAATATATTGTGTTTTCTATTGACGACACAGGAATAATTATGTATAATTTATTGAACGGAAATTATGAGGTAATAAGTAAACCTGCATCATTTTATCCTCAATTTTCTTTTGATAGCAGATACATAGCTTATGGTAGTAATCCGAATTTATTGTACGTTTATGATATATACACTAAAAAAACATTTGGTGGAATTTCAGCAACGGGTTTTAAGTGGCATCCAAATGAATATAAAATAATAGCTTTAACTACAATAGCTGATAATTTTGAGATAATAAATTCTGAAATTTGCGAAATATCTGTTCCTTCAATGAATGTTGTTTATAAAACTAATACACCGTTATCCTTTGAAACTTCATGTAATTATAATAAAAATGGAGAAATTTTATATTCAAAAATGGAAAAATTAGAAATATACAAAATAAATAAACACTCTAAATCTATTAAGATAGCATCTATTCCTAATTTACAACAATCTTATATGTCTCCAACATCAAGTAGTAAGGCAGATGTTACTGTCCCAGGTACAGTTCCTTATGTTCATCAAGTTTACGACACACCTTCTTGGCACGAAGGCTGGGGGAGTTGTGCTCCAACAACAGCAATTATGGCAATAGCTTATTACAATAGATTACCTAAATGGCCAATTTCAGTTAATCATGGTTACAGTTGGGATCCGCATATAAGTAATTATGGTGCTTATGAGCAGGATAGATATAGATTTAATGAATGGTATTATCAAGAATCGGCTAATGCTTATGGTACTACGGCATATGGTGGATACGGTTATATGTGGACTGGTAATTATTCGCCCAATAGTAGGATGAAAAACTACATTCAAAATCATTATCTTACTTCTAATCAGTTTTGGACAACTTCATGTACATTTAATGCAACAAAATCAGAAATAGATAACGGTTATGTTCATCCTATTTGTTGTTATCTAACATCTTCTGGACACTTAGTATTAGCAATAGGTTACAAATCGAATCAATATACATTAATATTTAACGATCCGTATGGAAATAAGAATACTCCTGGCTATCCGAGTAACGATGGTGCTTATGTTTATTACGACTGGCCTGGTTATAATTATGGTTATCAGAATTTAGATAACAATGGTAGTTATGGTTATGTTGCATGGACAGTTGCAGCAAGAGGAACGCAACCTTTATATTCAGATACAATTATAGATGATAATCATTTTGAGCATGGATTTTATATGAATAATAGTACTAATGGTTCGCATATGAGATATTTTAGAGATTTTAATGTTGGGTATGGAGGTCATTGTTGGTACACACTTACCGAATCATCTGGAACAGATATTTGTTATTGCAAGTGGACACCAAATATACAGCAAAATGGCTACTATAAAATTAGTGCTTTTATACCGCCAAAAGGCTGTAATACAACAAATGCAAAATATAAAATTTACCATGCAAATGGTATAGATTCAGTTATTGTAAATCAGAATTTAAATAGAAATCAATGGGTAGATTTAGGTACGTATTACCTAACAACAAGTTCTCAAAAATACGTATATCTTGGAGATGTTACAGGAAATGCAGGAGACTCCATTGCTTTTGATTGTGTCAAATTTTCTCCTATTCAAATTGATAATCTTGCTCCTACGACATCTATTTCTACTAATGGTTTATGGAAAACTCAAGATTTTACAGCCAATTTTACCGATAGCGATAACTATGGAGTTGAAAAAGCTTTTTATCAAGTACTCGATTTCGATGGACAATATTGGGGTGCAAACAGCCAAAGAGGTTTTTTTGGAGATAATTTTGATGTATTACAACCACATTGGACAATTTATAACGGTAATTGGACGGTTCAGAATGGGGAACTATCTCAAACAAACGAATCTCTTTCTAACACTAATATATATGCTTCATTAAATCAAACTCTTTCTAATAGGTATTTATATTATTTCAGAGTAAAAATGAGTGGTTCTGGAACGAATAAACGCTTTGGATTTCATTTTTTTTCAGATTCTGCTAATTTTGATAATAGAGGCAACTCTTATTTTATATGGTTTAGACAAAGTACTTCATCGCTTGAATTTTATAAAGTTGTAAACAACTCATTTACAACATATCAGCATATTGTTAATAATGTTGTTACCAACGATAATCAATGGTATGATATTATTGTTACTTATGACAGGATAATCGGCGAGATAAAAGTATGGCGTAATGGAGTATTTTTAGGGAGTTGGACAGATCCTACACCACTGCCTTCAAATAGTGGTAAATACATTAGTTTTAGAACTGGAAATAGTGTTATAAATGTTACAGAACTTAAGGTTTATCGTTCTCGTTTGCCTCAAGTTACAGTAACAATTGGTAATAATACAAAAGATATTCGATATCAAAATACAAATCCTCAAAATTATGCTGCTAAAATAAAATCAATTGTTGTTGATATAAACAATAATTTATCTGCTGTAGCTTATCACGATTTAAATGTTGATTGGACACCGCCAGTATATCAATATGTTATTGATGGTACAGGAACAGATATTGATACTGTAACAAGCAACCAGAATATAAGTTTTGAATTCTCGTTTGTTGATACAAATTCAGGAATTAATGAATACTTTTATGCTATAGGAACCTCACCAAACGATAGTAATTTGGTACAGTGGACATCTTGTGGGACTTCAAATATTATTGTTTTGAATAATTTAAATTTAGTACCAGGAAATATTTATTACTTTTCAGTGAAAGCTAAAAATAATGCTGGTTTAATTTCTAATTCCTTTTCATCTGATGGCTTTGTGTTTTCCCCTTCAAATACTCCGTTGGCAAACTTTTATGCTGTTGATACAGTTTTATATTTACCAAATGCTTATGCTGTTTTTGTAAATTTATCGCAAAATGCTACTTCTTATTTGTGGGATTTTGGAGATGGAACAACTTCTACACAGTTTAATCCATATCATTTGTATTCCGATACAGGATTTTATACAGTTAGTTTAACTGCTTTTGATAATTATTTTATGTTCAATACTCTTACAAAAAATCAATACATACAAGTGAAACAACCTTTACTATCGGAAACAAACAGCTTACAGCAATTACAGATTTATCCTATACCTTGTGATAAATATTTGATTGTTAAAACATTTTCGTATAATTCATACAATTATCAAATAATTAATAGCTCTGGAAAAATAGTAATAGAAGGTATTTTATCAAATAACAAACTTCAAATTGTTGATACTTCTGTTTTACAATCGGGGATGTATATATTTCGTATTACAGGAACAGAAACATTTCAAAAGTTTATTGTAAAATAATTGAATTATATATCTTTAATTGTTTAAACATTTTTAGTTGCTTAATTTTTGTTAAAAAATAAGAATTATTAGGAACAAAATTTCAAAAATAATTTAATCAGCTTTTTGACTATTTGAAAATTTTGTAAGGTTGTTAATATATAAATAAACAATTTTTTAAATAGTTGTTTTTTATATTACCTTACTATTTTTTTTAAAATTAAAAAAATGCACTAAAAAATATTAACATAATCTTTCAAAATTAAAAAAAACGATAAACTAATAACTGTTTACTATAAAGGTTAAAGTAAGTTTAAAATACTTATTGTAAACAGATTTTTTCAAAAAACATTTAATGTAAGAAAATTCATCTAAATTTGCAATAAAAAAGTATGGAACTATTATTATTTAGCAATTCAACAAATGCAGGTGAGGAATATTTTACCTATCCAATTCCTCATATTAAAGAATTTTTAAATGGTAAAAAAGCAAAAAACATTATTTTTATTCCTTATGCTGCTGTAACTTTTAGTTACGACATCTATGAGGAAAAAGTTAATACAAGATTAGAAACAATAGGATATAAAGTAAAAGGAATACATCGTTTTGAAAATAAACAAAAAGCCATTGAAAAAGCAGATGTTATTATGGTTGGCGGCGGAAATACTTTTCATTTATTAAAAAATTGCTACGATGAGAACATTTTAATATTTATACGAAATAAAGTAGTTAATGGAACACCTTACATAGGCTGGAGTGCAGGCAGTAATTTAGCTTGTCCAACAATTTGCACAACAAACGATATGCCTATTGTTCAACCTCCAAGCTTTGAAGCATTAAACTTAATCCCATTCCAAATCAACCCGCATTATCTTGATGCAAATCCCGAAGGTCATGCCGGAGAAACAAGAGAACAAAGGATTCTGGAATTTTTAGCAGCTAACCCTACAAAAATGGTTATTGGCTTAAGAGAAGGTTGTTGGATAATTAAAAAGGAAGAAAAAATAACTCTACACGGCAATAAAAGTGCAAGAATATTCAAATACAATCAAGATCCATTCGAACTTTTGCCCGAAAGTGAAATAAAAATATAAACTAATTTTGATAATTGTATTTTGATTTTTGGCAAAAAAACTTTACGTTTGCAACTTGATTTTTTTTTAATAGAATAATGTTGTAAATATTAAATTTTTAGACACATGCAAAATAAGGGGTTTATTAAGTTTTTTGCAATTGCTTTAGCATTAGCAGCAATTTTTCAATTATCGTTTACGTTTGTAGTAAAAAAAGTTCAAAGTGATGCCCGCCAGTACGCTCAAGGCGATCCAAAAAAAGAATCAGCTTATCTCGATTCCATAGCCAATGAAGTTGTTTATAACTTTTTGTGGCTTAAGAAATACACATTTCGCGAATGCCAAGAAAAAGAAATAAACCTTGGTTTGGACTTAAAAGGCGGAATGAATGTAACACTTGAAGTTTCACTCGTAGATGTTATTCGCTCTTTGGCACATTACACAACCGATACTACTTTCAATAAAGCTATAGAAAAAGCTAAAGAACTTCAAAAAGCAAGTGGTGAAGATTTTATAACTCTATTTGGAAAAGCATTTCAGCAATTAGATCCTAATGCCAAATTAGCAGCATTTTTCATTTCAAAAGATTTAAAAATAGATTATAATACACCTAATGAAAAAGTTCTAAATATTATTCGCAAAGAAGCAGAAGGAGCTATAAATAACTCATATAACGTGTTAAGAAATCGTATAGACCGTTTTGGAGTAGCACAACCTAACATTCAACGTTTAGCCGCTTCTAGCAGAATTCTTATAGAGCTACCAGGAGTTAAAGATCCGGAACGTGTTCGTAAGCTATTACAAGGAACAGCTAATCTTGAGTTTTGGGAAACATATGATAATCAGGAAGTATATCCCTTATTAGAAAAAGCAAATAATTTATTAGCACAAATTTTAACAACAGAAAAAGATACTATTAAAAAAACTGACACATTAAAATCAAAACAAGATACTTCAACCGTTTCATTATTAGACAAAATTAAAACCCAAGAAGGAAGCGATACAACAAAAAAAGATGAAAACACCCCCGATCAATTAAAAAAGAATAATCCTTTATTTGCTGTACTATATCCAAGTATAGACAACGAAAACCGTTTAGCTAAAGGTGCTGCTGTTGGTTTAGTATTAGCTAAAGATACTGCTACAGTTAATAAGTACTTATCAATGAAACAAGTTAAAGCTTTGTTCCCGAGTAGTTTAAAATTTTTATGGTCGTACAAACCTTTAAAAAATACACAAGTTTATCAATTAATAGCAATAAAAGTTGATCCTCGTAAAAATCAAGCACCGCTTGATGGTTCTTATATAACTTCAGCAAGAGTTGAATTTAACCAAATGAACAACGAACCAGAAGTTTCAATGTCAATGAATGCAGAAGGAGCTAAAGAATGGGCACTTTTAACACGTCAAAATGTTGGTAAACAAATAGCTATAGTACTCGACAATTATGTTTATTCTTTCCCCGTAGTACGTCAAGAAATAAAAGGAGGTAATTCTTCTATTTCAGGAGGTTTCACGTTAGAAGAAGCTACCGACCTAGCTAATGTACTAAAATCTGGTAAATTACCTGCGCCAGCTGTTATTATAGAAGAGGCAATTGTAGGTCCAACACTCGGAAAAGAAAGCATAAACGCCGGATTGACATCATTTATTATAGCTTTCATTATTGTTTTAATATATATGTTGTTTTTCTATGGCACTCCCGGATTAATAGCCGACTTTGCTTTACTTACAAACGTATTTTTCTTAATAGGAGTACTTGCTTCGTTAGGTGCTGTTCTTACATTGCCAGGTATTGCAGGTATAGTTTTAACATTAGGTATTGCCGTTGATACTAACGTTATCATTTACGAGCGCATTCGCGAAGAACTAAAAGCAGGTAAAGGAATTAAATTAGCACTTTCCGACGGTTATAAAAATGCATATTCTGCTATTATTGACGGAAATGTAACTACACTTATTACAGGTATTGTTCTCTATGCTTTTGGTAGCGGACCTGTTCAAGGATTTGCAACAACTCTTATTATAGGTATTCTCACTTCGTTATTTTCAGCAATTTTTATATCGCGTTTAATTTTTGAATATGGTTTTTCTAAAAATTGGACATTTGTATTCGATACTAAGTTTACAAGAAACTTTCTCGATAACGTAAAATTAGATTTTATTAAAATTAGAAAAATAGCTTACTTATTTTCGATTTTAGTTATTTCTCTCGGAATTATAAGTTTAATAACACGAGGATTGAGTTGGAGTACCGATTTTACAGGCGGTAGAACTTATGTTGTTCGTTTAGATCAAAACATGAAAGTATCTGATGTACGTGAAGCATTGTCAAAACAATTTGGTATTTCGCCAGAAGTAAAAACTTTCGGAGCAGATAATCAAATGCGTATTACTACTAAATATTTAATAGACGAAAATACTTCCGAAGCAGATAGTATTGTCGAAAGAAAGCTTTACGATGGTTTAATTCCTTTATTTAAAAACCCAATTAGTTTCGACGACTTTGTTAGCTCTACTAATGATAGCTCATTTGGGATAATGTCTTCCTCTAAAGTAGGACCAACAATTGCCGACGATATTAAAGTTGAAGCAATTGTTGCTATTTTCTTTGCACTTTTAGCTATATTTATATATATTGCAATACGTTTCCGTCAATGGCAATGGGGGCTTGGTGGTGTAATTGCACTCTTCCACGATTCAATGTTTGTTATTTCGTTTTTCAGTTTCTTTAATGGAATATTGCCATTTAATTTAGATATTGATCAGGCTTTTATTGCAGCTATGCTAACAGTTATAGGTTATTCCATCAACGATACGGTTATTATTTTCGATCGCATTCGCGAATATAGAACATTACATCCTCGTTGGGAAATATCGTTAGCAATTAATAATGCTATTAATTCAACTTTAAGACGAACCATAAACACAGCTGGAACAACTATAGTTGTATTGCTTGCAATATTCTTGTTTGGTGGCGAAGTTCTCAGAGGTTTTATTTTTGCTTTACTGGTTGGTGTTATTATAGGTACTTATTCGTCTATATTTATTGCTACAAATATTAGTTACGATATACTAAAGAAAAAACAAAAAACAGTTAAAGGTTAATTTACAAACCAAAGCTGTCTTTTTCTTGACTGTTTTTTCTTTATTAAACTTTCATATCTTGTTAAAATATGCTTTTATATGCTCGTTAATATCTTCAGAAATATTAAGTTTCCAGATCAAAAAAATATAAATAATTGCTATAAGACTACTTCGCAAAATAATATCTAAATAAAAAGGTTTAATTGAAGGAATAAGTAAACTTAATAAATATACAAACAAACCTATTAGTAAAACAATTAAGAATTTATAATTAAATGGTTGCATTTGAAATTGTTTCCATAAATAAGCCCAACGAATAAAGTTAAAAATAAACAACGACAAAGCACTTGCAAAAGCTGCTCCATTTATTCCATATTCAGGAATAAAAATCGCATTTGTTGCAATAATAACTACAATAAATATCAACATAAAAAGACTTTGCAGCTTATACTTTGGTGAAGTTCCAATCACTGTATTATTTATCCCTGTTGCCATATCAATGAAACTACCAACTCCAATCCAAAATACAACCCATTGTATATTTGCATATTTTAAAGGAAGTAGTTTCAACAGATTATCAATATTTGCCCAAATTCCTATAAAAAGCAATAACGAGAATACCATCTGATTTATACAACTTTTGTAATAAACAACATTTATTGTTTGAACATCTTTATTCTTCCAAGATTCAGCAATAACCGTCGAAGATATTTTGGTAAGTGCCCTCGAAGGCATTGTTATAATAACACCAAAAAAGAAAGCTATTGAATATAAACCTGTTTGATATAAATCGAGGTATTGCTGAATCATAATCTTATCTATGTTAGTAACTATTGTGCTTCCAAATACTGTTATCAAACCAAAAACGCTTACTGTAAATATTTCTTTTTTTAATTCTGGCTGTAAATAACTTTTTTCTATCTTAAAAGAAACATTTCCTTCTTTGTATATCAAAATAAATAAAATAATAGCTGGCAATGATAAGCCAATTACATATAGTAATACAAATAAGTCGAACGACCATTTAAACCATATATACAAACCTATAAAAACAACAATAAAAACCCTTTGCAAAACTTCCTTTAAAAAAGTTCCACGCACACTTTTGTATAAAACTCTTGAATATGAATCGAACGAATTAAACATTAAAGTGAATACAATTAATGGTAAAACATAAAATCCAAATTTTGAAAACAAATCGCCTTCGCTTTTAGCTGATATATAAGGAAATAATAATAAAAATACCATTGACGATATTACTGCACCAATTAAAATTACTTTAAGCATTAAAGCAAAATAACCGTGATGCTTTGTTTGTTCATCTCTAAAAAATGGAAACAACCTAATCGTAACATTATCGAAACCAAGATTTGCTAACTGTGCAAAGAGCAACGAATAAGCAACTAATATATTTAACAAACCTATTTGTTCGGGCGAAAAAAACCAAGCTAATAAAACCAAATTAGTTAATACACCAAGTGCTGCACCTAAATAAGTATAAAATGTTCCTTTTATTGTCTGATTTCTAATTATTCCCATTATAAAATAATTCTGATAATTTTTTTGCTTGCTCTTTCGATGTAAAATGTTTTAAATGTTCGGTTCTGTACGATAGCTCTTCCGAATCAAATACTTTATCAACAAGTTTATGAATATGAAACAAAAAATCGTTCTGATTGTTTGCTATGAAACATAGTTTTTCTATACCTGTGTTATTTATAACAGACGAATTTGCTACAACAAAACGTCCTTTAAATAAGCTGTTTAATAATTTTAGTTTCATGCCTTGCGGATAAAACGAATGTATGAGATGAATATGAGCATTTTCTATCAAAGAACACATTTCATACATTTCCGGATTAGATTTTAAAGTTACGTTAGAAAATTTTTGCGATAGTTTTACAATAAATTTATTAGGATTCTTTCCTGCAATAATCACTGGAAATTTAATTTTAGAAATTACCTTTTCGAGCAACCATATTACACTTTGAACATTTTCGGGAACTGATAAATCGCCATGAATTAATATATAATCGCCCTTCCCTATTTTTGTGGTTACTTTTTCGTTATCGTGAAAAGGTAATATAACCGAAACATTTGTAAAAAATTGTCTAAAATACACTGCGTCATTTTGTGAAATTGCTGCAATATGATTGGCTCCTGCAAGCACCTCTATTTCATATTTTTTTAGTTTTGCTGATTCGGTATGATAATAAATTTTTTTAAAAGTATTTTTTTCCGATAAAGCTAATCCTTGATAATAAAGATATTCGACATTATGAGTCCGTACAATTACATGATGATTTTTTAAACATCCATTATATAAAGGATATGTAGTATGAATTCCCTCAAGCAAAACAACACCTTTATGCTTCTGCAAGTTATCACAAAGTTTTTTATTTGCTCTTGAACGTACTATAAAAGGCAAACCAGAAAAACTATACAAAATTGAACGACTTCTTTCATAATAATAAACCATATAACAGATATCTTCGAGTAAATCCGATTTGCCTCTACCATAATCAAACGTATGCAAAATAATTTGATAACCAAGTTCTTTCAATGCTTTTATTTTATAATAAACATCCATTACACCTCCATAATCGGGAGGATAAGGAACATTAAACGAAACTATTTGAATAATATTATTCATATTATCTGATACAAAATTAAACTTTTATTTAATATCCATATTTTCCTTTCCAGCAACTCGATAAATATTGTTTTATTTCTGTTTCGCGTTTGCAAGAAGTAGGTTTATAAAAAGTTTTACCAGATATTTTTTCAGGCAAATATTCTTGCTCAACAAAATTATTTTCGAACGAATGTGCATATTGATAATTTTCTCCGTAATTCATTTCTTTCATTAAACGTGTAGGAGCATTTCTTAAATGTAATGGTACAGGCAAATCTCCTGTATTTTCAACTTCATCCAAAGCTTTTTCAATAGCTATGTAAGCAGAATTGCTTTTAGGCGAAGAAGCTAAAAAAATTGTTACTTCCGATAAAATAATTCTTGCCTCTGGCATTCCTATTTGATGAACAGCATCGAAAGCTGCTTGAGCAAGCATTAAAGCATAAGGATTTGCCAAACCAATATCTTCCGATGCCAAAACAACAAGGCGTCGTGCAATAAATTTAACATCCTCACCAGCTTTTAGCATTCGTGCCAAATAATACAATGCAGCATTAGGATCGCTACCCCTCACCGATTTAATAAAAGCAGATACAACATCGTAATGCATATCGCCATTTTTATCGTAAAGAGCCATTTTTGTTTGTAACACATTTTCTACAACTGAATTAGTAATTACTATTTTTTCTTCACTAACTACTTTCGATATTAACTCTAAAATATTATATAACTTACGAGCATCGCCAGATGAATATTTTAAAATAGCATCATATTCTTTTATTTCAATATTTAACCTTTTTAAATATTCGTCTTTTTCAATAGCTTTTTTTGCTAATAGTAAAATTTCCTCATCCGATAAGGAATTAAGAACATAAACCTGACATCTCGATAATAAAGGACTTATTACTTCAAATGACGGATTTTCGGTTGTTGCACCAATTAAAATAAATAAACCTTTTTCAACAGCATGCAACAAAGAATCTTGTTGTGCTTTAGAAAAACGATGTATTTCATCTATAAATAAAATAGGAGGATTTTGATGAAATAACGGATACTTTTCTATTTGCTCTATTACATCGCGTACATCTTTAACCGAAGAATGAATGGCGCTTAAATAAAAATATTTACGTTTTAGCGAATTGGCAATAATAAAAGCTAAAGTTGTTTTGCCCGAACCAGGTGGACCCCATAGAATTATAGATTGTAAATGATTATTCTCTATCATTTTTCTTAAAACAGCTTTTTTCCCCACCAAATGATGTTGTCCAACAAAGTCATCAAATGTTTTAGGTCTTAAACGTTCGGCTAAAGGTTTCATTTTTTTAGGTAAAATTATAAAAGTATATAACTTCCAACAAGTTTGTTTAAGAATAAAAGTCTAAAAAATATTAAAATTTCTTTGTTCATAACTTTATTTTATTTTTTAAACGAAGCCAATTATTTTTGTATATAGCATTATTAAAAAAATGAGAAAGAAATTAGATGTATTAGAAGGTTTGAACGAACACCAAATAGAAGCAGTAATAAACTATTCAGGACCTTCGCTAATTATTGCAGGAGCTGGCTCAGGTAAAACAAAAACCATTACACATCGAATAGCATATATGTTGCAGCAAAATATATTCCCCGAACGCATTATGGCTCTAACTTTTACAAACAAAGCTGCTAATGAAATGAAAAACCGTATAGCTCAAATGGTTTCATATAAAACAGCACAACGACTTTGGATGGGCACTTTTCACAGTATTTTTAGAAAAATATTAAAAAATGAAGCTGAAAAAATTGGATATCAATCAAATTTCACAATTTACGACACCGACGACAGCGAAAGGTTAATTAAAAGTATTTTAAAAGAATTATCATTAAACACAGATACAAAATACAAGTATAAAGATATACTTTCGAAAATAAGTTATGCAAAAAACAATCTATTTACACCTAAAACATATAAAAACAATAAAGAATTTGTTGAAAAAGACAAACTAAAAGGGATCGAACATTTTTGGCGAATTTATGAAGAATATCAAAATCGCTTAAAAATTGCCAATGCAATGGACTTTGACGATTTATTGCTCAATACAAATATTTTATTTCGCGATTTTCCTGAAACACTTGCCAAATATCAAGAACAATTCGACTATATATTAGTTGATGAATATCAAGACACCAATTATGCGCAATATCTAATTATTTGTAAACTTTCAGAAATACACCATAATATATGTGTTGTTGGCGACGACTCTCAAAGTATATACTCATTTAGAGGTGCACGTATTGAAAATATTTTAAATTTTAAAAAAGATTATCCAGAATACAAACTTTATAAGTTAGAATTAAATTACCGCTCTACCAAAACTATTGTAGAAGCAGCAAACAGTTTAATTGAGTTTAATAAAGATAGAATACCTAAAAAAATATACACTATAAATGAAGAAGGTGAAAAAATAGAAGTATTAAAAACACTTACCGAAAGCGAAGAAGCTTATGTTATCGCAAATATAGTTAAAGAACTACACGAAAAAAAACAAATACCATATAACGAATTTGCTGTTTTGTATCGAATAAATTCACAATCGAGAATACTCGAAGATTCATTCAGACGAGCAAATATACCGTACAAAATATATGGTGGCTTTTCTTTTTATCAAAGAAAAGAAATAAAAGACATATTGGCATACATTAGAATTTGTGTTAATGAACACGATAATGAATCGCTAAAACGAATAATAAACTTTCCTTCAAGAGGAATAGGCGAAACAACAATTAGTAAAATTGAAGAATATGCAAATGAAAACAATATTAGTTTGTGGAATGCTATTTCACATGCAGAAAATATTATTACCTTAAAAAAATCAACTATTTCAACTTTAAAAGAATTTCAAAATATAATACTTAAATTAAAAGAAATTTTAAACACAAAATCTGCATTCGAATTTATTGAATACCTTATTAATTCTACCGGAATTAAAAACGAACTTTTAAATGAAAAAACAGGAGAAGGAATGGAACGACTTTACAATGTAGAGGAACTAACAAATAGTATAAAAGACTTCGAAATAGAATTTACAAATACTTATGAAATTCCCCCAAAAATTACTGATTTTCTGGAACATGTTTCACTAATATCATCTACAGACGAGATTAAAAAAGAAGACCATACAAGCAATAAAGTTACATTAATGACCGCACACTCGGCCAAAGGACTGGAATTTGATGTTGTATTTATAGCAGGAGCAGAAAAAAACAAATTTCCGCTTACAAATTATTTTAATATATCTGACAATACAGAAGAAGAACGACGTTTGTTTTACGTAGCTTTAACAAGAGCTAAAAAAAAAGCATTTATAACTTTCTCAGAAAAAGTATTGAGATGGGGAAAAGATCTGGAGATAACAAACCCTTCACCTTTTATTTCAAATATTAATGAAAAATATCTTAATATACAATTCGAAAACTCAAGTAATTCAAATTTTACCAAAGAAAGAAATTTTATCAGTAGTAATAATATAAAATCTGCTATACGAATACAATCATTTGAAAAAAAATATTTACCTTTGTCTGATGTAATTAAACACGATTCAACTTTAGCTTCAACTTATGTACATCAGTTTAAAATAGGAGATAAAGTCTTACACGAACGATTTGGTAAAGGCATTATTCTGAAAGTAGAAGGTAATGAACCAAACACACGTGTTTTAGTTGATTTTGATGTCAACGGACAAAAACAATTATTAGTTAAATATGCAAAATTATCGTTAATAGAATAAAAAAATGATAGAAAAAAAACTGTATTACAATACGCAAAGGGAACCTTTGCATTTGCCAGAATATGGACGCCATATACAAGAAATGGTAGAATACATTAAAAAACAACCATCTAAAGAAGAAAGAAATCGAATGGCACAAGTTGTTATAAATGTTATGGCAAATTTAACGCCAAGTTTAAAAGACAATTCAGAATACAGAATAAAATTATGGAATCATCTTGCACAAATATCTAATTATGAACTCGATATTGACTATCCAGTACCAATATATAAGAAAGAAGATTTAAAAGCACACCGAAAAAAAATTACTTACCCCGATAAAACATCTCTAAAAAAACATTACGGATATATTACCGAACAAATGGCTAAGGTTATAGCACAAATGCCCGAAACCGAAGAACGTAATCGCTTGCTTATAGATTTAGCTAATCATATGAAAAAACAATATTTAATGTATAAAAAAGAAGCTGTTAACGATGAACAAATTTTATCTGACCTGCGAACCATATCAAATAATAACGAATTAACCATGCCAGACTTTAAACTAAACGAAACACGCGACATACTATATAGAAACAAATCGAAACAAAATAACAACCATAAAAAAAATAAAAGACGGTCATTATGAGTTCTTTTATTGTTGAAGGCGGATATCCATTAAAAGGCGAAATATACGTTCAGGGAGCTAAAAATGAAGCACTTCAAGTTATTTGCGCTGTCTTACTAACAAACGAAGAAGTTATTATTGAAAATATTCCTGAAATTATAGATGTATTAAAACTTCATGAAATATTAGAAACAATCGGAGTAAAAGTTAATAAAATAAATAGAGGAACATATTCGTATTGTGCAAAAAATCTTAAAATAGAAAACATTAACTCTCCAGAATTCTATCAAAAAGCTGTTAAATTAAGAGGTTCTATTATGGTTGTTGGTCCATTGCTTGCTAGGTTTGGTTATGCAACTATTCCTAAACCTGGCGGAGATAAAATTGGACGACGACATTTAGATACACACTTCTTTGGTTTCGAAAAACTTGGAGCAAAAGCAGAATATATATCATCAGAAAATCTTTACAAAGTTAAAGCAGATAAACTTAAAGGAACTTACATGCTTCTCGACGAAGCATCGGTTACCGGAACAGCAAACATTATAATGGCGTCAGTATTAGCCGAAGGAACTACAACCATATTCAATGCAGCATGCGAACCTTACATTCAACAATTATGCAAAATGCTTGTTAGTATGGGCGCCAAAATACAAGGAATTGGCTCTAATCTGCTAACAATAGAAGGTGTTAGCTCATTAAAAGGCACAAAACATCGTATTCTGCCCGATATGATAGAAGTTGGTAGCTTTATAGGACTTGCAGCATTAACACAAAGCGATATTTTAATTAAAAATGTTGGATTTCAGCATTTGGGAATTATTCCACAATCGTTTAAAAAGCTCGGTATTCCAGTTGAATTACACAACGAAGACGATATTCACATACCACCTTTAGATAGTTACGAAATAGAAACATACATGGACGGCTCAATTCTTACTATATCAGACGCTATATGGCCAGGACTTAGCCCCGACTTACTCAGTATTTTTTTAGTTGTTGCAATACAAGCAAAAGGAAGCGTTCTTATACATCAAAAAATGTTCGAAAGTCGTCTTTTCTTTGTTGACCGTTTAATTGAAATGGGAGCACAAATTATATTATGCGACCCACATAGAGCTGTTGTAATCGGACACAATCGCAAAGTTTCACTAAACGCAATAGAAATGAGTTCTCCAGATATACGTGCAGGAGTTGCTTTACTTCTTGCTGCACTTTCTGCAAAAGGTACAAGTATTATACACCATATAGAACAAATAGATAGAGGATATTTAGAAATTGACAAAAGATTAACAAACATAGGTGCAAAAATAAAACGTATATGAATATAACCAGAATTTCAACATTTTTGTTGTTTTTAATTGTAAGTATTAGTTATTTCACTCCTAAAAGCTTATCGCAATCAAAAAGCTATGGAAAAGATGTAAATTCAAAGATTGTAATTGGAACCGAAATAGGTAATAAAGCACCCGAACTTAAATTTAAAAACCCTGAAGGTCAAGAAATAGCACTAAGTTCGCTAAAAGGAAAAATAGTATTGATCGACTTTTGGGCTTCGTGGTGCGGTCCTTGCAGAAGAGAAAATCCGTATTTAGTTTCAGCATACAAAAAATATTATGATAAAAAATTTAAAAATGGCAAAGGATTTACTATATACAGTGTGTCGTTAGATAAAAGTCTCGATAGTTGGAAGAAAGCAATACAACAAGATAGTTTAATATGGGAAAATCACGTTAGCGATTTAAAATTCTGGAATTCTGAACCTGCTTCAATCTATGGAGTTAAAGGAATACCTATGAACTGGCTCATTGACGGTAAAGGAATTATAATTGATAAGAATTTAAGAGGTCGTGCTTTAGAAGAAAAACTTCAATCATTGTTAAAATAATTATGCCATATTGCTACGAATATCCACGACCATCTGTTGCTACTGATATAATAATTTGTACTAAACAAATTCCTTACAGAATTTTACTTATACAAAGAAAAAACCCACCTTTTCAAAATATGTGGGCTTTGCCAGGCGGTTTTATGGATATTAATGAATATTTAATAAATACCGCAAAAAGAGAACTTTACGAGGAAACCGGAATAAAGCTAAACAAACTTATCTTTTTTGGAATTTACGATAAACCTGATAGAGACCCAAGAGGACGAACAATAGGAATTGTCTATTATGCCTTAATTGACGAAAATGTTCCATATTACGCCGGTGATGATGCAAAATTTGCTCAATGGCATTTTATTGATAAATTACCTGAACTTGCCTTCGACCATAAAAAAATTATCAATGATTTTAACGAAAAAATATTAACACATCTTTGATTAACAAATATTTACGCTGTTAATTTCTTTTCTTTTCGCAATAAAATACGATGTAAAAATAGCATTAGTTTTAATTAAAAAATGTATAAGTTTACAATTGTTATATTACTTGTATTAAGTTTTTATCGTTTTGTAAAAGCTCAACCCTTACCAAAAAATAATTATTTATCTGAAATAAATTATGATGATAACGCAACATTAAACACTAATATTTTAGATAATAACAACAACCAAGCTGATTTAATTATTCGTAGTAAGATTTTTGAATTAAATTATCAAACCCCTATACAGTTAGATTATAACGAAGATGTAAAAAAATACATAAATTATTTTCTTAACGAAAAAAGAGAATGGCTTGTTCAATGTATCCAATTGTCGCACTACTATTTTCCGATATTCGAAAGTTTTTTGGATAAATATCAACTTCCGTTAGAATTAAAATATTTAGCTGTAATTGAGTCTGGTTTAAATCCTTTTGCACGCAGTAAATCAGGAGCTGTTGGCTTGTGGCAATTTTTGTATCCAACGTCTCAATTACTTAATTTAAAAGTAAACTCGTTTATTGACGAACGAAAAGATCCATACAAATCAACAGAAGCAGCTTGTAAATATTTAGAATATCTTTATCATACATTTAACGACTGGCTATTAGCAATAGCAGCATACAACGGAGGACCTACTGTAATAAAAAATGCTATTATTCGTAGTGGCGAAAAAACTTCTTTTTGGGAGATAAGACCATATTTGTCAGCCGAAACACAAAATTATGTTCCTGCATTTATAGCTATATATTATTTGTTTCATTATGCTAAAGAATATAAATTAAACACTACTAGTACGTTCTACCTACATCAGGTTGATACTATAATGATTGATAAACCACTTTATTTGTCTGTTTTATCAGAAAATCTTGATGTAAATATAGAACTTTTACGCTTTCTTAATCCGCAATATAAAAAAGATTATATCCCAAAATATAACGAGCCACTTTCGCTTGTTTTGCCATCGAATAAAATTCTGGAATTTTTAAAAAACAGTTATAAAATTTACGATTTATCTTTTCCGCAAATAGAAAAACCAATAAGAAACAAGGCAATTCAATATACAGTAAAAAAAGGAGATTATTTAACCAAGCTTGCAGTAGAATTTCGTTGTTCGCCAGAAGATATCAAAAAATGGAATAATTTAAAATCTAACGAATTATCAACAGGAAGCGTATTAACAATTTGGATAGTTGAAGAAAACTTACCTGTAACAAACAAATTCTAATATAATTGTATAAATAATTTATTGTGAACAATATTGTTTGTTTTATTTCTTCTCTATTTTTTCGAGAAACTCTTTTGGTAACACATTAAGCGAGCTTGTTTCACCAAATAATTCTAATGACTTTTTATTATATGCGTATGCAGCTTCTTCGGGAGTGTTGTATGCTCCAAGCGAAATACCTTTTCTATTTACATAAATATAAGCGTAATATTTTTTACCTTGTTTAATAACTCCACGATAACCTGTAGTATTTTTTACTTTTTTTGTATTTCTAACAAGATAAGAAAATGTACTCCACTCTAAATTACTTAACCGACAATCGTGAGGAATACCATTCTTAAAACGAACAAACCAGCGTGTTTTTATATCAGGTTTTGGCAAGTATCTTTCTGCTATCATTTTATGCAGATAAATAGTTTCGTTTGCATACTTCATATGCTTTTCTTCTGGTTTCCAATTTTTCTGAAAAAAAACATATCCATTAGAATGTTCCCTTAAGTTCTCAAAAAAATTAATTTGTTTCAAATATTCATCATTATATAAATCGTTAAAAACTCTTTCATCAAGAAGAGCCTTTTTATCGCTGTTTTTTAGTGAAATTTTGACTAACATTGCTAAAATACTTTTAAGTTAAAAAATTATTAACAAAATTATAAGATATTTTTGTTAATTACAATAATATTTTTAAACAATTTTATTTTTTTAACATTTTTTTCCCTTTTCTAAATTCTAAATAACACATACATTTGTAAAAAAAATGGTTTTAAATGAAGATTGGCAAAGTAGAACTAAATTGTTAATTGGTGAAGAAGGAATATTAAAATTAGAAAATGCTCATATTTTAGTGGCAGGTTTGGGTGGTGTTGGTTCTTTTGCCTGCGAAATACTTGCAAGAGCCGGTATAGGAACACTTACAATTGTTGATTCAGATACTTTTAATCCATCAAACAGAAACCGTCAAATAGCTGCTTTAATAAGTACTGAAAATAAACTAAAAACAGATGTTATAGAACAAAGACTTCTGGATATAAATCCTAAAATAAGAGTAATTAAAAAAACTATTTATTTAAAAGATGAAAACATACTTCAAATTTTAAAAGAAGCCCCTTACACTTATGTTTTGGATGCAATAGATACATTATCGCCAAAAGTATTTTTGATTTACAATTCTATTAAAATTAATTTAAGAATTATAAGCTCGATGGGTAGTGGTGGCAAATTCGATCCTTCTTTAATAAAAATATCGGATATTTCGGAATCTTACGAATGTCGCTTAGCATATATCGTTAGAAAAAAGCTTCATCGCTTGGGTATATATTCTGGTTGCAAAGTTGTTTTTTCGACCGAAAAAGTTCCAAAAGAAAAAGTGTTTGAAATTAATAACGTACCAAATAAAAAATCGGTTATAGGAACAATTTCGTATATGCCACCTATATTTGGAGCTTTTGCTGCAAGCGAAATTATTCGTGATATTTTGAAATAAAACAAATGTATTGTATTTTAGCATAAGTAAATTATTTGATAAAAGTGTATGAAAAATTTTGATTTTAATTATATTCAAAGAAAAATAATCAAATCGTTCTGGCGTTTTCCTATTGTAGTTATATTTATAATAACTGCAACAATATCAGCATTAGTTGATTATTTTTATGCAGGCAACAATTACGTCTGGACTCATTTATATCTAACTTCTGTGCTTGCTATTCCTTTATTTACTTCTATTAATCTTTATCTTGAACGTGTTGAAACAAGTCGCTGGTTCAATATTGGTATAAACATAATTGGTTTTATTATTTTAGTTTTATTTTTCGTTAACTTGCCTTACAAATTTATATACGATAAGCATTACATACGATCATTTATTTTATTTTTAGCTTTTATTACTTCAATGTTCTATTTACCTTTTATAGGTTTTCATCAGCAAATGCCTTTTTGGTTTTATAATTATAATTTTATTAAACGTATTGGCATATCGTTTTTTTATGCAACAGTTTTTTTCTTAGGAATATTTATTGCACTAAACATTATATGGTATTTATTTGAAATCAATACTTATAAGTTAATTACACCTTTTTCCATAATATTTTATATTTTATTTTTCCCTTGGATGGTTTTAGCTGGACTTTCTCCAAAATTTAATTATCATGCCGATAAAATATATTATCCTACATATTTAAAATCTATAACTCAATATGCTTTAATGCCTCTTATAACTTTATATGCTATTATTTTATTGGCTTATATTGCAAAAATTGTTATTTCTGGAATATGGCCTTCTGGCTGGACAGTTGGAATTATTATAGGATATTCGCTGGGATTATTGTTAGTTATTATTTTAATCTATCCAATACTGTTTAATGCTGAAAATAAAATATTAAAAAAACTAATTTATATACATCTTTTTGCATCTATTTTGTTTTTTATTGTTTACTTTATAGCTATTTTCAAAAGAATAGAAAGCAACGGCTTAACTGAAAACAGAATTTTCGTTATATTGTACGGTATTTGGTTCCTATTTCTTACAATATATTTTATAATTAAGAAAATTAACGATTTACGAGTAATTACTTTTTCATTGTTATTAATATTGTTTTTATCTGTTAGCGGTCCTTGGAATGTTTTTCGTATAGCAAAGAAAAACCAGTTGAATCGGCTCATTAAAATTGCACAATCCGAAAAAATATTTATTAACGGAAAAATACAAGTAAAAAATACTATAATAAAACAAACATCTGAGGCAGAAATAAGCAATATAGTACATTATTTAGTTACTACACATGGACACAAATCTATTAAACATTTATTTGTAATAAACGTAGATTCATTATTTAACACTGATTCTAATATATATTCAAATTTGGAAATAATTTTTAATTCTGCGGGACTTCGATTTAATCTCTATAACTATAATGAACATGAGTATTCGTATAAGCTTTTTAAAACCGACAAAAACGAATTTATATATCCAATAGAAAATGCTCGTTATTTATTCTTTTTAGAATTATATTCTTACGACAGTTCCGAAAAAATAATTATTTATCCTCCTATAGATAGTATAAATTTTAGCATTAACTTTAATGCAAATAAAGGTTTTATAAAGATTTTAGTTAATAACATAGAAGATGCAACATTGTGGCTCAGTCCTTTTTACAATTACATTACCGATTTACAAAAAAATAAAGCTAATTTCCAATCTGTAAATCAAAACGATTTTAAAGCTATTGCAAAAGGAAAGTTTTACGATTATACTTTTTACTTCAAAGAAGTTGAATTTCTTTTAAACAAAGATGAGCACCCAAAACCAACAATGGTAAGAGGAATTGTTCTTATTGGTCCAATCTTTAAAAAACAAGAAGGATCAAATAAATCTATATAAAATCACTTTGCAACAACTATGCTATGAATATATTTATAGCAATACTATTATTTTTCATTCTATCGTGTAAAAAACAACCCATAAATAATCCACCAGAAATTAGCATAATACTTCCTGTTGAGCAAAGTGTTTATTCGGCTTTAGATACAGTATTTATTAGATTGAATGTACGAGACAACGATTCAAAAAATATAAATTTATCTATTTTTTTAGAAAAAAAAGATTTTACACCAATTACGAACAATACTTTGCTATACACATTCAATAAAAATGAGATTCAAATAGACATACCGTTCGCACTTACCGACAGGTGGATAAATTCTGATGAATATTATTTAACTGTTACAGCATACGATGGCTATTCTAAAAGTCAGGCACGAAAAAAAATTTTTATTCATGCTATTCCAAAAAAATTTAAAGGAATTATGGCTGGTGTAAAAAATCAATCTTTTGTTGATATTTATGTAAGCGATACCAGTTTTAATTTTCAAAAAGTATTTTCGTTAAATAATCTATTAACAGGATTTTACGAATATCGTTTTTCACTTTTTGCTAGTATTCATACTAATGGAATAGCAAATTTTTATACATATCCTAATTTTTCGTTAATAAAAGAAATTTCAGGGTTAAACAAGATTGGTACACCATTTAGAATTGACTGGAAATTTCAAAGTCCTTATTTATACATAACCAATGCAAATAAAAGTATAATTGCAATAGATAAAGATGGTATAATACGAAAAAATATTAGCACCAAATTTAGTCCTTATAAAATAAACTACTTTAATAACGAATGGGTAGTTTTAAGCGAAGTTTACCCATATCCAATTAGCTATATCGAAGCTCCTTTTCAGCAAAAAAATTACTTAAAGCAAGGTAATTTGATTGATATCATTTATTTAGACAATAATAGATGGTTAGTTGTAGAACAAAAAAATAACCAAATTTTACTTTACGAATATAAATCGTTGTATAATATTCTTAATCAATTTAACCACAATATTTACGGAACATATTATGGCAATTTAATTTTAAACAATAAAATTATTTTGTTTATTGACAATAAAATATTTGAACTAAATAAGATATACGGTACTTTGTTTCTTTTATATCAGAATAATTGCTCTATTTCGCAAATAAAATATGAAGAAACAAAAGACCTAATAACAGGTGTATTCGAAAATAGTTTATGTTTTATAAAAAACAATTTATATAGTCATAATTTTTTTGTTTATCTTCCGGGTAATATAGTTTTTTACGATTTTATTTACGAATAATATTATTACATCTTGCTTTTATTATATCGCTTAAGAAAAACCTTTACTGTTCCAACTAATATTTCGGCTTCGATGTAAACAGGAATGTGTTCTTTTGATTGACTTATCCATATATCTGTGTTTTCACCTCCCTTAAAAATAGTACCTTCGAGCATACTTGCTTTTAAGTGATAACAAGGATATATTTTATCATTTATTTTTAAATTTTTCTTACCAATCATTCTTAAATATTGCTTTTCCCATTTATTGTCAATTATAACATTTATGTATATTTTATCGTTTGGTTTTAACTCTTCAAAGTCTATATTCCTAAAAGCATAAATAGCAGTAAGTAAATCGTAGCTACAATCGGGTAAAGCAAGAGTATCATAAGTTAATTTTTTATTCGAATTGTGAACTTTTGAATAGGTCTTTTTTTTCTGATAATCGAATGAGTATTCTTCGATAGCAAAATAATTGCCTTCTATAGAATTTCTTTTATAAGATATTGGTTTTAAAGGACTAGTATATGCATACGATTCGTAAAATTCCCTTACCTTATAAATCCAGTCGTATTTTTCGTTTGACGAACCAATGCTTGTATATTTATAAACATATTCGTTGTTAAACAACACACAATCTACTCTAAAACTAACAAAACCTGCATCTATCCAAATGAATCCTAAATTATATTTTACATCATATTCAATAACTTCGCCATTTTTAAATACTTCGTTATGTAAATAACATTGAGCAATTGTATAGAAATAAGCTAAAAAAGAAAAAAACAGATATGATATTAATTTTTTCAATGGTTTACTTTTCCTATTTTTTCTTCTACCGATTTAATTTTGCCTTCTAATCGGTTTTGTGAATTTTTTCTTATATCGAATTTTACAGTTGAATATATTCTTTTACTATGTGGTTCTAAAATATTATATGCTTTATTAATAACTTCTAGTGCTTCTTGAATATTTTCTGTTTCAATTATTGTTCCCATAGCAGTTAACTTATACGGATAACCAGTATTTCGAATCATATCTATAACTTCACTTACATAAGACGATACACTTTCGCCTTTGTCAGTAGGGAACATTGCAAATTCCATTAAAACAGACATAAGCAAATTTATTTATATTAAACTATTGATTTTTTCAATAAATTTTGTTTTTGGAACTGCGCCAACTATTTTATCAATAACTTTTCCTTCTTTAATAAAGAGAACTGTCGGAATATTACGTATTCCAAATTTTACAGCTAATTCACTCTCTTGATCAACATCAACTTTACCAAAAATAACCTTGTCGGTATATTCTTCTGCCAATTCATGAATTATTGGGGCTATTAATCGGCAAGGACCACACCATTCTGCCCAAAAATCAACTACAATTAAGTTTTTTGTTTCATTAACAACGCTTTCGAAATTTGATTTAGTAAATTCTAATACCATAAATTTAATGTTTTCACAAAAATATATAAATATTTAAATTCTATCAAGAACAAGAACAAAAAAATAATTATTAAATAATTATAAAATCCGAGACCTTTGCAAAAATATTTTTTTTATATGAATTTCAAAAAAAATATTGTTAAAATTGAACATTTTAGATAATTATTCAAAACAAATAATGTTTTTGT
>Ga0209809_1000333_pt1 | contig 44061 bp, 28 predicted proteins | sample YNPMSTMetaG_FD_186172 | JGI IMG/M metagenome (GOLD analysis project Ga0209809, IMG submission 186172) | Anoxygenic and chlorotrophic microbial mat microbial communities from Yellowstone National Park, USA - YNP MS-T MetaG (SPAdes) (version 2) ...
GGCGAAAAAGACATAAGGCTTTGGAAATCTTGAGGTTACGAAAATTAAATGAACAAATATACATAACCCGCTGAGGTCCCCCAAAGACCCAAAACCGGCCAAAAATGGTCAAAAATCGAGCACGCCGACCCCGATTTTTTTCGACCACTTCCGAAGCGAAAAGGAAAATATTCGGCCCGCGTTGGGCCGCCGGCAGCCCGAAAACCCACCGCCCCCAGTCGCATCCGGCTGCGGAAAAACAGGCCTCGCAGCGCTGTTCGGTAGAGCCAGCCGAACCCAATGGCCCCAGCGGCAATTCTCCCGACAAGCCCATTTTTCCCCTCCCCCGGGAAAAAAGTCGTAACCCATTGCTAGAAAAGAAGTTAGGTCAAAAACCGCTAAAAGGCCCAAATTCCATAACCCCCGCTCTAGCAAGCACTTACGCCAATCCCCTCTCCTAAACTCCCAAAAAATGCGCTATAAAAGAAAAAAAGAAACATTTTCGCCGAAGGAAGCCAATTGCCTCTCCCTACCGTGGGAGAGGCCGACCTGCGCAGCAGGCCGGCTGCGGGGGGCCCGGGGAGTACGGGGTTTCGGCCTGCAAAGTGCCCAGCCAACGTCTGCTCCCCGAGCCTATTGCTTTGCTTCGGCTAAAAGGTTACGTGTCTTTCCGATTTGCGAAGCTTAAGGCCGGTGCTGGGGTTATCGGACTCGGCAGCGGAAGCGGATGATGCCGCCTTGACCGGGCTGGAGGGGCTCGGCCAATTCCCAGCGGAGAAGTTCCGAACCTGCCTCGTTCGGTTCCGCGGTAAACCGTGCTTGGACGCTGCACTGGGCGCTATCGGGCACGTATTCCAACCGGCCGGACAGATTATCCAGAATGGTTACGTTCTGAATGGGCTGGTTGCCCACATTATCAAAGCGCAGTGTAAAATCGACCACATCGCCCGGTTCCGCGTAGGCAGTCGAAGCCACTTTGACCAGCCGAAGCTTCGGATTGGCCGGCGGCTCATGGACCACATAGAGTTGCACTAGGCTTTCATCTTGGACGACGGCCGCTGCTTGTTTTTCATTCAGGAGGACCGCCAGGGTATCGTCTTTGGCCCAGACGACGGCCGCCTGCACCCACCGGGCCAGGGCCTCCCGCTCCGAATTCTCCATCTGACCGAGCCGAATGATCTGGAAGTCCTCAAACGGCAGGAAGCGATCTTGAAAACTTTGTGGCCCCAGGGCCGAGGAAATCACATCCCGGCTCCATCGGCCAAGATACTGCACCGGCGTCTGCGGCGTATGATACCGGCCTAAAGCCAGATGCTGCTTGTGGGAGCGAGGGGGTTGTTGGAACTGGTGCTGGGTGAGTTTGGTGGGTAGATAGACGTTGGCCCAACCTTCCCGGCCTTCGTTGGCTACCAGGTTCGACACCTGGCGGACGGAACCAAACCGTGGACTATACAAATAAACCCTATTGGAAGGTTCGACCCGACGCTGCCCGTCCGGGGTGTCGTAGTGGGCAATGGTGTCTTCCGTTTCCAGGCCCTGGACCTGCCAATCCGGGCTGACTCCGGCAGGCAACCCCTGGTCGCCGCCGTCCCGGAGGTATTCATCGTCCGGCCAAGGCGGAGAAAAGCCGGGCGGCTGCCAGGGACCATAGGCCCCCAACGGTGCTGGGGCGGGGACCGGCTGGCCGGTTTGTGGGTCGGGCACCACGGCCCAGACACCCCCGCCCGGCGCCGGCCAACCCGACGGTTGCCAAAAGGCTTCGGGCGGTAAACCGGGCGAAGCGGCCGGGGCCGATACGGCGACCAATCGCCTCGGTGCACCGGCCCATCCACCGGCTCCCCCGGCCCAAAAGCCAGGACCACTAGCCGAAAGCCCAGCTTCCCCGCCCAAAGAGCCAGAATCACTAGGTAAAGCACCCGGGCTCCCGGCCACGGAGCCGGCACCAGCGCCCGATCCGCCGAGTACGCAAGGGCCGGACTGACAGGAACATAAAACCACCAGCATCATGCCCAGCCCTAGGACGGATCCGGCAACTCCCAGCCACCCGATGGGCAAGGGGCCATTTCGGGCAGGAGCAGATCGGAAACGAGGGGAAAGTGCGTTCATCGGCCGGCCTCCTTGGCAGCAGCAGGTTTACGAGGAGGCGGCTGCAAGACCCGCATCCGGGCCGGCAACCGTTCATACGGCGCCGGAGGCCCCATGAACTCCGGTTCCGGATGCTCCGGGTCCAGAGGTACCCGGCCACCCAGCCGCACAATGGCCACCGGCCGGCCAAGCTGGTCGGCCACCGCCAAGGGGTCCCGGCCCGGTCCGACCTCAAACCAATTTTCGCCGTTGATTGCCTCCGCGGCTACGGGCAAGGCCCGCTGCGGATCTTCCACATAAATCACTCGGGTTACCAATTTGCCCTCCAACGCCAACTCCAAATCCTCCTGATGCAACTGGATGGGGATGGCAAAACGGGCTTCTTGACCCATCGGCGTATAGAGCCGATCGATCACCTCAATGGTCGGATACACTTCTTCTCCAGGATGGCGGGGGATGTTGGTAACGCGGAGGCGATAGACCGGCCCGATCAGAAGTCCCACCCGAACCGGAGCCGGCTGGAGGGGACCGAACTGGGCGCCTTCGGCCAAAGCGACCGATACGCCCAAGGGGGCTTTGATTTCCACGGGTTGGAAATAGCCCAGAACCGGCCCGCCCCGGGACAAGCGAGCCGCCGCTATTTGCCCAGGCGACAAAATCCCTTCATGCTGGAAATGGACCGGGGGTTGGTCCGGCGGAGTAGAACGAGCCGTCGGCATCGCAGCCACGGAACTACCCGCAATAGCATTGGAACCACCCCCAGTAGCAAGGGAACGGACAGGTATCGCCTCGGAACTGCCACCAGAAGCAAGGGCACTGGCAGGCATCACATCGAAACTACCAACAGGGGACCTGCCAGGCATCGTAGGGGAATCACCGGGGATTTGCTCCGCCTGGAGTTGGGCTGGCCCGGCAAAGAAAAACAAGCAGCAAAGGAAAAAGGGGCCAAGGGAAAGGAATGGCCAGAGGATTACGACGATCCGGCCTCTCATCGGCCAACCTACGATGGGCCAACCTGCAATTGGACCTACGATGGGCCAACCTACGATGGGACGCTGTCGGCTGCCTGTCCACCGGCCTGTCAGATGCGAAACCGAGAAAACCTGGGGCCGTGCCGAGGAGGACTCCGGCCGTCCCGCCGGGCGTGCTGGCCGTTCCGCCGAGCACTCCCTCCCTTCCGCCGATCTGCCTGGCGGTCCCCCCAGAGGTGCTGGCTGTTCGGACGAGCACCAAGGCCGTTCCGCCAGGGGTGCTAGCCGTTCGGACGAGCATCCCGGCCATGCCACCGGGTGTGCTGGGTGTTCAGACGAGCATCCCGGCCGTCTCGCCGCGCAGTCCGTCTGCCTTAGCGAGCCGGAGGGTGGACAAGGCGATCCGCTGCGTGTGTTCTGGGCTGCCCAGGTCAAAGCAAGCCAACTCCTTCCAAGCACATCAGAATCGTCTGCGGAGATTCAGGCCACGGTGGCGTGGGAGCCGAGGAACTCCGGAAACGGACAGAGGGCAGGCCCTGGAGCCTCCGGTCCCAGGTTGCCCTCTGCAAGCCGTTTCCTCCTAAGGGTGTTATTGTTCGGCGGTGTTGTCCGGGGCCGAGGCCTCAGGCGGGCAGGTCCCGCCGGCATAACCGTCCGGACCAAGCACCTGGTGCTTTATCCCATAGGGTTGCCGATAGAGCACCGGTGGCCCAGCATTGCGCTCCACCACCCAGGCATGATTGGCAGGCCGAGGATAGGAGTACCCAGGCCGCTGTTTGACGTCGATGCGCACTCGATGGTTTGGCTCGGGCATGTGGTCCCAAGTGTGGTTGACCATGGTGTGTTTATACAGGCCAGCCGGTGCTCCCAACGGGACATGAGGCGGGCCGGGCAGTCCAATCGGGGTGCCGCTCATCGGCATTCCCCATTGGGGCGAAGAATACCCGGCCACATAACCAGGCAGGTTGCCATTGGCGGCCATAGGCCCATAGCCCATCGCCGGGACCACGGCCGTACCGTTGCCGCCCATTTCCGTGGGCAACTGCAGGTCTTTGTTCCCCATCCGCACGATGGCCAGGATGGAGCCCCGATTGTCGGCCTCGGTAATCGGGTCCACCCCGGGATCCAGGCGGGTACTCACCAAGGTTTCCACGCCGGCCACGGCCAATTCCTGGAACTCCGGATCGGGCAAATAGATCACCTTAGTCACAAAATTGCCGCTCAAAACCTGGTCGAAGTCTTCTTCGGTGAATTGGATGGGAATGGCCGAGTGGGCTAGATAAGCCGCTGTGCGGGGGATGGCATTGGCTACCTCCAGAGTCGGATACAGTTCCACTCCCGGCCGGCCGGGGATATTGCTGAGTTTCAGTTGATAGATGCCGCCTTGGGGGAAGTTATACCTTCCAGGGCAGACCAACGGTTCGGAATCGAAGGCCAATGGATGGGTAACCCCCCAGGTAACTTGCATCCCTTCCGGGCCGACGAAAAGAATCTGCGAGGCCAACGGTGGCACCGGCTGTGCCGGCTCAAAAGCCATCACCCCGGGCCCCGGTCCATCCACACCCGGACCGGGATGAGCCAGCAGCGGAGCCGGCGGCAAATTCCGGGCAAAAGGCCCTTTGCACCCGGCCAACCCAACCACCACCATCAACACCATTCCCACGACCCCAAAAGGAAACGTCTTTCTCATGGTTTCCCCCCTGCTAGCGACTCCTGTGTCGGTAACGGGCCGCCTTCCGGCAACCACCTGTTTGGATGAACCCACCATACGCGGTACCTTATCCGGTACATGGATTCTGAAGAATGTCGAAACATGGAGCTGGTCCGGTTCCCAGAACCGACCGAGCTGTCTTCTTGAGAAACGGTGTCGGAGAAATATTCCCCGGGCGAAATACTCCCATAGGCGTTCGGCCCAGGGGGTGGTAAAATCTTCCGACCAGACAAACCGGGTAATCTTGCAAAGGCAGAGTCTCTCAGCCGATAGCTGTTATAACTCTCCCTCTGAGAGCTATTGTTCGGTTTGATAAAAGAGGTTTCTTTGGTAAATCCGGAAGAACCCCCAAAATGTTCCCAAAAGGATGGACTACGAGATGGGTATGGATTAGCCTATTGGGGGGGATAGTGGGGCTGGTTGTCTATTGGCCCAGGGGGGGTGAATTGGCCAGCTTAGAGGCAGGGCATTCTGAATCTGCCCAAATACTCCATTCTCCGGCCCAGATAGCCTATTCTTCAGAGGCTAATCAGATGCCCCATTCGGAGAGCACCAACCAGATAACCCCGCAGGATGGACGACCTCTGCTCCAGCAGGCCATCCTGAATCTGGAGTCCCGGACATGGGTAGCCGGCAAAATTCATTACTATCTTGAGTTGTTTGATAATGAATCAGTAGTCGGCAAGGGTACTTTCTCGGCCCAGATGAGCCAGTTCGGGCAACTGTTCCGGTGGGAAGTGAATCTGCCCTTCGAAAATCGGCCTTTCCAGTGGTGGGAGCTTTTCGACGGGCAAACTTTATGGACCTACCAAGCCAGTCCTAAGGATCAAAAAGAACAGCTCGGCCGGGTGGATGTTCTTCAGGTGGCCCAGCATCTCAAGAAACAGGGTAATTTGCCAAAAATAGGGGAAATAGGCAATTGGCCTGGCCTGGGAGGACTTTCCCGACTCCTCCGCTCCCTCCAAACCAACTTCCAATTTACCCTGCTGGAAACAAGTTCGTTCCGGGCTACCGACGGCCAACAGACGCGGCCGCTACCGGTCTGGAAACTGCTGGGTACATGGAAACCTGCTCCCTTGGCCGCCCTTCTGCCCGAGCAGGCTGACCGAATCCAGCAGGGGCTGCCGGTCCGGTGGGAAAAAGTCCCTCCGCATATCCCCGATCAGGTTCTGCTATTTCTAGGCCAAGAGGACCTCTTCCCGTATGAAATCCAATATCGGCGGAAACCCCCTGGCCGATGGACCGCCTGGCTAAGTCAGGTCGCTTGGCTCCAAAGGGAGGAACAGTGCCTGGCCAAACTGGAGTTCGTGGAGTTGAGCCTCGATGTCCCGCTGGAAACCGAATCCTTCCACTATCAACCCCCTGAGCACCTAAAACCTACCAACACCACCAGCGAGTTTATCCAGCAAGTACACACCAAGATGCAAAAGAAACCCCAGTAAGTGGCTATCCTGAAATGCCTTTTGGTCGGCATGGACCCTCAAAGAGCGGCGGCTAAACCTTTCCCAAACCCTAAGCGCGACTTTCGCCATTTTCGGTAACTCTTTGTTTTATCGGAAGTTATACCCTCAAAGTGTAAATGGAAACACCAGTTTTTGCCCGAACCTAGTGGGAAACCAGAAGGGCAATGCTTTAGCCGAATGGAGGGTGACGAGGGAGCACCGCTGCGCAAGCAGGAATCCCGGCTCATTCCCGCTCCGGGGGGAACCCATGCCATACGGAATGCTTCTTTTTGGATTCCCGCTGGTGCGGGAATGACACGTTGGGTGGAGCTTGCCAGGGAGGCGAATGCTTCCGTGGGCTAACCTGTTTTCCTAAAGTGCTCCTCCGAGGCGAATGAAGCAAAACAGGACCCGAGCATGGCGGACGATCTCCTAAAAGCAAGTTATGCGGCGTGTCGGTGTCTGGTACGGGGATCGGGATCGAATTTTGCCCGGTGTCTGTGGCTTTTACCGCCTTCCAGACGAAAAGCCATGGAAGCGTTGTATGCCTTTTTGCGGATTACGGACGATTTGGCCGATCAAGCTGGCCCGGCTTTCCGTCGCCAAGCCGCCCTCCAGCAGTGGCGGCGGGATTTGGACGAGGCTCTTCGGGAGGCAGGGATCGACCTTGGGAGCGGATTTGAAATTGCTGAGGTGATGTCCAAGGAGTTTTTCCCGGCTAGCGGGGAGCAGATGAAAAGCGGCCCAGCTGGTAGGGGCTGCCCACCGGCAACTCCCGAAGCCGGCCTCCCCTCTTTCGGTCCAAGTGCCACTCCGGAGCTAGCGGCCAAGGGGCGGAAGATGCCGGTGGGAGGCGATGTGCCAGGGCAGGCGTCCCAACGGTTGGAGGAGGGGGATGAATATCTGGAGGGCGTTGGCCGGACGATTCTTCCCGCTGTAGCCGATACGGTTCGGCAGTTTCAGATTCCGCCGGTGTATCTTTATGCGGTTTTTGAGGGGGTGGGGATGGATGTGGCAGGGGTGCGATACGAAACATTCGAACAGTTATCCCTCTACTGCCGTCGGGTCGCTTCCGCCGTCGGGCTTGCCTGCCTGTGTATCTGGGATGCCCATCGTCCCCAAGCCATCCGTCCGGCTATGGACTGCGGACTGGCTTTCCAACTGACCAATATCCTTCGGGACTTGAAAGAAGACGCCCGGCTTGGCCGAGTGTATCTACCCGCCGAAGACCTCGCCGTTTTCGGCTATTCGCCCGACGATTTCCCGCCAGCGCAACCGGACGAACGGTTTGATCGGCTTATCCTGCAGCAAGCGGAACGGGCCCAACAGTTTTATCACCAAGCGGCCGAGTTATGGAATCATCTCGACCGAGCGGGCCAACGCATCTTCGGCATCATGTACCAAACCTACCGCCGACTTTTGGACCGGATCGTATGCACACCACGTATCATCCTGGCTGAGCGGGTTCGGCTCGGCGCCGGGGAAAAACTGGGCCTGACTCTGCGATGGACCCTGTGGCCTTCCCGCCGCTGGCTTTCCTGAAATGTAACTGTTTCAACGTGGAAAGAGCACCACCGCTACGGATCGGGGTAGAGAGAAACCCGGGAACGTTTTTGCCGAATGCACAGGCGTGCTTGGGGACCCGCAAAGCCCCTCTGCCCCGGCGGGACAGGGTACGTGGATGGAGAATAAGGGGACTTGTAATAGTTTAGTTTCACTGTATCTACCGGAAGTAATTACCACAATCTGTGGGGTTCTGGCCAATTGTTACCCCCTACAAGTGGAGGGGCTTGGCCGGGCAAATACAGTCAAACTAGCCGAATGCAAGGGGTGGGAGGCCACTGCTACGGAAACAGGCATCCAGGCCCCGCACCAGACGGAACCTTCGGTTCAGCTGGCCTCTCGACGGCCAGGGGAGAGGCAGGTTGTCTCATTTGGGTAAAATGTTACCTATCTCTACATTATTTCACCAATCTTAGGAGACGGGTATGGGAGCAGCAAGACGGGAGGAACCGTGCCCCCGATCCGGCCTAGCCCAAAGGGTGCTGGCGGGGTTGCTTTGGGTTTTTGGGGTATTTGGTCTGTTGGCCATTGTGCCGACGGTGTTACCTCGTGCCTGGCTGGCCATCGCCATCCGGTGGGCCGAACCGGAAACCCGGCTGGGACTGTTGGTGGAGTACCTGGCCCGGGCGTTGTCGGCGATGTGCTTTCTTTTGGGAGGGCTTTTATGCATTGCAGCCACCGATGTCCGTCGATACGCCCCGATGATCCGGTGGATGGCCAGCTTCCTCCTCGGCGCCGGACTGATCGAAGCGGTTCTGCTTCCCCTGACGCCGGGGGCAAAAACGCTGGTCTGGCTGCTCCTTGCCGCCCACGGCGGGATTATCGCCGGATTCGGTCTAGCCGTTTTGTTGCTCCTTCGGAAATTGCCTCCCTACGGTTTCCACCAACCCTATGCTCCGGCAGCGACGAAGACCCTCAAAGATTCTGTTTCACCAGGACGTGACGCCGACCAAACGAGGCAAGAAGGATCTTTTTTTCATCGGTAAATGAAAAATGTCGGCTTTTTGTGATTACCCATGGAAAGGACGGCCTGAGTTATTCCTCTTTGCAAAACCAGGAAACACCAACGTGGCCTCGCAGAAGGAGTCGATTTCCGTAGGCATTATCGGCGGCGGTTTGGCCGGGTTGGCAGCGGCAACGGCCTTGGCCGGCAAAGGTTTCCGCGTCGAGCTGTTTGAAAGCCGATCACGCCTGGGCGGACGGGCAGGTGCCTTCTGGGAACCCGCGGTGGGGCAGTGGATCGACTTTGGCCAGCACGTGCTGATGGGCTGCTGTCGGCAGATGCTCCATTTCTGCGAGCAGACCGGCTTGGATGCCTTTTTATGCCGGTATCGGGAGCTTTGCTTTGTGGAGCCTGGGGGGCGGGTTTACCGCTTAAAAGCCCACCCGCTGCTGCCGGCCCCATTGCACCTGGGGCCCTCGTTTTTTCGGCTAGGGTTTCTTTCCTGGCGGGATCGGCTCCGGGTGGTAGGAGGATTGGTTCGGCTCATGCACGAGAGCCGACCGCTGGAGCAGATGAGTTTTGGGCAGTGGCTTTTCGCCCAGGGACAAACGCCCCTGGCCATTCAGCGGTTTTGGACCCCGGTTCTGCTCAGTACCCTGGCCGAAGTGCCAGAACGAGTGGCTTTCCCGGTGGCCCAAAAGGTGTTTGTCGAAGGACTCCTGGGAAGCCGAGATGCATATCAGTTGCTTCGGCCTTCCTTGCCATGGGGGCAACTCCTGGAGGAGTCCGTCGGCCAATGGCTTGCCGACCGGGGGGTGGTGATCCACCGGAAGAGACCGGTTCGGCAGATTCTGGCCGAAGGCCAAGCCGTCCGTGCATTGGTGCTCCGAGACGGGGGTGAGAAGAGATTTGATTTTTATATTGTGGCGGTTCCCTGGCGGCAGGCAGCCGGTTTGGTCTGCCCAGTCATTCGAGAGGCCATTCCCCAGTTGGCCCAGGCGGCCGATTGGCCAGCCGGCGCCATTACCACTTGGCATGTATGGTTGGATCGGTCGATCACTCCGCAGGCGCAGACGGCGGTAGTAGGCAAGGGAATTCAATGGGTTTTTGCAGGGTGGGGAGAAACCCAAGGAGGCCCGAATACCATTCGATCTACATCTCCGGAGGGGTCAATACGCTCCTCTTTAAGTGGGAAGTCCAGGGTTCGAGACTGGCCTACCCGAAGAGCTCCGGAGAAGATCAAAGGGATGGCCAACCACTTTAAGCTCCAAGAGAGTAGTATCCAATCCCCCCAAGAAGTGGACCAAAAAATCCACTATTATCAGGTAATTGTGAGTGCGAGCCATGCGTTGGCTCCTTCAGCGATCCCCCAAACCATCCAGGACCTGCTGGCGGAACTGCAGGAAGTTTTTCCAGCAGCCCAGAAGGCCCAGGTGCTGGCTTTCCGCCAAGTGAAGATCTCCGAAGCCGTATTTTCTCCTCAGCCGGCTGTAGAAAGCTGCCGGCCGGGGCAGAAAACCCCTTTGAAGAACCTGGCATTGGCCGGGGATTGGACTGCTACCGGTTGGCCTGCCACGATGGAAAGTGCGGTTCGTAGCGGCTATCAGGCTGCCCAGGTGATCCTAGATCAGATCTAAAATCGTCCGGGGGGCTTCTTATTACGGGACATCAAGCCGCTTTTGCTTATCTAACAAAGCCCAAGGGAAGAAATTGGCGAATAGTAAGTGGGGGGAGGAAACCGTTGCATAATGAAATAGCCCATATAATACATCCGGCTTTTGTTTTACCTATTTTGTGTATTTGATGTATATTCTTTATCTTTTCTGAATAGTCCATCTTTTGGAGACCAAAACATTCTACTCATTTTTCCGATACCGAGCTCTTTCCATTCCTCTTGTCCAATATGGAGCCCCCGCTTTAGCATGCCGTAATATAACACCTTTTCCAGCCTATCCTTCTTTCTGGGGGTCATATCTTCGGGAAGGCTCCTGGGTGGTAGAATGCATTGCTAGCATTCGGCCTTTATACCCCCGAGGGAATAGAAAAAAGGTAACCTTTAGCCGAATGAATTAACCCGCCTCTCCCCAGGGCGGGAGAGGCGGGCCTGGCCTTCGGCCAGGCCGGGTGAGTAGGGGGAATGAAGGAGTGTTTCGATGACATATCGACCGTTTGTGCATCTGCATTGTCATAGTCATTACAGCCTGTTGGACGGGGCGGGGCGGATTGACGAATTGGTCGAGCAGGCCAAAGCCTTTCGGATGAACGCCCTGGCCCTCACCGATCATGGGAATCTTTACGGAGCGTTAGAGTTTTACCAGAAGGCCAAGGCGGTGGGAATAAAACCCATCTTGGGCTATGAGGGATATGTGGCCCCGGGAAGCCGATTCCAAAAGGATACGGCCAGTCAGAAAGAAAGTAGTTTCCATCTAACCCTTCTGGCGGCCAATGCGACGGGGTTTCGGAACCTGGTGAAGATGGCTTCGGCGGCGTTTTTGGAGGGCTTTTATTATCGGCCCCGGATCGACAAGGAACTGCTGGCTGAGTATCAGGAGGGGATCATTTGTTTAAGCGGCTGTGCTTCCAGTGAGCTAAGCCGACTGTTGGCCACCGGCGCTGAGGCGGACCTGAATCGGGCCATCCAGGTGGCCAGCTGGTTTCGGGATGTGTTCGGCGACCGCTATTTCATCGAAATCCAAAATAACGGCATGGAATTGCAAAAGGCGATTCTCCGAGGGGCGGTGGAGCTGAGCCGACGCACCGGAATTCCTCTGGTGGCCACCAGTGACGTCCATTATGTCCGTCCGGAGGATGCCCTGACCCAGGATATTCTTTTATGTATTAGTACGGGGAAAACCCGAAACGATCCGAATCGGCTCCGAATGGAGACCAACGAGTTTTATCTCCGCAGTCCGGAAGAGATGTATCAGGTTTTTTCTGGGCTGGAGGAGGCGGTGCAGCGTTCCCAGGAGATTGCCGACCGAGTGGAAATCGAGTTGGAATTAGGCCGACGGCATTTTCCGGTCTTTACGCCGCCGGAAGGCAAAACTTCCGAGCAGTTCCTGCGGGAGTTATGTCTGGAGGGGCTACAACGCCGGTATGCGGACCGGCCGGAACGGTGGCAGAACGGACAACTTGCCCCAGAGGTCTCGGACCGCTTAGAGCGGGAGCTCAGCGTCATCTGCAAACTCGGCTTTGCCAATTACTTTTTGATTGTGTGGGACTTTGTCCGTTTTGCCCGCGAGCGGGGGATTGCAGCCTCGGCACGGGGTTCGGGCGTAGGGTCGCTGGTGGCGTATGCGTTGGGGCTAAGCCATGTCTGCCCGCTGGAATACGATTTGCTCTTCGAGCGGTTTTTGGACGAGAATCGGCAGGAGGCGCCCGACATCGACATTGATTTTGACAAAGAGCGGCGGGCGGAAGTGTTGGCTTATGTCCGGGAAAAGTATGGGACGGAAAATGTGGCGCAGATAGCCACTTTCGGCAGGCTGGCGGCTCGGGCGGCCATCCGGGATGTCGGCCGGGCCTTGGGAATGCCCATCCCGAAAGTGGATGCCGTGGTGGCGAAGGTGCCAGAACGCCTGAACATCACCCTGGACGAGGCCCTTCAGGAAAGCGAAGAACTCCGCCGGGAATATGACACCAATCCCGAAGTCCGGGAGCTGTTGGACCTGGCCCGCCGGGTGGAAGGCCTGGTCCGGAATGTGGGCACGCATGCCGCCGCCGTGGTGATCGCCGATCGACCCCTGACCGAATATGTGCCGTTGCAATTCGGCCAAGAGAAGAAAAATTCGGAAGTGATTACTCAGTGGGCCATGGGCGATGTAGAACGGGCCGGACTGTTGAAAATGGACTTCCTCGGCCTGCGCAATTTGACCATCCTTTCCAAGGCCGTGCAATCGATTCGGCAATCGACCGGCCTTCAGATCGACCCCTATCGGTTTCCCCTGGACGATCGAGACACCTTCGCTCTGCTTTGCCGGGGTGAGACGAAAGGGATCTTTCAATTGGAAAGCGATGGCATCCGGGAACTATTGCAGCGGATGCAACCGGATCAATTCCGGGATATTATTGCAGTTAATGCGCTGTATCGGCCAGGGCCCCTGGAAGGGGGCATGGTCGATGAGTATATCGAGGTCAAACATGGCCGAAAGGAAGCCGAGTATCCGCATCCGATCATGAAAGAGATTCTCGAAGAAACCCATGGGGTGATGGTCTATCAGGAGCAGGTAATGCGGATCTTAAACCGGTTGGGCGGCATTGGCCTGGCCGATGCGTATAAATGCATTAAAGCCATCAGTAAAAAGAAACTGCCGATCATTGCCAAGTATCGGGAGCAATTTGTTCACGGAGCGCAGGAGCAGGGGCTTTCCCGACGGGAAGCGGAAGAGCAATTTGCCCTGGTGGAAAAATTCGCCGGCTACGGGTTTAACAAATCCCATTCGACGGCCTATGCGCTGATTGCGTATATGACGGCGTATTTGAAGGCGCATTGGCCGATGCAGTTCATGGCCGCCTTGCTTTCCAGCGACATTCCCATGCGGAACTTCAAGCGGAAGGACCCGGTGGTCCGCCACCTGGAAGATTGCCGGCGGATGCAGATCGAGGTGCTTGGGCCGGATGTGAATCGGTCGGAGGTGGAGTTTACCGTTTGGGAGGGGAAGATTAGTTTTGGGTTGGCGGCGGTGAAAGGATGTGGCCCCAGTGCCGCGGCAGCCATTGTGGAAGAACGGCAACGAGGCGGGCCATTCCGAAGTCTCATGGACTTCTGTATGCGAATCGACCCGGCCCTGGTCCACCGAGGCGCCATCGAATCCCTGATTAAAGCCGGCGCTTTTGATAGTCTGGGGATTCGCCGCTCCCAGTGTATGGCGGTGCTGGACAAGGCGTTGCAGGCCGGTGTGGCGGCCGCCGCCGATCGCCGAATCGGCCAGCGCAGTCTCTTCGGAGAACCGGCCGGACAGCACTCCCCCTCTGCCGCCTTTTTGGAACTGCCCGAATTGCCGGAGTGGTCTCTGCGAGAACGACTGGCGAAAGAAAAAGAGGTGCTCGGTTTCTATTTGTCCAGTCATCCCTTGGAAGAATACCAGACCCTATTGGAAACCTATAGCACTCATACCACGATGCAGGCAGCCAAATTGGCCCATCGCACCGAAGTGCGTCTGTGTGGAATGATTTCCGGCATAAGCTGGCGAAATACGAGAACCGCGCGGCCCGGTGCGCCCACCCGGTATGCCATGTTTGATCTGGAAGACATGGCCGGCATGATCCCCTGCATCCTTTGGCCGGAAGCTTGCCTGGAGTATGGGCAGTTCATCCAACCGGAAGCGGTGGTAGCTATTACTGGGTATATGGAACGCCGTCCCGGGGAAGAAGAAGGGACCCTGATTGCGACCGAAGTCGTTCCGTTGGAGGAGGCACCGACTCGATATACGCGGTTGATTACGCTCCGGCTGGAAGAACGGCGTCTCGGCACCGAAGGACTTCAGCAGGTTCATCAGCTTCTGCAGCGCTGGGCGGGAAGTACACCGGTGGAGTTGCTTTTGCTTTTGGCCGACGGGGTCAAGGTGCGGTGCCGGTGCGCCCAAATGCAAATCCGGTTTACCCGCCAGTTGCAGACGGAGCTGCAGACACTGCTCGGCCCCAAGGGCATTTCGATCATTACGACGCCGGCCCGGACACCGAGCCGGTCCGGCCCTGCGGCGGAACGACCGTCGGTGCGAAATAACGGACGGGTCCGAACCGCCTGATCGAGAGAGGCCAGTTGCTTTGTTGGGCTAAATGGTTACCCAAAATGCCGCTTTATTAGGGCTTGGTGAGGGGGGCCGGTGCTTGCATCTCCCGGTTAAAAATGGAATTTCGGGCCTGTTAAAGGATGTACAGAAATTCCGTTTTTAGCCGGCGCTTACCACCCACACGGGGCCTCCAAATTGCCAAAACCTTCATAAAACCGGCATTTTGGTAAATCGGAAGGGTTCACAAACGGTCATTGGCCGCCTGGGGGCCCGATTCGGGACAGCCTCTGAGAAGGGGAACGCAACTCTATTTTCGGCCTGAACGGTAATATGCCGCTTTCCGAAAGGCACCCCAATACCCGCCAAACCAACGGGGGTATTTCTTTCTCTGCCTTGCCGGTCTTTTCGCTTTTTCGTCTGTCCGGTACAATGATCCGGTATGAGGATGGTGGTCTTACAATCCGGAAGCAATGGCAATTGTGTGTATGTGGAGGCCGGTGGTATTCGGCTCCTGGTGGATGCCGGCATTTCCGGCCTGCAGGCCCAGCGCCGGTTGGCATGTCATGGAGTGGACATTCGTCAAGTAGATGCTTTGCTCATTTCCCATGACCATCGGGACCATATCCGTTGCCTGGGCGTGTTGCAGCGCAAATTCGGTATCCCCGCCTATATCACCGAAAAAACCTTGGCTGTGGCCGAAGAGTTTTATCCTCTGGGACGGCTAGGCAAACTTTTTTTCTTCCAGCCAGGCCAGGTCCTCCATCTGGGCGATCTGGCTGTACAGACCATCCCCACTCCCCATGATGCGGTCGAAGGGGTGGGATTTGTCTTGGACGATGGGGTGCATCGGCTGGGGATACTAACCGATTTGGGCCATCCGTTTCCGGAGCTCCGCCGCCTGATTCATTCATTGGACGCTGTGCTCCTGGAAAGCAACTACGATCCCCAGATGCTTCAGAATGGTCCGTATCCGGATTGGCTCAAACGACGAATCCGAGGACCCCGGGGGCATCTATCGAACCACGAGGCGGCCCAACTCCTGCGATGCGCTCTGGGCGGCCGACTCCAATGGGCTTGTCTGGGCCACCTGTCGGAAAACAATAACTCCCCCGAAATCGTCCTGCAAACCCATCAACATGTGCTGGAAGGCCGGTTGCCCTTGGCCGTGGCCAGCCGATATGAAGCTTCCGAAATGTTCTGCCTGGACCAGAGGCCGCCCGGATGATTCCGCTCCCAAGCCGCCCACACGTTCGCTTTTCCAGGGTTGTTTCGCCACGGTTGCAGGGTCGGACGCTTGGGGGCCTTCTATTTGCCCATGGACGTCTGCTTAAGGAGCCATCCGATGAAAATTGGACTGGTGGGGTATCAAAGTTCGGGGAAGACGACGTTGTTTCAGTGGCTTACCGGCATGGCGGCCGATCCTACTTTGGTCCATCGGGGGCAGACGGCGGTGGTGCCGCTGCCGGAACCCCGGCTCCAAAAACTGGCCGAAATCTATCAGTCCAAGAAGATCACCCCGGCCGGTCTGGAAATCGTGGATACCCCCGGACTGAGCCGATCCCATGAAGGCAACCCCGCCCGATTGGCCCTCATCCGGGAGGCCGATTGCTTGGTTCTGGTGCTGGCGGCCTACGACGGCTCCGATCCCTGGGCCGATTACCGCAGCCTGGAAGATGATTTTCTCCTGGCCGACATGGAAATCGTCTCCGGCCGGATTCATCGTATTGAACAAGCGCTTACCAAACCCCTGCCGAAAACCGAAAAAGAACAATTAGTCCATGAACAGCAGATTCTTCAAGGGGTTTTGCGGGCGATGGAATCCGGCCAGCCGTTGCAGGAGGCCCAAATGACCGAAGCGGAGCGGCGTATGACCCGGGCCTTCCGCCTTCTGACGGAAAAACCTCGTTTCCTTTTGGTCAACACGGCCGACACGGAAGCCGATCCCCAGCGATTTGTCCGGGCCGTTCCAGCACAGTGGCCTTGCTGGGCCGTGCCCCTGGATCTGGAATGGGAACTGTCTCAAATGAACGAGGAAGACCGCCAGGCCTTTGAAAAAGAGATGGGCCTGCAGGGGACTGATAAAGCCCATCTGTTACGGGCCTTGGTGGAGGCCTCCGGACAGATCGTCTTTTTTACAGCCAACCAACGCGAAGTCCGTGCTTGGTTATTGCGCGAAGGGGGCACTGCGCTGGAAGCCGCCGCCCAAATCCACACCGACCTGGCCCGAGGCTTTATCCGCGCCGACGTCATCCCGGCCGACCAACTGATCCGCCTGGGCAGCGAGCGTGAAGCCAAAGCCCACCACCTGGTCCGCTCCGAACACAAAGATTACCCCGTCCAAGACGGCGATCTGCTGTACATCCATTTCAACGTCTAAAAGGCTGTCCCGAAATTCCGTTTTTAGCCAGATGTACTACCTACCGGCGGCCCCCAGACTGCCAAAACCCTAACAAAACGGGCACTTTGGTAAATCGGAAGGGTTTGGCAACGGTCCGGCCGCCGCCGGAGTACCCATTTCGGGACAGCCTCTAAGGACTAGGGGGCGGGTCGACCGCCGGAGGTATCTCTGCGGCACCTAATGGGGAAGGAGAGGTACCCGGTGGGGAAGGAGCGGCAGAGGGTGGCGTAGCTGGGAGAGCCGGTGTCGTCTCCGCTACGCCAGAGGGGGTAGCTGGGGTAGCCGGCGAGGGAGGAGGAGCCTCCGGTAAGGTAACCCCGGCAGCCTGGCTAGTACCGGAGGCAGGAGGGGGGGAAGGCCCACCCATCGGGGGCGCCTCGGCAAGTCCAGATGGTGGGGTAGGACCGGCAGCCGGGAGCGGAGAGGCAGGAGATTGCTGGGCGGTAGGTTCCGGCTTGGGTACTTGGGCCGCCTGCTGTTGACGGGTCAGTTGGAAAAACTGCAACAGTTCAGCAAATGTGCGCATGGGCTGTTTGCCCTGTTTGACTGCTTCGGAAAGTTTCGGTGGGGGCGGCGGAGGCGCTTTGGAGCGGAACTGCCGGGTAGCAGACCTCGCAGGGCGATCCTTGGCAGGAGGGCGCTCTCCCGCCGCTCGGGGGGAGGTTTCTTTAGCCGTCGGCTGGGTTGCCGAAGCCGCTGCAGCCCTCCCCGTTCCCACCTCGGTTCTCCTCGGGGGGCGAGCCGACGGCGTCTTTTCCGAAGCGGCTTTTTCCGCCCGGGCAGTTTGAGCGGCCTGTGCCCGCTGATCGGGCGGAATCATCGACAGAGAAATCCGGCGCCGCTCCAAATCCACCTGAAGCACCCAGACCTTCACATTGTCGCCTACCGAGACGACTTCCCGGGGATCCCGGACATACTGGGTAGCCATTTGGCTGATATGGACCAGGCCGTTGTTCCCGACGCCGATATCGACGAAGGCGCCGAAATCGGTGATATGGACAACTGTTCCCGAAAGTTCCATATCCGGCTTGAGGTCTTCGGGTCTCAGTTGGATGCGTTTGAAGGAAGGTGCCGGGAAATCGTCCCGGATGTCGCGACCGGCCCGGCGGAGTTCCCCCAACACCTGTCGGACCATCCACACCCCAGCCCCTAGCTCTTGCGCCAGCGTCTGGGCATCCAACTGACCAAGCTGTTGTTGCACCGTTAAGGCCTTCGCAGGATTCCATAAATCCTCCGGCTGGGCAGAAACTTTCTCCAGTATCTTTCGGGCCAGGTTATAGCAGTCGGGGTGGATGGCGGTTCGGTCCAACGGCTCCGGCCCGTGAAGAATCTTTAAAAAGGGGGCGGCTAGTTCAAAAGTGCCCTCCCCGAACCCGGCAATCTCTTTCAGCTCGGTTCGGGTACGGAACTGGCCGTGCTCCCGTCGATACTCCTCCACCCGACGAGCCAACACCATGTTCAATCCAGACACATACCGGAGCAGCCACGGATGCGCCGTATTCACATCCACACCGACCCGATTCACACACGATTCCACCACCTCCTCCAAGAGAGGGCGAAGGTGTTTGGCTCGGACATCGTGCTGATAGACGCCGGTGACCAATAGGGATGGATCAATCTTCACCAACTCACTCAACGGATCCATCACCCGACGTCCTATGGAAATGGCCATCCTCACCCGCACGTCGTAATACGGAAATTCTTCCTGTCCGACCATGCTCCGGGCATACGCCTTGGCCCCGATGTCGGACACCATCCCGTAACGAACGTCTTCGGTTTTTAATTCGGTGTTGAGCAGATCGGCCAGAAATTTTTCGAAGATTCGGCTTCCTCTGGAATTGCCAATGACCACCAACCCGATCCGATAACGCCGGATGAGCTGAAGCACCTTTTGCCGGGCCGTCTCACGATCCTGGCCCCGCCCCACCAGACACAGCTTGGCATGTTCCAACAGATTGCCGAACTCATCTAGGGCCACCAAGACACATCCGTTCCCTAGGCCTGGATGGACAGCCAAGATGCGTTTGTCTCGAACCGGTCGCTGCAAGAGCATTTTGCGCAACGAGTTGCTTACCACTTTCACGGCATGGGCTTCGGCCCGTTCTGTGAGTTCCCGCCGGGCTTCCCGTTCCAGACTGGGCAGAAGCAGACGCTGCAACGCATCCTCCGCACATCCCCGCAAAAAATCGGCATGAGGATGATCGGCCGGAATACATTCCTGATACAGGACCTGCCGCATCCCCTCCAGATCGCACTCCATCCAAACCCGCAAAATCTTCTGCCGTTCCGCCCGATTCAAGGTCAACACCCGATACGGAGAAATCTTCCGAATGGGTTCCTGGAAATCAAAGAAATCCTGATACGCCCGGAGACGCCGCTCTAACAATTGCTGTTTTTTCAACTCTTTTTGCTGGGTGCGAAGTGCGGTTTGAGATAAATGGGAGGAGCGTGGGGCGGCGGCTCCGGCCGGCTGAACTTCTGAACCCGCCGTTAGACCACTCTCTTGGCCGGAGCCGGAAAAAACAGGACCGGAGGAAGCAGGAGCAGTCCCCGATCCCCCGGCGACCTCAGCAGCCAAGCCCGCCTCGGCCTCCTGGCATGGCAATAAGGGCGAGCCGCTGGCGGAGTCCGATAACTTTTCCTCCTCTGCACTTTGGGCCGAATCCCCGGTCTCCCAACCCCCGGAAGTCGCTCCCGTTACACCAGCACTGCTGGCTGGAGAAGGCGCCGGAACCAATTCGGGTTCAGAACCCCAAGCATGATCAGGCTTTTGGGGGGCATCCGGGAAACTGTGTTGGGAGAAGGGAACGGTTTGCGCCGAAGTGGCGGAAGAATCCCCCTGGCCGCTTCCATCCTCCTGGCCTACGTCTTGCCGGCCTGCCTCCCCGCCGACGGCTCCAAAAGATTCCGAAGACTCGGGGGATTTGGGCAAGCCTGGGGTTTCTGGCAACAGCAGACTTGTCGGATTGGATTCCGAACAGAAGCCGGGGCCGCCTGCTTCGGCTGCCTGGGCCTGCCCGGCAGAATCGGCAGAAGCAGAATCGGGAGAAGTTGTCTGCGTACCTCCGGAAGCAGCAGACACCTGGGATTGCTCCCCAGCAGAAATCTTCTGGACCTCCTCAGAGGCCATGGCTTCAGCCTTTGCCTCGGGGGAAGTCTCTTGATGTTTTTCCGTAGGGGGATTTTCAGCCGGGGGAATTTCTAGCGAAGGGGCCAGCCCCGAAGCGGTGGATTTCTTTTTATCGGTTTCCCAGCCGGGGGGAAGCGAAACCGTCTCCAGCAGTTGGGAGCAAATTCGGCCTGTTCGGTAGAAGACTTCACGGAGCTTTTTGCGGAGCTCTGCGTGTTCACTGATCATTTCGGCCAGGATATGGCCAGCGCCTAACAGGGCGTCGGCGGGGGTCCGGACCTGTTTATCGGGATTGACGAAATCGGCAGCCCTGGCCTCCAAATTGGCACAACTGGGAGCGGCTTGGAGGATTTCCTCCGCCAGGGGTTGGAGGCCTCGGAAACGGGCGGTCGTAGCTAATCCATCCTTTTTCGGTTTATAAGGAAGATAGAGGTCTTCCAGGCGTCGGCTGGTAGTGGCAGAGCGAATTTTCCGATCCAACTCTGCCGTCCAGGCCCCTTGCAACTGGAGGCTCCGGAGAATGGTTTCCTTCCGATGGGCAAGCAACCGGGCTTGGTGAAATAAGGTACGAATCCGTCGAATCTGCTCTTCTTCCAGGCCGCCGGTCTGGTCCTTCCGATACCGGGCAATAAATGGCACGGTCTTGCCTTCCTCCAGCAATTGCACGACCGCCTCCACCTGCCGGTAGGAAATTCGCAAATCTCGGGCAATCGGACGTAATTGGATCGTTACTGGTTCGATCATAGGCAGTTTTTGGAAATATTCCAAACCTCCCCACAGGTCCACCTGGAACCGAACAGACCTCTTCCGCCACTTCCCAATTCAGCCGATTCCAAATCCGCTCCAGCCCTCCCTCTTCAGCCCTCCCCCTTCGGTCTTGCCATCCCGCTGCTCCTGTCTTCCCCCTGCTCCTGCCCTCCCTCTACACCTGTCCTCCCTCTGCTCCTGTCTTCCCCCTCCGCTGCTATCTTCACCCGTAGTCCTCCCGTAAGCACCCATCAGAGGCGTGGGGGGCTGTGGAGTGCACGGATGCACTATCCTCCCTACTCGGACCTACCCGCCCCCCGTAGTCCCCCTGGAAGCACCCAGCCCCTCCCGGCATGATTTCTTCAACAGGTCTCCCCTATTGCTTCCCCTTGCCGGCCCCCCTGGGCTTCCAAGGGCTCGCCACGCCCCCCGAACGGGTGGAACACCCAGTTTTCTATTCTATTACGGGAATGGCCAGCGGCCGGGTTCCGGGAAAACCTTCCTTCCCCCTCCTAGGGGGATGCATAAGGCGGCAAACCCCTACTCCTCTCTCCATTCCCTCCTTCTTAAAGTTCTTACAATCGGTATGGAACTGGTTTTGGGTAAAAAAACTATTTTCCGTCAAAAAGTTCAAATCCACAAGGGCGGGCTAGCCGATATATCTGACAACCTCTATCCAGACCCCTTGGAAGGGTGCCGGAGGGGGGCTAGGAGACCGGCAGCAAGGGGCGGTAGGCTTTCGGAGAAGGAAGAAGGCTCGATGCGTCCGCAATTACGAATTTACTATGGCCCCCAAGAGGAAACCCAGCCCGCTGCAGCGGTGCTTCAGGAGTCCAAACCCACGGTAACGGTCCAATTAGGGGAAATTTTGCCTCTTTTGGCGGATGCCGTCCAATCCGATCGGACTTGGCTTCGGGACTTTGCGGATGACGAAGTTACCATTTCCATGGATCTTTACGAAGTTTTACTAGCCTACCAATATTATCGCCGTCCCGTAGCTTAGCTGAAACCCGCATTTTATCTATTTTGCTGAGTTTGTTTGTTTTCTCTGGCCTCTTTTTTTGCCAGGTTACCCGAATGAAGGAACCCCTCTCTCCCATGGCCGTCGAGCGGCCGGCCAACCGACAGCTCGGCGGCGGGTGAGGTTGGCCGGGTAACGGGTGAGGTTGGCCGGGTAAGAGGAATCCCGGCGGCAGATGGCTCCTGGATTCCTGCTTTCGCAGAAATGACACACACACACCGGTCTTCCCCAATCGGCGAAATTTCCTCCAGATTTCCTTCCCCCTTTTATAGCCCCAGGTAGTTCCCTCTTCCTGCCCGAAGGAGCACCTCTCTCCATGGAATGCCATGACATCCGGCGCGCAGAAGGTTTCCTTTTCATGGCCGAAGGAGCACCTTCAGCAGTCCCGGTTCCCGGCGGTAAAGCCGGGCAAACCACTCCGGCCCCTCTTCCAATGGAGCTACCGCAGTGATAAGGGGATCGACCCGAATCCTTCCCTGCCCAATCATCTCCAAACAAGCCGGATACTCCCCACACGACGCACATATCCCCTGAAGCCGAACCTGCCGGGTTACCACCTTCTGCAAAGCCAACGGTACCTCCGGCAAAACATTGCCCACCAAACTGATATAGCCGCCTTTTCGGACCAGTTCGACGGCCAATCCCACCGTCGGCCCTACACCCGCCACCTCCAAGACCACATCGGCGCCTCGGCCATTGGTCCGATGGCGGATTTCCGCCGGCACATCCTGCTGATCTGGCCGAAATCCCTCATCCGCCCCCAATTGGCAGGCCAATTCCAATCGGCCTGCATCCACATCCACCGCCCAAATTCGGCTACAACCCGCTTGACGTAACACCTGTACCGCCAGCAGGCCGACCATGCCGGTTCCTACGACCACGGCCCGATCGCCCACCTGGATAGGGATTTGGCGCACGGCGTGCATGGCCACGGCCAACGGCTCCACCAAAGCAGCCTGCTCAAAGGAGACCCCCTGGGGCAACCGGTAGAGGATATGTTGGGGAACCGCCACATACTCAGCAAAAGCCCCGTCCTGCCGGTATTCTTCGCACGAAACCCCCAGCACCCGGCGATGGTCGCAGAGATTCCAAAGCCCTTGCCGGCATGGGGGGCATCGGCCGCACCAAATCGTGGAATCAAAGGTAACCGGCTGCCCCACCGTCCAACCTTCCACCGCCGAGCCTAGCCGGACGATCACGCCGGCCCCTTCATGACCCATGATCACCGGCGGCCGACGACGGCTCGTGGAACCGTCCAGTCCGTGGACATCGCTGCCGCAGATCCCGCAGCAATGCACCCGAATCAGAACATCCTCCGGTCTCAAGACCGGCTCCGGCACCTCCAACACTTCCAGCCGATGATATGCCGTCAACACCAACGCTTTCATCCTATTTCCTCCCGAAATTCTTCTGTCCGCCTGCTCTCTGTCCGGGGGTAAATGGCCGAGGTAATCGGAAATACAAGGCAAACTAGGGGGCTACCTTCCAAGGGTTTGGGACCGGTTGCGGGCAGGCGGATTGTATCCTACCGGGACCACCTCCGCATGGCTAGCTGGGGCATACACGCCATTCTGTTTTGTTTAAATTGCCTATCTTTTCTGTTTTACCATAAAATCCTGTCTGACTACTTCAATGTCCCCCTTCTGCCTCGGGATCTTTAACCAAAACCTTTTGGGAGGATATCCACCCAGCCAGGCCACTGCACGTGTAGGAAAAAAAATCGGTTTGACCCCCACAAAGTGCGGCAATTACTTCCGGTAGATCCAGTCAAAATAATAGCCGAATGGGGAGGGCCGATGGGGCACTGCTGTGTAAGCAGGAATCCAGGCCGCTTTGTGCCTGGTCCTGTGTTCCTGCTGGTTAAGGGGGAACTCGTGGGATACTTTCTGGACTGCCGCTTGCGCGGCAGGGACACCCCTTGTATGTCATTCCCGCGAACGCGGGAATCCAGTTGTTTCTTTCCTGGATTCCTGCTTGCGCAGGAATGACACGGTGGCCCACCTCATCTGGCGGTGCTGAAGGCACCACCGGCCTCTCGACGGCCAGGGAGAGGTAATTTGCTTCATCCGGCACCACTATTGCAAAAATTGCTCTTGGGGATTTTCGGGAAACCGGCTAGATTGGGACGCCAATAAAAACCTACTAACCGGAAAAATGCCGGAACCGGGTGCTCGGCAGAGGATCTTAAAGGCTGTCCCGAAATTGGTAGTCGGGTGGCAGCCCGGACTGTTGCCAAATCCTTCCGGTTTATGAAAGTCCCCGTTTTATGGGGTTCTGGGGACTCTGGGGGTCGCCGGTTGGTAGTACATCCGGCTAAAACGGAATTTCGGGACAGCCTCTTAGCGCCCGGGAACCATCTCGGAGGAAGCCAATCCGGAATTTTTCCGGCAAAGGGCGGAAGGAAGGGAGAATCGGTCTTTTTTCAACCCAGAAGCGTTCCACGGAAGGAGCCCTCGGCTCCCCTGTGGACGGGGAGGAGGTTGTAGGCATGGAGGCACGGCGGCTTCGAGCCATTGGGCTTGCTCTGTTTTGTTTGGCCTCGCTGGGGGCCAGTTCACAAACCCGCAATTTTATTGTGCACACGGCGGACCCGCAGCATGCGGCCGCCTTTGCCCAGCAGGCGGAACGACTTCGACGAGAGTTGGCCATTGCCTGGCTGGGTCAAGCCCTGCCCGATTGGTCCTATCCGTGTCCGATCACAGCCACCGTGGGGCCTCATCTCGGTGCCGGTGGGGCGACCAGCTTTGTGTTTGATCGAGGCGAAGTCTATGGCTGGCGGATGACCATCCAGGGTTCCTATGAGCGGATTTTGGACTCCGTCTTGCCGCACGAGATTACCCACATGATTTTTGCCAGCTATTTCCGTCGGCCACTGCCACGCTGGGCCGACGAAGGCGGCGCTACCACCGTGGAACACGAATCCGAAAAATCCAAACATCGCCAAATGCTGGTGCAGTTTTTGCGCTCCTCTCGGGGCATTCCGTTTGACCGAATGTTTGCCATGACCGAATATCCGGCCGACATTATGCCCCTGTATGCTCAGGCGTATGCCCTGGCCGAGTATCTCATCCAGCAAGGTGGCCGACGAAAATATGTGGATTTTGTGGCCGATGGGCTGAACACCGGCCGATGGACCGAGGCCCTCCAAAAACACTATGGCTTCCGGGACCTCCAGACCCTCCAGAACCAGTGGGTAGCCTGGGTGGCGCAAGGCTTTCCACCGCTTCGTCCGGGGCCGGAACGGATGCTGGCTGCTGGTGGAACTCCGGCCGGACAACTTTCGGTAGCGCCGTCCGCAGGCAATGGGACGTCCAATCCCCAGCCGGTCGGCACCGGGTCTGGGATTTCGGTAGTAAATACCTCTTTGGGGCCGAATCAGGCGGTGGGGGATGACGGCTTGGTGAGTTTGGCCAGCAACAGGCCGCCCTATCGGCCTGGTTCGACCGCCCGCCCCGGGATTATCTGGACTTTGCCGCTGGTCCCGCTGCCGGAAACACCGGCTACCGGGGCAACCCTTGCCCAGGTTGATGGAAGAGGCACTCCTGTAGTCCCCGGGAACAAGCCGATTTCTCAAACCGCTGATACCTCCCGGCAAGAACCCCCATCTGGCCAAGAGAATCTGCTGAGCGGCTCGGTTGGCGGCGCGGGTGGCTCCGGCCAGGCAGTTGCCCAAATCAACACCCCTTCGCCCTCTGCCTGGCCGAAGGATTCTCCCGCGCCGGAGGGTTCTGGCAAGACGGTTCCTCATGGGCCGGATGGGTGGCTGGCCGCCGGAAGCAGGCCGGTATTTGCTCCGGGTTCGATAGGCAAAGTCCTGACCAGCCCACCGGCCTTCCAACCCCTGGCTTCCAGCGGGGCTGTGGATAGCCAGCTCAGTCGGCCGCAGATGCCTCAATCCGCCCCGGGTATTCGAATGACCTGGCCAAATGCCGCTCTGCGGTAAGTCCGTCTGACATATCTTTCTGCAAGAGCCATATCTGTAATTGCCTTTCCAGCATAGCTTGACTGTATTCCCCCGGAATGATGACCACAATCTGTGGTATGCGATCCGATTCTTAGGCCCTACAACTGGTAGGTGCCGGACCGGGGAGATACAGTCAAAATAGCAAAGCAGCCTTCTTTGTCCGGTAATATTTTAGCCAAAGGGGGGATCGGCTGTGTCACTGCCGCGAAAGCGGCAGTCCAGACAGGAGAAGGCCTTGTCATCTGGATTCCTGCTTCCGCAGGAATGACACGCCGGCTTTAGACGGCCGGCGAAGAGCCGAATTGCTTCGGGCGGCTAACTTGTTATCTTTTTCGGGGGCTTCTACTCATAGCCCAGTTGGCGGAGTTCTTCTTCGCTCAGGCCGTGGTGATGGCCCAGTTCGTGGAGGATGGTGATGCGAATTTGTTTACGTAGGCGTTTGCGCCTCACCCGGCCGTACCGATCTGCTGCCGCTGCCAGGATGCCTTCGCGGTAGATGGTTACCACATCCGGCAAGGTGCCGGAGTGTTCGACGCTTTTCTGCGTGATCGGAATCCCGGTATATCGGCCGCAAAGTTCATCTCGGTAGCGAACCCCATGTTCTCGGAGCACCTCCGGAGGTGGATAATCTTCCACATGCAGTGGCACTTGTTCCAGCAGTTGGTGGACCAGGGGCGGCATCTGCTGGAGCACCTCTTCTAAAATCCGATCAAACCATCGTCGTGCCCGGGCGTCCAAACGTCAAACCTCCTACCACACGCCTTCCCCTCCGGTTGTGGTTCAGTGGCAGGGATCAGGGTTTGGCCGGGGCGGCAAGCATCTCGGCCAGTTGACGACGCAGATGCGCCAGATGCCAGGCGGAAATGGCACCGAACTGCATGGCATCGGCATTATCCACGCTGCCCCGCATTTGGCCTTCCAGGGGGACAAGTTCCCAGAGCATGGCTTTGATCTGCTCTCGGACCAACCCGCGCTGCCGACACAGCAGAGTAAGATATTCGATCAGTTGTTGGCCGTCGCGGAAGGCTTTCAGACGCAGATCGCCGACCACCGGCAGTCTGAAGCGATCGCCCGGCACCAGCAGCGCCGCCCCGCCGCCTTGCAAGGCCCGATCATGTTCATCCAGGGCGGCATCCGGTCCGAGGGTCTGCCAGGGCAAGAAGGCCTCGGCTCCATCGCACCAGACGCTCAGCAGGGCGACTACATTTTGCTGGCCGCTGGCGTCATCCGGACCGGCGCCACCGTAGGAGCGGAGGCGAAGGCCTGTCTCTTGGCTCAGGATTCGGCAGCGGCGGACCATGGCAGGGGTACTGAATCCCCCGGCCCCGTAATAGACCACATCCACAATGCCTTTCAGTACACTGCCCTGCCACTGGGGCCGAGAGATGTCGGCTCGGGCCACCCAAAGCCGTCGATCCGCATCGCCGCGGCCTACTGTCCACAGCCGGGTAAAAAATTGCAGGGCCAGCCAATCGTCCCAGAAATACGGCTCATCGGTTGTCCACCACATGTTGGCCCCGTAGTGGATGCGGTGGGTTACTTTATTGCCGTAGAAACATTGCATTTCCGTTTGCGTGTACCCGCGCTGGCGGAAATGTTCGATAAACTGCCGCTGGATGGCGTGGAAGCCGTCTTTGTAATCCTGACTGAGTCCTTGGGCGATGTAAGGGCCTTTGAGATAGTGATCAATAATACCCTGGATGTCGTCGCCCTGTTTTGGCCAGGGACCGGGATAGGCATAGGTTTTGTAATTGAGCGGCATGGGCCAATCATCGCCGAAGGGCAGATACATACATTCGACCGGCACGCCCCGGCGGCGACTTTTGGCAAACAGTTCCCCAGTAAGCAACGGGCCCACCCGGCGGTCAAACTCGGTCCAGTCTGCCTGGAGCGTCTTTCCCCAACCGGTGAGCTTCGGCCTGGGCCAACCCATGCAGTTGAGCACACAGCGATGCTGATGGGCTAACAGATAATAATCATAGGGTTTGGGCGGGAGGTTATATGCGTTGAGCTCTGGCCAGAAGCTCAGGCGATCCGGTAGGGTGAACTCGAAGACTTCCAGGCGGAGCGGGACGGGGATGCGTTCTTGCATGCCTGTTTCCACGAGGAACTCCCCCTGATACAGGCCGGCCGGAGCCTCCTTTGGGATATATAAATCTACATATACCAACTGGTTTTGCTGACCCTCCATGCCCCGCCGGCGATTGGGGATCTCAAACGTGGCACCATGGGGGATCGGAATGCAGTAGGCGGGCTGCCATTGTTGGCCTCGGTTCTTGGCATACCAGATCAGAAACAGTTCGATTTCCGAGCCGCCAATGATAAACTGCTTCGGCCCGGTAAGCGGGCCCGGTCGAACCCGAATCTGACCGACCGGCTGCTCCTGGAGCTTCTCGATGCAGAGCTGGAAAGAGACATACTCCCCTCGGCATCCAAAAAGCCGAACCTCTTTGCCGTCCCAGACGGCGTTGGGCAGGCTGTTGGGCGGAGCGGGCCGGTCGGCAGGGCCAAGATCGTCACAGAGCACTTCCGGTTTAAGGGGATTTATTTTCACCAGTCCGGGCAGGGGCCAGACCTGGATTCTGCCGGCCCGCCACGGTGCTACCGGCCCAGCCGGCGGCGGCCGGAGAGGTTGCAAACGGATCGGTCGGCCAAGCGCCGCAGAGCTCCGTACCCGAACCGTGGTGGGCGTCGAAACCTGGCCGCCCGGCGAAACCGCCACCACCTCCAACTCGTACTCCTTGTCGGGCACCAAATCTTCCAGATAAAACACGGTCGTCTGCCCCGGTTCCGGATGCTTTATCCGCCACCGCTCCACCCGATGGCCGTCTAACCGAACCCGCCAGCAAAACACGTGTTCGGCTGGCTCCATGGCAATCCGGATGGCACCAGTGTCCAGATGTGCTCTTTCTGGAGCGGGCTGGGCCGTGAGCTTCGGAGCGGCCGGAACCGCTTCCAGTTTGCCGCCCAACTGGACTTCCAGGTAAGGTTCGTTTCCGGGGGATTCCCGGCTGAAGACGAAGTTATTGTGATTGGCCGGGTTGCCCCCGTCCATGACTGCCAACCCATCCGTATCGCCGGCGACCATCGCATAAATCAATTCCGGCATGATCGGCACACATATCCAGCGGTTGGGCAGTTCCTGACGTTCGGCCCAACAGCCCAGGCTATTGCCGGAGGACATAATCACATCGGCCAAGGTGGAGCCGGGCCAGGCCCAAGCCCGACGTCGATCCGGCCGGGCGTCCGCATAGAGAAAGGTGGCGCCGGTGGGCGGGCCGTAAGGTGTCCGGCTTTCCCCTTCCTCCCAGTCCTGGTTGACAGTAGAAACGCGGATATACCGAAGCCGGTCATCGCTGGCCCGGCGTAAGAAAAGCTTCGCCCCTAAAACCTCCCGGCCGCGCACCGCGGAAGCATCGAAACGAATCAAAGCCATCTCCTGGATGTTTTTCAGCTTCAGGCGGTCGCATTTACCTGAATTGGTGTTTCGCTCTTGTTCGATGGCATCGGAGAGCCAGACGTCGGCCGTGGCCGGCAGCCGAACCACCTCCTGCGCCAGCCCGATCGCCGCAGCGCAAACCAGCCAGCATACCAGAAAAAAAGACGCGCTTCGGAAAAGGCATGGTGTCAGCCTGATCCCTGGGTCCCAAACCAGCCCCCATACTCCTAGTCGAGCGATTGATCTTCCCAAAACCAAGGGACACCTCCGTGAGCAAAAACCTGGGCATTGCCTGTCTCTACGATTTGCGAAGCTCCATAGGGCCTCCCGCCGCCCGGAACGGTGCCGACGTACTCTGGCCAGAGTGCCGTGGTTGAGCCTACTGCCGTTTTTGTCCATATTGCCGCCTCCCTTTTTCTTGGACCCTGCCGTTTCTGACCCTGCGGTTCTGTTGGAGCATACCGCTGAAGTCTGCGGTGTCAAGAGCACCGACCGATCGGTCCGCTAGCCCGCCATCCCCCCTGGAGAAGCATCGAGCAGCCGATATTTCTGCCGACCGGCCCCTATTTGTCATCTCTGCGAAAAGACGGGGTCAGGTACACGTTAGTTTGACTGTATCCACCCGGCCAGGCCCTTACAACTTGTAGGGGAAAAATCGGCTTGGACTCCAAGAGGCTGTCCCGAAATTGTCTCCCGGAGGCCATCGGCCGATCCTTCCACTCCATCTCCGGTTACCAAACGTCCCATTTTTGTCAGTTTTTCGGAAGGGTGCAGGGTAGGAGGAGGACCTTTTCTCCCGGCTAAACGGATTTTCGGGACAGCCTTATAGATTGTGGCAGTTACTTCCGGTGGATACAGTCGAATTAGCCGAAGGAAGTAACCCGCCTCTTACTACCGCTGGAGAGGCCGGGGGTGCCTTGGGGGCCGCCGGGTGAGGGGGCCCACCCTGGCATTCCTGCATAAGCAGCAGTCCAGGCTGCTCTGTGCCTGCTCCGGTTCCTGTTGGGCAAGGGGGAAATCGGGAAATACGTTCTGGACTGCCGCTTTCGCGGCAGGGACGCTTGATGGAGGTTCTAGCAAAAAGTGCCGCCGCTTCGTTCGGCTGAAATGTTACAATGGCTGAAATGTTACAATGGTGGATACTCAAACTGTAAACGAAACCGGCTGCCATCGCCGAAAACCGGCCAAAAGGGCCGATTCGGCCCTCTGGAACCAAACAGCCGAGCCGTCGATAGAACGGAATGAACTCTTTTTATTTTATAATATTATGGCCAAAAAGTGGCGTTGCCGTTTACAGTTTGAGGTAGATATTTTGGCTTTGCGTTTTGGTGGGAATGGCCGATCGGCCAGACCGGATCAAAGCCTTCCCTGCTTCGGTGGGCTGAAATGTTCTGGTGAAGGAGTTCCCTTTGGCCTAGGGAAAGGGGCGGAGCCCGGCGGGAGGAGTATGCCAGAGTCAAAAAGGGCAGTCCCTGCCCGGAGGTGGGTGTGGCTGGCCGGTCCAGTAGCAGCTCGGGTGTAAATCGGTTATGATAGAAGGGAACCTCAGCGGGTGGGGCGGAATCCGCCTGCGCCTAAGGATGGGGGGAATATTCAGGCCGGTTTTTGGGGAAGGGACACACCATGGCACGTAACATTTTAAATCGTAAGGACTTAGGCAAACAATCTGAGGCCCCAGAAGGCTCGGTCAAAGGAGCCGAACAGCCTCCGGCAGAGGACTCGGCCCCCCAGGAAGCCCAACCGACTAAGCTCCCGAAACCCACCAAACGTTCCAAAAAAGCCGACAAAGAAGTCCGCCTGAAAGCCTTTTGGGGAGTGTTTAATCAAAATCTCCGGCGGGTCGCCCTTTTTGAATACAGCGAGCGAAAACAGGCAGACAAAAAAGCCGAAGAACTCACCCAATCCACCAAAATCCCCCATTTTGTCCAATTGGTGAAGGAAGTCATCCAAGACTAACCCCCAAGCAGAGGGAACTGCCAGGGAGTACCTCTCTGGAAACCAGTTTGAACCCCCTTTATGGGCATTTAATTCCCCCAATTTTGTTTGTCTGTAACATTTTAGCCAAATGAAGAGATCTATGTGTCATTCCTGTGCAAGCAGGAATCCAGGCAATATGGAGTTCTCCTCCTTTCTGGACTGTGGCTTTCGCGGGAATCACACCGATTGAGACTGGGAAAAATTGCTGCGGCTTCATTCGGCTAAAATGTTCCATGTTCCGTTAATCTTCCGAATCGGGTTACTAAGGTGTCCTGCTTTCCTAACTTGGAGGAGTTTTCTTTCCATGCTGCGGCGATTTGTCCTGGTAGCCATTGTGGGAGGGGTTTTTGGCTGGGCGCTTGGCGGATGTGGCCAGTCCGACCGAACCGGTTCGTCCTCCGGCCCCAAGGATGCCAAGCTGGTTACCATCACCCGAGGCGAGTTAAGCAAAGTCGAACTAGGCCCTTATTTCCCTTCGGACGACCCGCAGATTCCCGGGTTGGACGAGAATCGACTGAAAGTGGCCGGTCCGAAAGGTTGGCAGGTGGGTCCCCGGACAGGCAAGGCGTTGGTCTGGTTCAAGCAGTCCCTCCAGTACGATTATCCGCAGATTCTGGTCACGGCCGAGGACTTCGAGCAGATCATGGAGGTTACTAGTGCGACGGCCTCGAAATTTGCTCAGGTGCTGGCCAGTAATCTTCGGAAAAAAATTCCGGATGTCGAAGTGGTTCCCATTCGGGTGGGAGATCGGTATGGGGCCATGTATCGCCGTATGGGGCGCGTAAAACGTGAGTTCACCGAAATCGACCTCGAATCCCTCATCATCGAAACGGTGGTCGATGGCCGAAAGTATGCCTTTGAACTGCGCACCTATCCCGGCCAGACAGAAAAATATGTTCACGATCTGTATGCGGTGTTTTTAATGGCCAAGTTCCTCAAAGGCGGCGGCCCTTCGGAGCAAAAGCCTCCCGCAGAACCAACTCCGGAGACACCTCCGGCCAAGCCGGAAATCCCGCCCGAAAAACCCAAAACCGAACCGACTCCTGAAAAGCCTCCGTCCAAACCCGAACCACCGTCCGAAAAACCAAAATCTGAAGAAAAATCTTCGCCCGAACCCAAACAACCCCCTAAGGCCAAACCACCGGAAGAAAAACCTCCCTCCAAACCCGAACCCGCAGAAAAACCTCCAGAAAAACCGAAAAAGAAGAAACCCCTTGACTTTGACATTATTGAATAGACCTGTTGATCTTCGCGATTGGTAGAACCTGGTGTTTCGGCCGGGGGTGCGCCTTGGGTTTAACGAACCTCCATAGGCACACCTCCCAAACGCCGCCGCAGTTCCACTCCAGAGAGATTCTGCTATCCATCTATCCTTCGGGGTTTCTCGGAAGGAGGGTAGATATATATCCCTAGGAGAAGTCTCAGGATTGGATCATCCCACCGCTTTCGGGATTCCGGAGTGCGGAGGCTGGCTGGTCGGAGAGGCTGGTCTGAAATTGGCACTCCGAGAGGGATCCCATCCTTTTTCAAACCGTTCTGCGTTGCCCCATGTCTTTTATTTTGAGTGTATCCACCCGGCCAGGCCCCGACCATTTGGAGGGGCTAGTAGGGGCTCGACTACCATAGATTGGGGAAGTGAGTCCCGGTGGAAACAGTCAAGTTATTGGGGTTTTGGCCGTCTGGGGGAGGCCGGTTCGTGGAAGAGCTGGGTAAACACGGATTTTCGGGAGAGCCTCTAGGTTTTCTCTTGGGCAAGAGAGAACCTGCCGCATCAGCTAAGGTGGCACATTATGGAGATATTTCGTCCAAGATTCGTTCGACGCGGCTAGTGGCCTGGCCTTGGTGGAAGCGGGTCAGAAGTTCATCCCCTGGTTGCAATTGGGCGGCACTGCGAACAAGCTGCCCGTCGGCACGCCGCCAGGTCATCGAATAGCCTCGTGTCAACACGGCCAAAGGGCTAAGCGATTCGATTTGCGCCGCCAAGAGCCGAACATGCTGCCCCGCTTCGTCCAACCGACGATGAAAAGCCCGCACTAATCGCCCTTGGTATTCATCGACCTTCTGGGCCAGGGTGTGCAGCCGATCCCAAGGCCGACGAAACACCCGACTATTGGCCACGGTTTCCCACCGGGTTCGCACGGCCTCCAGCCGGTGGCGCAAACACGTCCAGAGCCGCTTCTGCAACCCTTGGATCTCCTGAAGCAACTCTTCCTTCGCAGGCGACAGGAGTGTGGCAGCATGGGTAGGGGTTAATGCCCGGACATCGGCGGCCAGATCGGCCAGAGTCACATCGATCTCATGGCCCACCCCCGTAACCACCGGAACCTCCGAAGCGACAATGGCCCGCACGAGCACCTCTTCGTTAAATGCCCACAAATCCTCCAAGCTGCCACCGCCACGAACCAGCACAATGCATTCCGGCCGATCGGTAAGACGATGGACCAGGCGAATGGCCCCGGCCAATTCCTCCGCCGCCCCTTCGCCTTGCACCCGACAGGGGACAATCCACAATCGGCCCGTCCACCACCGATTCCGGAGCACCTCCAGAAAATCCCGTATGGCCGCTCCGGTCGGACTGGTAATCAGGGCGATTCGATGTACAAAGCGGGGCAGGCTTCGTTTCCGGTTCGGATCGAACAAGCCTTCCCGGGCCAGTTTGTCGCACAATTCCCGAAGGGCCAACTCCAGGGCGCCTACTCCTTTGGGATATATTTGTTCAATAATCAACTGATACGTGCCCCGTGGTTCATACACTTCGATATGCCCCCGGCAGATCACCTCCAGACCGTCTCGCAAGGGGAAGGGTAATCGGCTGGCCAAGCTCCGCCAAATCACCGCCCGTATCTGCGCCGACGAATCTTTCAAGTCCATGTAACAGTGCCCCGGCAGCGAGCGGGAAACATTGGAAATCTCTCCCTGCACCCAAACCACCGGATACGCACTTTCCAGCAAATCCTTGATCTCCGCAGTTAACTGAGATACTGTCAGAATCGTTTCCGGCAATTCCAATCCATAGTCTGTTGCCATGGGCTTTACCTCATTTGTTATGGCGTCAGTTCCGCTTGTGTAACACTTTAGCCAAATGGCAAGGGGCGCTGTGTCATTCTCGCGTAACCAGCAGTCCAGGTGTATTTCCGCACAAGCGGGAACCTATTGAGCTTCGCAAATCGTAAAGACACGAAATTCTCTGGTTTTTTGGCCACGTCGGTATCCTTTATGGTTTTGCGAAGATCAATAGAGAACACGGACTTCTACTTCTTTTGGGATTCCCGCTTGCGGGGGAATGACATGCTGGGTTAAGCCCGCCGGGGAGAGGGCAGTTGCTCCATTCGGCTAAAATGTTATCCGTTTGTTATGGCGTCAGTTCCGCCGAATGGCGGAGTTGTAGGGGTTTGGCGGGCCACCTTCTATGGATTCATAAACTCCCTAAATTGTAAACGAAACCGCCTATCGGATGCAAAAAGCGTCGAAAAGAGGCTTGAATAGGCCTCTACGAACACCAATGCATTGGGACACCGATACCGGCAAGAACCTCCTTCCATACCCCTAGGTTATAGCACCAACCGGTGGTTCTGTTTACCCTTTTCGAGATACTTCCTTTTTGGGCAACTTGCAAACTTTACTTTTTTCGGAGAAAATTTTGAAACTTCTCCGATTGATTTTGCTTAAAAGGTATAATAACTTAGAAAAGGACCATGTTACCTTGACTTGAGCTACATTTGCGGAGGAAACGGGAGAAGGCAGTTTTCCCATTTTTTATATGTGAGGAGAACGGAAAATGGCCAATCTTGCTGTAGCGCTGCGGGAAGCTATTCGTCGGATTGCCCGGCGGGAAGTACGGGCGGAGACCATAAAAGCCAAACGCTCCTTAGTGCAGTATCGGCGGGAGATAGTGAAATTAAAGCGGCAACTTCAAGAGGCCCAGCGACGGCTAGCATTGGTCGAGGCATCCGCCCGCCAAGAGGGGGGGCAAACACCGGATAAACCAACCGAGCCCGAACTGAAAATCCGGTTTTCGCCCCGGTGGGTTCGCGCACAACGCCGCCGGTTGGGCCTATCGGCCGAAGACTATGGGAAACTCCTAGGGGTATCCCGGCTGACGGTATATCATTGGGAAAAAGGGATCAGTCGGCCCCGACCGCAACTTTTGCAGGCCTTGGCTGCTTTACGAAAAGTGGGCCGACGGGAAGCCCGCGCCCGATTGGCCGAGTTACAATCTGCCGCTGAAAATTCCGAGTCTTCTCCTTCCGCCCAGCGGACACACAAGAAAGGGTAACCGGGGGCAAAGTGGATTTATACGATCATATTTCTTTCTCGCGCCACCCCCGGATTCCTGAAACGATTCGCTATGTTGCTGCCTCTGGCAATGGGGCCGTTATTCCAAATCCACCCATTCCAGATGGACGGGACGGGGGATGATACCGGCCTGACAACCCCGCCGGAGCAACTCTTCGATGGCCTGACGGCCTTTGGCTCCCAGATCCAGGGTCCAGTGGTTGACGTACATGCCGACGAACTGATCCGCCTGCGGGCGTGCCAAACCTCGGGCAAACTCCAAGGCATATCCCAGCGCCTCTTCCCGGTGCTTCAAGCCGTACCGGATACTTTCCCGGAACACACGGCAAACCTGGACCGCCGTCTCGGGCCCCAGGTCTTTGCGCAGGCCGTTTATTCCCAACGGAAGGGGCAAGCCGGTCTCGGCCTGCCACCATCGTCCCAAATCCTCCAGCAGGTGCAACCGATGTTGCCCGTAGGTGAGTTGGCCTTCGTGGATCAAAAGGCCTGCCTCCACCGGCTCTGCGTCATATGTCTCTTCTTGGACCGCCTGGATGATTTTATCAAACGGCACGATCACCGGCCGAAACTCTCGGCCCAGATAGAGGCACAGTGTCAAATAGGCGGTGGTCATCGTGCCCGGCACGGCAATGGCGGCCCTGCGGAGCGCATCGGGCGATAGAGGACTTTTGGCCACCAGAATCGGCCCATACCCCTCCCCCACACTGGCCCCGCATGAGCAAAGCCAATACCGATCCGCTACATAAGCATAGGCATGAACGCTCAGGGCGGTCAGTTCCAGACGCCCCTCCAACGCCCAGCGGTTAAGGGTTTCGATGTCGGCCAATTGATGGCGGAACTCATAAGGGCCAGTGGAAATGCGGCCTTGGGCCAACGCATAAAACATAAACGCATCGTCGGCGTCTGGACTATGGCCAACGCGAATCACCTTCCGATCCGAACTGTCCATCGATCGCCAGTGGTTTATGCTTGGAAGGACAAATGCGGCGGGTTGAGGGCTTCCGCCTCGCTGGCGGAGACAGGGGCCTTTGGCTCGGCCGTCTGCTGGCAGACCTTCTGCCAAGTCTCCCGTTCCATTGTGAGGATTTTCATGGCTTCGTCAAGGGCCTGGCGATCCCGATGGATATTGGCGTCTCGAAGCCGACGGAGCACAAAGGCATACAGACCGGCCAATTTGTGGGCCAGATCGCCGGCCTGGAGGTTGAGACCAGCCAGTATTTGGGCCACACACTCCTGGGCACGCAAAAGCGCCTCACAGGCCAGGCCACGATCTTCGTCATGCCAGGTGGCCTGGGCGTGTTGCGCCGCCCGAATGGCCGCCTCAATGAGCATCAGATGCAATTTCTGCGGCGGCGCAGTGAGCACCTGCATAGTAAAATATTCATCATGTACTGAAGTTTCCATCCTCATCTCCTTTCCGTCCCAAAGGTGCTTGTCCGGCGGATCATCTCCATTTTGTTCCTCCTTCTCCTCAACCCCGTGGGTATCTGCCCATGGCCCCAGGGGTGGGACACCCTCCGAAGGAGGACGCCGGACCAATGGGTTTCCCGCCTCCTCCTAGGAGGAATTTTTTCGTAACATTTTAGCCGAATGTAGGGTCGCAATGTGTCATTCCTGCGGAAGCAGGAATCCAGGGCCTCCTGGTGCCTGGTCCGTTGATATGGATGCGGAAGCAAGCATCCTGAAAACACTGGGTTCCCGCCTGCGCGGGAATGACACGGGATGGAGGTTCTAGCAAAATTCCCGCTGCTTCATTTGGGTAAAATGTTACAATTTTCCGGGAAAGGTCTTATCCCCAAGCAGCCTGCGAGGACTTCCTGGGCCCTTGGGTAGAGCAGGTCCAAAGGGCTTTCTCTTTGGCAGTGCTGGGGTGTGTAAATACCTACTCCCCCAAGCCGAAGAGGCTTTATCGGCGGTTATTTCGATTCTGCTGGGTGATCCAGGCGATGGAGTCCAGGGCGGTGAGGCTGTCTTGGATTTTGGCGACGGCCAGTTCCATCTTGTAAAACTGGTTGAGAAGCCGGGTACGCTCCTTTTCCAGTAAGGTATTCATTTGTTCGATCCGTTGGAGATTTGCCTGGATTTTTCCGTCCAGGGCTTCGAGGCGTTGGGAAATGGTGGAGTTTTGCTCTCCTGCTAATTGTTCGATCAACTCAGCCAGCCGATTGGCCATCCCCGTGCCCGAAGCGGCGAAAAAGTTCTGTACCTCTTGTGGATCTTCAGCGTAGGCGGCCTTGAATTTCTCCTCGTCCAACTGGAGTTTTCCCTCGTCGGTAAGCGTCAGGCCCAGGGATGCCAGGGATTGGAATCGGCTACTCCCGGTAAACTGCCCGCTCAAAAGGGAAAGCAAGTCGCTCTCAAATCGCAGGGCCGTGAAGTCCCCCGTCAAAGCCGACCCTTGGCCAGTGGTGGTATCATATTTAGTGTACTCTTTCCATTGGTCTCGGAACTTATTATAGTTTTCCACGAAGGTTTTCACACTGGCCAGCAAGACCGCATCCGAGTCGCTTACCTGGACGGTAACCGTGGTGCCGGGGGCCTGCTGGATCTGGAGCGACACACCGTCGATGACGTTGGTAAACGTGTTGGAGGAACTGCTGATCACCATGGCCGACGCCGCCGACGAAGCCGGGCCATAGACCAACCGGGCATCCTGCGCTCGGCTGGTCTCCTGAAAGACCAGGCCCAATCCCGCCGTATCCACCACCAACGCCCTCGCTTTGCCGGAACGCTCGCTTACCAGACTCAACCGCCACGGCCAAACCGAACCATCGTTGAGCAACGAGGCCTTAAAACCGCCGCCCAGCGCATTGATTTTATTCTGGAGGTCTTGCAGAGTATTTGTGCTAGTCAGGGTGATTTGGTAGGTCATCGAGCCGTCGATCACTTGGTAGGTTTGTCCGTCTTCGACGACCGTTTCGGCGGCCCGAAGCAATCCGAGGTCTTTGGCCGTGGTGCTACCGGCTTCGGTAACCGTGAGTTTTCCGGATCCGCCAGCCTTGTCCCGGAGCAGGATGCCGTCGCCGGTTGGGTTGATCTCCGCTCGTACTTGCAAAACAGTGCTATTGATCGCCCGGATCACGTCGCCGATGGTCTGGATGCTATCGGAGCGGAGGTCGATGAGGGCTTTTCGGCCGGAACTGCCTTGGATATAGAATCGTCCCTTAGCGACACCTGCCCCGCCGTTCAAACTGCTTAAGAGGGTATTTTCGCTGAGAATCCGTAAATGCAGATCGCCGCTATCCACGGAGTTTACCGGAGCATTGACCGCAATCTGAAGTTTGTCCGCCGTATTGGTCGCATCGCCATTGGCGACAATGAGATTACTCGTGGTGGCGCCGGAGGTGTCCACCAATTCGATACCATTTTTGGCCGAGTTGATCCGTGCCAAAATGGATACGGAAGAGGCGTTGATGGCCTCGACAACATCTTCCAGGGTTTCCGCACCGCTCAGATCGACCACATCGGTATGGCCACTGCGGTCGGTCAAAGAAAGGAGTCCCAACTGGCCCAGGCCGCTGCCGCCGTTGAGACTTCGCAAACTAACCGTCCGGAGGCCGCTCAGAATACGACGCCCCGTAATGACGCCATCGACCGCCTCGGTGTCCAGTCCAAGATCAGCTAGGGTTCTGGTTCCATAGAGGGCGGTGAGAGTAAAATTGCCTGTCCCCGTAGTCTGATCGGTTAGCACCAGGCGTCGGCCATCGGAACCGATTGCCGCTCGGATTTTGCCGCCCGATTGCTCCTGGATTTTTTGGAGGATTTCACCCAGGGTAACTTCCCGGGTCCCAGAGGAAGCAAAGTTGATCTGCCCCTTGGAACCATCTCGCAGGGTATAAGAAATCTCCGGCAAAGAAGTGCTTAGGGAGACACCGGCCCCATCATTGAGCATATTCAGGTCGATGTTTTCAAACAGGCGGAGGATATTCTGGCCCTCGGCGATATTTTGGGCGACATTGATACCGGCCAGGCCCAGGGATTGGGCCGTAGTGCCGCCGCCGACTTCCAACACCTTCAGATTGGAGACGGTCTGGCCGGTTTGGTCTTCCAGGCGGATTCGGCCATCGCGGACACTGGCCAGCACGTTGACGGTCGTATTGTTATTGATGGCGTCCAGTACGTCGTCGATGGTCTGGGCGGTGGATAGATCAATGTCGGCCCAGGCGCCGCTGCGATCGACGATGCGGATTTTGCCCCGCTGGATGCCTTGGCCGCCGTGTACCAAACTGAGGGAAAGCCCCCGCTGGACATGGTCCCCAAATCGGATGGACATGGTTCCTTCGAACCCCAAGGCTTCCTGGGCGGAGCGGAACCCAGAACTGAGCAGTTTATGGCTTTGGGCTAGTTGGATAGGCGTCAGCTCATACTGGCCCAGGGCGGGGTTGCCGGTTTTGGTGGCGGCCAAGATGTCGGAGTGGCTGGAGGTAACCTGACGTTGTTGGTAGGTATCGGTTTTGGCCAGGGTGGCTACCGGCATTTTGATGGCATAGAGCAAGCCGGCCAGAGTGCCCAGGGCGGTCTGCTGCTCCTGGAGGGTTTTGTTTCGCTCTTCGAGCATGGTTTTGGGCCGGGCGGAGATTTCCATCAGCTTATCGACCAGCTCTTGGATGTTAATGCCGGTAATCAGCCCGACCGTGGTTTGGATGGTACCCATGGAAAGCCTCCCTAGGGAAAATCCGGCAGCGACTTACTCTGATCTAGAATTAAATCGTCTTGGAGAATGCGGAGAGGTGAAGTTTCCTCAAGTTATGGGTTAGAAAATCCGGCAAAAGCAGATAAAATACAATATCTACGTAATATACGTAAAACAAAGCAGATGCATTGGATGGGTAATCTACGGAATCTTCTGCGTATTTTGCTTATCACATCTTCCTGGCATAACCGATACAATCTAAGCTCCCCTCCCCGGCGGCCCTCCTGTTGGCAAAACCAAAGCTTTTGCCAGCAACGAAGTTTCTTGGCCGGTAAGACGGCCCCTTGGAAAATATCCATACGCCCGGACTATCCGGTTCCTATTCCTGAAGGCAGGTTTGCCCATGAAAGATGGCCCCGCCCAGCCGTTGGAGATGAGGGTGGTAGCGGCCCGCTGTCCGGCCTGCGGCCATGGAGTGGCGGTGGAGTTTTGGGATGCGGGGCAGCAGCCGTTGGCTACCCTGGCCTTTCCCCGCTCGGCAGAAGAAGCCCAAGGGCTCCCCCGATACCGACTTCGGTTTGTCCGCTGCGTGGAATGCGGGCATGTGTATAACACGGACTTCGACTATAGTCAGGTCCCCTATAGCAAGCATCCGAATCGGATGTTTAATTTGGGGCCTTTATGGCGGAAGCATTTGGACCAGGTGCAAAGGTTGCTGTTAGAGGTTCTGCCGGCTCGGCCCACGGTGGTGGAGGTAGGCTGTGGAGATGGGCATTTGTTGAGCAGCCTGGCTCGCGCCCGGCCCGAAGGGCGATACATTGGCTTTGACCCCAACGCGGCCATCCAAACCGACCATGGCCGGATCGAAGCTAGGGTGGAACTTTTTATACCGGAGCGGCACTTGCCCCAGTGCCGTCCCCATCTGGTGATCGCCCGCCATGTGCTGGAGCATCTGGTCGATCCGCTCCAATTCTTGCAGGCGATGGCGTTGGCCGTAAGTTACTACCGTTGGCCGATTCGCCTTTTTGTGGAGGTCCCTTGCATTGATCTGGCGCTGGAGACCGGTCGGACGACGGACTTTTTCTATGAGCATAATTCCCACTTTACGACGGAGTCGCTTCGCCGGATGTTGGAACGGGCCGGGGCGTCGATAGAACGTTTGGAAAAGGGGTACGGGGGGGAGGTGGTCTATGCCCTGGCGGAGCTCCAGGTGCAGGCCCATCAAGTGCAACGGGCCGAGCAGGCCCTTGCCTTTGGCCAACAGGCGGAAGCCCGTCGGCGGGCATTGGCCGAGCAGATCCAGGCCTTGGCAGAAAGCGGGGTTCGGGTAGCCATTTGGGGCGGGACCGGGAAAGCTGCCGCCTTGATCAACCAGTGCGGCCTGGACGCCCAACGATTCCCCCTGGTGGTCGATTCGGATAAGGAAAAAGCAGGCACTTATGTGCCCGGCACAGGCCAGTTGATCCGATTCCGGGACTACCTGCTAGAGCATCCGGTGGATGTGATCCTAATTGCTCCTCAATGGCGGGCGGCCGACATTGTCTTGGAAATCCATCAGCATGGCATCCGCTATCAGAAGATTCTTCTGGAATATCAGGGCCGATTGGTGGATTATTTTCAAGATGATCATCCATACCGTCCCATGGAACCGCCCCGGTTCGAGCCATTCCGAAGACAAGAGGAGCATCCGGTCGTCCCTGCCCCCAACTTTTTTACTGCCTCGGTCTTGTCGCCGCCCTTAGAAGCCATGCCTCCCGCCGCCGATCCGGCCACAGAGTGGGAATAGCTGACGCACAAGACCTGCTAGAATGACCGGTCTTTCTTCCCCACTTTCAGGAGATGAAAATAGGGTCATGCCCTTTTTCTTGTTGGAGGCGGGTGTGGTTTTCCACCAGATAGTCAATGGCCCTGCAGAAGGCAGCCGGATCGTCCCGCTGGAAGATCAGGGGACGTAAATCCAGGTTTCGGAGCCGCTGTGTAATCGACTGCCGATAGCCCTGGTCTTCCACAAGCCGAAGAGCTTTGCCGATATATTCGTCTTCGCTGTGGGCAATCAGTTCCTCCAGGCCCACCCGGCGCAATAGTGCTGCTCCGACCCGATTGAAGAAAAATTCCCCCTCTTGGACGACCACCGGTTTGGCCAGATACAGGGCATCGATAATCGTGTTAAACCCGCCGAATGGATAACTGTCCAGGCACAGATCGCCTTGTTCCATCAGGGCCAGATATTCCGGGATGGGCCGATTGGCATATACGGTGGCTGTATTGCCAAACAGTGCCCCGAGGCCTTCCACAAAAAGCGGCGGGGCGCAGTAACGGTTCAGGCCCCAGGCCGGGAAGAAGTGGAGTCGAACCGGCCGACTGCTGTACTGCTGGATGGTCTTCAGACGGCAGAGCATGGGATAGTTGGTTTTTGTGGCCCCCCAGGGCAAATTGATCACCACGGCGTCGTCGTTTCGTTGGGGGAAGGTGGGTCGGTAAAAGCTGGGATAGGTTGGTACAGCACCCAGTCCGGGCAAAAGCACAAGCCGCTCCGCGTAATAGTCCACAGCCCGGCTCAAAAGTTCACTTTCTGCTCCGCCGAGGAAATAGTCGATTTCCGACACGCCGGTACTGGCCGGGTGTCCGTAGCCGGTGGCTTGAATGGGGGCCAGACGCATGTTCGACAGCCAGATCGATTCGGCCATCATACCGATATCGGGGAAAAAGGCGAGTTGAAAGTCGTTTTGTTCGATCTGGGTGCAATCTAACTGTCCTGGGGTCATTTCCACCCGCCGGACCTCCGCAAACGGGGAGGTATCCAGGTCGTTGCGTGCCGGCCCAAGATGTACTAATGTTAGTTTATATTTCCCTTTCAGGCTGTGCACCAGCGGCGACAGACTCCGATAGACGGCGCTGCCGGGAAACCATTTGGCCGTGATAATCGCCACGCTCTTGGGATCGGGCTTGTTTCGGATACGAACCCCCGAAAGTTGCCGACGAATGTCAGCATTCCACCGATCTTTTAGCGGCCGCTCCATACCCGGGGCAATCTGCGTGGATTCAAAATAAAAGCCTAAAATCCGCGGGTCCGGCGCCTGAAGCCGACTGTCCACATACGAGAGATGCCGCAAAAGATTCTCCCAAAGCAGTTCGGTTACCGCCCCTACCGCACCCATCGGATAGGATGCATACCATAAGGAGGCCAAAAACGGATCGGCGTCAAACAGCGGCTTCGGCGGCAGCACCGTCCGATTCCGCACCGAATAGAGGATCAAAAGCCGAAGCAGGTTCCGGGGTTGATCCCGCACCATCGCCAACTGCACATCGGTGGTCTTGAAATCGGAAATGGCGGTCAAGTGGGCCAGGATATGGTGAGCGGCCATCAGTTGCATGGCCTGATCCGGCTCGATCCGCAAATCCGGTTTGGTCAAAAGATATAAAAATGTCTCTACAAACGTATTGACATAGGTTTTCACCTCCGGCGTTACCCGTTCCAGGGAATGATCTTGGTAGAATCGAAGGACTTCCACACACGCTTGCAGAGCCTGGCGATGATTACCGGCCAAATAGGCGCCCAGCACCTCGGCCGGGTGGAATGGCGGCGGCGTCCACCCATTGGCCTCGGCGGTGGGCTGCTCAGCGAGTTTCGAGTCGGAATTGTTCTCCGCTTGAGCAGAAGACGGCTTGGAACCGGACAGCCCGCGGCCAAACTTTTCGGACATATTCGACGAGGGATGTTTTGCCATGCCGGCCAGCGTTCCTATCGCTCCCGTCCCCTCTTCCATGGAGGCCTTCCTTGGGGAGGAACCGGTAGCAGGCAAGGGCTGTCGGGCGTCCAGAGAAGCCGAACAGCCTCCAGAGTGCCCGCCTGATGCCTCCTCAGACCGCTTCCCAGCCTCCTGGGCATTTATTTTGAGCCATTCGACGCTTTCCGGCAAGAGGAAAGTTTTCGGCGTCGGCCCCCTCGGAGAAGAGACCACTTGTGGTGCTGCCGAAAGGCCCGGGGAAGGCTTAGAGGAGGAGGCTGGGTGAAGCAATCGTGGCTTTT
>Ga0209809_1000335_pt1 | contig 43998 bp, 28 predicted proteins | sample YNPMSTMetaG_FD_186172 | JGI IMG/M metagenome (GOLD analysis project Ga0209809, IMG submission 186172) | Anoxygenic and chlorotrophic microbial mat microbial communities from Yellowstone National Park, USA - YNP MS-T MetaG (SPAdes) (version 2) ...
CAATGGAACGTACTTGCAAGACACCCGCGACTGGCTGGCTGTCCACGGGTCGGGCAAGCAGCTTACGTGCAACATCCTGATGGCCGACGGGTCGGTAAAAGAGTTCGCCGACCTGGACGGCGACGGCTTCCTCAACCCCGGCTTCCCCGTCTCTCAGACGAACGATCCGGCCATCCTGCGGCGTCGTGGGTATCGGACCGCCACGGTGGAACTGCCTGCGGCGGAAATCACCAGCCGGGTCTTCATCACCAACGCCACCAAGAAGATGGGCCGGTTTGAAGACTAAGGCCATCGTCGGAGGATGATCGGAGGCCCTCGGCTAGCTACCTAGCCCAACCATCCTCTGGCCAGTCCCTCATTCGGAAAGACTAACCCTGCTGGGCGAGGCGGCTTTCTCTAGAGCCTGCCTCGCCCAGCCTTGCTTGTATGAGGAACCGTCGTCAGGGAAGGAAATACCCCCAAAAGGCGAACCAAGCCGCCAACGCAAGAGAGCGGCACGGGGGCCGGGGGAAAGGCCGGTGCGTCATCCCCGCGCAAGCGGGAACCCAGAAAGCATCGGGCAGACCCGGTGCATCGGGTATTTCGGGAACCTTGTGTCATTCCTGCGCACGCAGGAATCCAGGAAAGAAACAACTGGATTCCCGCTTTCGCGGGAATGACACACAAGGGGAAAAAAGGGGGAAATATAGCCCCCTCACCCTTACCCTCTCCCGCCAGGGGAGGGACCCCTCACCCGGTTTGGCCTTCGGCGATGCCTCCGGCCCAACCACCCTCTCCCGCGGAGGGGAGAGGGTAAGGCGGTCCTTTGGAAAACGGAGTGCCAGACAGAAATCTATTCTTCTAGGAGCAGCAACACGGACCATGCTTACAGCACAAGATGAGCCGAACCGGGAGGTCCAACAGGTGGCGGGCAGCTCGATTGTGTGCCCTCGTTGTGGAAAAGAAAACTCCTCCAGCCAGAAGTTTTGTTCGCAGTGCGGCACTCGGCTTTGGGAGCCATGCTGCCAGTGTGGGCACCTGGAACCGGCCTCGGAGCGGTACTGCGGCCAATGCGGGGCCAACTTGCCGACAGCCCTCCGACATGCCCAGGAAATGATCGAAGCCGAGATCAACCGGGCCAAAGAACTCGAACAGACCGGCCGCCTGGACGAAGCGGTGGCTCTGTTGGAACGCTTGCCGCGGAGCGAACATTCCCAACTGGCTCCGCTGGCGGCTTTGGCTGATCGGATGTTGGAGCGTCTGCGTTCCGGAATGCTCCGGCAGGTGCTGGAGGCCAAAGAGAAGATCGAACAGGCCAAGCAATTGGCCCAGACGAACCAGTTTGAGACGATCGTGGGGCTGTTGGAGGCCATCCCGATCGGGCTCCGTAATGAAGAAGCGGAAACCTTGCTCCACCAGGCCAAGGAGAAATTGGAACGCATCCGGCAATTAGAGGCCTGCCTCAATGGGCAAAAAGACAAAAAGCCTTTGCCGGTCTTGATGGGCGAGTGTATGGAGCTGCTTCGGCTTCGGCCCGAACATCCGACAGCCCGTCAGGTGCTGGCGGAAATTAACCAGAAGGTTCGGCAGAAAGCGCGGCTGGGAATGGAGAAACATCTGTACGGCCAAGTGATTCGGCTGGTGGACCAGGTGCCCGAAGAGTTGCGGGATGAGTCGCTTCGGCAATTGCGCCGCCAGGCGGCCGAGGCAGATTGGCTCTGGAACGACCTGGCCTATAGCCCGGTGGTCGATGCCACATTGGTCGAAGCGGTCCGTCGGTTCGCTCAGATGGCGCCGCACCATCCGTCGCTGGAGCAGATTCAGAAGGGGCTGGAGCGGCGACAGGCACTGGTGCAGCAAGGCCCGGCCAACGCATTTCCCAAATGGTCCGCCGCAGCTCCCCGCTGGCCTTTGGGCTGTCCGGTCGAATGGGTTTGGCCATTCCGCCGCATCCGGCTGGCAGAAGGCCTGGCGCAAGAGGCGATGGTGCGGCAGGCAGGGATGTTGTGGACGGCCTGCGGCTTGGCCCTGCAAGCATTGGGATTGGCGGAAGTGGAAATGGACTTGACGCCCAAGGGGCAATCGGCTTCGCTGGCCGCCCGGGTGGCCGGCGTGTTTTCCAAAGACGTTTTCTCCTGGAAAAAAGAGCGCAAACCCATCGCCGCCTGGGGGATCGACATCGGCAACTCGGCCGTCAAAGCCGTCCGACTCCGCCAAGAGGACGAGCAAAGCCCTGTGGAAATGGATCGGCTGGTGGTGATTCCATATGGCGTTTCCTTGGCCCAAGCCGACGAAATAGAACAAGTCAATACCATTGTACAGACCCTGGAAAGCCTTTTGAGCCTGGAACCGCTGAAGGGGGACAAAATCTGCCTGAGCCTGCCGTCGCAATTTACGTTTGTCCGGATGTTCCACCTGCCCTATCTGCCTCGGAATAAACAGACGAAGATCTTGGAATTTGAGTTGGGCCGACGCCTCAACATGCCGATGCAGGAAATCGCCTGGGATTACCATTCGCCATGGGATAAGCAGATAGAACGGGAATCGGCCCGCAGCAAGAGCGAAAGCGACAAAAGCCACTCTCCGGAGGGACCGCCGCCGGTGCACCCGCAAACGGCCGCCCGATTGGGCCTGAAAGAGAACGTGCTGCTGGTGGGGGTCAAACGAGGTCCTGCGGCCCGCATCCTCCAAGTCTTCCGGCAGGCCAGCGTGCCGGTTCAGGCGCTGCAAAGCAGTCCGGTGGCGATGTATAACGGCCTAGCCTTCGAGCTGCAGCTGGCCTCGGCCGAGACAGCCTGGACCGAGACGGTCAGCCCGCCGAAAGAACCGCCGGCGCTGACGGCGCTATTGGATGTGGGCCGATCGCATACGATGATCCTCATCAGCCAGGGTGACTCCCTGTGGGTTCGGCCCCTGCGATTTGGGGTGGATCAGTGCCTTCGGAACGTGGTCCAGCAATGCCGCATCAGCTACGCCCAGGCCGACGCCCTGCTGCAAAACCCGGAACAGATCGAATGGTTTCACGAAGTGTTCGGGACCCTGCAGCCTGTCTGGGAAACCCTGGCCGACGATGTGCGAACCGCTATGGAGCAGGCAGCCCCCTCCTTCCAAAACACCCTGCCGAAAAAACTCCTCTGCTGCGGCGGCGGAATGCGGGTACACGGCCTGCTGCGAGAACTGTTCTACGGCCACTCTCCCGAACATGTGGGCAAGTAAGCCCCCACCTCTGCCGCCCTGGACAATCCCATCCGCTCCCTAAAAGACAGGCCCCTGCCCTCGACCTTTGGACGAGGATTCTCATCCTCCTGGCTCCGCCCAACCGAGTGCGGTATATTGAAAAACCGTAGCCTTGGCCAAAGTCCATGGTTGGCCTCAGGGAATTTTCTTTGGGATGAGGTTCTCCACCTATGGCCGACGATGCGCATACCACGCTGTCCCAGTTGCGCGAGTGGGTGGCTCAGTTTGTCGAGGAGCGCGATTGGCGGCCGTTCCATTCGCCGAAGAATCTTTCCATGGGGATGGCCATCGAAGCCGCCGAACTGATGGAACATTTCCAGTGGATGAGCACGGAGGAGTCGTGGCAGGTGGTTTCCCAACCAGACCGCCTTCAGCCGGTGGTCGAAGAATTGGCTGATGTGCTTTGCTACACCCTGGCCATGGCCAATGTGCTGGGGATCGACTTGAGCCGGGCCGTCCGAGAAAAACTCCAAAAAAACTCCCAAAAATATCCGGTTTCGGAGTATCGGGGCCGGTACGGCCCCCGAGACCCCAACCCACCCAGATAAAAAAATATACCCCATCGCTTGGAGGTCGGCTGGGTTGGGTAGCCGGGGGGTGGGGGCGTTCGCCCCCAGAAAGGACCGCCATGCTGACGGCCATCTCAATAGTTGGGCAGCCGGGGGTGGGCGGGGCCAGTCGGCCAGGGGCCTCGCTTGGCGAGCAAATCGTCATGGCGGGGGCTTAGAGGCGGTCCCGGAAAGCCGTTTCGAGCCGCACGCCGCCACCCACCGGCCTCCCACAGAGTGGCAAAGACCTAATTTGACTGGATCTGCCCGGCTGGCTCCTCCCAAGGGAAGGGGGCCAGGGCTGGGGAGAGAGTTTCAGCATGGAATCCAGTCGGGTCGGTTTTTATTCTATCCAGAATTTATCTAGATTTTCCAAACTACCCAGACTCACATTGAGTGCGTCTATTCCCCGGCGAAAATGCGATCCGATTAGCCCCTCCAACTGGTAGGGTCCGGAGGGGGAGATACAGTCAAACTAAATACAACGGCCGTTGGATAAAGCAGAAAAGTTGGCACCGGGATCGGGGCCGCCGCCCCACTGCCTATTTCGGGACAGCCTCTGAGGGAGCAGAGGGAGGCTGGGCGGAGGCGGCTGGAGGAGTTTCCCGAGTGGTCACCCGATAGTCTCGGATGCCCGCTTTTTTGCAGACGTTGATGGCGGCCACGATCGGCTGCCATCGGCAATCTCGATCCGCCCGGATGATGGCCGAGGCTCGGCCGGGATTGCTCGCTTCGGCCCGTCGGCAAATCCGTTCCAACTCCTCGATCGAGACCACTCGGCCGGTAACGAAATAGCGGCCTTGCCGGTCAATATTGATAAAAAGTTCGCGTGGCTTCGAAACCAGCGGCCTGGCCTCCGAGGCGTCCGGCAAATTGACCTCCAATTCCCGCTCTTCCTCGGCAAACCGGGTGGCCACCAAAAAGAAAATCAGCAGATTAAACACCATGTCGATCATCGGCGTCATGCTCAAATTCGAGAGCGCTTCGCCTTTTTTGATCTTCACGCTCATGGCTTGCCGATCCCATCTTCGCGAGAATCGCTTAAGGGGGCTTGTATGGTATCGGTAATATTTTAGCCAAATGCTAGGCTCTCTGGGTCATTCCTGCGTAAGCAGCAGTCCAGGCTACTTTGTGCCTGGCGCTATGTTCCTGCTGGGGAAGCGGGAACTCTGAGATACTTTCTGGATTCCCGCTTGCGCGGGAAGGACAGGCCATTGGACTACCACTTTCGCTGTAGGGACACTTTCCGGGGCGGCTTCGATTCGCTCCGAAGCCAGCCTCTCCAGCGGCAGGAGAGGCGAGTTGTTTGATTCGGCCAAAGTGGTCCAACTTTATTTTCTTCCGGCCGGGGCTGGTGGGGGTTCCACTGCCCAGCGTTCTAGTTCTTCCTGGCTAATGCGGAGTCGGCCTTCGTAGCGTTCCAACTGCGGCAGGACGCCTTGCAGAATCTGGTCCAGTTCCCGGAAGAGTTTTTCGATTTGGGTTTCGAACAGGTGGGCGGCAATGGCCGCCGGGATCGCCACGCATAGACCGGCAAACGTGGTCACCAGGGCGGTGTAGATGCCGTCGGCCAATTGCTGGGCTTTATTGGCGCCGGTGGGCAGATTGGCGGTTACGAAAAAGGCCATGATCATTCCCTGCACGGTGCCCAGAAGACCCAACAGGGGGGCTACGCCGGCCGTCAGGTTCAGCCAGCGGACATTCGCATACAGCCGGGCGGCTTCTCGATCGTTGGCCTGGGCGACCGTGTGTTCGAGTTCGGCCAGGGGCCGGCCGACTTTCAGGAGCATGGCCCGGAGCACGTTGGCCGCCGCCGAAGGATACCGCTGCGCAAGCCGATAGGCAGCACGGGGGTCCAATCCACCCGGTTGAGCGGCCAGTTTGCCCAGGCCGCTGATCAGTCCCGGTGGGATCACCTTGTGCCGGCGCAGAGCCAAGGCCCGCTCCACGATAAACGTCAAGGCCACCAGCGACAACAGCCCGATCGGGATCATCAGCGGGCCGCCTTTGAGCATCGTCTCCAAAAAATTAAAACTGGCCGTCTCTTCCGGTTCGGGGCCTGGTTTCGGTCGGGCGGAAGCAGACTGGGCTGCTCCTTCGGCCAGGGCCTGGTCGGCCAGGCGATCGGCCTCGGCCAGGCGCTGCGCCTGCTGGTCCGGTGGGCCGGGAGGAGGAACTGGGGTGCCAGGAGGAGGAATCGGCAGCGGCGGTGGCGGTTCCGCCCCCAGGGACTGAGTGCACCAAAAGCCCCTGCTTCCCAAAACCACCCCAAAAAGCCACGGATACCCCAGGCTGCCCAAAAAATCCGCTGCGCCACTCAGTCCACCCACCACCACGCTCAGGATGAGCCAACAGATCGGCCTCGAACAGTTTCGGTCAACGATGCTTCTCCGCATCGCAGTGGTCCCTCCTGTTTACGGACAAGTTTCGCCCCATCGAGCGGCTCTCGGCCCAGAGAACTTCTTCTTATGAGCTTATGCCAGATCGGGAGGGAAGGCAATCGGGGCCGATAAAAAAGATAAGGTAACTCTTTAGCCGTTTGAAGGAACAAGAAGGACAAGATATTGTGCCATTCCTGCGGAAGCAGGAATCCAGGCCGCTTTGTGCCTGCCTGCTATGGTGTTTCTGCTGGGCAAGCCGGAACTCAGAGATACTTTCTGGATTCCCGCTTTCGCGGGAATGACACGTCAGGTTGAGCCCGCCAGGGGAGAGGCGATTTGCTCCATTCCGCTAAAATGTTACGAGTGGGCAAGACCTCTTCGGAAACCGGTTGCCGATAGATAAACAAATTCTTACGGTAGGCGTTTCATCGCTCGGGCGGCGGCATCGCGTTTTTGTTCCAAGGCGCTCAGTTCACCCGGTGCGGGCGGGGGATCGACAGGCCAAGGATTCTGGAACCGCCGGATCACCGCCGCATAAAGGTTCCGATATTGCTGAACCACACGATAGGCAATCCCCCGGATACCTCGATCCGGATTCCCCTGGATGCGGTCGATCAGATGTTCGACCCGCTGTTGGATCAGCAGCTCGTCCAGCGAGCAGAACCCCCCCAAAGAGACGCCCACCCGATAGTGATGTCGGCCGAAGGCGATCCGATGCCTAAATCCCTGTGGATCGACATAGAAGCGGGGGAAGAAGTTTTCGTAGAACTGGTCTTCGTCGTCGCGGATATCTCGGCCGTAGAGGTCCGGGCCGCCGCTGGCCATGAAATCCAACGGCCAATTGAAACTACGCGCCATCGCAAAGAAGGCATTTCGGTAGGCCGGGTCTTGATATAGGCTTTCCAACATATCCGTTTGGGGGGCCAGGAAACCCAGATCGTAGAGGACCGGAATGCGTCGATGTTCGTTGTGCCAGCCCGTCCATTCCCACCAGGCTTCGCTGTCCCAGGGCATGCGCTGGTAGCGCCAATCGTTATCTAGAAGCGGACAACGGGCCACCAAACTGTAATCGCCCAATGCCCGCTGCAACAGCGGGTAGTCCCGGCGGATGTCGGCATGGCCTTGGCGGGCGCCGTTGGGCATGGTCATCAGGTTGTACATATCCGGATCGATCATGCCGGGCGGGGGCAAGGGACCTCGGACGACCGGATGTTCAAGCCGGGGGTCATTCAGGGAGTCGATCCAGGGGCCGCCGCCGGTCCCCATCCCACCAGGCCAACGGATTGGGGCCGGAGGGGTCTGGTCCATATCCACCGAAACCGTAGGCCTGGGAAGGTCGTTCATATCCCTGGGCCATCGGGTGGCCCAGACCGCATGACGGGCTACGACCTGAGTACGTACCTTCCAAGCCGCCGCCGTTCCGAAGTTAATCATCAGGGCCATGATCATCAGCAGCAGGGGCAGCGCCAAGGCCAACTCCAACGGCGCCAACCCCCGCCGACAATGCCCCCCACGAGCTCCCCTGTCAGGCCGGGAAACTCGGTCCGGTTTTCCATAAGCCGCCGTTTTCATAACGGAACCTTTTCGGAAGACGCAAACGGGTGATGGTACGGAAAGCCGCTGGTTAATGAAAACTAATCCGTTTGATTTCCTGGGTGCTCAGACCGCCGAAGCTAGGCAGTTGGAACCCGGCCAGTTCTGGCACCGGCGGCGGAGTCTGCAAAATGGCGGCCAGATTGGGATGAGTGGCCGGCACCAACTGCACCGTCCAACTCTGGTTAAATAGGTCCCAGGCGTTGTGTCGATCGGGCAACGGCGGCAAACCATGATCCGCCAAAGTGCGCCCATGCTGGCGGTGAACCGTCCAACCCACAATTTGTCCGGGGGTGCTACCCGGCGGCGGATCAAACGGCGTGGCCGGATCGGTCGAACCGCCTTCGTAGATCGCATCGTATTCCAGCCGTCGCCACGGCACAAAAAGCCGAATCTGAGCAAACGCCATCGCTCCCCCTCGGATCGGCTGCGGAAAGACCTGCGGCGCCATGGAAGGCAGGTGGTTGCTATAGGCCACGGCAATGAACGTAAAATCGGTGTCCAAAAGGGCATTTTGGGCCGACGGGCTGTCCAGCACCTCCCGTTCTTCGGTCCGGATCATCATCGGCAGGTTTCGATCCGGATATTCTTCGTGGAGCAGTTTCATCAAGTGGCCGCAGGTGTAGCCCCGCCATAGATCGTTGAACCGAGATAGCGAGGCAGGATGATCGAACACCCAGAGGGCCTGGTTGTTGAGCTGAGCAAGATAGTTTCTGGCCCGACGTTCTCGTTGTCGGCGGGCCTTGTCCAGATACATCCCGCCGGTCAGTTCCGCATCCACGACCGGCAGGACATGGTCATAACTATTACTGGAGGAGACGGGTAGGCCGGTGGCCGGGTCCCAAAGTACGGCCAAAATGGTGCGGTTGGGGGTGCTATGCCGACGGGCCACTTCCAAAGCCGCCTGCTGGGCCAGTTCGGGGAAAACGGCCACGACGGCCCGCTGATAGGTGGGGATCAGTTCGTTTTGCAGAATCCATTCGCATAGCGGGAGGAGCCGTTCCGCAGCGGCTGCCGCCCACTCACTATAGGCAGTGACGAGATTTTGTTCATGGGGAATTTTAGCCAGGATGGACCGGCCAAGCCGGGGTATCTTCTGCTCCATCGTCAGCAGGCCCCGGATGCTCGGATCGCCGAAGGAAGCCCCGGCCAAGGCCTGGCCCGCTTTCTGCCAGGCGGCTAGAATTCCCGGCACATACTTTTCGGCATTCCGCTGTTGCCCTTCCCGGAGAAAGGCCGTGGTGGCAAACACGTCGCAGAGCAGATGGTTCGTAAAGGCCAAAATGTTCATCCCCCGGGCCAGGATAATTCCACCGGAATAGGCGGCACAGTCGGCCGCATTCTGCATCTGCACTTTGCCGTTCACTTCCCGGCCCACATTCATCACCATCCCCAGCAGGATCGTGAGCATCAAGGCGGCGAACACGGCCAGGATGCTGATCGTGCCACTTTGGTCCGTCGGAAGGGTGCAGAGCTTTCGCCCCATCCGGCAACCAAGCCAGCCCATCCGACAAGCCAGCCGTCGGGAAAACCCCGGGGCGGCCAAAACCCGATCCTGCCGGGCCTGCTTCCGGCCTGGTGGCGCTCCGGCACCCTCTGCCACGAACCTGAATGGGCAGGTGCCTTGGGGGGGATAAGATTTTTGGGATCGGCTCATCGCAGAGCCCTTTGCGGAAGGAGGATGTTCCCAACCGGATCCACTTGGCCGGTCTGGACCGTAGCCTTATTCGGTTTCCCAATAGGGGATCACCGATTTTTCTCCTTCATTGCCCAGGGTGGCACTGGCCCAAAGGGGATATTTGTATATACCATCCTGAAGGCGAATCCGTTGATCCACCGTGTCGGTCGGCACCTTCGGATTGGGCCGGGAAAGGAATCGGCCTGGACCCGGCAACAGGGCAAATTGATGGAAAACGGTTACCGTAATCGGGTCCCGCCAACCCAGTTCCATTGTTCCCACCGTGGGATCGGAAGGTGCTTTGAAGCCTAAGGGTTCCCCACGAGCATCGACCACTTCTCGGGGCTTTCCCGGATCAATCCCCCAGGGAGCCCATTTGGAATAATCCTGAAGCGGCACTTCGCTGTTGGGATGGAAAAATCGGACCTCGATCTGCGTGTTGGCCATCGCATAGGCCAGTTTGTTCTGGATCCGGGCCGAGACGTTGGATCGGCTAGCCGGCACCATGGCCCGATACGCCTGTTCTAACACACTCGCTATGGCCGCCCCATTGCCGGGCAATCGGGCACTGCCGTTGGCCCCGGACATGCCGCCCACGGTCACCAAGTTCGGAGACGACGGGCAAATGGGCATGCAGGCCAACACCGCAGCCGCCCAGATTTTTTGGTATTTCGGGCTTCCCGGCTGGACCACATAAGTAAGCCCGCCATTGCGGGGGCCGAACGCCCCACTGGCCAAATCCCAGACCGGCTCCACCGTATCCGGCGCACTGCGGTCGATCAGACAAAGATTGCCAAAGCAATTGGCCTGTTCTTCAGGGCCCAGATTGGCCGGTATCCATACAATCGCCGCCCGGGCCGCCGCAAACGCCGCATATTGCACCACCGCCGCGGCAATCATCAACTGGCTGACCTGGATAATAAAGAGCATCACCAGGATAAAAAGCGGCAGGGTCAACACAAAACTCAGACTTTGTACCGCTCCGGTTTGATCCCGATGCAATTGCCCAAGCCGAACGGCTTGCCACCGGGCGCCGCTCAACCAGACCAATAGCGCGGCAGCCCCCACGCCGAGCACCAACAGACCGAACCACGGCAAACAGATCAGCAGCATCGCCCGGCCCATCAGCAAGCCTCCTTCCTCCGAAAACCCCGGGTGCCCTTTCTGCGGGGGAAAGTTCCCCGGTGGGGAAATAGCTGGCCCACCGCGTCGGCCCCGCTCTTGCTTGGCGAAAGCACCAAAACAGAAGTCTTCCCCTTGCACCAGAAGCCCCCGCCCAGCGCTTCCGCCATTCGGCGGAACCGGCACACTGGATTTTATATTGGGCTTATGGGGCTTATGTATGTCCGCCGGTTATGAAATCAACCGGGCCAAATCCCAATGAACAATCACCACCGCCAGCAGAGCACTGGGGGCCAGATACAATCGGGTTTGGAGTTCGCTTCGTTCTGCTTCTGCCAGCGGCGCCCAGCGGCGAAGGCCGATCGTCGAAATCACCTGCACCCATATTCGTCGGACGATCCGGACCGGGCCATGCCGCCAGATTAACGTCATTAGTCCTGCCGCCGCCCCTAACACAAACGTCCACAGCAAAGCTTCCAGACCTTGGTAAGGTCCCAGGAACGCCCCTACCATGGCGATCAATTTCACATCGCCTCCTCCTACGTGGAAGAACACGTAACAGGCCACCATGATCAGCCCACATAGGAGGAAACCGGCCAAACTTTGGCCCAGCCCAATAAACCCCCAGATTCTCTCTAGGGCTTCAGGGCTCAGGACTTCCTGATACCAAAGTCCTTCCCCCAGACCGTTCAGGGCAAAGGCGGCCAAAATGCCCGGATAAACAGTCCAATTGAAAATAATATGAGCACGCAGGTCGGTTATGCTGGCCACCACCAACAGGGCCAGCAAGATTCCCACGGCAACCATAAGGCCCTAGGCCTACGGCGTCAGCGTGCCGGTCCGGGCGTCATCAGCCCCCTGACGCAGCTCCGTTACGCCTTGCTCAAAGTAGGCGCGGATGTACGGCCAGCCGACCTTGATCAAAAAGATCAAAATCGGCAGCGCAATGGCGCCGATGATCAGGATCGTTTCCAGGCTCACCGCACCTTGCTGGTCGTTGTGGATCTTACGGAGCAGTCGCAACATAGGCAGAACTCCTTCAAAAAGGGGACAAAGGAATTTTTTCACCGCCTCTCCACCAGGCGACGTGGATTCCCATGGGCCGGTACAGATCGGTTAAAATGTTACCATTCCAGAAATAATAACGAAGGTTTTTTGGTTACTCCAATTCGCCAGGGTGCCCATTTTCTCCTAGCGTCTTTATTTGCCTATTGTTAATCTTCTACATAAACGGCCAGGTGATCAAGGTGCTGAGCATTTCGTAGGTCAGCCAGAGAATCTCCCGTCCGACGGTCATCATGAAGGCCACCATCGGCAGGACCACACATAGGACCAGGATATAATCTAGAGAGGCAGCTCCCCTCCTGCGAGGGGCCGCCCCTCCCCTCGGCCTTTCTCGGCTTTTTCTTCTCATCGTGGTGCCCTTGTTGGCTTTTCTAATCCAAAGTCCCTCCAGGGGTTTAACTCCTCTCCCTAAAGAAAGTTTCGACCGTCCTTCAGAAAGAACTTCCCTTCCTCTTTTTTCTTATTGTTTTAAATCGGAGGCTTCCATTAGATAAGGAGTTTTTAACGCTTGCCAGGGCCTTCTGTTTTATGTATTTTGTTTATTTTACTCGAATTGCCCTCTTGCGATATCTTATCAGGAATCTCTGGCCACCCGACTGGGTCCCCCCCTTCTGTAACTTGTCCAAAATCCCTCATTTGGAGGGTTTTCCCAAAGTTTACCCGGCACACCGTAAGGGGAAATCCCCACGGTTTTAGACCTCGGGCTATCCTCGGATAATTTCTCCAAAGTTATAAACGGGAAACCGCAGGGGCAAATTGCATGGTTTAAACCCCTCCTTTGGAGGACCCATCTAACGTCCACAAGGGGGTAGTGCTCTGGACCCGATGCGTAAGCCCCTGCTCCAAAATATCCCGATGGAAAGAAGGTTTTTCCCCGGTCATAGCCAGTTCGGCTACCAACCGCCCATCCGAAGTGCGCCCCTTTAATCGGGAGACGAACAAGTCCCGCAGAATAAACTGATTATTTTGGTCCAGGCCGCTGGTTTCCGTAATCCGGGTTACTTTCCGGGAACCGTCTTCGGAGAACCGGTCGATTTGCACCACCAAGTTGATGGCCGCCGCCACCTGCGCCCTGGCCACATACACCGGAATATCCACATCCGACATCAGCGACAGGGTCTCCAGCCGGATCAGGGCATCCCGGGGACTGCTGGCATGGATGGTCGTCAGGCTGCCGGCGTGTCCGCTGAGCATGGCCTGGAGCATATCCAGGGCTTCCCCGGCCCGCACTTCGCCGACAATGATCCGGTCCGGACGCATGCGCAGGGCGTTCAAAAACAGTTGCCGAACCGTCAGCACGCCCCGGCCCAGGGCGTCGCCATGCTGGGCTTCCAGGTAGAGGCAGTGTGGCTGGATCAGACGCAGTTCCGAGGTATCTTCGATCACTACGATCCGCTCTTGTTCCGGGATGGCCCGGGACATGGCGTTCAGCAGGGTGGTTTTGCCGGTGCCCGTGCCGCCGGAAATCAAGATGTTTTTCCGCAACGCCACGCATAGTTCCAAGAACTCCTTGGCAGGTTCCGAGAGGCTATTCAGCCGGACGAAATCCTCCAGGGTCATGGCCTCTCGGGTGAATTTGCGGATCGTCAGATAGGTTCCGGTCCGTGCACAGGGGGGCAGCACCGCATGGACTCGGGAACCGTTCGGAAGCCGAGCGTCCAACACCGGATGTTCTGAGCTGATCTCCCGACCCACCCACTGAGCCACATTATGAATGGCCGAGACCAATGCGTCGTCGCTGGGGAAACGGGCGTCGGTGCGTTGGAGTTTGCCTCGCCGCTCGATGTAAATCTCATCGTAGCGGTTGACCATAATTTCCGTAACCGAATCGTCATCCAAGAAGGGGAGAATCGGTTGGAGAAAGAAGCGGACGCTGGCTTCAAAGATGGCTTGCCGACCCATACGCCCGTCGCCTCCCTCTGTTCCACCCATAGCAGTCCTGCCAGAAAAGCCCCAGCCCACCGGAGGATCCTCCTTTATTCTCCCCCGCCGGGGGAGGCCTGTCAAGAGGCAGGCGGTGGAAAAGAAGCCCTCCGCTTGCCGCCGTACCTGGATAGGAATCCCAGACGGGCGTCGTAAGCCGCCCCAAAAAGCTGCTCCCGCCCTTCACACCTCCCTAGGGCCGTCGACCCCCAGTACCGCCCAAAAGCTCTACTCCGACCAGAATCCGGATCGTCGTGCTAGGGGAATAAATGAAATGGACATTTAATCATAATACCATGAGGGACGGGCCGCTGCTTCCTCTACATTCCCGCGGGAGACCAACTCGTCAAGATACAGACCGGGATAATAGCAAGGGATGTGCCGGAGTTTTTCTACCCCCCAACCGAGAGTAAATCCGCTCAAACCGCATGAGGGGAACCTTGGAATAATTCGACGTGGACAAAAAAAGAAGGGAGTCGGTAACATTTTAACCGAATGGAGGACATGCTGTGTCATTCCCGCGAAAACAGCAGTCCGGGCTACGTTGTGCCTGCTCCCGTGTTTCTGCTAGACAAGCGGGAACTCGGAGATACCTTCGGGATTCCCGCTTTCGCGGGAATGCCAGCCCGGCCGCGGCCGCTCCCGGCAGCAGAGAAGCAAGTGCTTCATTCGGCTCAAGTGTTTCAAAGTTTTCAGAAGATTTTTCAGAGAACCTCATCGATTGCCGGCCAACAAGGCTAACGCCCAAGATGGGGAGCATTTGCCCCCAACCCTAATGTGGAAACAGTTGTCCGGCTTCCTAAAGGTGGATCATAGAATTGAACATCTCTATAGTTCACTAGATGTTCAGAATTTGCCACCGGGTCTTCTTGCAAAACGTTTCCTTAAGAGGCGCCGGCCGGATTCGAACCGGCGATGGCGGATTTGCAATCCGCTGCCTTAGCCGCTTGGCTACGGCGCCATTTCTGCCCCCTTTAAGTCGGGACCCAGAAAATGAGTCCCGCTTTAGCCAAACGAACCAATTTGCCTCTCTCCGGCCTGGGATAGACAGGCGGTGACAGCGGTAACCGGCCGGTAAGGGGAGAGGAAAGAAAACGATGATCCCCTTCGTTTGCCCCTTCACCCACCTGAACCGAAGGCTCAGCCGGCCACTCCACGGCCGGGGGAAAGGCGAATTGCTTCCTTCGACTAAAATCTTACCAAAAGTCAAAAGTTGTGCGAAGAAGCAGTCTCGAAACTCCTGGGTAACTTGGGAAGGGCCAGGAACACCCACTGCCTCACCGGCACGCTCCTCTTTCAAAAACCCTAAACCCAAAGGGGGAGTTGGTAAGCTTCTTTCGGAAACGTGCGTTTTGGGCCTTCTGGCAGGCCGAGTTCGACCCCACCCTTTAGAATCGTGGGTACACCCTCCCTCCTCAATGGAAGGCTTTTGACAATTCTCTTCTCTCTTCTTTCCTCTCTTCTACTCTCTCCTCTTCCTTCTCCTCTCCATTCCCCCAAAAGCCAGCAAAGCCCGTTTTTTTGAAAAAGGTGGCCTTTCCGGACGTGTCGTGGAAGGAGACCTCCGGTGGAATCTCTCAGGTTTTTCCCTCCCTTCAGGATTTAGTTTCGTTGGGCGGAGGGAAACTGGAGTTTGCCATTCGGGAGAGCCGTTCGGAAACGGGCCGCATTTTTGCTTCGGCCGATTCGGACCCGGCTACCGGAAATTTTTCGGTCTCTCCGTCTTTAAAGATAAGGGGAATAAGGATTTTATCAAGCCCCCCGGAACGATTTTTATGGTCTCGGTATAGGCTCTGCCCCCCCCAAGTGAGGGGTGGTGCGAAACGCAAAGGGCCGCCGTCCCGGGAGGATGGCGGCCCTTTCTCTTCCTCTGTTCCGGCCCGAGAAAAAGCCCGGTTCTCCTCCGGCCCTCCGAATGGAAGCCGGGGAACACAGGGACCTGCTCTCCCAGATGCTCTCCGGGGCCTGCTTGCCGGAAGGAACCTGCTCGCTTTGGTCCACGGAGGTGTTATGCCGGCAAGAGAGGTTCCCTGGAAGGAGGTTTTATCGGGGGGTGGCGATGGCTGGCAACCAGGCAACCCAGGTTGGTCCGGCACCGACCCAACGGAACGGATAATGGGGGTTATTGGAGGTCCAACTGGGCGAATAATCGCCGTGGATACAATCGACGCCTGCCACAGGGCGGGAATTGGAGTAGCCGAACCATCGCAAAGCGGCGAGCCGACGGTTTCGTGCTGCCGCCTCTTGGGCTGCCCGTTGTTGAATCAAGGTTTTGGCATCCACAATGTGCCGTTCGGCCCCTGGATACGGATAGGGAGTCATTTCCGGTGCGGGGACCACACTGCCCGGCTGGGTGGGTTTGGGTAGATCGGTGGGTGGGAGAACTGGCGGGGAAGGAGGTCCCGGCGAGGGTTTGGATACCGGGGGTGGGAGAACGGATGCGGGTGGGGGTAGGGTGGGTTTTTGTTGTGCCCACGCGAGGGTGGGGATACTGCCTCCCCAAATGAGGGCCAGCAAAATTGCGCCAATTTCCCATTTTGCCCATCTTGCCATTGGTACTTTCCTCCTGGGGGAAAAGAAATTGCCGAGAAGGTGTTTATTTATTCGGCTTAAGGAGGCTGGTGGGATTAGAGAAGTTTTATCGAGAAGCCAAAAAGAAGGGAAAGGAATAGCCATCGGGGAGGGGAAATCTTTTTTGTTTGGAAATATGCATGGATTGCACAAAATAGAGAAAATGGCGGTTATTTATCGGTTTTTGAGGATACAAGGAATTGTCAAAGTTTAACGATTGCAGTGCCGATACCAGTTACGCCAACTTTTCTGCCCTTCAGGAAGGCACTGCAATGCGACGCTCCTTATTCTTCTATTCCATGGCGTTTCTGTTGGCCGGGATGGGCTGTCTGGCAGGCCCAGGATGTCGGCCCCAGCAACCCTATTACTTATTTGAAGATGGGGACCTTTCCCACTACGTCGGGGAGGCCACCCGCATTGAATATCCCGACGCCCAGGTGGAGAGCCTGGACGAGGTAGCTATCGACGGGCAACGAAACCGGCCCTTCAGCTTGCAAAACCCGGATCAATTGGATCCGACGCCGCTGGCGCTGCAGGAGGCGGTGCGCAACGCCCTGCAGAATAGTAAGGTCCTTCGCCAGCTTGGCGGGCAGGTGCTCACCGCACCGGAAACGCTCACCAGGGCGCCGGAGGGGGTAAGCACGGTTTATGATCCGGCCTTGGCAGAAAGCCATCCGCAGTATGGCACCGAAGCTGCCTTGGCCGCCTTCGACGCCCAGTTGGCCGCCTCGGTCTTCTGGTCCAAAGGCGATCGTCCGCAAAATTATCAGACGGTGGCGGGGCCCCTGGGAGGTTTTTTCCTTCCGATCCGACAAAACGATGCAGGGACTTTTACGGTCGAGTTGTCGAAGACCAACGCCACGGGCGGCACCACGGCGTTGCGCCAACATGTCAATTATGAATGGAACAATTCGACGCTTCGTCGTTGGCCGAGCGATTGGTATGTGGATTGGGAGGCGGAGATTCGTCAGCCGTTGTTGCAGGGTGCCGGGGTCCAGTTTAACCGGATTGCTGGTCCGGGTGCCCGTCCGGGGGTGTATAACGGTATTATCTTGGCGCGGATCAATACGGACATTCGGCTTACGGAGTTTGAAGCGGCGGTCCGGAACCTGGTGATGGATGTGGAGCGGACGTATTGGGAGTTATGGTTGGCTTACCACGAGTTGGAGACGGCCAAGCAGGCCCGGGATGCGATGCTGGAGACCTGGATGGCCACCAAGACGAAGTTGGAACTGGGCGCTCGGGGCGGTACTCGGGCGGCAGAAAGCCAAGTCCGGGAACAATATTTCCTCTATCAAAGCCTGGTCCAAGAAGCCCTGAACAAAGTCTATACGGTCGAGAACAATCTGCGGTATTTGATGGGGATTTCGGCTACGGATGGACGGCTGTTTCGACCTTCCGACGAGCCGACCATGGCCAAAATCACCTTCCCGTGGGAAGAAGTGCATCAGGAGGCGTTGGTTCGCAGTGTGGAATTGCGACGGCTCCGCTGGCGGGTCAAGCAGCGGGAGATGGAGCTGATCGCGGCCAAGAATTTCCTGTTGCCGCGGCTGGATGCGGTGGGCCGATACCGTTGGCTTGGGTTGGGGGATGATCTTATTTCCACAAAACGGTATGACGAGGCCAACATTACCGCCTATCAGAGTCTGACGGAAGGCCGGTTCCAGGAATGGGCTTTTGGGTTGGAGTTGGATATTCCGATCGGTTTTCGTCGGGAATTGGCCGCTGTGCGCAACGCCCAGTTGAACCTGGCTAAAGAGCGGGCCTTGCTCCAAGAGGCGGAATTGGAAGTCTCCCACCAGATCGCCCAGGCCATCCGCGATCTGGAAGGCACGTATGAACTGATGCGGACGGCCTACAGTCGGCTCCAGGCCGCCAAACATAACGCCGACACCTTCCAAACCATCGTCGAACTGGGCGCTGAAACCGAAGAAACCCGGGGAGCAGGGGCCATTTTCCTCCGGTTGGAATCGCTCCGACGATTGGCCGAGTCGAAAAACAATTTTTATCGCAGCCTCGCCGCCTATAACCAGTCGATAGCACTTGTCCACTATCGGAAAGGTTCTTTGTTAGAGTATAATGGGGTGTACTTGGCCGAAGGGCCGTGGCCCGCCAAGGCCTATTTCGATGCGGTTCGCCGGGCCCGGGAGCGGGACGCCGCGTTGTACCTAGATTACGGCTACACGCTGCCCAGGGTGTTGAGCCGGGGCACCTACCAGCAGCATCTGGGCACCACGCAGGGGCAACCGGCGGAGCAGAGCCAGCAGCCTGCTCAGGAACCTGCTTCCGGCCACGGGAAATCCCTTCCGGGGCCTGCCGGCGGACCGACGGAAGAATCGATCCTGGAAGCTCCGGAACCGCCCCAGACAAATGGGAGGCCCAAGGCCGACAGCGGCATCGGCGTGGCTTTTGCCGAAAGTCCACCGGCCGGTGCGGATCGGCGGCCCCCTGTGCCGAGCTGGACTTCGGAGGTCCAACCGGCCGCCTACAGCCAGCAGGTCGCCCCCCCCTTCCAGACCACACCGGCCCGGCAGGAGGAGCAGTCTTCGGCCTCGGCCAGGGGGCCAGCAGCGCCGGATGGGTACCTGCACTCCGATGGCCAGAGGCTTCCCAATCGCCAAGGGACGAAGGCGAATTTCTCGGCCTCTCCAACAGCGGTGTACCATGCAACGGGCCAGACTTTGCCGACTACTCCAACTGCTTCAACTGCTTCAGGCTGGAAAGCGATACAACGTTGAAGGGTTGGCCCAGGAATGCGGGGTAAGCCGACGCACCATCTTCCGGGATTTAGAGCTGCTTCGCCAGGCGGGTATCCCGATTCGATATGATCCGGAACGAGAGCGGTACGAAGTGCCGCAAACGCCTTTGGTTCCCCCGGAAGAGTTCAGCTTCGAGGAAGTGCTGGCGCTGCTGGTACTTTGCGATGAACTGGGAGATGAGCGGAACCTGCCGTTTTTTGCGGCTGCCCGTTCGGCGGCGTTAAAACTGCAAAGTTCTTTGCCCGCCCGACAACAAGAGCGCCTCCGTCGAGCCGCCGAAAGTATCGAAATCCATCTGCCCCAGACCAACCCCCTCTTCGGCCGAGAGGAAGTTTTTCGTCGGCTCCTGCAAGCCCTGGCCGAACGCCGCGCAGTGCGCATCCGGTATTATCGGCTGCAAGATGGCCAATTTGCCCTGACCAAAGTGTTTCCCTATCGGCTGCTTTTCAGCCGGCGCAGTTGGTACCTGATCGGCCGGTCTACGGTGCATCGGGCGGTCCGGACCTTTAATGTCGGACGAATCCAAGAGGTTACCCTTCTGGAAGACCGGGTCCGGGTGCCCCGCCGGTTCTCCCTCGACCGGTATTTGCGCAATGCCTGGCATCTGATTCCGGAGCGGGGCCGAGATTGGCACGTCCATATCCGTTTCGGTCCGAAAGTAGCCACCAATGTGGCCGAAGTAACCTGGCATAAAACCCAAAAGGTGGAATTTCTTCCCGATGGAAGCCTGGACTTCTATGTTACCGTCTCCGGCCTGAATGAAATCTCTTGGTGGATTTTGGGCTATGGACAAGAAGCCGAAGTGATCGAGCCACCCCAACTCCGCCAATTGATCGCCCGGCATGTGGCCCGGTTGGCCCAGGTGTATCGACAAGAAATCGAAGCCCTTGCCAACCCACCCCTATCCGCCCAGCCGAAGGAATACCCCTTTTCCGAGGTGATTGACGCGGGCAGGGCTTTTGCCATATTACAAGATCGGTAACATGTTAGCCGAACGAAAACACCCTTGGCCGGACCTGCTTCGGAAGGCCGATCTCTTGGAAGTATCTTACCTTGGGAACATTTTAGCTTGACTGGATCAACCGGGAACGATGACCACAATCAGTGGTGGTCGATCCGATCTTTAGCCCCTCCATGGGGTAGGGGCCCGGACGGGTAAATCCAGTCCAATGAGCCGAATGGCTCCCCCTCCCCTGGGGGACGGTGTAGGGCGAGGGCGCAAATACGGGGATAGCCACCTTCTTTGATGCCCTCTCCCCCGGCCTGGCCGAAGGTCAGATCGGCCTCTCCTGCCAGGGGAGAGGCAATTGCTTCATTCGGCTAATTGGACTGGATCCAACCGGCCAGGCCCCTCAACCGGTAGGGGATAAAAATTGGCCCGAACCCCACAGCTTGTGGCAATTCCTTCCGGTAGATACAGTCAAACTAAACGGGTATCTACCTTGAAACACCGTTTTTGCGGGCCTGGCAAGCACGCTCCTCCGGTGGGCTTAACATGTTACCAAAATGGATTCCGGATTTGCTGACAGAGATAAATTGAACTATGTTGGGATTGCCCTCCGGTCGGCTAACATGTTACCAAGATGGATTCCGGGGCAGCCTCTAAAAGGTCGTTGGTCCCCACATCGGGTGGTAGCGGGCCGGGCCAATCACGATGATTTTGGGCTGCAGGGGAAAGGATGGAGGATGACTCTTTGGCCGGCGGCCATGTGCATGGCGATCCTCCTGGCCGCATCGAAGCAGTCGATTCCTGCAGAGCGGTCGATCCAGAGCGGGGCAAGGCCGGTATCGGAAAATGCCGGCCTTGTATCGGAAAATGTGGGCCTTAAGGTTCCGAACCGGCAGAGCTGGCCGTCTCAGGGCAGTGCGAAGGCGGGCGGACCGGCCAATCCGCTTTTTCTCCGGTTGATCGAAGAGGGGATTCCGGTCGATGGCGAGGGCAAGCTGCGCGTTCGGCTTCCGGAGCCGACCATGCCCAACGGGCTCTCGGAAGCCGAGCAGCAGAAAATCCTAGCCCAAGCGGCCGGCCGTCGCCCTTTGGAAGAATTCCTTCGGAATGCCGTGGTGGCGCCGTTTGCGATGGAAATCGTCGATGTGGCTTTGCCTGAGGCGCCGGAACCGCTCCGACGGGTGGACGTTTGCTATGTGGCCTACGGGCAATTGGAACAATTGTTCTCCGAGGCGTTCCTGGAACATCTTCTCCACCAGGCGGGCGCCCAGCGCAAAAGCCGATACCCCACCGGCCGACATCTGCTTTCCGCAGAAGAATGGACCAAACGGAATCTCTTTCTGCCGTCGGATACCGAATGCCACAAAGAACGATACTTTTTTACATCGGTAGCGCTCTTTGATCGGGTGCTTCTTCGGACGACCCAGCATGTGGTGATTACCCGTTCCGAGGAGTCCCTGGTGGCGGCCGCCGCCTTGGCCCCTGCGTTTGGGCAGGATAAGGAATATCCCAACCAATGGCAGCCGATCCAACTGGATGAACAGGGCCGAGTTGCGCTCGGGCCGGCCCGGCCGTATTTCGCCTCCGCCTCCTATACCAAAGTAACCCGACTCCACCGGCCCACCGGAGCACTGTTTATCGAACACCATCATCTGTTCGCTGAGCCGAACGATTGGTTCGGCGGCAAAAACTTCCTCCGCTCCAAATTGCCCCTGGCCGTCCAGGAAGCGGTGCGCAAACTCCGCTGGCAACTCCGAACTCCCGCGCCGCCTCCGTCCGTGCCCTCCCCAGAAAAATAACCTCGGCGGGAACACTTTCGCCGAATGAACCGGAGCGTGGTGTCATTCCTGTGCAGGCAGCAGTCCGGTTGATCCCCATATAAGCGGAAACCTAGAGAAGACGCACTCTGCCTTCTTTTTGGATTCCCCTTGCGCGGGAATGACCTGCTGGATTTGGCCCGCCGGGGCCAGACCCGGCTTCATTCGGCTAACATGTTACCCTTGGCGGAATATCCTGGGTGTCCTCCGAAGCACCGGGGGCTTGGCTTTCTCCTGGCTTGCCGGTACAACAAAAAACAAAAAGCGCCACAAGATGCTCCATCCCCTATTTTTGACTTTCCCCACGCCGATTCCGTTGTTCCCTATTTGGACTGTATCCGGCCGGCCAGGCCCCTCAACGTGGAGGGGGTAAAAATTGGCCCGAACCCCACCGATTGGGGTAATTACTTCCGGTGGATACCGTCAAACTATTGAGCTTCGCAACTCGTAGAGACACGGAATGGCCTGATTTTTGCCCACCCCGGTGTCCCTGGGTTTTGCGAAGACCAGTAAGTGGAAGCGGCTTTTGTTCTTTTTTACCTCTCCTGGAGAATCCGCCATGCAAGGTCTGGTCGTACGTGCTGGACAAGCATCTTGGGGGCCGACGGCCCGCAAGACACGTGTGCGATCGAAAGGTTCATCCTCCCATTGTGAGCAATCGAGCGGCCAAACGGCCTCCGAAGTCGGTTCCGGCCATCGAAGGAACCCTGTGTCCACGGCGATCGCTCTCCGATTTGGCTGGTGGATAGGGAGTCTTATCGGAGTGTTGGGGGCGCTGCCCATTCTATCTGCGGAAAAACCATCGAGCCAGACGGCGGAAATGCCATTCTGTCAGTCCTGGGACGAGCCGTACCAGGGAGAAAACGCCGTCGGTCCCCATGTGGTGGGGTTGTGGACATTTGATCCGGAAACGGGCGGCAAGGACCTGAGCGGTCGAGGCCATGACGCCACAGTTCAAGGCGCCCGGCTTAGTCCTACCGGCCGGTTCGGCGGAGCGCTGGAATGTTTTCCCGGATGGCCGGTGGAGGACAAGCCCCATCGAGCCATGGTCCCGGCCAAACCGGACCTTTCCCCCCGGAAAGCGTTCAGTCTGGAACTTTGGATTTGCCCAAAACCGGAGCTGGCAAACCTAGAGGCAGAGGCCTATCTGGCGGACAAAAAATACGTGGCCCATACCGATTACCAATTGGTCATGACCGTACCGGATCGCTCCGGCGCCCGAGGCCTCCGCATGAGCTTAGGTTTTGGCCAGGACTCGGATACCTGGTACGCCCCCGCCCGACGGTGGGAACCGGGCCGATGGTATCATCTGGCCTTCACCTACGACGGCCAAGGGACCGGCGTCTTTTACCTCAACGGTGTCCCGATCAGCCAAAGCACCCATCCAGGCCGGACTGGCATTGTCCCGGGCACCCATGGCCTGTCCATCGGCGATCGGTTGGGCAGCCGATATGCCGGTTTTCCCGGCCTGATCGACCAGGTCCGTCTGTGTGAAGGGGTGTTGGAATTTCGGCCCGTAGCCGTCCGGGTGCTCTCGGATCGCCGCGTTTTTCTCCGGATGGAGCCGGATGTGCAACTTCGGCTACAAATTGTCAACCGGCGAAGCCGGCCGATGGAGGAGGTAACGGTTCGGCTTGCGCTGAACGACATGCCGCCACAAGAGAAAAAGTTGCAAAAACTCTTGCCGGGACAAAAGGAGGAGATTGTCTATCGGCTGGACACGCGGCTTCGGCCGGATGTGTATCCGCTCCAGGTGGAAATTTTTGCCCCTGGGGGGGGCGGCGAGCCGGTGGCGGCCCAGACCATCCCGCTTCGGATTGTGCCCCGGCCGGGGCCGGATCGGATGCCGGTCGTCATGTGGGGTGGTCGCCCGGGCCAGCCGGGAGAAATCGAGCGACTCAAACGGATCGGCTTCACCCATGCCCTAGGGCTTGGGGTGAACTACGGGAGCATTTTCGAGGCGGGCCGACCGATTGATCCCCTGCCGCCGGAAGCCCTGGAAGCCCAAAAACAACTTCTGGACGAGGCATTGGCCGCCGATCTTACCATTGCCATTTCCCTGTCGCCCGGGGACTGGCTTCGGAGCAAGGAGCAGTTTCGGCGAGTGGGCCGGGACGGCAAACCGACCCGAAAAGAGGACATTTGTGCCCTTTACCCCGGCCTGGATGCCTTTTGCCAAAATGTAGGGATTTCCGTGGCTCGGGCGTTTGGCCGATTCCCTGCCTTCGGGGCTGCTCTGGTCCACTCGGAAGTCCGGGACGCTGCCGCTCCCTGTTTCCATGAGCACGATCGGGAGGCGTTTCGGCGGGCTACCGGCCTGGAAATCCCCCCAGAAGTCGCCAGTCCCCGAGGCGTCGATTACCGACGACTGCCCCAATTCCCCCAAGACCGGGTCATCCCCGATGACCACCCCCTGCTACTGTATTACCGATGGTATTGGAAACAGGGCGACGGTTGGAACGGGCTGAACACGGTACTCTGCCGGGGACTACGAACCGGCGTGCGTCCGGACTTCTGGATCTGGCACGATCCGGCCGTGCGCGTGGCGAAGGGCTATGGCTCCGGCGGAGAAGTGGACATAATTTCCCAATGGACTTATACATATCCGGACCCCATCCGGATCGGCCTGGCAACCGATGAACTTTTGACTATGGCCGCCGGTGCCACCCAGACTGCTTCCGAGCCCCACCCGGCCGGGTCCAACCCAAAACAGAGCGGTTCCGGAGGGCAGCAGGTGATGAAAATGACACAGATCATCTGGTATCGGAGCCAGACCGCTCCCGAACCGAAAAAAGGCCAATTGCCTCCTGCCTATCAGGCACGTTGGGAGATCGAGCAGCCGGACGCCCCCTTTATCACCATCGCCCCGATGCATTTGCGGGAGGCGTTTTGGACGAAAATCGCCCGCCCCATTCAGGGCATCATGTACCACGGGTGGGAGTCGCTGGTGCCGTGCGAAGGGCACAGCAGCTATCGTTATACACATCCTCAGACGCAGCATGAGCTGGCCCGCCTCATTCGGGAGGTGGTGGAACCGCTGGGACCGATGCTTCGGCAGGTGCCGGGCATGCGGAGCGACGTGGCTATGCTGGAAAGTTTTACATCGGAAATGTTCGCCGGCCGGGGCACTTTCGGATGGAGCGGCTCCTGGGCCGGCGATTGCTGGCACGTGCTCCAATGGGCCCATCTGCAAACCGACATCCTCTTCGAGGAAACCATCTTGGCCGGCGGACTGGAAAGTCGCCGCGTGCTGGTCATGCCCGATTGCGATGTCCTGCCCCGCAGCCTAGTCGAGCGAATCCGTGCCTGCCAACAGGCTGGCGGCTTGATCATCGGCGACGATCGGCTCATCCCGGCCATCCAACCGGACATCCTCCTTCCGGTCTATCAGCGCACCGGACACAACGCCAAAGATAAAGCAGCCCTGCAGGCCCTGGCCGCCCAGTTACGCCAACAATTAGACTCCCGCTATACCCGACGGCTGGACACCGACCATCCGGATGTTATCCCCTACCGCCGGGCATATAAAGATGCGGAATATGTGTTCCTAGTGAACGATCGTCGGCACTACGGCAATTATGTGGGCCATCACGGTCTGGTGATGGAACAGGGCGATCCGAGCCGGGCGCAGGTTCGGCTCCGTCGGCCGGACGGCGTGGTCTATGATCTGTTGCGCCATGCGCAGGTGCCGGTTCGGAAAGAACCGCAGCACCCCGACTCTCTCCTCTGGGACGTGGATCTAGGGCCGTGTGAAGGAACGGTGTTTTTGGTTTTACCCACGCCGGTGGCGGAGGTGCGCCTCCAGGCTCCTGAACAATTGGCCCCAGGCGAATCCGGCCGGCTCCGGATCGAAATGGTGGACGCTCAGGGCCACCCCCTGGAAGCGGTCTTTCCCCTCCACGTCCAGATTACCGATCCGGAAGCCCGGCAGGCGGAGCCGACCGGCTATTGGGCGGCTGTGGACGGCCGATTGGAACTCCCGTTGGACATTGCCCCCAACGACACCCCGGGCGTCTGGCAGATCGAAGTGCGGGATCTGGCCTCCGGGAAACGGGCACGGGCCTACTTCCGACTCCCCCCTCCCACCCCCTGGCCGCCGGAACGGAAAACCCCCATGCCCAAAGAAGCCGCCGAGGCCGTCCAACCCAAAGGCTAACCCGGCCCGCCAATCCACAGGTTCCCACCCGCCCCACCGAAATTCTAAGAGGCTCTCCCGAAATTGGTACTCGGGCGGCGATCCAGACCGTTCCAAACCCTTCGGGTTTCCCAAAGGGCCTGTTTTATTAGGGTTTTTGGCAGTCTGGAGGCCGCCGGTTGCCTGGTCCATCTGCCTAATTTGACTGTATCTACCGGAAGTAATTACCACAAGCTGTGGGGTTCGGGCCAATTTTTACCCCCTACCAGTTGAGGAGCCTGGCCGGGCAGATCCAGTCAAACTAAAAACAGATTTTCAGCACACCCTCTAACTGCCTGGACTTCCAAGTCCCTCCTGCTTCCTCATAATTTTTAGCCTATGTCGTCATCCTACCTGGAAAGGATTCCCAGGCACTATGCCCCCAATCCGGGATGGACGATCCGATTCTTAGCCCCAATAACTGGTAGGAGCCGGGCCGGCAGATACACTCAAACTCCGGAAAACGGCACCATCCCCGAAAATCCTCAAACTGCAAATCAGAGGTTCCAGCCGAAGACCCCCCTACGGTTTCAGGTAGGCCAGGGTCAGCAGGGCGTAGCCGGTGACCAGATTTGGGTCGGCTTCCAGCCAGCGGGGATTTTGGTTGATCCAGGAGCCGTCCGGTTTTTGTCGGCTGAGCAGTTCTTCCCGGAGTTCCCGGCGCCAATCGTGTTTTTGCCCTTGGGCGTCGGTGAGTTCTTTCAGTTCTAAGACGGCCAAGGCCTTGGCCATGGTGTGGTAATAATAGAACAGGCCGGCATCGCCCAGGCCGGGGTTGCTTTTGACGTCATAGTGTTTTTGGATCCACTCCAGGGCGGCTTTGACCCGGCGATCTTCCGGCGTCAGGCCGGCATAGATCATGCTTTTCAGCCCCGCATAAGTCATGGAGCCGTAGCTGCGAAGCCCGCCTTCGGGGGTGGTCCCGGCCATGCTGACGCCGCCGGCGGCCGGGGAATAGTAGAATCCGCCATCGGGGTTTTTGGTGGGAAATGGAGTGGTATTATGTTCACTTTCCAGGTTCTGGCAACGGGACACAAAGATGAGGGCCTTTTGGATGGCTTCGTCATCCGGGCCGCTGCCAGTGGCCCGAAGCGCCTCGATCAGAAACGCCGTGTTCGATAGATCCGGCCGTTTGCTCCGGCCATAGCCGGCTCCGCCGTAAAACATGCTGCTCCGCTGGTGCCCCTCGCCCTCATCCCACTGAAGCTCTTTGAGAAACCGGTTGGCATCTTTGAGCAGTTGGCTGTATCGGCCGTCTTTATTGGCCAACTGGAATGCCATGACCGCCAGGGAGGTTTCATAGTTTTTGTAGAAGGTGTCCGGCTGGTAGATGCCGCCGTCGGGTTGGCGGAAACCTTCCAAGAATTTCAAGGCTTTGGCTACCATGGGGTCGTCCGGGCTAATGCCCACGGATAAAAGCCCGGCAGTAACCACGGCGGTAACGCCAATGCCGGCTTCTTTGGAGAAAGAACCGTCCTCCGCCTGCCCCTTGGTTCGTAGATACTGCACAGCCCGATCCACGGCTTGCTGATAGGCCTGTGCGGGATCGGCTGGTTTGGCATCCTCAGCCAACGCCGCTTGCCAGGCCGACACTACCCCCGAACCGATCAGAGCCGTCCCAACTAGTAGCCCAACGAGAATCTTTTTCATCGCAGCAGCCTCCTTTAACCCGTGGTAAGTGAAACGGAATATCTACAGAGTATCTAATTGGACTGTATCTCCCGGCTGGCTCCTCCCAAAGGAGGGGGCCTGGGCTGGGGAGAGAGTTTAAGCATTTAATCCAGTACGGTCGGTTTTTATTCTAGCCAGAATTCATCTTAGATTTTCCAAATTGCCTAAACTCACATTGAGTGCGTCTATTCCCCGGGGAAATTCGATCCGATTAGCCCCTACAACTGGTAGGGGCCGGAGGGGGAGATACAGTCAAACTAATGATCTTCACAAAACAACAAATTGTAGAGACATGCAACTGCCTGGTTTTTGGCACGTTGGTGTCCCTTGGTTTTGCGAAGATAAATATTTCCGGGCGGAAACATCCTCTCTTTAATCTTTAATTTTATCCGTTTTTGCCTATTTTTGTGTTTTTTTCTATTTTTCGCATCTTAAAGAGGGGGCCCTTCCACCAGGGCCAAAGCCTTTTTGGGAAAAGAAACATACCTTGCAAAAATCATTCCCAAGCCCATTCGACGGGGGAGAACAGAAATATTGCCGGAAAAAAGAGACCTCCCTACGAGGAGGAGAACAAGGATTGTCGATTTTTTCGCCTTGGTGTCGAAGAAATCGCCGTGGATGAATCCGGCGCGTTCGGACGAACGGAGGCCCGTTGATTCGCAAAGATTTTCATTAGTTTGACTGTATCCCCCAGGCTGGCTCCTCCAAAGGGAGGAGGCTTGGGAGGGACAGCTAGTTGACTCATGGAATCCAGTCCGGTAGGTTTTTATTCTAGCCAGAATTTATCGAGATTTTCCAAATGACCCAAATGCACATGGAGTGCGTCTATTCCCCGGCGAAAAAGGGAAAAAAGGCCCCTGGGTATTCCCTAAGGTGCCTGTATCCGGCGGGAACTAGGAGCACCCTCTGGGATATTCGATCCGATGAACCCCTCCAACTGGTAGGGGCCGGACGGGGAGATCCAGTCAACTTAGTCGAACGAACCGACGTGAGGTGGGTTGCTGTGTCATCACCAGTGCAGGCCGCTTTGTGCCCCCTCGGGTGTTTCCGTGTAGCAGTAGCCCTCAAGGGTACAGGGACTTCTCCTACGTTGGGGACTGGCCCTTGCGCGGGAATGAGACGGTGGGATTGGTTTCCCAGGAGATTGGTTTCCCCAGAAAAAGGGGAATTGGTTCGTTGGGCTAATTCGGCTCTGTCCACCCGGCCAGGCCCCACAACATGTAGTAGGTAAAGTCGGCTCGAACCCTACAAATTGTGCCAATCACTTCGGTGGATACGGGCAATCTAAACTGTTACACTCTTCCAATGGGGTTTGGGTTTCGGGAAGTAATGAACCAGCACAGCCCGGGAAAGGACCCAGCATGAAGTTTGCCATTTGCAATGAAACCTTTCAGGATTGGCCGTTGGAGCGGGGTTTTGAGTTTGCCGCCGAATGTGGGTATGAAGGGGTGGAGATTGCGCCGTTTACCATAGCCCCCTATGTTACCCAGATTCCCCAGAGCACGCGACTTGCCATTCGCCGCCAGGCGGAACAAGCAGGGTTGGAAATCATTGGTCTGCATTGGCTGTTGGCCAAAACCGAAGGTTTCCACCTAACCAGCCCGGATCCGGAAGTCCGCCGCCGGACCGCAGATTATTTGGCAGAGCTTTGCCGATTCTGCGCCGAGCTGGGGGGACGGGTCATGGTATTCGGCTCCCCCAAACAGAGGGACCTGTCCGAAGGGGTTTCCCCTGGGCAGGGTATGGATTTTGCGGCGGAGGTGTTCCAGCGGATTGTCCCAGTTTTGGAAGAAAATCAGGTGATTTTGGCCGTCGAACCCTTAGCCCCCTCGGAAACGAATTTCCTTTGTACAGCGGCGGAAGCCGTCTCACTTATCGAACGGATCGGATCACCTCAGGTTCGGTTGCACCTGGACTGCAAGGCGATGAGTTCGGAAAAAGTGCCGATTCCGGAACTCATCCGTCAATATCATCCCTTGCTTGCTCACTTTCATGCCAACGATCCGAATCGACAAGGACCGGGCTTCGGCCAATTGGACTTTGTGCCCATTTTGGAAGCCCTAGGCCAGGTAGGCTATCGAGGCTGGGTCTCCGTGGAAGTCTTCGACTATAGCCCCGGGGTGGAACGGCTCGCACGAGAGAGCCTTCAGTACATGCTGGAATGTTTGAAAAAGCTCACTACCGACCCATCCACTGCCTGACAGAGGTCTAGTTTGACTGGATCTACCCGCACAGGCCCCTACAACCTGTAGGGGGTAGGAATCGGCCAAGCCCAACAGATTGGGGTAATTACTTCCAGTAGAGACCGTCAACTTGGTCGCTACATCGGGTAGGGCCGGCCGGGTAGATACAGTCCAGCTAGGAAACGGTGAAGCTGCGGTTTCCGGAAGGGATTCCCCACAGCCCGCCAGCAGAAGATCTCCCAGACAGCTCACCGGCAGAAGGGATTCCTGCCAGCCCACCAGCCAAACAGCGTGGCAGAAGGGATTCCAGCCAGCCCCTGGCCAAACAGCAGGGTCTTCCAGTTTGGGGGGGAAGGAGAAGGGTTGTGGATTGGCCAAGCAGTTTGGCCTCTCGGCCAGCCGAAGGCGTTATGGGGTTGGAGAGCTAGGGGGATGGCCGCTGGGTTCCTAGATTCCGCCCTAGGGTTACTCAGCGGTTATTGGTTTGGGGAGCTGGTGGGGGCCAAAGTGGGCTGGGCAGCGTGGATATACAGAGGCAGATACCGGTAATAGACTTCCAGGCAGAGGGCCGACAGGGCCGTCGCATACACCCGACCGCCGTAATTATCCCAGCGGGTATCCGGGTCCCAACTGCCGGCCCAGGGCCCGGTTCGCTGCTGCCGAGGCAAAAGGGTTTTTTGCAAGGCTTCGTTCCAGGTTTTCCAGTACTGGCCGCCCAGTTGGAACATCGCCAACGTGCCGTAGTACCAATAGTACAGATTGGCCTCTGATTGGCCGGGCAGGTGTTGGAGGAGATATTGGCCAGCTTCCTGGCAGGGGGGATCGGTGGGGGGTTGGCCGAGGAACAATCGGCACAGGAGGGCTTCGGCGGTCATGGCGGGGCTGGGAGTTTCCAAGGGCCGATAAGCGGCCAAGCCGCCGTACTGCCCGCTGGAAACACTCTGTAAAAAGCGCCATGCCGCCTGTTTGGTGGCTTGGGGAATGCCCAGGCCGGCTAATTCCGCACTTTTCAGGGCCATCAGTTGCCAGCCCAATTGGCTGGTGTCGCCCATTTCTCTGGGGCGATAGCGCCAGCCGCCTTGTTCGGGGTGTTGGGCGGCCAAGGTGAAGGTGATGGCTTGTCGAAGGGGTTCTCGGAGCCGGCCGTCCTGGGTCATCGCATAGGCCTCGCTCAAGGCCAAGGTGGCAATGCCATGGCAGTACATGAAGGCGTAGAAGTCGGCCGACCCGCCCAGGTTGCCGTCGGGCGCTTGGGTCCGCAGAAGATAATTCAGTCCCTGGGCTACGGTTTTTTGGTATTCGCCTTGGCGATGGGTGTAGCCCCGGCCCAGGAAGGCCAATAGGGCCAGGCCGGTAGTAGCCGTATGGGCCTGGGCGCCAGAACCTTGGCGGTTTCGGCCCCCGACGAAAAGTTCCCGGCCGGCGCCGTGCCGGGCGGCGTCCCATCGGCCATCCGGCTCCTGAGTGGCGGCCAACCAGGCTAGGGCGGCCTGGACGGCTTTCTCCGTCTGTTCCGTGGCTCCGTGTTGGGCAGCCCATTGCTGACGATCCGGCGCAATTCGGGCCTGATACAACTTGGGCACCTCCCCTGGGCCAGGCGGCGCCGGCGGATTAAGAAGCGGATGGCTGCCGGGAAGCCGATCGCTGGGAACCAACGGCATCACCGCACCGGAACCCACCGGAGCCCCGAAGGCTCCGCTCGGGCCGGACAGGGCCGTCGCTTGCTGTTGGCCGGTCGGTCCAGTAGGAGCACCCTCCGACCGGGCTAGCTCCGGCCCAGGAACTTCCCTCACCGTTTTGGGGGGCGAAACCGGAGAGCTGGCACCGCTCTCAAAAGGAGGCCGGGGATTCGGCGCCGACGGCAGAGGAAGTGCCACCAGGCCCGGCGGCGCTCCGGGCACCGGCAACCGGTCCGCATGGACAATGCCCCTCTGGGAAGCAGGTCGGCCTAAAGACAGTTCCAGCGGCGGCACCGGCGAGGAAGTCTCTTTTCGCATCGGCGGAGGCGCTGCCACTGGTTCCGGCGCATGGGGACGCCCAAGGGACGGGCCGGACGATTCGGCTCGGATGCTCGGCGGGACAGGTTGACCGGTGGCCACGCCCTCGGCCGATTCTGGTTTGGGCTGGGCCAACGGCATGAAAAGCGCCGGGGGTAAGTGCTGTGGCTCTGGGGGCCGGTGGGCTTCGGGAAGAGCGGCAACGTGCGGAGGCGGCTCTTCCGTCAAAAGGGGCGTTTTTTCCGCCCCAAGCTCCTCCCAAATGGGCGACGCTCCAGAGGCGGTATGGGCCGAGGGGGTTTGCGCCGGCGAGTCTTCTCCCACCAGAAGAACCTGAACGCCTGGTTCTTGGGCCGGCAAGGCGGCCCCGACGACAATTTCCACCGTAGTGGAATACATGGCAAACAGTACATGCGCCAGCAGCGACAGCACCAGGCATTTGCGCAGAGGTTGGGATTGGCCCCAGCGGGTCCACAGCAACGCAGCCAGGGCGATGGTCAAACAGGCAAGCCCTGCCCACAGCAGGCCGAAGACCAATCCCCGGCCTGTGAAAAAGGCAAACCATTTTTCGATCCGGACCGCCCACATGGCGGCAAACTCCTCCCCTGGCCTTCCGCCTGGGCTAAAACCGGTCGGCCCCCTTCCGATTGCTCCATCCAGAGAGGTTTCCGGGGGCAGGACCGATCCAACCTGCCTTACGCTAAGCCTGATTTTGGGATAGGCTCCTAGTGCGGAGGCGATGCAGGGGCCTTTTCAAGCGACACGGTACGTACAGAAATGTTTAGCTCCCGAATACCCGCCTGCTTACAGGCATTGAGCACCTGGGCTACATGCTGGTACGGTGCCCGGGCGTCGCCTCGGACCATCACGGCCAGATCGGGATAGTGGCGGCGCAAAATGGCCAGTTGCTCTGTCAATGCCTCCAGGTTGACCGGCCGATTGTCCAGCGTGATGGAGCCGTCCCGATATACGCTAACGACCAATTTCTCTGGCGCCGGGCTTAAAGCGCCTCGGTCCACCACCTCCGGAAGCTGGAGTGGAATTTGCGGCGCTTGCTCCTCCAGGCGGGTGGCCACCAGGAAAAAGATCAACAGCAAAAACACGCAGTCGATCATCGGCGTCATGTTCAATTGGGGCAATTCGTCCGGAAGGGTTTTTAGCGGCATAGGAAGCAACTCCCGAAAACACGAGGAGGCGGAGCATATCAGGAGGTGGTGGCTTCTTGGCGTGGGCGTCGGGATTTGGCCTGTTTGGCGGGCCGATTGCCCATCTCTTCGGCGCAGATCATCGGCACCAGTTGTTCACTTAGGGAATCGATCTCGGTGACCAGCCGATCCACCCGCCCCAAAAAATACAGATAGAGAATCAGCGCCGGGATAGCCACGGAAAGACCCGCTGCGGTGGTAAGCAGGGCATTGGCAATTCCCTCGGCCAGAAGTTGCGGGCGGGTCCGACCTGCCGGGTCCGAAAGGGCCAGGGCATTAAAGGCCTGAATCATGCCGGAAATCGTGCCCAAAAGCCCCAAAAGTGGGGTGACTGTGGTAATGCCGTTAAAGACCCGAAGATATTTGCGCAGTCCGTTGGTCACCCGCTGGCCAGCGTCGATGATGCCCTGTTCGACTTCCACGGCGGGTCGACCCCATTTGCGCACCGCCCCGGCAAACACCTGAGCCACCGCACTGCCGTTCTCCTCGCACAACTCTAGAGCGGTCTGCCGGTCCAGGCTACCCTCTTCCATTTGCTGCAGGAAGCGTTTGACAAACGGTTTGGGGATGACCCGGCTTCGGCGGAGACTGATCATTCGTTCCATCGCCAGGGCCACCATAATGACCGAGCAGATGGCAATCGGGATCATCAAGGGGCCGCCTTGGCGCATGATGTCCCAAAGGTTTCGAGTGGGGATGAGCTGTTGAAGACCCTCCGGTAAAAGCGGACCTTGAGCAGACGTGGAAGCGGACGTCCCTGTCTGCCCCGCAGACGATGGCGACGGGAACGTAGCGGCCGGGGAAACACCCGGAGAAGCCGCACTGGGCAAGGCGGACGACGGGCTCTGGGCACTCCATGCTCCCCCCGGCCAGGCTGCCTGCCAGCCTGCGATCAACCCAGCCAGCAGAATCCAACTTGCCATGGGCCCGCCACGCCGAGAGTATTCCTTAGGGACCTGGCCTATGTGTCTCATAGTACACTTTATCTTTCTGGCAGAAAGGAAAATCCATACGTGATGGTTCCATCGGGTATCAAAGGCATGATTGGCTGCCTGGGGGGATTGCCCCCGGGAATCCGGGGAATCTCCGTCAGACCGGCAAAATGTATATATTTTCATATTTCCACCTTCCGGGAATCGATCTTCTCGAAGAGGATTTCGGAGAGGTTGGCCCCGCATGGCCTTTCGGGGTCGAAGGTTCCGACGCCGGGCCTTCCGGGCCAAGACCTTTCGGCGCCGGACTCTCCGGGGTAGGGCCTTCCGGGGTAAGACCTTCCGGGGCCGAAGTAGGCTGAGAGGGACCGGCCGATGGCTGGCCGACAGGCCCCGGCAAGCTTTGGCGATACTGTTGGGCGGCCGCCGTATCGGGAAACTCGGCCAGCAGGCGGGCGTAGAGCTTTTGGGCCTCTTCGGGTTGGCCGAGCATCTGATGGCATCGGGCGGCCTCCAGGAGGGCTAAGGCCTGCCACTGTGGATATGCGTACAATACATCAACTAATAGATACGCCCGCAGTGCGGTCTGGTAATCCCGCTGGTGGAAGTACGTTTCGCCGATATACCACTGGGCCATGGCAGCCGTTTCTGTCTTGGCACCTTGGGGGGATCGGATGACCCGTTGGAAGGCCTCGCGGGCTTCGTCAAAGCGTGCCTTCATGGCCAAAGCCCGGCCCAGCAGATAGTCGGCCTCGTAAAGCTGGTCAAACTGGGGGTAGGTTTCGCGGATGCGGCGGGCAGCCTGAATCACCTCCTCCCAGTGGCGTTGGTGGGCCAAAAGTTGCGCCTGCCGAAGCGCCACCAGAGGGGCCAAACCCGCTGGGGGTGCCGGATACTTCTTGCCGAACTCTTCCAACAGCTTTTCCGCCGTGGCAAAATCCTTTTTGCGAAAGGCCAGCTCCGCCTGCCAAAACTCGGCATACACCTGCAAGGGGCTTCCGGGATGCTCCCGGAGCAGCTGCTGAACCAAGGAAGCAACGTTGTCCCACCGGTCTCGGGCCGCCGCTATCTGAATCTGCAAATACAGGGCATACGGTCGGAGATCGGAGTTGGCCGCATGGGCCAGCACCGCACCGACCAATTGATCGGCCCGATCGTACTGCTCGGTCTGGTAGGCTTGCTGGGCTAGTCGGAGGGTGGCCTCGGCCCAATAGGGGCTTTTCGGAAATTCCCGATGGATGCGCTCGAAGAGTTTCAGGACCTCTTCCGATTGGCCCAAATGCTTTAGGCTCCAGGCCCAATCATACAGGGCGGCATCCAGGTCGTTGGCTTGGGGGAAGGACTGGACATAGCGTTGGAAGCATTGGGCGGCTTGGGGGTGCTGGCCGAGTTGGGCCTGAAGCCGACCGGCAGCCAAAAGGGCCGGCCCAAACCACTGGGTATCCGGATATTTATCCACCACCATTTCAAACAGCCCCAAGGCGGCGTCCGGTTGCCGAAGTTTGGCTAGGATGGTGGCCCGCAAGAAGGCGGCTTCGGCAACCACCGAGGGTGGAACTTTATCCATCGCCAGAAGCCGTCCCAACGTGGCCGATGCCTCCGGAAATTGACCCGCCCGATACTGCGTCCATCCCAGACCTAACAGGGCACGTTGCCTACCGGCCGCATCCGCCTGGCCGGCCAATTGCTCAAACAGGCTCCTGGCCCAGAGAAAATCTCCGGTTTGCAGGGCGGCCTCGGCCAATTGCTCGGTCCAAGCCCCAAACCAGCTCGCCCCCGAGTACTCCCGGGCCAGCACCTTGTAAAGCTCCTGGGCTTTTTCCGTCTGCCGAAGCCAAGCATAACAGAGGGCCAACTGGGCCTGGGCGGCAGATTGATCCTTCCGACCGGCTCCGGAAGCCAAATAAGCCTCCAAAAGCGGCACCGCCTGAGCGTATTGTTTCTGGGCCACCAGGATGCCGGCCTGGGCCAATTGGGCTACGGATTTCCACTGGCTATTTTGGGCCTGAAGCAAGAGGGCAAGTTGGGCCTCCGCCTCGGAAAATCGCCCGACTGCCTGATACGCATACGCCAATAAATATCGGATGTGGCAGGCCAGGTCTTCCTCAGAAGCTCTGGCGGACCAAGACTCCAAAACCCGGATGGCTTCCTGAAATTGCTTCCGCTGAAGGAGGGATTGGGCCTGCCAACGGGCCGTCTCGGCTGCCAAAGGGCTTTCCGCACAGCGCTGGAAAAACTCCTGGGCGGTGCGATCGGCCAGGCTATGATCGCCAAGTAAAACAGCGGCTTGCAGTTTGGCCCGGAGAAGTTTGTCCAACCAGGGCGAAAGCGGGTTGGCACCGGCGTTTTCTCCAGGCTGGCCGGCCACCCCGCTGCCCTGCGGAAGACGGTCCACCGGGTTGAGGCGGGAGCCTTCTTGTGGCTGGCCGGCACTAGCACCAGGCGGCGATTTTTCCGAAGCGGCTGGGGCCGGAGCCGGCTGCGGAGCGATCCCGGCCAGGGCCCCATCGACTTGCTGAATCGCCTCCCGAAAATTCCCGGCCTGCAGCCAACCGTCGGCCGCATAAAAATGGCATTCCACCTGTTCGGCCGGGCTGGCAGCCGTGCGAGCCAATTGGGCAAATGTTTTGGCCGAGTCGGCCCACCGACCCTGCTGACGCTGCACCATGCCCAGCCAATATTGGGCCTGCCGTCGGAGCCGGTCCTGTTCGTTGGCCGGAAGGGCGGGAAAACCCGGTAAGCCACCAGTACTAGAAGTCCCAGGAGCTGCTCCGTCCGAACGGTGGGGCACGATTCCGGGGCCGGCCAGTCTAGATCCAGCTTGGCCGCTAGCATCTTCTTTAGGCCCAAGATGTTCGGCCCCCGCTGGGGCCGCTCTAGGTCCAGCTTGGCCGCTACCAGCACTTGCCCCGCCCGGCCCCTGATTTGCCGGGTCTCGGCCCGAAATCATCCCGGCCAAAGAGGCAAAACACTCCTCGGCCTCTACCCAGTTTTTCTGATGAAACAGGGCAAAGCCCCGATACAGCCGAGCATACGCTGCTTGCCCAGCCTGGGGAAATCGTCGCTCATAGACTTGAAACGCCCCAGTCGCCTCCGGATACCGTTGGAGGTTATAGAGCAAGGCGGCCAGGCGAAATTGGGCTTCTTGACCGATCGGGCCGAAATCCTTTTGGGCTACCGTCTGATAAAGCCGAAGGGCATCCTCCGCCTTTCCCAGGGCCTCCCAACTCTGGGCCAAACCCAATTGGCATTCTGCTTGGAGCGGACTTTGAGGGAATCGCTCCAGACATTGGTGGAAGTAGTCGGCCGCAGCAGACCAATTTTTTTCTTTTCGGGCGATCTGGCCCAGATAGGCCAAGGCATACGCACCCAGGGGATCGGTGGGATATCGGCCCAAGAAGTCCTTCAAGAGGCTGGTGGCCTGTTGGGATTTACCGGCGAAAAAGGCGGCTTCGCCGCTTCGGAACACCGCTTTGCCGGCCCAAAGGCCCTGGGGCTCCTGCCGGAGATATTCGCTAAACCGCTCCAAGGCATCCTCATATTGGCCCAATTGTAAGAGGGCTTCTGCCAGCAGGAAGTTAGCCCGTGCTGCATGGGGATGCCGGGGATATTGCCGAAGAAAGCTCTGAAACTCCCGGGCGGCCAACGTCCAATCCCCCCGGCCATAAAGGCCAACGGCCAACATATACTGCTCTTCCGCCGGGTTCAAAGGCCCTGAGGGAACAGGAGCACCAAGGGCAGATGGATTGGCCGAACCACTGGCAGACGGAGTGCCCGAACCGGCAACTACCGGATTCCCAGACCCACCGGCAGACCCCGGGGGTGAACCGGAAACTCCCGGACTCACAGCCCCCCCGGCAGACGAAGGAGTCGAACCGGAAACTCCCGGATGGCCTACCCCACCGGCGGACGCACTGGCCGAACCAGAAAAACTTCCTGTCTGGGGCGTGTTGGCCGGCGGGGGAAGGTGGGGCGTGTTGGCCGGCGGGGCAAGATTAGGAACAGTGGGGGGAAGGTTATGAACAATTAGGAGGGTGCCGGAAGGGGGCATACCGGTTCCCGGAGCGGCCATCCCACCGGGGGAAACATGTTGGGCCACCTCTTCTGGGGCTTGTCGGACTCCTTCTTGGGAGGGGGCGTTGGCCGGGCTCACCGCCTTTGCCAACAGGCCTAAAGAGGAGGTTCCCGATTCTGCGCCCAGGCCCAGACGATGGCCTCCTCCTGCCATCCCGAGGCATCCGGCCAGGCAGGCCATCCAGAGGTAGCCATAAGGCCAACGCACAGGGCGATCCATCCGCAAAGCCCCTTTAGGCAAGCCCCAAAATCCTTTCCGGCGGCTTGGCATCCCAGGAGCAGTATACTAGCCTACTGCCAGGAGCCGTCTCAAGACCAGGCAGCCCATCCCCAGCATCCGGAATCAGACCAGAGTTCCCCTGTTCTTTTCCTATCGGCAGTCTAGACCCATCGGATGGTCAAGAAAGCCAAAACCGGAAGGGTTTCTGCAATTTGCCCATTTTCCCGCACTCCCAAAAAACAAAGAGGCACGGAGGAACGGTGTTCGGCTGGTGAAGGGAACTCCCAAAGACTATTTTCCGACGTCTCCCGAAGAAGCGCGGACCTTGCTGTGCCGGGGTATTGGGCGGTGGAGGGGCCTCCAAGGAGCTCTTTCCCAGCTCCTGGTTGCCAGAAATACGGAACAGCTTTCCAAAGTGTTCGGGCAATAAAAACGGGCAATAAAAAAGGGGGCCGTTTACTCGGCCCCCGGCATCCATGGGTAGGAGTCCCTCTGGTTTTCGATTGTTTTATTGGTTTTCCAGATCAGCTCGTCGGGAGGGTGGGGTAAGTGTTGCTAATGGGTATGCGTTTACTCCCCCTTTAGGTGGTGGGCAGGGATTAGTATTCGCTGCTGGCACCACATTCTACATTGCCCACGATATGGAAGTGGTTCAGGTCGATGTAGATGACCTCCTGGGCGTCTTCTTTTTTGGTGGTGTAAGGAATGGGCCAGCCCACTCGGGTAATCTCCGTGAAATAGATGGTGCATTTATAGTGGCAATGGTGCACCTGCGCCGGGCCGATCAGCGGATAATGCCGGGGCGGATCCACATAATCGGCAATCAGTTCTTTGACAATCCGCACATTGGTTCGCTGCACTTCGTGCAAGAAGGGGATGCCGCCTTCGACCGGCCGGACCTTTTCCAAAGCCCGGAGCACCTGATCATCGGAGGGCGGATCCATCGCCACCGGATGCGCCCCGGCAGTAATCGGCCCCAGGATCGGCACCTTGTTGTACCGCTCCTGCTCGATGAATTGGTCTTCCAAACGATCCTGGAAATAGGGACTGACCGGGATCGGAATACTCAAATACCCCAGGCTCGGTCCATACACATTAAAACATCCCGGGGCACTGAGAAACGATAAGACCACGAATCCAAGGGCCATGGGATAGAAGATGTTCCGGCACATGAATCATCCCTCGTCAGGTGGCTCTTAGGAGAAACTTGGCCGGGCCGACGCCTCCGGCAACCTGCTTGGGCAGGAAGGTCCCCGGCATAACCTGCACCCTCCGCAAATAATGCGGTACTACAATAGTTATCGTGTTAAATTGTGTGGGACTTGCAGGTATTTCCGAAAGTATTGGATTTTGGAAATATTGGGTAAACTTGGTTTGTGCCGGACATCTAAAAAGAAAGCCAAAAACTACCCAAATGGGGGGATAATCGTAACCCTCTCATGGCGATCCCCCTCTCCTCTCCACCCCTCGTTGGGCCCCCGGCGCAGCTAGGTCTTGGCGGTTCCTAGAGCCTCCGATGAGGTTATGGAACCTCCGAACGGAAACTCGCCCTTCCCCCTGTGCGGCTGGCCTCTGGTGCTTTTGCCTTCTTGGAACTCTTTCCCCAAATGAAATCACTCGCCTCTCTCCTGGAGCCCTTTCCCCAAATGAAATCACTCGCCTCTCTCCTGGCGGAGTTAAACCCAGCCTGTCATTCCTGCACAAAAGCGGGAATCCACAACAGAAACAGAAGAGAAGTCCATGTTCTCTGCTGCCGGCTGGTACACCGAAACACCGTAGCAGGCCCTAAGGAGCTTGGACTGTGCTTCCGCAGGAAAGCCCATTGCTCCCGTTCATTTGGCTAAGGTGTTACGGGGTAAATCAAAAAGCCCTTCGGCCTGAGGGGAGGCAGAAGGGCTTTGGGGTATAAGGAGGGGGTATTTTAGGCAAGCGGAGGGTTTATTTGAGGCGGAACAGGCCGTTAAACGGTTTGGCAGCCACGCCGTCGTCGAAATCCAACCACCACCAGCCGTCGTGCCACTCTAAGGTTACTTTCCGCCATCCGAGCGGAACCTGCGGATAGGGATAGAACGGTCCGATATAAGGCCAGGCGGTGGGCGAGTATTGTTTAGGATAGGTTACGGCCGCATAGTTCGGATAGGCGGCGTAACTGGGCCAGGCGTAGTTGGGCAGATGCGGTTGATCATACCGGACCGGGGCCACTCCCGCACTGACTGGCACTCCGGAGACCGGGATGGGGGAACCGGCCACCGGTTGGGTAGGTACGGGACTGGGGCCGGCACTGGCAGCCGGAGCTGATGCTTCCCCAGCCGGGGCCATGGCGATGGGGATCGGCCGGGGGGTGGTCCGGGCGGCCGTCCGCGTACTCGGCATGGGCCGGGCAGCCGACTGCGGCATCGGAATCGGTTGCAAGGTAGCCGGCGCAGTAGGTTCCTCATACCGCTCCATGTACTGGGAGGCCAGGGCCACCTGGTCCGGACTGGTGATCTGAGGACCTGTTTGGACCCCGGAGACTCGGGCAATCCCTTCCGAAGGAAGCGGAATTCTTTCCGGCATGGGTTCTGCCCGCTGCACACGGGCTCCCGCAGCCCCAAGGCCCAGGCTGCTCAGTCCCAAAGGACGGGGCGTTTGTTCCGGCCCCATGGCCGAGCTACCCGATTGGAGCACCGGGGCCGGGATTTCCCCAGAAGCCGGTCTCACCCCGCTAGAGGCAAAGGGATTAATCAATTGGCCCAGGTTTTCCGGGAGACTGCTGGCCTTGGTTTCCGGCGGAGCCACGGTCAATTCGTTTTCCACGCGTTGGACTCCTGGGACTTGGGCAGCCAGTTGCAAGGCAATCCGCATCTGTTCCTGACTGCTCACTCGCCCCCGAAGCCAAGCCGTGCCATCTTGAAATTTCACCGCAATTTTATAGCCGTGTAATTGCCCACTATTGCGGAGGTGGGCGGCAATCTGTTCGGCAATCTGTTGGTTGTCAGCCCAGGCTCCCAAAGAAAATCCACCCAAAATGGCCACAACCGCCACTGCAATCCCTACTTTTCGCATGCCTTCCCTCCTATGAAAGTATCAACCCACGTTGGGTTACCCTTGGGGACCGACGCAAAGTCGCTCCTCGCTCTCCTTGCCATTGGACCCGCGGCTTCCGGAGGGAAAGGCCTGGTCGTGGACACCCGGCCGCCCCCCTGGCGCATCCTGAGAGTCCGATGGTCGGTACCTGTCTATTCTTTTCGGTTAACCATTGTTCGGACCGGTAGCTTTTTTTCGATTTTGTCTGCCTTTCCACTCTTGCCGAGAAAAAGAGCCCCTCCGACACTCCTCAAAATAGGAATTATAGGAAAAATGCACCTTCACCTACCCTCCAAATATAACACTTTCTGGGGCCATAATTACCAACTAGAGAGGGGTCAAAGCCTATCCGACCGATCAGCCCAAAGCGGCTTCTCTTAGAGGCTGTCCCGAAATTCCGTTTCAGCCGGGAGAAAAGGTCCTCCTTCTACCTGCACCTTTCCGAAAAACCCCACAAAAACACGACTTTTGGTAACGAGGGATGGAGTGAAAGGATCGGCCGTTGCCCTCCGGGAGACAATTTCGGGACAGTCTCTTAGCTCGGCTTTTGCCAATTTCCGTAACTTTTGGGATTATGGAAGCTTAGCGCCGCACCCCGCTTGGGGATCCATTTTCCTAACCCCAAGATTTACAAAGACTTATGGCATTGCCGAAGGGATGGGTAGCCCAAAATGGCAAAACTCGAGCTTCGGCCTGGCAAAGGAGCTTGACTAGATCCACCAGGCACTAGGGCCACAATATGTGGGGTTCGATGCGATTCTGAGCCACTACGCCTGGTAGAGCCCACCCGGACAGATACGGTTACATTAGCCGCTCTTTTCCGGTTTGGGCAGCGCCAAGGCATGCAGAATGAGCACCGCCCCAATGGACAGAAGACTGTAGCCGAGCCATTCGGGCGGACGAATCGTTCGGTGGTTAGCCGTAGGGCTCCGTTGGCCTGGCAGGAGGTTCGGCAGGCTCAAGCTGGGCGTCGGCGCAGGCCTGGATTCGCCGATAAGCAGTTTTGCCGCCTCTGGCGTAAGGACGATGGTCTCGACCAACCGAAATTGCCCCCCCAACAGGGCCAACAGGACCCCAATCAAAAAGAATTGGTTCCGGTTTAGATCCCGCATCGGCCCGATCCTTTCGCACGGACGGCTGGTATGGCCCTCCTAGAAATCGGTCAAGCCTGGCGGGTTCTCTAATCCGGGTGGGAAAAGTCTCCTGATAACCAGAAAAACGGTTGAATGTATTAGGGGGGAATTTCCTTCCGAAGGGAGTTTCTCAGATCCCCTAGATGGGGGATGCCCAGCGTTTTTTCTCGCCAACCCCCTCCGGGAGGACCCTAAAACTCTTCCGGGAAAAAGAGCCTTGAAAACCATTAGGGCTGGATGCCGATGGCCCCAACCGCCCCAGGCAACCCCTCCCAATTTGCCGGTTCCAACAGCCGGGAAGAGGGACACTCGGTGGGATGTAGGGGAATCGGATTACCCTTGAGAGGGGAAATAGGATACTCTTTGGCGACATCCGAGGCCTTAGGGGCCCCCTGTTTCCTTCTCCCCTGAGAAAACACTCTTTTCCCTGCCAAAACACTGCTGGCGGTATTCTATATTTGAGCAAACACACTGAAATTCCATTGGCAAAACCGATCTTTCGGAGTTGGACTCACCTTCACCAATTCCTCTTTTTCTAGGCAAGGGACCTGGTATGTCTCCCCGAGTGCTCATTGTGGATGATTCGGTGCTGATGCGTCGGATGATTGGCGAAACGCTGACGGCTGCCGGTTGGCAGGTAGCCGGGGAAGCCAATAATGGCCGAGAAGCAGTGGAAAAATATCAGCAGCTCCGGCCGGACGCTGTCACCATGGATATCGTCATGCCGGAGACCAGCGGAATTCAAGCCCTAGAAGAGATTCTGAAGTTCGATCCCCAGGCCAAGGTGGTGGTCGTCAGTGCACTGAATCAAACTCGAATGATCTCCGAGGCGATTCGCAAAGGCGCCCATGACTTCATCGCCAAACCGTTCCTTCCGGAACAACTCCAAAACACCATGGCCCATTGCCTGGCCAGCAAACACAATTAGTTTGTCTGTATCTACCGGAAGGAATTACTGTAACCGTTCACGGCGTCGCCGGGGGGGAGCACGGAGGACAACCGAAAGGCAGGGAGCGTGGGATGCCGCTAGGGGCCGGACGGCAACAGCGACGCTGGATCGTCTGGCGCAGCTTGTCCGTCAATCTTTCTGGAGCTCTTCAGCCGCAGGAGCGCTAGTCCTCGGGCGACGCTGGATCGTCTGGAGCAGTTTGTCCGTCAATCCTTTCTGGAGCTCTTCAGCCGCAGGAGCGCTAGTCATCTGGCGACGCTGGATCGTCTGGAGCAGTGTGTCCTCCAGCGTCGCCACCCGTTGCGCCCGATGCTCCCAGTTCAGACAAGGGGTTGCTTCCCGCAGCTTCCTAGGGCGGGAAGATACCCATTCCCATTTCAGCGGTGGGGCACGCCGGCACCGCGGGTTGCTTCCCGCAGCTTCCTAGGGCGGGAAGATACCCATTCCCATTTCAGCGGTGGGGCACGCCGGCACCGCGGGTTGCTTCCCGCACCTTCCTAGGGCGGCAAGCAACCCATTCCCCGCGGCGGGATCAAGATCCATCGGCTGCCCGCTGAAGGTAAGAATTCTGGAAAAATGTTGGGGGGGCGATTGACAAGGAGAACCCCGCAGTTCAAGATCGGGCGAAAGCCGCTGTTCAAGATCGAGAGAAACCCCCGGTTCAAGATTGAGCGAACCCCGCTGTTTAAGATCGGGAGAAACCCGCTGTTTAAGACCGCAGTTGCGTGCCTGCTGTCGAGGGGTTCCGGCAGGCATGGCAAAGGCAAGAACC